>OGKA01000173.1_pt1 | contig 78916 bp, 105 predicted proteins | sample 1572211 | NCBI WGS metagenome assembly OGKA01 (sample SAMEA2582125, study PRJEB24529) | metagenome | biome: Human gut stool | place: China | collected 2011 | reverse complement strand
ATGAGAGTAGATTTCAGGGGGATGTTGGAGAGAAATATAGGGGACTGATGCAAATTCAATCATTATTCACTATTGAACATCGACTAACAAGTTTTGATATCATCGACATATTATTATGATATCAAAATGATATCATTTATCGAAACATAAAATAAGACCGTAGTTAATTCTACGGTCTTTAATTATACTTATGAGTTACTATATTACGAGTTACACAATTCTTCTTCCAGATAGAAAATACTTCAAAATATCTGGAATATCAATTCTTTGAATATATCTGAAAGCGCAATAAGCAATAATCCAATCAACAATTGCGGGCCAAAATACAATGATTCCAGCTATCCATGTTGAGATTTTATCTGTAATATCATTTTTATTAGCAAAATCAGTGTCTAAAAACTTAAAAGCAAATTCACTTAATGGTTTATACAACAATAAAAATAACACAATTACTCCTTAATCATATCTTATAAAATCTTTTCCCATCACTTCATTAACCATGTCGAACATCTTACCCATGCCTAAACCATCCTTATTTGGAACCCAGATTTGTTTAGGGTTCCAATAATCAGTACCAATTTTTGATACATCATATTCGGGATTATCAATCCATTGACCACCATTGATGCAATATTCATATTGTCTAAGATGAGTTTTAGCTAGCCTTTGGAATCTTGTTTCTCCTTTTTCAAGATGTACTCCGTACCCGCAATACACGCACCCGGTTCTATCACAGCCTGTGCAACGATATTTATTGTTTTCATCAAGAACTATATCACCATATACACTAGGAATCTCAATATGATTATTAAAAATCAATCCTAGAATATCTTGCTCAGTGAAAATACTCATAGGCTTTGATTTCGGGCGCTTTGCACCATTGGATGAATAAGCATTACATCCTGTTCCAATCCAAGACCTAGCTCTAAGGATAGACTCTTCTGCCATTTCTGCTGTGATTGCATAATTACCAGTTTCCTTCTCATATTGTTTAGCTGGCTTCTTTTTTAAATAGTTACAACATTTATTACTAAACATAATTGGTAATTCCATAAGTGGCAAATATTTCTTATGGTTAAATTGAACTTTGCCATTATTAGGATTGATATACTCTCCGTGCATTCTGATATCCATTGCTCCACCGGGACATTTTCTAGCTTCTCCAATACATTGAGATATTTCTTTTGAAATAATTGGATATCCGTATTCTAAAATACACTGAAAGAAATTTATTTCTGGTCTTCTAACGATAATATTGTTATCAGATTTAACAAACTGTTTTACTTCTGGATATTCAAGACCAGTATCAAAATAGACAACTGGAATATTTAAAAGCTCTGGAAACAATTTCGCAGCCTTCGTATGAATAATCCATTTTAATACTGTGCTATCCTTTCCACCAGAATAACTTAAATAACATTTCCCATTTTCGTTATGATAAAACTTAGCTATCATATTTATACAATGCTGTAATTTAAAATCAACAGATTGTGCTTGTAAATTTTGTAAATCTTCGTATGAATAATCCATAACCACCCATTAACCAAACTGATTAGTGGACAGACTAGAAATCTTCCCATAGCACTTTCGTACCGCAATAACTCTAGCCTTTACGTTGTACTATCACATATTTACAACAACCATGCTTACAGGGATTGGTTACTCCTTTCTAAAATCCTTATAAAATATATCACAAGCAATGTCTCTTAAATATTGCTTGTTAATCACTATATTAATTGGTTTCTCTGGTCTAATACACTCGCTATACACTAATTTCATATATTGATTGATAACAAAGTATCTTCGTCCTTTATAACTTGATTGATTTAACATAAATTCTTCTACATTATCAAAATGTATTTTATATTTTTGTATCTCTTGAAAAACTGCCTCTTGCAATTCTTTTGAGTTTAACAGAAATGCTTCTATGCTATCTAAATTATAAATATCATTAGTAAAAGATTTCGGGTAAATTATATTATAATATGTCGTCAATTTATTCTTATCAGCAAACCATCCGACGCTATTACGATACCCAGCTTTATATAATTCAAAACTAAACGTATTCAAATCTCTTGTTAAATATTTTATAGCCGCCTTTTCATCAACAAGATATTCTTTGTTATATCTATTTAATATAACATCAATACCAGAGATATCTTGTTCTTTTGTTGGTTGTTTAACAGAGAAACCATGCTCATCATAGAGCATGGTCATATATTGATGAATTACGTTTTCTTGTTTTAAATCAAGTTGTCTGTTGGAATAAATTATATCACTTTTTGACGAACCTTCCACAGTGACATTCACCACTTTCTTGCTCTCTAAATTCCTTACACATACACTTCGTGTCTTCATTCTTAATCAGAGAACATGGACAATAGCCACCATTTGACTTAATAATATTAGCAAACTCAATATGTTCCTCATCTGTCCAAGTTGGATTTTTAATAATACTCATTTTATTCCCCAACCTCCATAGTAATTCCTTTTAGATTATAAGCGTTAAATATCTGCTTTAATGCAAAATCTACGTCATCAATTACAATATTTTCTCCCTCTGCATATCCCCTGCGTTGTAGAGCATCATGGATGGTGTAAATTCTAACAATCTTAGTATCAGACTCATACCTACGTCTAAAATAACAACAATATCCAGTGCTAGACTGGGATTCATCAATAATAATAAAACCGTCAGTTGAGAGAATATCTTTGAGAATAGTTCTCATGTGATTAATTTGACGATAAGAATTAACAAGAATATTGCAATTGTTAGAGATTGCGTATCTCGCTATTTGATAACTACGTCCTGTACCACGAGAAGAAAGAATTTTAATCATACTGCACCTCTTAAAATTCTAAATATAAATCGTCACTCGATTTTTTTAATAAATCACCAAGCCATTCCATTCTATCACAGACCAAATCATTATATGCGACTGTGGCTTCTTGAATAGTATCAGCATACTTAAAAATATATGCAGGGGTGCTATCTGGCTCTGAACCATCAAATTGATTATCGGGGTCAAAACCATCTTTGTCAGAGTAGAACTTATGATTCTTTACAACGCCCTTTGTTGGAACTGCCGTAAACAATCTATTAGTATCATGATTAAAAAATTTATATGCAAAACCATAAACGGTTGTATCTTCTGGAACTGTGTCTATCGTATAAATCACATATCTTCACCTCAATTAAATATATCCATTAAAATAATCATCAACAAATTGTTGTAATGTATCATAGGCCGCACCATCTTGGTGTGAATACAATTCATCAAGAGCATCAGTCAAATCCTGTCTATCATAAGAATTGTCCTTGCGCTGGTTGTACTTATCACTGGTATAATTATACCAAGCAGTAATCATCTTGTCCACGGCCATATTCTTTAGCTTGCTTTCACCAATATCTTCATAATTATAAACGGTGTGCATAATATATGTTATGTCGTCAATCTGTTCCTGTGTTAAATTAAAGGTGTATGGAACGCTACTGTCTTTATCTTCAATATAAAATTTAACAAAGATATACCAATCAGTCGTGTCTTCCTTCACGCAAAAATCTTTATCCCATTTCTGATTCAAAGCTTTTGTAAGATTTCTACGAACGCAATTTTCATATCCATTTTCTTCAACATTATCATAGAATTGTTTAATGATGTTCTTATATCTTTCGACAGCTACATCAACACAGCTATTATCCCAAGCATCTCTTTCATCATGGTAACTATAACAACCACAACGATAATTATTTGTTCCTATTGGCGCAACTTCCCAACGAAATTGGCAGTCTGACTCAAATTTAATATCAAGATAAAGTGTCTTCATATTTAATCTCCATAACGACAATAGTAATCTACGATTGATTTATGACTAATCTCATGGTCTATATTCCAAGTGCTTTGTAAGCCATATTATTCTTTACTCTGTAATACAACGATTACTTAGTTTCTTATAAATATCCTCGTATAGTTCCCCTTTATCTCCGTTAAATGTGTATTCTGCGAGAGTTTTATCTACTTTATTACAAACGATACACTTCCAATTTTGGAGAGTTTTACAAGACCATACAACAAAAGTATCGTTAAATGCAATCTTTGTATCACTAAATTTATGATTCCAAAGAATATATTCTACACGGCACTTATCCTGAAAATCACTCATACTACTAATTTTCATAAATCACCATAATGCCAACCCACCCAATCCCTTACTTGAAATTAATTATTCACAATATAACTTAACTAAACCGTCTCTTAGTGTCTCTTTTAAATCAATTACTCTTTGATTTCTACTCCCACGCCATTTTAGAGTAATATCATGCTGAGATTTAATATATTCCCCATCTACTAAGACATCAATATATTTAACAATCTCTTGAGTATCACTTCTATTCATTACTTCCTCATACTCATATCCAGTCCAACACCAAATATCTTTTTGAGGGAACTTTTCTTTTACTAATTTGACAAGGCGTGTGAGTTCTGGAATATTCTCTTTCTTTAGTGGGTCTCCACCACTAAGAGTAAGACCAGAAATATAATCATGATTTAGAGAATTAAGAATCTCATTTACTGTGTCATTAGTAAACTTGCTCCCGTAATTGATGTCCCAAGTTTCAGGATTTTGACATTCATCACAACAATGGTCACAACCACTCACCCATAGAATAACCCTTACTCCCTCTCCATTTGCAATGTCGTATTTTGTTATCTTAGCATAATTCATTACTGGACTCCTAGATGAACAACTCGCTCTTTAATCTCTTGTGTGCGACCTTGATTCCAGTCATTAGTACCAAGATAACCACAAGTTCTACGCACGATGTTCATTTTTGATTTATCACGATTTTTACAATTTGGACATTCCCAAACTAGCTTACCATCATCATCTTTTACGATTTGGATTTCTCCGTCATAACCACAGACCTGACAGTAATCACATTTGGTATTTAGTTCTGCATACATAATGTTGTCATAAATAAACTTGATTACAGAGAGAACAGCCTCGACATTATTATTCAAGTTAGGTATTTCTATATAACTTATGGCACCACCCGGAGATAGTTTCTGAAATTCGCTTTCAAATTTCAGTTTTGTAAAGGCATCAATCTTTTCGGTTACAACAACATGATAAGAGTTTGTAATATAATTTCTATCTGTAATACCCGGAATAACACCGAAACGCTTCTTTAGGCACTTGGCAAACTTGTATGTAGTGGATTCGATTGGTGAGCCATACAAACTATAGTCAATGTTTTCAGATGCTTTCCATTCATTACACTTATCATTCATGTGTTGCATGATTTCGAGTGCAAACGGTTTTGTCTCATCACTTGTATGACTCTTGCCAGTCATAGCAAGAACACATTCGTAGAGTCCAGCGTATCCTAAACTAATTGTCGAATAGCCATCATACAGGAGTTTATCAATCTTCTCGCCCTTCTTTAGGCGAGCAAGACCACCATACTGCCAGTGAATAGGAGATACGTCTGATAGAGTACCAAGAAGTCTATTATGGCGAATCTGTAGCGCCCTGTGACACAACTCAAGACGTTCGTCAAAAATCTTCCAGAATTTATCAAAATCTTTGTTTGCACTTAAACCGACATCTGCAAGATTGATAGTAACAACGCCTTGATTAAAGCGTCCGTAATACTTCTTTCCCTTAACCCAGTTATTAGCATTCGCTAAATTCTCTGTTGTGCGGTCAGGAGTTAGGAACGAGCGACACCCCATACAGGGGAAACAATCACCCTTATATTCCAGCATTTTCTTTTCTGAAATATAATCTGGAACCATACGCTTTGCTGTACATTTAGCGGCAAGCTCTGTTAGATAATAATACTTATCTCCCTCATGGATATTATCTTCTTCTAGTACATAAAGAATCTTTGGGAATGCAGGAGTAATCCATACCCCCTGTTCATTTTTAGTTCCTTCAATTCTTTGCTTTAGAACCTCTTCAATGAGCATTGCGAAGTCGTCTTTTTCTCTGCCATCATTTACTTCATTTAGATAAAGGAAAATAGATACAAATGGTGTCTGCCCATTAGTCGTCATCAAAGTATTAATTTGATACTGAATTGTCTGAACTCCGCGTTTAATTTCTTCTTTTAGACGACCTTCTGTAATCTCATTAATCTGTTCATCCGTAGCATTTGAATTTAACAGAGCAACTTCTTCCATCACTTGCTTTCTGATTTTCTTTCTGCTAACATCAATAAATGGAACAAGATGTGCTAACGATTCACTCTGTCCCCCATATTGATTGCTTGCTACTTGTGCCATCACCTGAGTCGCAATATTGCAAGCAGTCGCAAAACTATGAGGCTTTTCAATTAGAGTACCATTAATCACAGTACCATTTTGAAGCATATCTTCCAGATTGATTAGACAGCAGTTATGCATCCGCTGAATAGCATAGTCAGAGTCATGAAAATGAATCAAACCTTGCTCATGTGCTTCACGAATATCTTTTGGAAGAATCAGGCGGTTTACAATATCACGGCTTACTTCACCAGCAATATAATCACGTTGCGTAGCTGCAATTTTAGGATTCTTGTTACTGTTTTCTTGAATTACATCTTCATTTACGCCATCAACAATAGACATGATTTTGCCATCAGTCGTATTGCCGTTTCTAGCAAGCTGGCGCTCATAACGATAACGAATATACGTTTTTGCGACATCATAATAACCGCGTTGCATCAGAAGTGACTCAATTGCATCTTGAATATTTTCGACAGATACGGCGCAATCTTGTACTTTAAAATTATTATATACTTCTGTGGCGATTGTCTGAATTGCAATCTGCGGCATTGCTTCCCCACCGCTTTTTTCTACTTCGTCGCTTGCTTTTTGAACTGCAAGCGTTATCTTCCCTTTTTGGAACTTGTCTTCACGACCATCACGCTTAATTACATTCATGCAACCAGCCTTTCTAAAATTTAACAGATAATCAATCTTCTTTTAATTCTTGTTGGGCTAGTGCAACATTTGCCCACATAGTACATTCTTTAAGCTTTTCAAATGCAAGCTGCTTACTCTTACCATTTGGAAGCTCATTTAGAATTTGACTTAACCGATACGCTTCTTGAGAAATATCCTCATTTAGTTCACGGCTCTTGTCTGAAAATTCTACTGAGTAAAACAAACGACTATCAAACGACAATAGCACCAGCTCCTTTCAATCTAACAAGAAATAAATACTCGAAGAAAATCAGTTAGGCTCCCGACTTCCTTTCTGACCTTCTACAAGTATTATATCAAAACAGAACGATTTTGTCAATATGCAAATTACACTTGTAACAGTTTTGTAACTATTGTGCATACTTATCCATCATCTGTTATTCTATATAATATTATACTCAAGAAAAAATATTTGTCAATAGATTTTATGTGAATGTAATAATTTTGTAATCTTTATACATTTCTGTTAAATTTAAAATGAATTATCTATTATATATATATATATATATATTAAATAAATATTATATTTATAAATATATATTATATAATTATTATTACTTATAATATATTTAATAATATATAACTAATAAATATTATAATAATTACTTATATTATATATTAATATTAATAATTATATATAATACTAGTAATAAATATTATATATAAATCTATATTTTAAGTTATAATATATTTAATAATATATATATATATATATATATACTAAAAATATTATATTTATATTATTTTCATTATTAAGTTCTGTATTAAGTTCTGTCGATTTGAGGATGAACTGCAAATTCTGTAGTATTATATCATAATTCTTGTTAAATTGCAAGATTATAATTGATTACAATTTGATTACAGTTTCAATAAAGGCTTGACTTTTCTTGTTAAATTATGGTACAATACTAGCAAATGGAAAGGAGGTCTGTGAATGAGTAAGTGTCATAGATGTGATGCTACTTGTAAGTATTTTCCAGCAGAAGCTAGTAAGATTTTAAATGAATATTTTGATGCTTATGGTGTCAAACATAGAGAGTCTATTTTCTCGTGCTGGTATGACGCTCACAGGATTGTGAGATACGAGGATTGTCCGAATTATAAACCTAAAGAAAAGTGAGGTATAGAGTTTGGCAAAAATCGACCTATTTTACACTTTAAAACTCAACACGTCTGATATTTACGAACAAATTGCAAAAAATGGTTGCGTTGAAACAGATTTTAAAACAGCAAAGAATGCTGGTTGGGTGGTTGCTCTTGGTGATAATCAACTACTAAGATTCATTCGTCAAATTAAGGATAAACCATTTGATAAAGAAAAGGTTCAAACTCTTTATGATAGGCGTAATATTCTAAAGCAAGACAAGAGTTCTAAGAAAAATGCAAGAGAAATTACAAAGATTCAGAATGAAATCAACGAACTACTATTCGTTCCAGACCTTGTGACGGTTAGAACTGACACTACGCAGAAGGATTATAAGCAGCTATGCAAGACTGGATTCTCTGTTAAATTTAAAGTGAATGAGACAGAGTATGTAACAAAGTATAAGCGTTTATGTGCTGGTGCTGGTCAGTTAAGAAAGAACTCTGCTAACTTTGTAAATGCAGAAATTTATGACCAGTTACTCAATATTATGCTTTGTGGCCTTGATGCAAAAAGTATAGGGAAGATTAATCTTGCTAAATTCGGAGCTTATCTCGCGCTATCCACTTCTGCCACTAGAGTTGTTAAAACGCCAAGAATCTGCGTTATTGACGATTATGAATATCCTTTGAAAGACCAAATTGTTGATTGGATTTTCAAAAATGAAAAAGGCGAAGACGATATCAGAACCGAAAAAATTGATTTTACAATGAATGCTTTCGATGGCGCTGGTATGGTTTGCCCTGAAATGGCTGAGAGATGGCAACAGGATTTAGAACTTGACTATTTACCATCTAGTTTTATTGTGAGAGCTGCGTGGTTTAAAGGTCTCTGCTCAATTTTCGATTTTAGACGTTTTGCTCATGAAATAGCACATAAAGATACGATTACGGATATTTATGGGGTAACATATAATATTGATGAAATTGACGTTATAGCTGGCTCGTCAATGTTCAAACTTCATAAATGTTATCCTAATTTTCAAGTCTATCAGAGTTACTTTAAGCGTTACGGTCATGTGTTTGGGGTAGCAAGAGTATCTAAGAAAGTATCAAATCAACTTAGTACCCTTAATTACCAATATATTCAGAGCAATGATTTTACAGAAGAGTCAATTAAGAACCTAGCAAATCCTACCATTGATTGGCTTCAAAAAGTAATGTCATGCGACCCACTTTATGCTTCTCTTATGATGATTGGATGTCATGACAGAGATACACTAGAGCAGACAGAGAACAGCCTTGAGTCTCCAATCGCTAAATGTCTATTATATAATACGGATATATTAAATGATAGCTATGCTAAAAGTAAAGTAATGCGTCTAGTTCGTAAGAAGATAGACCAAGCAAAAATTGGTAAAATTTATGTTGAGGGTTCTTATGATTTTTTGATTCCAGATTTGTATGCCATGTGTGAACACGCATTTGGCATGGAAGTACATGGATTACTGCCTCCAAAATGTATGTATTCAAAACGCTGGGTAGATAAAGGAGCAAAGGTTGTAAGCACTCAACGTAGTCCTTTAGTTGCCCCTGCCGAGAATCAGTTACTTAATGTTTATTCTGATGATAAATGTAATGATTGGTTTAGGTATTTGGAGTGGGGAAACGTATATAGTATTTGGGATTTAACGATTATTAGTCAATCTGATGCAGATTTTGATAAATATTAACTGTCCACAACTAAATTGTGAATTGTAGTGAACTAGCAAATGCTAGGTGTGTGATTGACGTTTAGGAATCGTAGGAAATGACGATTAGCAATCATACTAACAGGGAAACGCTAAGTCTTATGATATGCCAATCCTGTGCATTAAAGCGAATTATAAATTTAAGAGAAAGGAGGTTTACTATGAAATATATAAATATTGATACAGAAGGTTTTTATGATATGAAAGACTTTGATGGAGAAGAGTGGAAAGATTTAGCTGGATTTGAAGAATATTATAAAATTTCAAATTATAGCAGAATCAAAAGAAAGCCTAGGTCTTGGAGGTCTGGACGTAAGGGTGGCGCTTATAAAACTCTTGGTTGGGGCATGGTCAAGCAACGTAGACTAAAAGGTGGATATGTAAAAGCCACTTTATGTAAGGATGGGGATAAAAGAAGCTATTCCGTCCATGTTCTTGAAGCGAAGACGTTCGTGCCAAATCCAAATAATTTACCTGTTGTAAACCATAAAGATTTAAACAAAGATAATAATTCCGCAGAAAATCTTGAATGGACGACATACTCTGAAAATACAAAACACTGGATTGAAAATACAGGTTACGACTTTAAGGGACATAAATTTGCAAAGAAATTAACGCAAGAACAAGAAATACAAATTAAAGAATTTAAACAGAAAAACATGAGTATGACAACAAGACAGATTGCAAATGCGCTTGGTTTTACTTATAATCAGGTAAGAAGAGTTTTAAAAATTTATAATTTGCTTTGATGTTAAACGACTATCCTTTAAGCTCGTCTGCTAAAATAAAGAGCAATAGGAGTAGGGCTGAGTGAAATTCTCAGTGGGTGAGAACCCCTTAAATCGAAGTGCTACACATAGAAGATATAGTCTAATCCCCTTGGCATAGCCAGCAAATATCGGGAAACCGAGGGTATAAATGGGTGATATTTCACTTACTTCTGATAACGAATATTTAGTAAATGCGATTAATCCAGATTTACCAATTATCACTTATGAAAAACAAAAAATTAAATCTCAAAAAATTAATTTTGACAACTTGGGTTCCTTTGATGTTAAGAGCTTTGATAGCCCAATCGGAGGCATCACGAATTTAGCGAGTAATCTTTACGCGATGAAAGATTTGTTTCCCAAAGATTCTAAAGAGTATACTGAAATTGAAAAACGTATTAGGATGCTTCGTTTTTATCAGGGTCAAGCTATCGACCACGCTAAAGGAGCAGTTTATACTCCACCAAATAAATATTGGTCACATCGCCAAAAATATATCCAAATTACTGATGATATGACCGATGAGCAGAAACAAGAGATTCAAAAACAAAACGAAGAAATCAAATTCAACAATAGCATTTGCTGTGATAAAAAAACCTACTTTTTTGGTTATGTTTATCCAAAAGAAATGGCAAGACTCAAACATTATAAGAAAAAACAAGGAGACCTTTGCCGTAAGAATTTTGGCTGTAAACTAAAAGACCTAAAGCAAAAACAAGATAAAACAGTAGAAGAAAGGCAATTCCTGCGTAATTATTACAAGTATATGCCTTTATTTAACTCTAACTGCACGATGAATAATTTGGCTAGATATGTAGAAGATTATGAATTTAAAGAGAATAAATCTAGTAAGTATTTTGATTATTCTTGCCTAATGTCTAACAAAGACAGAGAATTTAAGAAGAATGTCTGCAAGCAGATTCAAGATGTCATCCATAAGTTCCAGCGTAATTATCCTATTCTTCTAAAGAAGATTGGTCATGACCGTGATTGGGGTGTTGAGGATGCTAATACTCTCGGTTCTGATAGAGAATCTTTCTTTGACGGTTTCTTTGATTATTACAAGAACGAACTTATGAATATTCTATCCAACGAAGAAGAACTTGTTGATTATATTATTTATGTTTATTATGAACAATGCAAGTCTGCTGATAAATCTCTTCTTTGGGAACTATACTCAGATGTTGTTCTAAATAATGTCAAAAATAATTCAGACCACTATTATAAGATTGTGGAGTCCGAAGATGGTCAAGAGTTTTTTGGTAAGAAGTTTGTTTTACAGGAGGTAGCTAAATGATTTTTAATGAATACGAAAGAGCTGCCGAGATAGACGAGAAGCAAAAATTCTCAGCGGATATTATGACCGATGGTATTCTTCTTGCTAGGTTCTATAAAACAAATGGTCTTGGTAGAGAAGAGACGCAAGAGAAGATTAAGACAATTCTCTTTAAATTAGATGGTTGTTTTACCGATAAGTTCAAGGAAAAATCTTTAAGGGATATTATGTCTGGGTTTGATTCTTTTGAACTTATGGATAATGAGCCAGTATATTTTTACAAAGAAGAAATGGATATTATTAAACAGCTAAAGAATAAGACCGCAAGAAAAGTTTTGTTCGCCATGTTGTATATCCGTAAGGCTTCTGGCGAGAGTGAGTTTGAAGCAGAAGCAAAAGACATCAACAGACTTTGCGTAAAGAGAATTTATCCGAATAGTCTTTATCCAGCATATCACGAGTTGAAAGAACTTGGGTATGTCAAGTATACGAACTTCAAGGGAGAGAATAAGACCGAAATTGTTTATCCCGCTCTAAATATTCAGTACACTTCTGAGCCTGTTATTGTGATTCGTGATAAGCATAATATAATGAATTATTATTGGAACTATGTCGGAGAAGGTAAATTTGCTATTTGCAAAAACTGTGGTAAATTAGTTCCGGTTACTTCATTTAACGTTGACTATTGTGGTAAATGCGCTATAGAAGTTGATAGAGAAAAGACCAGAAAGAGAGTAGAAAAATTTAGAAATTCTAATGTGTAACGGTAAGAATTTCTAAAAAATCTAGGAATGAAGCCACTTTTCGGACTTCTTGCACATTTTCTCTAAATGAATAGGGAAATGTAGAAAATCTCTATTTTGCAGACCAGTATTTTGCTGGTCTGTTTTTTTATTTATGAGCAAGTGAGGATAAACTCTCACCCAAGGAATTAAAGGGAAAATAATGATTAAGATTTCTCGCTCCGATATGGAAGCGCTACGCAAGGTTGGTCTAATCAAAGAGGGTAGTGAGCGTAATTATACTGTTACTAACCGCAAGAAGCATAGTTCACAAAAAGACTATTATGTAGTGGAAGACCGTAAGATTCTTGCATTTCTAAATCGTAAGAAAGAATACTAATGTTGGAGGTAGCTTATGAATTATAGAACTCCAACTCGCAATGATGGGGAGATGGTGGAACAACAGATTCTACTATCTGGTAATAACTCCATCAAGAAAAATCTAGCAATTTATCAGCGCAAGATTTTGATTAATCAAGAGATTACGAATGAATCCGTTACAGAGGCTATCTATTATCTATATACACTTATGGACTTGGATAGAGAAGAGGGCGTAGAGAAGAATCCAAAACCTATTGATATTCTTCTAAACACTCCGGGTGGTTCTGTATGGGATGGTCTCATTTTAGTGTCTCTTATTGAACAGATGAAAGACATGGGCTACACTATCAATACAACTGCTATCGGTACTGCTGCCAGTATGGGTTTTATTATTTTTATTACTGGTTCAAATCGTTACTCTTATCGTCATGCACAATTTATGCTGCACGATATTTCTACGATGATGGGCGGTAAAGTAAAAGACCTAGAAGAATCTATGGAAGACCTAAGAAAGTGTCAAAAACAAGTGTTTGATATTATTAAGAAATATACCCATGTTCCTGATGAAAAGTTAAAAGAGTGGATAGACCACAAACGGGATATGTTCTTTTATCCTGATGAAGCTGTTGAATTAGGAATCGTAGATAAGGTGCTTTGAGCAAGCGAGGATAAACTCTCGCCCAAGGGATTGAAAGGGATAAGTATTTGAATAATACTACTAAAAATACTCAGGATATTAAAAAGACTGAAACAATTGCCGTGGAAGATATGTCTAAGGAAGAGCTGGTTCAACTATTCTATAAGCTGGCTGATGAAGGTTGTTTCGATGACGAAGATATTGATGATTGCGATGGTTGTCACTGTTGCGATGTCGATGATGACATTGGCGATATTGTAGACCCTGTTATTGGATTTAACCTAGAGAATGTTATTGACTCTGAATTTGATGCAGAAGAATTTAACAAAGGCATTAAGTCGATGAGCTTTGTGGCTGGTCAACTGATGGCGCTACAAAACGCTGGTATCAAACCTCAGAATGCTCTTGAGTATCTACACGCTACTCATTCTCAGGACAGCGATTGCGAATGTGCAAAGCACGTTGCAGAATTACAAGCTGCTGTTAATGAAAAAGCTGAGAAGAAGAATTTAATTGAAAGTAAGAAAAATATAGCTTAAATGCTATATTAAATTTATATTATATAAGTGGTTATAAACCACATGGATTAAAAGGAGTAAATATTATGACTAGTTCTAGTATCGTAAAGATGATTGCAGACAAGACTGACTATACCCAGAAGGACATTAAGGCTTTTCTAGCCGCTGCCGAGCCTGTTCTGCTAGAAGCACTAAAGGATGGTGAGTCCTTTAAGATTATGGATGTCACCGTTTCTCTAGCTGATGTTGCAGAACGTACCGCTCGTAATCTACAGACTGGCGAGATGATGACTGTTCCTGCTCACAAGAAGGTTTCCTTTAAGCCCTCCAAGGCTCTCAAGGAAGCCGTAAAGTGATTTAACCAAAGATTGATTTTGTTGGTGACTCTCTACCATTAAGTGAGAGGCTGTAACATCAGGTGAACCACTACCAATAAGTGTAGAATTAAAAAAGCGGTAACTCTGCCGTGCAAACTATTCCTTAAATTATTAGCGGTTGCAACGCTTAGATAGAGTATTGCATACTTGTATGTATCCTACCGGATACTGCTGGGCATGGTTTGCTAAAATGAATATCGCTGGCATACCGATTAAAGTATGCTTATATGTCGCAGAATAGCCCAATCAGGTACGGCGCTTGGTTCATACCCAAGAGATTCTTCGTTCAAATCGAAGTTCTGCACCCAACAACAGAGAAACAGGATTCTCTGTTAAATTTTAAAGAAAAAGAGGATTTTCTATTATGCGTTTTTATTCTGATGTATGTCATAAGCTATTTGAGTCACAAGAAGAACTAGAAAAGGCTGAAAAGGCTCTAGTTCAAAAGAATGATGAGGAAGCTAAGAAAAAAGCAGAGCGTAAGGCTGATGCTGATAAGGTTCAAGCAGCTTATGATAAGGTTATTGAAGATTGTAAGGAGTATAACAAGCTCGTAAATGAGTTTGTTAAGAAGTATGGCTCTTATCACAAGACAATTAATACTCCAATTAAGTTTAGTGATGTTTTTGATTCTTTCTGGGATATTATTTCTATACTATAAAGATTAATTTGAGAAATTATTGAAAAGAGACAATGTTGTAAAAAGTTTTTGGAATTTCTTAGGTTTCAACAGATGCTAATGTTTAAAATTTAAATAATAGGATAAAGTAAAAATGGCGGTTTCCAGTAATGGTGTAATTAGTCTTACTCCCTTCGGCTCCCGCTTTTATATATTGTTAAAATATTAAACATAATTTACATCATAACAAGATATATTATCTTGGTGGTGTTTTTATGGAAATTGACGGTAAAAAGGTTGCTTCTACAGGTACTACCGCATTAGGAATTATTGGTTGACACCATACAGCCAAAATAACGCTTTTCGCTTTGTCAAGCGGATGTAATTAGCTGAGTTTTTATTAAACTCGTAAGTAAAAAATACTAATTATATTAACGGGGGAGTTTGAGTACACAATCCCGTGGAAAGGAATTTATACAAATGAAAGAATTTAGAAAAGTGCCTAGCTTAAAGTTTTTATATGAGATTAGTCGAGATGGCATTTTGCGTAATGTAAAGTCTAAAAAGGAAACGAAGTTTGACTTAGAGAAGAATGGATATTATAGATGTACAATTCATAATAAAAGTATTGCATCTTCTCCAAAGCACTTTTATAAACATAGACTTATTGCTGAATGTTGGTGTAAAATACCAGAAAGATTGGCGGCTTGTTCTGTAAATGATTTACAGGTGAATCATATTGATGGGAATAAAGCAAATAATGATTATAAAAATCTTGAATGGGTTCTGCCATTTGAGAATCTTCGTCATGCCGTCAAGAATGGACTTTGGTATGAAAGCGAAGAATTTACAGAACAAAAACATGAAAAGAAACCGATTATGTGTGTAGAAACCGGTGTTGTCTTTGAATCTTCTTATAAGGCGGCAGAATGGATTTGCGAAACTACTGGGAAATCTGTAAAGTATTTCAATATGTCGAATCATATTCGTGAAGTCGCCAGAGGTAAGAAGTGGAAGAAAACGGCTTATGGATACCATTGGAAATTTGTATAAATTAAATCTGTACAGACTATCTCCTTAATAGGAGAGTAAGGATTCTATTGACACGAATCTTGAAAAAGCGTTACTGTTTTACAGTAAGATATAGTCGATTAAATTATAATGACTGTACTCGGAGGCACAGCATTGGCTGGTCAACTAGGTGCTAATGGTGGTAACGGTGGTTCTCCCAACGGTGGTGGACTACTAGGTGGTCTATTTGGCGGTGGCAATAACAATACCTGTTATGTTACCGAAAAAGAGTTCTATCAGAATCAATTAGCTGATACTAATGTTATGTATCAGAATCTAATGAATACAAATAGTGCTCTGTGTGAACTAAGCCAGCGTGTTGCGAGCGATGAAGTTTCTATCGCTAAGAACTTTGAAATTGCTGCACTAAATAGTGAATGGCAGCAGAAGATGAATGACAAGCAGTTTGCTTGTGTTGATGAGAAGATGCATTGGATGGATAAGTTTATGAAGGCTTATGTTGATTCTGCTACTTGCGACTTTATTAAGGCAAAGCATTATCTGTCTCCTTCTGACCTTGCTGACCCCTACACTAATACTTCTCAAGCAATTGTATCTGTTCCTACCTATCAGTTTACAACTACTGCTTGTGCAGCGAATTACTGCAATCCTTATTTTGTGAGCGGCACTGCTTATGCAAATGGCCCTGCTTACACTAATACTGGTTGTGGTTGCAACGGTGGACTTACTTTCTGATTAAGTTCTAACTAATCTCTATTGTGGGACAAGTATTCCACAGAATAACATTATACACATTTTTACTTATTTTTTTGCAAGCGGGTGAAGATTTATGAACTTCACAAATCCAAGTCCTCTTATCGGGAGTATGCGTTCTCCACAGAACGTTATGCCAGTAGATGTAGGAGGAACACAAAATCAATATCAGAATCAATATCAAAGAAATATGTCACCAGAACAGTGGGAGTATGTGCAACAGGTTCGTAGAACTGGTTACGACCCAAATATGATGCCTCAAGTGCAACAACCACAACAACCGGAACAGTCTGACCCTTATAATGACTTCATTACAGAGTTTAACCAGTGTTCTAATGTAGTTCAGGCGAGTATACTAGAAAATCCTGAATTTAAACAGTGCATGGCTGAATGCGACAAAAAGATTCAGGCAACTATGGAAGCCCTAGTACGTCCTCAAGTTATGCAGACACAAGATGGTCGTGTAGCTTTTGAGAGATTGTTAGCGTCTTTCCGTGGTGTCAGAGACCAAGCAAAGCAACAAGAAGCTCAGAATATGCAAAGAATACAAGCGCTAATGAATGATGATGTTGTTCGTAAGCGTATTGAAGAGTTAGAGAAGAATAAGTGAGGTGCTTGCTATGATTTCTGATAAAGAACTTTTTAAACAGATGGCTGACCGTGATGTTGTAAATTTATATCGTTATCTTATTTACCAGCTTGCTGGTGGTACAAGTATTGCCACTTATGCAAGTTTGTTTGAAGATAAGATTTTGGGATATGCTAATATTGGTGTGGATAAAGCTTGTGATTGGCTGTTCGGTAAAGATGTCGGTTGTGACATTGACGAGGCGGCTGATATCGCACAAGCTGTTGTTTCTGATAAGATTGAAGAATACCGTAAACGTGTTAAAGAACAACGTGCGGCTAAAAATGCGTAATAACATTGTAACATAATTGATAGTCCTAATAAATAGGTGATTATTATGAGATGGCCTATCGTGACCGTTACATCACTTGATAGCTCTGCTGCTGGTGTGGACGTATTAAAGGCAAATCCTGTATATACTATAGAAAGTTTACCCTATCCAAGACGCTATTATTATTTTGCCTTGCTCATTAAGATTGGTTTTGAATTTAATGACAACAAGTCTCTTTTACTGACAGATAATAATGAGGTAAACAAGTATCACCTTGTTGACCGTCTTGGTAATGCAGTTCTTGCTTCTCAGGCTATTGGATACTCTCAGAGCCAGAGATTAATGTACTGTATGTATGACGATGTAAAGAAAATTGTCCGCGTTCTAAGTCCTCTAGCTCCTACTGATTATTATATTGAGGGTTGGCTTACTTAATAATATAATAAGGAGTGAAAGGAATGGTATTAAATAACGGTATTGCCCCATGCGGTACGATGTCAAGATGTTGTTGCTGTAATATGCGGCTTATTTGTGCTAAATCCCCTTACTGTGTTATAAATTCAGGGAGTAGTTCTTTTGATAAGAAACTGGAAGAGATTGAGAATCTTATCCAGCAACTAATCCAGTCACAAACACAAGCGATTGCTGATTTTGAAACAAAAGCTACTGTTGCTCAAGCTAGTCTAAATACAATTACTGCTAATATAGCAACATTGCAAACAACTAGTGATAATTTAGCGACAACATTTGGTGAATTTGCACAAGATACAAAAACTAAGCTAGATGAAATCTATGCTAAAGTAGAAAATATACCAGCAGCTAGTACAACTTCTATCAATGATTTAGATACGCCAATTGATGTAGATTCTTCTGATGTATCAGAGGATGATTCAAAATCACTTGCTGTACTAAAACCAAAAGAAACAGAAGATACTATTCTGGTTGAAAAGAAAGGCTTATTTGGCAAATCCAAATGGGTAGAACAAAAGAAATAATTTTGAGTTAAATTTTAGAAATTATAGACTCTTTAGTGGATATAAAATATTATGTCTAGTAAAGTGTCTATAATATTTGTTATAGACATAATTTGAAATTTAACTTATAGGTGTGCACCCGTATGTGCATGAAAGGAAAACATTATGACATTTGGTAAAAATGCGAAGAATAATCACCTTTATATCTGTAAAGAAGGTGATGTAGTATGAAGTATGAGAAGGAAAAATATTTCTCTTGTTATTCTCCTAATCTTAAAGAATATCTGGAAAGAAATGGATTTGAGCCTATTACTTCGTTTGTACACATCAGAGAGAATAAAACTTGCTGGGTATTTGAAAAAGTTCCCGAGCTATCTATATATCTTGAACAGTGGACTCGCAATCGCAAGTAAAGGGTAAATTATATGAAAAACATTGTAAGAAATTTTTCTGTTGCTATCGTAGTATTTGTGACTACATTTATCACAATTTATTATTCTGTTGTGTATGCAACAAAGAAACAGATTATATTTGATAGCTCAGATATTCTAATAATTATTTTCTTTGGCTTATTATCTTTGATGGTCGTGTTTATGCTACTTTATATCAATTCTAAATTAAACTCATTCTCTAACGCTCTATCTGATATTTCTAATAAAATTGATATATCAGAAGAAAATATGACAAATTTAGAAAAGAGTACGCAGAGAATTATATTAAAGGAAGTAAAAGAGAATAGGGAATTTAAGGGAAAAATTTTAGAAAGGATTGAGCATGAAGAGAAATCCGAACAGCAATCGGAGTAAAAGATGGGCAGAAAGAAATTGCCTATCCTCTGATAGATGCGTGTCTTATGTAAAGGATTTATGTGAAGCTTATGGTCTTAAATATAAAATTTCTGGTGATAAGCTTTTTGTGGATTCTGATGGGATTTCCTATCGGGTTTATCCTGACTATGAAAATATATGTATAATTGCAGTAAATAAAAAAACAGGTGAAAAAAAATGGTATGATGGGGACTCGTGTTGGGTTGACTTTGTACTAGATATTCTCTAACGCTTTAATTGATATTTCTAATAAAATTGATATATCAGAAGAAAATATGACAAATTTAGAAAAGAGTCTTGACAGCTTCTGTATGTTGTGCTATATTAACAATGGAAACAAATAATTCCATAAAATAGTACAAGGAGAAGTCGTTATGAATATTCCACTAAGTTTGTTAATTTATAATCCAATTGAAGCGTATGCTTTGGTATTATTGTGTGATATAATTACTGGAAATAGAACAAGGATTTGTGTAAGATTGATATTATATTTATATATTTTTGGAGCTGCAAATATACTTATTCAAAATATCCCAAATGCATGGGTTAGTGAACCGTATTTTGCAATAATAAGTATTTTTATGAATTATATTGTTACACCACTTTCTATTAAATTTTTTTATAAAAGAATCTGTGGTAACATAACATATAAAATGTGTGTTATGGTTAGTATAATAGATTGTTTATTTATTATTGTAATATCAAGCATATTTGATATTTTTATTAAAGACTACAATATGTTTTATACGGAAAATAAATATCATGAATTTGTTAGTAATCTTGTCATATTTTCCGTTCAAATAACTTTATATTTAATTATAAGGGCCAAAGGAGAACATTATTATGAAAAACTTCGTAAAAATGGTAGCTAAATATTCTGTTGAGAATGCTTTTACTGCTCTTAACCACTATCAGCCTAAGATGCCAAATTCTCTGATGGAAAAGGCTCAGAAGGAAAATAAGGAAGACTAATCTTCTCTTATCCTTATATTATAGACATTGTAGACTTTAATATAGGGAGTCAGTCTTTTGGCTGGCTCCCTTATTTTTGTGTAATAAAGGAATATTCTGTTATGGATATTTTTAGATATATTGAAGACATATCTTATAAACTTGGTTTAAAGATGGCGAATTATTTCCATGAGGACAGTAATGGAATTGAAGAGACTCAATACGGTATGTTTGCTATTTTAAGCTTTTTGTTTGAATTTGGAACCGGGCTTATTATATCGCTTATTTTTGGATATGTCAAGTATTTTCTTATATTTCAGATTACTTATTGTTTTCTGCGTTCTGTTTGCGGTGGTGAACACTGTAAGACATTCGCTTCTTGTTGGGCAGTAACAAACATTATCTCATTTATTGGAAGTATGATGGCTATTTTATTATCCGTAAATAATATGTTTGTAATGATTGGAGTTATTATTACATTTCTGTCATCTGTTGATATGTTTTATATTATTCCAAAGCCAAGCGAAAACTCTCCTAGTAGAGGAAGTAGAGATGTTGAGTTTAAAAGACGCTATATCAAGGGAACTTGCGTATTAATTTTCTTATCTTGTATTTTGGTGTTTTTTAATATGCAATTTGTTTCTGCTTCTATTTGCTCTGCTTATATTATGTGTTATGTTATGCTATCTAAATATGGCGAAAAATTTATAAATATGTTTAAGTTTTAATTAATTAAAGACCAGAGGATAGAAACATTAAGCTGCTATCACCCGTTGTTAGGAGATACAGGTTCTTTGGCTTGCCTGTCTGGTCTTTATCGTTTATAATTGTAGAACCAGTTTCAAAGAGGTGGTCGTATGATTATAAATGATTTAGCAACAATAGCAAATTCTGATTTAATATCAGGAGCTGCAAACATTAGTCAATTTATAAATGTCTATCAAGCGACTAAAGGTGCGACATCATCTCAGTTAAATACGGAGCTAATCAAGCAAAACCAACATATTGAAAATAAACTTGACGAACAAACGAATATGTTGCTTGAAAAATTATTATCTGAATTAAAAATTATAGAAGAACAAAATATTGAAATAATTAAACTGCTGGGTGGTAGCGTCAAATGATTCTTAATACTAATGCAGAATTAGGTGGATTAGATTCCCTTGGTGTTGCAGATACGATTATTGCTTCATTGTTATTAAATTATTCTGAGAAATCTTATAAGTTAAATCTTGATAATACATCAGAAAATAAAAAAGTTATTTCGATATTAAACGAGATAAATGAAAACGAAAAAACTATTATTTCTCTTTTGAAATGTATAGTTGAAGGTGATAAGCATTAGTCTTGTCTTATCGGTAAAACAATCCAGACTAAAATAAACGACTGATGGTTCTGGCTCGTTGTAAAAATAAAACGTGGCAGAGTAATAAGGAACAAAAGGGGTTAAAATATTGTAGAAGGTAGTGAGTATTAGTGGATGCACTGCAAATAGCAATGAACATTTGCTCTACTTTTGGTGTTTCTGGACTTCTTTTGTTTTTTATTAAAAGGTATTATGATAAGAAGGATGAATCTCTAAAAGAGGGTAAGCAAGAGAGGAAAGAAATTAAAGAAGTAATTGAAAAAATTGCGAAACAGAACGAGGAACAATACCGAATGATTGCCTCTCAAAACGACAAAATAACTTCTTTATCTAATGATGTTAAAGCTTTGAGAGAGCAAGGAAATCAAAACTCACAAGCAGATAGAGATATGCTTAGAGATGCGATGCTAAGGACATATCATAATTGTTATGAAGTCAAAGGTTGGATTTCTGTTAATGACTTAGAAAGTTTTCAACACATGTTTGAGAGCTACACAGCGCTGCACGGTAACGGAATGATACCGGCTGTTCATGAAAAAATTTTAAGTCTACCAACTATTCCACCTGAGAATAAATCTTGAACATTTTATTAAATTATAAAATCACTTTTAACAAATAGGTGATTATTATGACAGTAAATGAATCGAAATTTATCATTCAGAAACTAATCAAGTATTCTATGGAAGAACTTGAAATGGCAGAACATTATCAAAAAATGATGGCTCACATGGAAGATTCTTCTGCGTTCTCTAAATTTAAAGAATTTGCGAACCAAGAACTTGCTCACCATGAGTATGATTTATCAACCGCAATGGCAATGGCACAGAAACTAAAAGATGAAAATGAGATTGCAGATGTGGACGAGTTTATAAATGGTATTTATAAGCAGAATCAGACACATTGGAAGGAAAAGATTGTTTGGAAAATTGCAAACACAAAGCCAAAAACCTCTCGTTAAATGATGCTGGACATAGGGGCCAGAGGTCGTTAAACAGCGACGATAAATGTTTATTGAACTAGTATATTGCCATGGTATTATATGGTTCTTAAACCAATTGCGGTTTGTGTATCCGTGTGTGGATGCGAGGTGCTAGTGGACTCTAGTGGCCGTTCTTTTTAGATAAGTATTCAGTCACGCGGTTATACGAGCTACATAAAAATGTTTATTGTTATGGCAACTATCCATAAGCACTTTTACTTATGGATAGTAACGATGGCAATAACAGTCATCGTGTATTAAAAGGAGTTATTTTTGGAGTGAAAGGAGCACACATGGAAGATAGTCTACTAAAACGTAAGGACGAAACAGACAAGGAATATGGTTTACGTCTGGCTATGAACAAGGACGTATATGATATTAGTTGGTCTAAAATTTGTGACCTTATGTTTGAAGCAACTGGCGTAAGAAAAGACGAAAGCGCTTATCGCAAATATTATATGGCATTCCTTGATGGGGTCGATTACCAAAAGAATAAAGACCCGTCTGAACAAATGGACGAGTTAATGAATAAAGAACTAGATGTAAAATTAGAAACTGTCAAAATGCGTGATTATAGAGCGGCGCTCAACCGTGATGTTAATAAGATTGCTCGTTTTGATATGCTTAAACAGGACATTTCTGATTATGTTATTAAGAACCATTTGGAGTTTAATGATAATAAAAGTAACTTTTCATCAACCGAGAAGAGTGCTATTTTATGCCTATCTGATTTCCATTATGGTATGGTAACTGATAATTATCTTAATAAATACAATCCTGAAATTTTCCATGAGCGCATGACCAAACTTTTTGACGCAGTTGTTAAGAAGATTTATTCTGAAAAGATTGGTACTCTGTACGTTATTAATTTAAACGATGCTATTTCTGGATATATTCATAATACTATTCGGATTGAGAATCGTAAGAATGTTATTGAACAAGTAATGGAAGTTTCTAATGCTTTGGCAGAGTTTCTAAATGGGGTTTCTCAACATTGTAATGTTGAATATTATTCTGTTATTGATAATCATTCTCGTTGTATGGCTAATAAATATGATAGCTTGCAAAATGAAAATTTTTCTCTTCTTGTTGACTGGTATCTAAAGGCCGCTCTGCGCTATGTACATAATATTCATATTAATGAGAACGAATTTGATAATGATATTTTAACATTTAGTATTTATAACTGGAATTATCTAGGCTCTCATGGAGATAAAGATAGTATTCATGATATAGTTCAGAATATGACGCTTTTAACCCATAAGTTCTATGATGCAATGTTTATTGCGCATAAACACCATGTGGAGTCTAAAGAGGTTGATGGGACTATGGTTTTTATGAATGGTTCTCTTTGTGGTACAGATAATTATGCCAAGTCTTTGCGTATTACTTCTCACCCTTCCCAGACTATGTATATTGTCACTCCTGATAATCCCTATGAATCTATAAATATTATCCGTTTGGATTAAGGCGGTGATTACATGGCTATTGCTAAAAAAGGAAAACAAATCGGAGAAGAGACGAAAAAGAAACTGATTTGCATTAGTTGTGGCTGTGGAGTTCAAAATAATTTCAATACCACAAAAGATGAATATCATAAGTTCTTTAATAAGATACCATATTGTAAGGATTGTGTCAAGTCTATTTATAAAGGATACTTGGTAAAATACAATGGCAATACAAACCTCGCTATTTATTTTACTTGTAGGAAAATTGATATTCCATATATTCATCAAGCGTATTTGGCGGCTATGAAAGAATCTCAGAATGAAAACTCTGTGTTAAATGGAGAAGAAAACCTATTACCAATTTATCTAAAGAATCTTGCATTCGCAGATAAAAATGGTTGGGGTTCGAGCTTTGACGATTCTCAAGGCGAAAATAATATCGAAGGTCTTAGTAACTACGATGTTTATACAAAGATTAAGCGTCCTAAGAAAGTTACTGGTGAACTTGGTGATGATGACAATTACGAAGATATTGAATTTAGCACGGCATACTTACAAAGTGTTTGGGGAAGGTTCGATAATGATGACCTAGCATATCTTCAAAATGAATATATGGATTGGGAATCTAAACTAGGTCAAATTGATACTAAAGATATTGACATTATTGTTAGACAGATTTGTTATCAAACTCTTGATATTAATAAAGCTCGTGAAAATGGTGAAGATGTTACAAAGAAACTAAACGCTCTAACTTCACTTATGAATAATGGTGGCTTACTTGAAAAACAAAATAGAGCCGTACAAAATTCTAAGGTTGTTGGTCAGCGCATTGAAGATATTGAAACATTTAGACCTGTTAAGAAAGCCGACCCTGAATTAGCAGATGTAGATAATGTTAATTTGTTATTTGATGCGTTTACTGGTTGTACTGCAAGGGCTTTAGGTAAAAATAATAAATATGTTGAAAAATTTGAAAAGGAGTTTGAACCTTGGAGTATTGATATAATTGAAAAGGGTAAAGCTCAACTTCTTGGAACGGAGAGTGATGAAGAATGTCAGAGTCAGACAAAATCACAATCCGAAGACTAAAGAAAAAACGTGCTACACTTCAAGAGCAATACAATGAAAATTTTGAAGCATGGGTTGGGTATTGGAGAGCGAACCCTCAAAGATTTATTACTGAATATCTAGGTTTACCATTGTATGATTTTCAAAAAGTTCTAATTTGGGAAATGAATAATACTGCAAACTATATATTTATAGGGAGCAGAGGCATAGCGAAGTCTTCTCTAACATTAGATTTCTGTTGTCAAATGGCTATTCTTTATCCGGGTCTCAAAATCCTTGTTGTTTGTCCTGTTAAATCGCAGAGTAAACAATTCGTTAAGAAGATTTATGAATATATGCGAATGAGTAAGAACCTAGAACAGGAAATCAAAGTTGATGAGATTAAGATTGGCGTTAATGAATGTCAGGTTCCGTTCAAAAATGGTTCTACAATTTTTACTGCGACATACAGTGAAAATGCCCTCGGATTGAGAGCTAATATATTAATTGTTGATGAATTTGTTCGTACAGAGAAAGAAGTTATTACTCGTGTTTTTGACCCTATGCTTTCCGACCCAAGAAAACCAAGATATCTTGATTTAACAAGAGAGCAAAGAGCAGAAGAATACAAACACGAAGAATTAAGAAAGATTTACCTATCTTCAATTAGACGTGCGGATGAGTGGTCTTATAAGACCTTTGAGGATTATATAGACTGGATGACAGACGGCAATAGAGATTATTGCGCAACAGTTGTTAGTTATGCTCTTGGTGTTAAAAATGGGTTTATTAGTAAAAAGAAAGTAGAAGACACTTTCAAATCAAATCTGGAAAACATTAATATTTTACAGGCAGAATATAACTGTATTGCAGAACGTGGTACTGGCAACTCTTATTTCACATATAAAATGATGGATAGAGTTAGAACTAACTCTAAAGCATTCTGTTGTATGTCTGACGAAGAGTATATTCAGTATAAAGATTGTAGAGAAAAATACCCTTACTATCAAGAAAAACTACCTAATGAAATTAGGTTGCTGTGTATGGACGTTGCTGTTATTGAGTCCAGCAAGAACGACAACACTGCATTTTTTATTATTAGGTTAATTCCTGATAGTGGAAGATATACCATTATTGTGCCATACGCAGATAGTATGCACGGTCTAAACTCAATCGCTCAAACTAAGAGAATGAAACAATTATTTTATGAGTTTGAATGCGATTATATGATACTTGATACACAGGGCGTAGGTATTTCCATTTTTGACTATGCCACTACAGAAACCTATGACGAAAATCGTGGCGTTACTTACCCAGCGTGGACAGTAGTTAATCCAGAAGATATTAAGATGGTCAACCGCACAATTGATAGAAATGCAGTCCCCGTAATTTATTCTGTTAAAACTCCAATCCAATTAAAGTCTGCTATGTTTAGTAATATGCGTGATTTAATTACTGATGGACGAGTTAATCTACTTGTTGATAGTCAAGAGGGTCTTGATTATATGATGAAGAACTATCAGTATTATAAGATTGAAGACGAGGATTTAAAGAAACGTCTTATGAATCCTTATGTACAAACTAATCGGCTTGTTGATGAGGCAATTAGTTTGGAACAGGTGGTTACTCAGGGCTATATTAACCTAAAGGAAAAAGCTGGGAATCGTAAAGACCGTGTTATGTCTTTGGCTTATGGTCTTTGGTACGCCAAGTTACTAGAAGACCAGTATATTAACAAACAAGAAACTAACAGTCTATTAGACTGGACGTTCTTTGGTTAAATTATTTTTATAGAAAGCGAGGTGAGATGTTTGCCAAGAAAAAAGAAAACTGAACAAGAAACGTTGTCTGAGAAACAGGTTAATGATGTTCTAAATGCGTATGATTATTTCATGAATTTTTCTGATTCTTACAACCGTAGTTATAGAAGCGCCGATTATAATACACCCGACGCTGTTAATAGACGGTTAAAGGATATTAATTTAACACAAGTAGACACAACTGTTACAGAAATTGAAAACGCTCTAAAAAACGCAAAAGATTCAGAAGAAATCCTTTCTAATTATGCCCAGACGCTTGAAATTACAAATATGTCTTTTAAGCGGATGACACAATATCTTCCAAACCTAGCCGCATTTAACCTTACTTTCGACCCAATCAATGTTACAAAAGAATCTGAACTAAAGTCTAAAGAATTTAAGAAAGACTTGGCTATTGTAGATGATTTTTGCAATAGATTCGATTATCGAGCAGAATTTGCAACTGCTTTGCGTCAGTGTTTTAGGCAAGGTGTAATGTTTGGAGTCCTTCGTGATGAGGGAGATAAATATACTATTCAAGAGCTGCCTAAACAGTTTTGTAAAATTACAGGTCGTTTTGATTATGGATACCTATTTGATTTCGATATGAACTGGTTTATTAATATGGATGGTGTTGATATAGATATGTACCCGCCAATCTTTAAGCGTATGTTAAATCGTATCCAGAAGAATTTTGCTAAACCATACGACCCTGCAAGACGCTTACAATCAAGAAACACTGGGTTTGGGCATTGGCAACAAACGTCTCCTGAGAACGGGTTCTGGTGCTTTAAATTAGACCCTGAACTAGCAACTATTTTACCTTATTATTCGGGTATTCTTGGAAACGCAAGTTTTCAACCAGTTGTTAGAGGTCTGCAACAGGATAAATACTTTATTGATGCTTCTAAAATTTTGGTTGGTATCCTTGGATTTAACAAGGAACAGAAAAGTGGTCAAGTTGCTAACTCTATTAATATGACCCCTGAGATGATTGGTAAATTTTTAGGTGTTGCTCGTAAAGGATTGAATAGTCAGATTGGTTTGGCTGTATTGCCTACTGATGATGTTAAAGCAATAGACTTTAGCACTTCAAACACTAATTCAGACGTTGATTATGCAAGTTCTGTTGTTAAGCAAAGTATTGCTTCTAGTGAAGCTCTATTTGGTACTGAAAAGCTGAATAGCCACCAGTCTAAACTTGCATCCGCAATTGATAATAACACCATTGAAGCGCTTTATCCAATGTTTGCTAATTTCATGGAGTTTTTCATCAATCAACGAACCACTAAATATAAGTTTAAAATTCGTTTCCATGACGAAAATGTTCCAGACCAAAAGGCAGAACGTAAAGCACTATTCAATGATTTTTCTAAGATAGGATTCGTAGATATGCAACTCGCTGCTCGTTGCAACGATATGAATATTTTCGAGTACACAAGGCATCTACAAATTTCTAAGAGTTGTTTTGATGTAAAAGGAATGATTATTCCTCTAAATCAATATCTGGCTCCCCCTGTGCAAACTAGAACTGGTACTGGCACAACAACAAAACCACCAGAGAATCCTCTTACTAAAGGTAGCGTTGGTAGACCACCAAAACCTGAGAGTGATTCTGAGTCTACGGAAGCAAGTTGGGCTAGGGGTTCTAATGAACTCAAACAGGAATTTAACGAGTAAACGAGGTGATATAATTGGCACTATCTAAAGAAGTGATTAAGGCTCTAAATAGCTCTAATGGTCTAACTCAGTCTCTAAATGTCGGTCAGGCTATTTCTGACGCTATTGATGAATGTGGCGGTTCTACTACCAATGTGCAGAACGTCACTAATGTAATTGATGCGCCTAAGATTGCGCACCACGATAAGCTAGATGGTAATGTTACAATTGCTACTCTAAAGAGCGCTTACAATTCTCTAGTGGACGACTTGATTAAGGCTGGTCTAATGGAGTAATAATATATGTTAAATTTTAATTGAAGGGGGGTGACATGAGATTGGAGAATAAAAGTTTATATTTCACATTTGGTATTGACGACGTAAATGTTATTGAAGATGATGATAGATTCGCTATCACTAAGATTCGTGCATTTGCAGAAAAAGAGAATAGTCACACTCAGCCAATTTCTTTCGATTCTCTTAAAATGACTGCTAATACTATTTATAATGTTCCTGTTGTAGTTGAGTTCACTGATTGGAATGATGACGGTATTGGTACTCACTCTAAGGCAGAAATTCCAGTTGGGTTTGTTTACTCTGAAAACAATCCTGTCACCTTTGAATATGATGAAGAGCGAGACAAGAATTTCTTGACTATTAAAGCTCTTATTTGGAAAAACTATTCCAAAAATATTGTTGATATTATTCATAGTTCTAATGACAGAAAGAAAGTATCTGTTGAAATGACCACTACTGATTATCAAGATAATGGCCTATTTGATAAGCCAGATGTTTATAGCTGGAAATATCAAGCTATTACTATTTTGTCAGACCAAGTTGCAGAGGCTTGTAAAGGAAGCAATGTTCAGCTTATGAAATTCTCTGAGGATAAAGAAAATTATATTAAAGAAAATTTTGCTGACAAAATTTCTATTGATAATTCTAAAGAAGCCGCTACAAGTGGCGAGTGGTCTAATCCCGGTCAGAAGCTATTCAAACCAATTACAGAAGCGTCTAATGCAAAGTCCTTGCTAAAAGAAGCATATTTGATTGGTGATTTTTCTGATAATGATTATGAGATTACTAAATTCAAGTATCCTCATCACGTTATTCGTGATGGCAAACTTGTTGTTCATAAAGATGGTCTGCAAGCTGCATTCTCAAGAGCGGCACAGCAAGGCATTGTTAAGGGAGATGTTAAATCTCACCTGTTGAAACATTATCATGAACTTGGTTTAGATACTGAAAATTTTGCAGAATTTGGTTTCTCAGAAGAGGAATTTAACCAATATTTTGCAGAAGATTATAAACAGGACGAGGGTGAAAACGTGGAAGAAGAGAAGAAAGTAACAGAAGCCGAAGCTACTGAACCTGAAAAGGAAGAGGAAGCAAAGGTCGAAGAGGCAGAAGCAACCGAAGAAAAGACCGAGGAAAAGGTTGAAGAGGCTTGCGAAACCGAAACCATCACAGAATCTTGCGAAACTGAAATGGGCAGTGACAAGAAAATGGCTGACGATGAAGACGATAAAGATGATGATTCCGATGAGCGTCATGATGAGTCTGACAAGGACGATGATGACAATAAGGAAAATATGTCTCTTGAAGAAGCTATGTCTGAAATTTCTAATCTAACCGCTGAAAATGAAAAGTTGAAAAAGGATAACGAAGCATATATGGCTAAATTTGAGGCCATGTCTGATTATGATGAATTAAAGGCTTTTAAGTTTGCAGCAGAAGAAAAAGAAAAGCAAGAAGCTAATATGGTTAAGATGTGTGAAGTCCTAGACGAAATCTCTGAAAAGGGTGTTGAAATGTCTGAGGATGAACGTAATGCTTATATCGCTAAATTTAGCGAATATGATAGTGTAGCCGCATGGAGTAACATGGTAAAAGCCGCAGAGTTTGACCGAGTTAGTGCTCCCTCTGGCAACATTCACAAGATTGGTCTACCTTATGGAGAGAAGAAGAAATCTACTGGTTCCATTTGGGACAATTAAAAATTATTAATTTTAGGAGGAAATTTTACTATGTATGATGTTCTAATTAAGAACGGCTATGCGGCTCTAAATGTTGATAACTGGAACCGTACTGTCGTATGCGAAGAGGATGTACCCAACGGTGCAGTTTTTGCTCTAAGTGAGTATTCTACCGATGCTGATAGCAAGATTGTTTGGAAGGCTGGCAAGCCTGCCGCAGACGCAAAGAATCTATGGATGGCATCTAGCCCCGAAGTCGTTATTACTACTCTACCCGATGGCACTGAGCTAAAGGGTATTGATAACAATATCCGCGACTTCGTAAATATCAAGGGTCATCCTATTGATGCTTTCAAGCTAATTGAAGACGATGTTCTTACTATTGTTCCTAGCACAGCTAATGCAACTGCAATGGCTACTGCAAAGTTCCTAATTCCTGATGCTACTAAGTTCACCCTAAAAGCACAGGCTGAGGCTACCGCTCCTACTGCTGGTATGTATCTAAAGGCACTGGGTGCTACTACCGCTCACATTGGCGATGGCAACCTAGTTAAGAAGGCAGTTACCGCTTACAAGTTTGTTGTCTGTGTAGCTTGATGATATTTTAAGAAAAGGAGAATAATACTATGAATGAGAAGACTCTAGCTTTCTCCGGCGATATGACTGCCGAAGTAAAGATTAAGGATTATTTTAATGACTATGCAAAGCAGCGTGGTCAGTACGACGGCCCTGTTGACACCTCTATCTCTTTTGCCGAGAAGGAGAAGAAGATTAATGACCTACTGATGGCAGAAGTTAAGAAGCTATCTGGTCTGGATTTCAATAATTCTTTTGCCTCCATTGAGATGATGGCTAAGAATCCCACCTTCCAGTGGGCATACATGGCCGTTATTGATGCAGCCATTGATATGGTTCTACCTGATTTTGTAGACCGTACTACCAGTGTCTACACCGAAATGCGTAATGGCGCTATTGGTGATAGCTTTAAGTTTGATGTTGAGTCTAACGACCTGTTTATTGTCTCCAAGGCTGGTCGGAATCAGCGTAATACTGAGTTCCAGCGTGAAGATATTGGTCAGCGTTCCATCATCCCCTTCAACCACAATATTTCTGTTTCTTCCAATAAGTACAAGGCTCTGTGTGGCAAGGAATCTATGGCTCGTTTCCTGATGAAGGCTGTTCTGTCTATGGAAGCAGAACTAACCAAGGAAATTGCTCTAGCATTTGCTACCGCCATGGATGATGTTAAGGACAATGGCGCAGAGGCTCTACACGTTGCTGGTCTAGCTGACAAGAGCGTTATCAAGCTGATTCAGACTGTTTCTGCTTATAACCGTGCTCCCGCTATTCTGATGGGTACTATGAGTGCTGTTCATGACCTACTTCCTCAGTCTGCTAATCTGCGTATGATGGTTGATTCCGATTACGTTCGTGTTGGCTATATCTCCAACATTTATGGTACTGATGTAATGGTTATGCCTCAGTATGCCGATTATGCCGCTGCTGACCAGTACAAGCTGGCTCTGCCTGATGATAAGATTTATGTCATTAGCCCCTCTGCTCAGAAGCCTGTTAAGCTGTGCCTAGAGGGTGCTACTACCTCTAACACTGTTGATAGCAATGCAGACGCAGACCTAACAACCAATACTACCATTAACAAGAGCTGGGGTATCGGTGTCATTACCAACGCTATTGCTGGTGTCATCACCGTCAGCTAATTGATTGTTAAATTTTGAATAATTACCCTACTCTTTTGGGAGTAGGGTATATATTATTCATAAGGATTGAAAGGGGTATAAAATGGCAACCAATACACAGAGAATTGAAAACCTTGAAAAAGGTATGTCAGAAATGCAGGGTACGCTTGGTCAGATTCTTGCTACACTACGCGGTTTTTCTACTTCCTCTGCTCAAAATGAATCTGTTGCAGTTGCACACGAGGATAACCCATCCGAAGAAGATTATACAGAACCAGAGGACGGAAAGAGCATTCGTATTCGCAGTCTGTTTAATGGGACTCTTAATCTTGCTTATGGGGATAGACGCTTTGTTACTTTTAATAAGTACGGTGACGAAAATCGTGTGTTATATCGTGACTTGATTCAAATTGTGAATATAAATCACAAGTTTGCGGAAGAAGGATACTTTGAAATTGAGGATGCAAGTGCTGTTTATTTTCTCGGTATGACTTATGCTTATAACAATATTATTAAGTATAAGGATATTGAAAATATTTGCAGTTATTCCGATGACAAGGTAAAAACCTTAATTGAGAACGCAAGTGATTATCAGAAAAGCCTAGTAGCAAATCGTGTTGCTCATCAGATTGTTGATGGCAAGAACGTAGACTATAACAAGGTTAATTTGATTAATAAGCTGTGTTCCGTAGATATTAGTAAGCGTGCAGAGTCTATTCGCTCACTTGCTTAAATTATTTTAAATAAGAAAGGCGGTGAATGGGATTGAACAATATTAGTTTATTTAATAATGAAATAGAAAATAAACCTGTTGAAGAACCAGACGCTCCACCAGAGCAAACACAACCTTCTGGTACAAATTTTAACGAGATTTATAAATTATTTTTAATTTCATTACAAGATTATGAGCTAAAACGGCTATTTAATGATAGTCCAGAAGCAGCCGATGATTTGCTTATGTACTTTTTACTAAGAGCTATTCCGCTTTTTATAAATTGTCAGAAAGATATTGAACAATATCATCAAAATGAATTAGGGGAATATGAATTTAACGACACACTGACATTAACAGAAAAGACTATTCTTTCAGATTTAATGGTTCAATGCTGGCTTGACTTTATAATTTCTGATACTACTCAACTTGGTGGTTTACAAGATACTGACTTCAAGCGTGAATCTGCTTCTAATAATTTGAAAGAGAAAGCAAATTATGCTGATAGATGGCGAGAAAAAGTAAACCAGAAAATTATAAATTATGGTCTAAAGAACACCCCATTTGCTGAGTGGGCGGTGGGAAACTATGGACTTTAATGGAATCAATTTTTCTGACAAAGAAATTCAAGAATATAAACAATCTGTAATAAATAAATTATTTGCAATTCTTGGAGTTTTTGAGGATTGCGAAGCTATAAATGATTATTCTGGGTATACTGCTTACATCAAGAGGTTAACAAGGGAATTTAATGGGCTGTACAATATGTTCGGTATTGTAAGTTTCCTTTCTGTTGTTAGTATTCTTGAGGGTTCGCAAGTACCCATTGAACATTCAGAGGTTAAAAGACTAGTATTCCATTGTATCTCTTTGGTCAAAAAGGCTAGGTGATATATATGCCATACTATGATACTTTTATGAATGTCAATAAACACCCTGCTCAAAGGTGGAGAAATCAACTTCAAGACACAGTTGATAAGGTCTTTGAGAATGCGTCCACATGGTGGGACGATGTGTGGGAAGAGAAAGAATTTGGTTCTGATGCTCTTGAGACAATTACAACTAATGAAGAAAAAAGAAAAGAACTATTTAATAAAATAGATATCCGTATTACATCACTTGTTGATGCTAAAACCGGTCAGCGTGTAAACGATGACTATAAGAAATTAATTTATAAAGATTTGGATTATAGACCAAAGCTAGGACAAAGGTATTTCTTCGACGATAATATCTGGATTATATATTCGCGTGATAATATTCGTAAGAGTTCATCCAGCGCTTATGTTAGACGTTGTAATAATACAATCAACACTCTAGCAGAGGACGAAAAAACAATCCATCGTGAACCATGCTATATTGAATATAAAATTGTTGAAGACCAAATTTCTACATCGGAAGTTATTGATGTAGCCAAAGATAAAATTGAAGTTGTTTGCCAGTATAACGATTGGACAAGTCAGTACAGAATTAATACTCGTTTTATGTTAAACGGTGTAACATATAAGATTAGACAGTTTGTCAATTTCTTAAATATGAATACATTCCAAGATAATCCGGGGCTGTTAAAATTCTATGCAGACTTTGAAAATTATAATGCGGCAGACAATCCTAAGAATGATTTGGCTAATGACGACAAAGAGCCAAAGGAACCGGAAGAATTTACTATTCTTTTAAATGGCTCGAAAACATTTGTTCTTGATGGAGATAACTATACGTTTGAATGCAACAAGGACAAAACAGTATCTAAAGATTATTATTCTTTTACATCGACAAATAACAGTTTTAGAATAAAAAACTATCATCAAAGTACCAATCCTCTTATTGTGAATTGTTACCAAGATGGCGCACTAATAAAAACATTTAATATTAAATTAGGAGGTGTTGTATAATTGTATTACGAAGAGCTTAGTCCTATCGTTTTCGCAGTTATTTATAACAGACTTCTAAGAAGTGAACGTTTGGTTAGGCTGTTGACTTGTTACAAGCGAAATACATCTCCTTATCTTGATAAATCTTTTGACGAAGAGATTGAAAGAATTGGTGGGTTAAATAATCTCGTTTATATGGGTCAAGACCTAGACAAATGTACAGATGTTCATATCTATCCACTAGAGCATATACCAGATGCAAAATTAGACCAAAAGACTTATTTAACTGTAACTCTTAATGGTGGTTACACTACAGAAGTTGAGCAGTATAAAAGAGTTATTGTGTGTGTTGATGTGGTAGTACACGATGAACAAAGCGTTATTCTGTCAGATAATCCCGACTATCCGATAGCTTATCGCCTTTATGATATCGCGCATGAAGTTGATGCAATCATTAATGACAAAAGGTTGGAGGACTTTTCTCCCGGACGTATGTGCCTGATAGGTTTTCAGCGTCGTTACTATAATGGTTATTTTAATGGGCTACAGCTTCAATATCAACTAACACTAAACAGCACAATTGGTTGTGATGGTGGTTCTACAAATCTACTACCTAAATTTATTCTAAAAAATTGAACGCTTTACAGTTATATAGCGGGAGACCGCTAAAATTAGCAGAAAACGCATATGTAGAACACCCAAAAGTTAATAAATTATTTAGTGACGTTGGGGAAAAAGATGTTTATAGTGAATACATGAAAAACTTAACCCTTATTATAACTCAGTCTAAAGATATCGCTGATATCCTGTGGGTGGAAAATAAGATATGGTATGAAGATATTAAAAGCGAATACGAGTTTTTCATTCAAGAATGTCTGGCAGATAGCACATCAAAAAATGTTTTTATTAGAGACGGCGAAGTAGTCTCAGAGATGGATGATGAGTGTGTTGTTGTAAACAATGATATGTCTAATGCGCTTAATTATTTTCTAAATTTAGATGGCAAATGGATTGTATTAGGCAGAACTGTTGGAGAAAATACACAAATTTTTCTTTTGAGCGTTAAATGTGAAGATGAAAAGTTATATATAGAGTCTGATTCTGTCAAGTTTAATGAACAGACTTATCATATATTGGTGGAATATCTAAGAGAAGTAAACTGGATTCATCCAGAATATAAATTTCTTAAAGGCGCTACCAAAAAAGCAAAGAAAATAATCTTACAAAGAAGTTATGAAGAAAGAGAATATGAAGCAAAAAAGAACAAAGGCAGAGACAAAGAGGAAGCTAATTTCCAAAGTATCTTATCCTGCCTTGTAACCTTTAAAATATTTTCTTATGATGAATTGCCTAATATACCTGTGTATGTAATTTATGATTCATATTTTAGATATGTTAAGGCTGATAATTATAGAAACACAATGGATGCTTTGCATTCTGGGTGTATCGACACAAAGAAAAACCCGATTGATATAAATAAGATTCATTGGTCTTCTATTCTTGAAAATAATTGATAATTATTATTTAAGGAGGAAAAAATATGGCAACTGTTGGAACCCCTCGAAACTTTGTTGTGCAGCAAATCTTCGAGTTCCTACTACAAGATACTACCGATAAGTCTATTATCGGTTATCTAAAGCATTGTAAAACTTCTACCCTAGAAAATACCGTTGAAATGGTGTATCCTAGCGGAGGCAGAGGTAATGTATATATTGGCCGTGGCTTTTCTCACAGCCGCCGTGCAACTCTGAATGTTGAGAGTGCAACTTGGAATACCGAGATTATTGCAGCTCAGAACGGCACTGATGTTGTTACTGGCGAAACCACTTATACCAAGTATATTCAGATTGACCTAAAGGACGCAACTTATAGTTACGACCTTCCTGTTCCTGCTGTAAAGGAACCCGGTCAGACTCTATATATTGGCACTATTTATGGCACTCAATCAGATGGTGACTACGTTAAGGTTCTTACCGAAGACGAGAGCGCAAGCGAAGGTAAGTTTGCTTATACTAAAGAAGTTACCGAAACTTCCCCCGCACCGGCAAAAATTACCCTCGCTGAAAACGATGTCAAGAATATGATTGAGACCCTAGGCTGTACTAAGCTATCTATGGCATATACTGTCAAGTCTACTGCAACCGCCCAACGTATCGAGATTAAGAATGGTACTATGCCTGACACTGTTCTTGTTACAGCTTATGGCCTAGTTGCAGACATTTGTGATGGTAAGCTGTATCCTTGCGTTATTCACGGCATGGCACAAATTGATGGCAACTGGACTTGGGAGCTAACAGCAGACGGCGACCCTGCCGTTCAGAACATCTCTATGGAGTTTGTTTCTGGCTGTGCTTCTGATGACCTGTATACTATCACTATTGATACTGATGAAGAGTAATTCGTTTTGTTAAATTAAATGTAGGTAACGTTTTGACGTTGCCTACATTTTTTATATTTAAAAGGAGGAAATTATTATGATGGAAGCTCTAACTCCGATTATTGTCAATTTAGTTCGGATTATCATTGCTGGTTGTTTTGCTTATCTATGCAAGGCGGTTATCCCCTCTGTCACCCCTTGGCTGAAGCAAGTCGGTCTATATCAGGTGGTAAAGTATTTTGTAAATGCTGCCGAAAAGATGGCTGCTACTAGCCAAATCCCTAAAGATACCAAAAAGCAATGGGTAAAAGATATGCTCGTAAAGGTTGGTATCAAAGACAATGCTATTATCGACGCTCTGATTGAGGGCGCTGTTGAAGAGCTAGATAATCAGAAGGGTAAAGTTGGGGACGCTTTTAATAAGTAATTCCTTGTTAAATTTAAAGGACGAAAATGAAACATAATAGAATTTGCGCTTATTGTGGACGCTCTTATTATGTTTGTCTGTCTTGCGTTTCTGTTGGTTCATATAAGAACTCCTATTGTTCTGAGGATTGCTTTCGCAGAAGCGTAATGGACAATAAGGGCTTTCAACCAATAATTATTGAAGGAGAAGAAATGAAGACTTTACTAAGAGGCAAACTCGCTAATTCTGATGTCTTTGTTGATATTGTAGGTTATGACCTAGAGCTTGGCAAATTTGACTGTCATGATGGGGTTACTCGTACTCCTGACGATTTTAGATATTTCGTTATCCCTTGTGATGAAATGAAAAATATCAACAAGTATGTGTCTGAACTAAACGAGAAAAAGGCTAAGACTTCTGGTCGTACTTCTACCCAGAAGAAGACTGAAACAGAAAAGCCGAAGCATGAAATTAAGCCTTAAATTGTAGAATACTCGAAAATGAGCTATTTATCCGTATATTTATGGATTTTTAGCTCATTTTCATTTTTAGATGTATGACAATGAAAGTGAAATTTTATTGCTAAATAAAGTGCTGTAAACACGGGGATTTTTAAGGGTGGGTTGTGGTTGTTTACAGACTTTTGGATTGAAAGGGATAAAAACATGGAGAAATGTTTCAAACTTTATATTAAAGATGTTACACACGAACGGCTAATTGGTGTATTTGATTCTACAATGATTAATGTAAAATCGTTGTATCATTGTGTTGATAATCAAGAAAATAGTTTCACACTAACATTCGCAGACGATACTCTTGTAGAATATCTACAATTTAACAAGAATATCATGCTACGCTTTATTATTGTTTATGAACAATATTGTTTTAATTTGCCTGACCCAATGTATCGTCTAGAAAAGTATAGCACAATTAACTATTACCTGTCAAGAACCATTATTCCACATGAGATTCCATACTGGGATTTAATGTTGAATAATGTTGTTAAGAGTAATCGTAATGAATACTTCTTTACAGAAAATGGCAAGAAGCCGGAGATTAACATTGATGAATGTTGGAAAGATTTTTGAACAGAAGTTCAAAGAGAGTATTCCTAAAGATGTGGCAGTAATTAGACTGCATGATAGCGCAAGTGGTTTTGGACAAGATAGTGGGTCAACAAGATTTTCTATGAAATCTCCATTTGACTTTATCTTGTTCAAAACTCCTTGTATGTATTGTCTGGAACTAAAATCAACAGACAAGAAAAGTTTTTCTTTTGAACGTGAGAAGCCAACGAAAGAAAATCCTACTAAACGAGAAATCCATTGGCATCAAATTCAAGCCCTCACTGAGTATAATAAGTATTGTAATTGTATATGTGGTTTTGTGTTAGACTTTAGAAATGATGGAACTTATTTCTTGAGTATCAAAGATTTCAATAAATTTAAAGAAGAATCAACTAAGGTTTCAATAAATATTCAGGACTGTATTGCGTATGGTGCTGTTCAAATAGATAGAGAATTAAAGAAGAAATATTATAACTACGATGTAGCAAAGTTATTAGATAAGATTGGAAGTGAGTAAAATTGGGAAGAAGAACTGTATATAATAGAATTTATACAGAAGAAATTTGGGCGAAGGTTAATGAGGACAATAAGAACTTGTTAAAAGATTATCTTGCATATAAGACTACTGGCGGTCGTTCTCCGCAGACAATTTATCAATATGAACAAATGATTCGTCTGTTCTTCTGTTGGAATTATTTACATAATAAAGATACGTTCTTTGTGGATTTAAAGAAGCGGCAACTTGTTAGTTTCTTTAATTATGCAATTACAGAAATGGGATGGTCTAGCAATAGAATCTCCACTATTAAATCATCTTTATCTTCTATGTCAGATTATATTGAGAATGTTCTTGATGATGAGTTTCCTGATTTTAGAAATATTGTTGTTAAGCTAGAAACCCCCGTAAAGCAGACTGTTCGTGAAAAGACTGTTATGAGTGAAGAGCAGATTCAAGATTGCCTTGATAAACTAGTCGCTGCTAAACGATATCAGGCTGCTTGTTATCTTGCACTTGCCGTTAGTTGCGGTGCGAGAAAAGCAGAGCTTATTCAGTTTAAGGCAAACTGGTTTACTGATGAAAATATTGTTTATGGCTGTATGTGGAAAACACCTGAACAGATTCGTACTAAAGGGCATGGTAAACAGGGCAAGTTGCTCTATAAGTTTACCTTTATTAAGTCTTTTAAACCATATTATGAAATGTGGATGAAATATCGTAAAGAGAATAACATCGAGAGCGAATGGCTGTTTATTGTAAAAAATGATGATGACACTTATCGTCAAGCAAGTATTTCAACAGCAGATAGTATTTGCAGAACAATCTCAGCCTTTATGAATACGGATTTCTATAGTCACTGCTGTAGGCATCGTTACGTTACTATGATGAAAGAATCTAAACTGCCAGACGATGTTATTATTGCTCTTGTGGGCTGGGAAGCTGGGTCAGGAGGGGCTATGTGCGCAACTTATTGCGATTTAGACACCGCCGACACACTTGGTGATTATTTTGATGAGAACGGTATTAAGCAAGATATTAAAACTGGTACTCTGAATGATATTTAAGGATTAAAAGGAGTTGAAATTATGACACTAAAGACTGTTATTGATAAACTAAACCAATACAAAAACAAGCTGATTGATAAAGAGTCTCTTGATAGTTGGCTCTTTGAGAATATCAATATTACTAATTATATCTCTATTGGTAATAAATACGCTTATATCCACAAGATTAATGAAATTTTCTCAGAAGAAATTGCTGAGATTCTAAACAATAAACTAGACATTGAACTTGTATTTATGCGTTATGATATGCACGTCTTGTTTGATATTCTTCTTAAATATACCGATATTGAAGTAGCAAAGGAGGATAAGTCTCCTGAGTATTATGATATTATGGTTGAAACTGAATTTGAACGTTATCTAAAACTAGCCATTGGTAATGATTGTGTTAAATTTATGGATGCTTTTGAAAAGGCTTCTGGCATTAACGAAATTAATACTATGAATATTATTAAGGGTGCTATTGATAACAACATTACTCAGGATAAGATTGACGCTCTTGATAAAGTATTTAAGAAGCTAAATACTAAAAAGAATAAGGACTTCCTAGAAGATGTAATGGCATACTCAAACCCTGCCGTTAAGGAACTAATGGATGGTATGCGCAAGTCTGCTATGGAAGAGGCTAATAAGAAAATAAAGGAGAAATATTCTAAGCCGGACGGTGATGCAAATGGCTGCGCAAAGTGATAGTAACAAAGCTCTACAAGCTGCTATTCGTAAGAAAATAGACAGAATCGAAAAAGACTTTTACGAGACTTACGAGAGAGAAGCAAGAAACATTCTAATGGCTATCGCAGAAGAAGGCGTAAAAAAAATCAAAGAGTATATCAAATACGAGTTTTATGAGAAAGCAGATAAATCACCATATTATGAGCGCCTAGAAGAACAAGGTGGATTTTTGGCAACTATAAGCTATACCATTTTAAAAAACAAAAAAGGAATCCCAAGTCAAATTAGAATTTATTGTGATTGGGACAAACTTAAAAGAGTTTACCATCCATATAGCCCCGGTGAAACACCGCAATTTGATGCTCATAATGGTTTTGACGGAAAGAAATTCACAGAAGGTTTGTATGATTATATTATGGATGGGAAATGGAACTCCCCTTATGGCAATCCATCTCCGTATGCCGGAATTGGTAAGGGCGTAAATAAAACATTATCAGACCTTCTTACTGGTAGAGCGCAAAAAAACATAGCTGCTTTTATGAAAAAATACTTTAAAGATACAAATATCAAACATCGTGTTTCTGGAACAAGTCTTGAGATTAGTAAGGATACAAAGAGACATAAATAAGGAGGTGGGGAAATGGCACAATCAGATGTTTTTGATATACTGCTTAATCTTGATTTGAGCAAAGATGGGGCTGAAAAACAAGCAAAAGCAGCGGTTAAAGAACTGTCTTCAATTTTTGAAAAAGTAACAGAAATAAAACCAAATCTAAGTACGGATGGTGTAAAACTTAATCTAAAAGAACTTCAAACTTTATTTCGTAATTTTGGAGCAACAGTTGACGGCGTTTTTGATTTTTCTGGTGCAACTAAACAGTTAGAACAGCTAATTGTGAACCTAAAAACTGCACAAGGAGAAATGTCTAAAACGACTATTTCTTTTGGTGGCGCAGATAAGGAAGGGAATATTCAAACTTCCATTAGCTCTACAAGAGTAACTTCCTTAAAAGAACAAGAAAAAGATATTCAGAATATTGTAAACTTAGTTCTTAAAGAAGATGAAGCTTGGCAAAAGGTTCAAGAATCACAAAAAACTGGCAATGCAATTATACAAGATTATTACAATTCTGTATTAAATGCAACAACAAAAGAGAGAGAGTTTGCCGAGGCAAATTTTGAGAAAAAATACGGAGACCTCAATCAAGTCCCCGCTCTATGGCAAGAAATTGAAGACAGAATTAATAGAGTAAACAATTTAGAACAAGAAAACAAAAAAATCGCAGCAACCGAAGAATATAAAAAACGAGCAAATGAAGTAAAAGAGTTTAAGGAAGCTCTTGATGCTCTGGTGCAATCTCAGCAAAAGATGGGGGCTTTGCTGGGAAGCGGCAAAGGTGATACAGAGGAATTTTCTGTTGCTCTTGCTCAATGGACTGCTGCCAAAAATGTTCTTGAAGGATTTGGCGCAACTGTAACTGATACAGGCGTTAAAATCACAAAAAACTCTGAAATTGTAAAACAAAACCAAACAGCTTTTGAAGGGCTTGACAAAGCAACGAAAGAAGCTAGTGTAGACATGATTGCGGCTTATGCTAAATTAGGTGATACCGCAAATCTTGAAATTCAAAAACGAGCAGTAAATGACTTTGAGAAAGCATTAAACAAATTAGTGTCTACACGACAAAAAATGTATCAACTTGAGGGGCAAGGTAAGACAGATACGAATGAATACAAAGTCCTTGCTCAACAATATGATGAAGCAAAACAAAAACTTGAAGGTTACGGAGCGACCGTAACCGACACAAGTGTTAAAATAGAAAAAGACTCTCTTATTGTAAATAATAATGCTGAGACATACGATAAACTTAGCAACAAACTTGATGACGTAAATGATAAGCTCCCACTATATAAAGCTAAAGCAGAGGATGCTGGCGAAGCTAGTAAGGGAGCGGAAGAAAAGCAAAATTCTTTCTCGCAATCTATTCAGTCTAGTGTAGAGAACTTTATTAAATATCAGGTGGCTATGGAAGCCATCAACAAAATCACTAGCGAATTTACATCTGCAATTTATGATATGAACGAAGCCATGACACAGGTTCGTATGGTTACGATGGGTAGCTATGAAGATACTGTGGCATTGGCTGATAGTTATACTAAATTGGCAAAGCAACTTGGTACTACTACGACCACAGTTGCAGAAGGTGCAGATGCTTGGCTTAAATGTCTAGGTCAAGTAAAATCTCTTTAATTGCTGGAAAGTCCTTAGAGCTTTGATAACCAAGTTATTATAGTGATATAATAATGGCTGAACTAATCATTCAGGCATGGTAAAATAATCAAAGATTGGATAATCAGCAGCCAAGATTCTTAAATACTTATAATAAAGCTATTGAAATATTTTAATAGATATGATATAATATTTAAGAATAAGGTTCATCGACTAATTGTAAGGGCAAGTGCTCTGAAACGGGAGATACCTTTATGGTAAAGATATAGTCAGAACTATATAGTAATATATAGAAAATCCTATATGGAATCTTTTAATAAGTAGCGATTATTAAAAGTAACAAATTGAAGACAGGGTTATAATGCTCAAGAAGCAATGGAGATGCTAAAACAGTCAACTACGTTGGCTGTTGTTGGTCAATTAGATGCAGCTTCTAGCACTGACCAACTTACTGCAATAACAAAATCCTATAATGTGGCTGTAGAAGATACAAGTCAAATCGTAGATAAACTTGTTGCGGTTGATTTAAATTATGCCGCTAGTACAGGTGAAATCTCTACAGCATTACAAAAAGTCGCTAGTTCTGCTGGACAGGCGGGGTTAGGACTTGATAAACTAATCGGTCTAATTACAATTTCTGAGGAAAAGACTCGACAAGCGCCAGAAGTTATCGGTTCCGCTTGGCAGAGTATTATTGCGCGTATAGGTAAAATCACAGCAAAAGTAGATTTAGATGACCTTGTTGATGAAAATGGCAAGGTTGTGGCTACAATTAACGATGCTGATAAAGTTTTATCTAAGTATGGCATCAATTTAGTTGACACTAGTGGTAAAATGAGAGACATGGGAACCATCATGGACGAAATCGGTGCTAAATGGGGCCAAATGTCTACTCTTGAACAAAACCAGTTGGCTTATGTGGTTGCAGGCGTAAGACAGAGAAACGTATTTATTGCAGCTATGGAAGACTACAATAAAGTCTTGGAAGCAACCGAAGTTTCTCAAAATGCAAATGGTGTTGCTGCTGAAAAGATGACGGTTTACAATGAATCTCTTGAAGCTGCACAAAATAGATTAACCGCGAGTGTTCAACAATTTGCACAAGACTCTAACCTTGATAGAACCCTTGCATTAGCCTACGACGGTTTGTCCAAAGTCGTAGAAATCCTAAATATTCTACTAAATAAAATTCCAGTTTTAAGTCCACTAATTAAAGCTCTCGGTGTTGCTCTAGCAACAGCTTTTGCAGGCAATATACTTAAAAATATATGGGAGACATCCAATTTAATTGGGCAACTTCCAAGTCTTGCGATAACTGCCACAAGTGCGATTGGGGCGCTAAATACAACATTATTTACAATAGGTTCTGTTGCAGTACCAATATGGGGTATAGTAGCAGCCATTACCGCCATTGGAGCTGTTGCGAAAGTTGCATGGAACGCTTGGAAAGATGCTCAACCAGAGGCACAAGTCAAAAAAGCAAATGAAGCCTTGCAAGAGAGCCAACAGAACCTTGATGAGACAAATAATAAAATAACTGAAATTAACAAACAAATCTCAGAAATCAACTCTAAAGGTACTTTAACATTAGCAGATGAGCAACAAAAAGAGAACCTTCAAGAACAACTTGATGTCCTAAAAGAAATTCAGAAAACGCAAAATGATGTTAATGAGGCGAATAAAGCCGTATCAAAAGAAAAAACTCAGGGAGAAATTAAATCAAGATATGGCGATAATAAGTCTGTTGAAGAATATCAGTCTTCTTTTGTGGGTATCGCACCAAGACTTTATGACGCAGAATCGGCAAGCGTCAATCAACTCCTTGCGAATATTGCCCAGCTAAACAAAGAAAAACAAAATCTCGATAAAACAGATGAGAATTATGCGACTAGGTTACAACAACTTAATTCTCAGATGGACACTCAAACACTTGCTTTACAAAATCAGAAATTAACAATTCTTCAAGATATGCAAACTTTACAAAATCTTGGGGATACAAGTTCTGACGTGTATAAGATGCTTCAAGAGCAACTTGACACGGTTAACCTAGCGCTTGACCCGTCTAATTTTGAAACGATTAAAGTCCAAAATTTGATTGACACTTCTGGTATTTCTGATAAGTTACAAGAAGCTGTCCAAGCTGGTGACGAAGCCGGGCAAAAGACGGCAGAAGCGTATGCAAATAAATTTGCACAACAAATTCTAAATTCTGATGATTCTATAAAAGCAGCTTGGGCGCAAGCTATGAATATTGATGTCAATGACTTAAACATTGACAATTTAACACAAGAACTCCTTACGAAGTTCCAGCAGATGTACGGGCAAGTTAATCAAGCGATATTTGAATTAACTTCCGAACAAGTTGCAGACTGGACTACTGAGGCAACAAATGCTCTTGTTACTCAAGACGAAGCAATGAAGGATTACATTTCTACCGTTGCAAATGTCACAGAGAAACAAGAGATTCTAAATGCGGCATATAGCGAAATGAAAGAAAAGGGCGAGCTTAGTGTCGCCACAGTTCAGAAACTAATTGAACAAGAACCATCTCTTGTTAGTGCGCTTACTGTAGAAAATGGACATATTAGAATAAATATTGATTCTCTTCAAGATTTATCAAATGGTTACTTTAATACGGCTATTGAAACAAAAAAGCAACAAATAACACAAACGCAGTCTGTGATTGATGAAACAAAAAAAAGAATAGAAGCAATAAACCAAGAAATGATTGCTCTTGGTAAACTTATTAAAAAAAGAATTGAAGCAGGAGAAAAGGTTTCTGCGACAGATTTAGACACGTATCGTGGACAGCAAAAAACAGAATATTATCTTAAACAACAAGGAAAGCAAGCGCAAGAGACCAAGGACGATTTACAAGAGCAATTAGATGCTTTAACAAAACTAGAAAAAGCTGGACTAACTTATACACCTTCAAAAGGCAAATCTTCCGGGAAATCTGGCTCTTCTGGTAAATCTGCCGCTGATAAAGCCGCAAAAGAATTTGAAGACTCAATTAAAGATAAAGTTAAAAACCTAAAGAGCATTGTGCAGCTGTATTCTGAGAATGCTAACTGGGATGACCCAACTGTTATCAAAGAGTTCCAAGACAGATATGACAAACTCTTAAACGAAGTCATAAACGACCCAAAAGCCAGAAAAGTTCTAGCTGATGCGTTTAATCTTGATATAAGCAATATGCCAGTTGAACAACAGATTCAAGAACTAACAACGCTATGGCAAAAACAAGCTGGCACAATTCAAGAATCGTACCAAAAACTTCTAAAGAATCTAGCTAAAGAAGATTTGAGTTCTGCTAAAGCTGTTATAGAAAAATATAAAGATGGTATTTATGGCGCTTGGAGTTCTGACGAAGCGCTGAATGCAGCAAAAGCGGATTATCAGAAGTTTATTGACAAAATCACCAATGATGCAGATTACAGAGCTGCTATGGCAGAAGCGTTAAATCTTGGTGATATTAGTGGAGAACCAGTAGAGAAACAAATAGAGGCTGTTATAAACGCCTTACAAAAGTCTACTGGTACACTTGATGATGCCCAACAAGACCTATATGATGACGCTTCTAAGAATATCAAAGCATTACAAGATGAAATCGAGGACATGATTGATACAGCAATCGACCTACTTGAAAAAGCAGGCGATTTTCTGTTTGATATGCTAGATAAGATTTCTGACAGATATGATGCCCAGATTGACAACCTTGATAAGATTTCTGACGAACTTGATGACCAAAAAGATGCTTTTGAAGACAAAATTGACCAGCAAAAAGAACTCCTAAAACTTCAAAAAGAAGAGATGGATAACGCTGACGAGCTTGCTGAAAAGAATAAGTCTATTGCAGACATTGATGCTCAATTGATGGAATTGCAATATGACAACTCAGCAGAAGCACAAGCCAAACGTTTGAAACTTCTTGATGAAAGAGCAGAAAAAGAAAAAGACCTTGCTGATTGGCAAAAGGATAACGATTATAACACCAAGATTGATGCTCTTGATAAAGAAAAGTCAGAATACGAAAAGACAATTGAAGCAGAAAAGAAAGCTATAGAAGCACAAAAACAAACTTTGCAAGATGCTCAGAAACAATTTGAAACTACTCTAGGGAACATCCAAAATGGTTTTAATACATTTATTAAAATTCTTAGTAGTGATTTAGTTAAAAATCTAATCAGTAAAGCGCTAATTAATACCGGTAGCGATACTGTAACAAACTTGCTTACAGGATACAACAAACTATTCGGTTCTGGTATAGATACAGATGTAACAGGGAAGATTAACGCCGGATATAAGAGTTTAAACGAAATTGGTGGAAAAATTACAAATGGGCTTAACCTATCTGGTGTTTCTAAAAACATTAATTCTTCACTAGAAGGAATTGTTAAAAATTTTGGCAATTTTTCAAATGGAATTAACAGAGTTATTCAGCCCGGAATACAATCTGTTTCTAATATTTTTAGTAATTTTGGAAACGTTCTTAGAAATTCATTTAGCTTAGATTGGAACGGTATAACCAATTCAATGAGTGGTGGATTAAAAGTCGTATCTAGCACATTCTCTAGTATGTTTAATCCAATTGCAAAAGGCGCAAGTGCAATTGGTGACGCTATCGGAGCCGGTATTACAGGATTTTTCCCGGGAATTTTTACCGCTCTTGGCACTCTTGTAACAACGGTTGGTACAGCTATGAGCGGAGTGCTTAATGCAATTGCGACAGCTATGTCTTCCATTCCTGTTGTTGGATGGGCAATTGCTGCTGCTGCCGTTGTTGGTGCTGTAGCTCTAGTTGCTTCTATCGCATCTATTGTAAGTAAAACAAAGAGTAGTAAAGTTGCTCGGCCTACACAGTCTTTTACAGCAAAAAAGCACCATACTGGTGCTGACTATGTTAAGAAAGAAAATCCTGCTCTTGATAAGATGTTGGGCCTTAATGATGATGAAACTGTATCTATTCTAAAAGTTGGTGAGGCGGTTGTTCCTACATGGGCTAACAATGCGACAAGCTCTGCTTCTAGCAACAGATTCACGGGTAGTCCATTTAGTAGTGCAGTAGATACTGCCATTAAGTCAGCGAATACAAATACTAAGACATATTCTAGCTCTGATAATTCTACAATAAATATTTCTATGCCTATTAATATTCAAGGAGATGCAGATATTTCTACTGTAAATTCTTTGAAGAAAGAAGCAGATAATATTGTGAATAGAGTTCTCAAAAAGATTAATAATCAAACCAAAATTGGTGGATATAAAAATATAAAAGCAGCAACAGTTTAATTAAAATTGCCGATACTATTAGGATATCTTAACAAGTCGGCTATATATGAAAGGAGTGATATTTATGCCGATGGGATATCCTTTTATTTTTAACGGAGTTCAAAGTGAAGCATACAATGTCTCATTAGTGTTTATAGATAACTCTTATACAAATAGAACTTCTGGTGGCGACAAGAATGTTATTACTGCGTCAATTAGAAGAAATCCTATAAAACAATATCTCGACACTGAGTATGAGAACGTATTGCAGTTCCCTATTGAAATTGTATTTGATAACGCTGTTGATATTTACGAATTGATAAACTTAAAAAACTGGCTCACCGCTCCTGTCAGATATGAACAGCTTCAAATATGCGCAGAACATTTTGAGCGTTATTATTATAATTGCATAATTCATCTAGATGAAGATTTGATTTATGGCGATGGGTATCGTGGCGTATCTGCAACAGTTGAATGCGATGCTCCATATGCGCATGAATTTGAAAGAGTTGAAAAATATACATTAAACCCAGACGTAACCAAAACAGACACTTTTATTTTTGAAAATTATTCAGACGATTTTGAGTTTATGAAACCAATACTAAAATTTCACATGTCTACTGATGGGAATTTTAGTATAAATGTTAAGCATTATAGCGATGGGAAATATATGGTCGTTAAGAATGGAGTAATTATGTTAAATAATGAAACATACGACAAATGCACAACTTATTGCAAATTAAATGGAATTTCTATTTCTTACATAGAGAAAGCCGTTGATTATAATGTAACAACAAGCTTTTCACATCTAAATAAAAACGATATTGTTTATCTTGATAATGAAAGTTGTGTTATGACGTTAAATGATACGGTCACTAGTGATATTTTTTCAAAATTTAATAAAAAATTTTTTAAAATTCCTCGTGGAATGAATACTATTTCAGTATATGGCGTAGCAGACTACATGTATATAGTTTATCAAAACGCCAAGCGGTTAGGGGGGAGTTATTATTAATTTCACTTTTGATTTAAATAAAAGATATGAATACCCGATTATTGAGTTATGTAACCCAGACAAAACCGTAATAGGTATTGTTGCTGGCATCTCTGAATTAGTAATCTCTCCTAAATGGGGTTCTTGTTCAGAAGTAACATTTACTGTTTACAAAGAAATCAATAACAAACCAAATCTATGCTATGAAAAACTTCGCAAAAGCAGACTAATTCACGTTGATGGGTTTGGATATTTTACAATTAGCAGTGATGATGAAGAGCTTGAAGATAAAATTACTCATAAGTCTATTCAGGCATACTCCGTAGAATATCTATTAAATAATAAAGGAATAAATCTAACTTTTGTAACAACAGCGGGAGATATTAATAATACTTCGAGTACAACAGTCATAACAAGTAACTATTTCTTTTATAGAGAAACACAACCAGAGAAATCTCTTTTACATCAACTAATTAAGGTTGCACCACAATGGAGTATTGGATATGTAAGCTCTTCTTTAAAAAATAAGTCTCGTTCTTTTAGCGAAACAGATAAAGGATTGTATGGTTTTTTAACAAATGAAGTATCCCAATCTTATGAAGCGTTGTTTGTATTTGATAACGAAAACTATGTTATTAACGCATACGATACTTCTGAGGTTGTTAAGAAAACAAACATCGTTTTGTCTTTTGATAATTTAGTAAAAAACGCCACGGTTAGTGAATTGTCTGATGATATTTACACCGTTATCAATGTTTCAGGAGCAGAAGACCTTAGTATTGCAAAAGTTAACCCAAACGGAACAAAAAAGCTTTTTTGTCTTGATTATTACACAGGAGTTCTTGATAAAAACGCAAGTAACTATTACGAAAAATATAATGATTGGATTACAGATAATAAATTAAAAAAGAAAGTTCTTGAGTGGGAAAAGGCAAATAGAGATGCTATTTATGATACAAGCGAAGATTCTTATGGTTCGTGGACTTCTTTGCAAAAAAAGTTTAATTTGCTACTTTTGACTCAGCAAGCATCACTAAATCAGATGCAAACATACTGTGATACCGCACAACAGAACATGTCTTTGTACACTGACTACTCAGTTCTTGACAAACTCCAAGTTTATGCAAAATGGAAGTCTTTTATTGTAGAAAAAGAAGGATATGTGACATACGGAGAAGCGAAGTCAAAAGGATACACCATTGTTGACTATTATGAGGTTGATAGATATACGACAGATAGCAACCGCAATGTTACATTATATGCTTACTGGAAGAACTATTCTCAAGCCTGTGAAGCAAACCTAAATATCTTAAAGACAGGTGGTAAATTATATAATGTCAGAAAGATAGATTTCGAGGACGTTGAAGACGAAAACCAAAGAACAAGAAATGCGGATTTTAATGTTCCATCGGATTCTGCACTTATTGCAACAGGTGAAAGCATATCTACAGAAGTAAAAAACCATAGCGTAATGCCATCTGGCGCACATTCAAAATACTCCATAAATGCGTTAACAAAAGAAATTTCTAGTATTCAAGCAGAAAGAGATAAAATTGTAAAACAGTATTCTTATGATTATTATTTTACAAATGAAGAAAAATTGGCACTTGACCCATTCCTTGTTGAAGGAAGTTTCTCCGATGATACATTTATTGTAACAGATAGTATGCAGACAAAAGACTATTCTGATAACTCTACAAAAGTCGAGGTTATTAAACCAAATGGCGATATGGTTGTAAAGTCCGTGGGAGAACTAACACAAGAAGATGTTATTGTTGATGATATCTATGTTGCGGGACAGCTTGTGGACGCTGGTTATGAAAAATTAAAAGTTGTTAGTCAGCCAAAATTTTCTTTTGAATTAGACAGTACAAATTTCTTATTCGTTGAAAAATTTAAACCGTTTATTACGCAACTATTATCTATTGAAAAAAATACTGGTAGTTTATTTGGTTCAATTATAAATATACAGCTTGCGGATGATAACTGGGTATTTCCGTATTTGCAAGAAATGGAAATACAGTATGACGACCCAGATAGTTTTTCTATGACTTTTGGAAACAGATTTAGATTATCAGATGAGGCATACACTTTCGATGAACTGCATAACGAAACAACAAGCGCAGTCTCTAGTGTTGGCTCTTTGTTGTCTGCCATATCTCAACCTGTAACGAATGGAACAATTGACGCTGTTACACAATACACCAAAACAGCATTAATTGCGGCAAATCAATCTATTAAAGCAACTACTGATAATGATTTTACATTTGGTAGTTATGGTATTAAAGGAAGAAAAGTATCTAAAGAAGATAATAATATAAATGGCTTTAGCCCGGAGCAGCTTTGGATAACAAATAATAAAATTTGTTTTACAGACGATGGATGGGCTACTACAAAAGCTGTTTTTGGTAAAATAAAGGATGCCAATAATAAAGACACTTACGGACTAATTGCAGATAGTATTGTTGGTAAATTAATAATGGGTAACAATCTCGTTATTTCAAATAGTGCAAACACTTTTGTCGTTAATGAAGATGGCATGACAATTAGTAATGACTCCATGGAGATTAAATTAAGTCCAGATTCAGGTATTGATATTTTTAAAAAAACGGCATCCGGAGACAAAGATGTATTTCAAGTTGATAAAAATGGCAACCTATCTATAACCGGTGGCAGAATCACTGTCGGTGATGGAGAAAGTATGGGCTATATTATCGACGGAAACAATGGATATATAGCGTCTATTATAAAAGATGATAAAGGAAACCCATTATTTGAATTAACGGCAGACGGACACATGACGGTCTCCGGGTTAAATCTAGGAGGCACAGAAGTTCCAACACCGTCTGACCCAATACCCCCAGAAGGTTCCGATGGCGTTGTTGAAGATGCTGGTAATGGACTTACCGGTGGCTTCTTTGAAGCAGCATGGACGCTACTAAAGTTCTTCTGGCTTGGCCCATATATTGCTATCAGAGACCTCGTTGGGAAACGAGATACAGATGGGTGGAGAAAAATATGGGGTTATTATTCTAAAAGAACTATCAGTACAATGTTAAATGACATATATAATTCCGGGTTCAACATTGTATACCAAAATAATATGACTTCTTATGTTTCTGAACAAATAGCAGACAACAATAAATACCTTAGTAATTTATATACCACAAAGGCATTTATAAAAGATAACTATAAGCCGTGGAATGACATGGTTTGGTCTGACGGCTCTCAAATAGAAGGAACTTTAACATATTTACAGAATAATTATCAGCTTAAATCTGATATGTCAAATTATTATACATCGTCTCAGATTGATAGTAATTTCGTACTGAATAATTTTCTAACACAACATTATTTGTCTAAAACAGATATGGGAGTCAATGACAACGATAAATTATTATGGCAAACTGTTACAATTGGTAGCAAAAGTTATACAATTCTAACCAAAACATAAAGTATTTAAAGGGGTAAATTATGGAAAAAGAAAGTCTAATTTCTCTGACAGAGAAAATCAAACAAGCATTAAATGCTGTGTCTGTGTCTGGATACGGCAACTTAAAAACACTGTCTAATTGTATTGATGCGCTAACAGAGCTTGAAAAAAACATTAACACCTATCAACAAGATATTCAGAAAATGCTCGAAAAACAAATCAAAGATTTTACTACTTCTGTTATTCCAACTGAAATGCAAGAAACAGACGGAGTAATGCCTGTGTATCCGAATAAACCGAAACCACAACGAATTGAAAAAGAGGTGGATAATAGTGGAGAGAATTGAATCTAAGCAATTCAGGGACTATTCACAACAAATTGACGATATTACATTTTTTCAAGGCGATACAATTACTATCCCATTTCAATTTATTGATTTTGACGGGGATGTTGTAACGTTAAGAAAAACCCCTAAGAGCCAAACCTATGTTAAATGGCTTTTATGCCCATTTGGTCAGTATCAAAATCCACTAATTGAGCTTAAATCAGACTCTGTAAATTCCCCAAGTGGGGATGTTTATATTGATGACGAGACAAACATTGTTTATGTACATATTGATGATTCCAAAACTCAAAAACTAATTCATGGTAAATATGTACAACAAATAATTCTATATTATGACTTTGAAAACGGCAATCCACAAAAAGAATTTAGACGCGCACAAGGATTTGTAATTTTCAATGAAAAAATTCGTGATTACGAATAAAGGAGGTATCTTATGGTATCAAAAGTCTTTGCGAATAAAATTAACGCAGAAATCTTTGGTGGACAAAATTATATTCCACCTACTGTTTGGTATTTTGGCCTTTCTACGAAACCAATCACAGATGGTGTAATCCCGACTGGTGGAGAGCCTACGAACACAGGATATGAGCGTACTAGAATCACCAATGACCAAAATAACTTTACAACCCCAACTTATAACTCAACTTATCCGTTAAGTTTTGTATCTAACAAGGTTGCAATCACTATGTCTGAAATTACAGGTGGAAACCAAATTACAGTTCCATATTTCTTCCTTTCTAGCGAAGAAACAGGAACAACTTGCGAGGTCTGGGGAAATTTTGCGAACGCTCGTGTATTGACCGTTGACTCTCAGTTGATTATTAAAGCCGGTGGAGCTATTTTCGCCCTAGAAAATGCTTAATGTTTTTGGAGGTGTTATAATTGTTACCTCCTATTAGAATTAAACTTCCTGACAGAAATCAGGACATGTCCCTACATCATCAGTCTCCAATAAAAATCAAAGTAAAAGAAATAAAGAAAAATGCAACTTCTGATTATCAAGTACCTATTAAGATTAAAATATGCGATAGAGATAAGAATATGGGACAGACTTATGAAAAACGGCAAGCTAAAGTAAGAGAAAAAGACGGAAGGGTTATTGTTAAATACAAAGAAGATATTTTGGAAACAGATGAGATACTAGAGTATTTGTCTAACGACTATATTAAACCGATTAGAATAAAATTGTCTACTCTTGACCTTGTTTACACTTGGCTATACGAGCTTATATTCAGATTTAATTTTATAGCTAAAATAGAATCTCACATGGCTATTGTTGTAATGTATGGTAAATTTGTTATTAAATTACTATTTTTTGATAATATATTTGAAGCTCTAGTAAAAAATTTTGGAATTATAAAATCTTCTTTTATATTTAAACACATCATAGCAGAAGCTCTTGATATTTTCAAGGTCGATGGGTTAAAAATTCTTCTTAAATTTAATCACAAGTCTTCTGGTACTGTGAAAATTTTACAAAAAGAGATAGATTATGGGAGTCTTAAATTTAAGTCACCAGACGTTACAAAGAGCGCGGTGTATATAATAGAAAAACGTACTATCGGAGAATTAACAACCGGAGCAATTGAAGACGAGTTTTCTAATAACAAAACAATCTTTGATATTCTATACAAATATAGAGTTGAGCAAGAAGACCCAGATTTTTATGATTAAATTTATTGAGAGGTGATTAAATGCCAAAAGAATCAACAAATCTAAAATTGAAACTATATAACGCCATTACCGACGCAAAAGAATTTGCGGTAGACTGGTTTAATAATATTTTTGATTATACTAATAGTAACTGGGTTAAAATTGATGACGCTTATAAAGAAATAAAAGATAACTTTAATAACTACCCGCTCAAAGATGGCACTGGTGCAACAGGAGATTGGAATATCAATGCCAAAAGTGCAACAAATGACTCTATTGGTCAACAAATAGATGCAACGTACATCAAAGATTTACATCCAACAGGGGATAAAATCGTTATCACAAAGGGCAATAATGAGACGAGTACAATTGACGGTGCTGCTCCAAAAGGATATATATTAACAGAAACCATCCCTGCGTCTACTATAGCTGGACAAACATGGTTTCATGTAGGAAGCATTTCTAACACATCAGACGGTGATTTAATAAAAATTGAGATTAACTGTCCTACAATTGTTTCAACAGAGAATGACTCTGTCGCTTATAGTAAGAATATTACATTATTCATCCATGACTTAGCACAGACAAATGATGGCGATTTATCTACAGCCTATATTTTCTCTTATATTATGTATGATGATAAGCTAAAATCTTCCGATGTAGATGTCGAAAACAATTCAACAAAAAAAGAATTTTTCTATTTAATCCCAACATCGGGCGGAAACGGTCAGAGTAACGCAGAACTATGGATAAACACGGACTCTACATTCTTTAATTCTATTATCAATGTATCTATAGCTAAAAAAGACAATTGGGGATATGTATTAAAATACTCCGCAAACGCCCCCTCTATTGACCAAGGTATTACTCCTTATTCTAAAACAAGCGTTGTTACAGATACTAATTATGCTACGAGAACTAATGCCGGTATTGTACAGATTGGAGACAATATTACAGTTGGTAATAAAGGCTTGATTAGTTTAATAAAAGACAACGTTGACGGAGCACTTGGTTATGAAGCAGCGGAAAAAATAAATCTTGTATCTATTACGATTCCCACAACCGGATGGAACCAAGATAGTAACTCCGCTTATCCGAATTATATTGACATCGTAGCTACAGGAATTACAGAAAGTGATTGTGTTGCACTTGTCATTGCGCCAGATAGCAATGTAGTTGCTAAAAAATGTTATTTTACTTCAACAGAATCATTGCCTAATTATTTGAGGGTTCGTGCCCGTAACATCCCAACAGAACCTATTAAAGCTTTTTATTACATTATTCGAGAAGATATCCTTATGGGTTTTGGTCAAACCCCTATTGGTGGAGCGATGCTACCCCCTGCAACGACAACAGAGCTAGGTGGCATCATTGTAGGAAATGGGCTAAGAATTTCCGATAAAGGTGTGTTGAGTGCTGACATTGTAATCCCAGAAGTGGACAAACTAACTGCCTACCCCGTGGGCAGCATCTACCAGAGCACCGCACGTACAAGCCCTGCCGCACTGTTCGGCGGTACATGGCAGGAGATTGCGCAGAACCGGGTACTGATGGGTGCTGGCAGCGGCCACGCAGCGGGCACCACCGTGGAGGCCGGACTGCCGAACATCACAGGTGCATTTGCTGGTATCGCCAGATGGGATTTCGGCGACAATCCTGCTTCTGGCGCGTTTTCTGGAATTTCTAAAAGAGGCCCAGAAGGAAGCTTTAGTGGTAATGGCATGATTTATATATTTGATGCTTCCAGCTCGAACCCGATTTACGGCCGCAGCGCCACCGTGCAGCCTGCCGCCTACTATGTGCACATCTGGCGGCGCGTGGCCTGAGAAAGGAGGTTTTGAACCATGAAGATTATTGACGAGAACGGCGCAGCCAATCACCTACTATGTTTAGACTTGAAAAAGAGTTGGTTAATTTATACGTTTCCATAACTCCCATTTGTAGCACCCATCAAAACGCGGTCTTATTGTTTTTCGATAATTACTTTTATGATTTATTTAAATTGCATTATAATAAAAATTAAATATAATAAAAGGAGGAATGAATATGGCTTATGGCCCAACGTCTATCGGTGGATATATGGCTCTTTCCCCTGCAACCAAAGAGGATATTGGTGGGGTTAAAATAGGTAAGGGAATAAATGTAGAAAGCGATGGAACAATTAATGTAGAATCTATTGATAATGTAAATAATTTTAAATTCAAGGCACAGACATCTGACCCCGGAGCCGGAAGCCCTTTGGAAACCGGCACAGTCTTGTTCGTTTATTCGTAAGGAGGTGTTTGAGTCATGGATAAAATTATCCCAGACTATAAGGTTGAGATTAAAAATGCGGATTATTCTTCCATTGAGAGTGCGGTGGATGAACATAATGATTCTGCTAAACCCGGCGAAAAGTATTGGGGCATTTCCATGGATAATGGATATTACACTGTCTACGAATATGGAGAAGTCCCGGAACCTACGCCAGAACCAGAACCTGTAGAGCCAACCATTGACGAAGTACGTCAGAACAAACTAGACGAAATGTCGTCTATCTGTGAACAAGTAATATACAGCGGTGTTGATGTCGAGCTAAGTGTTGGTAAGAAACACTTTAGTTTAACGGCAAATGACCAAACTAATATTGACGGAATCTTTTCTGCAATCACTCTTGGAGCGACCGAATACCCATACCACGCAGATAATGAACCGTGCGAAATGTATAGTGCTTCTGATATAATGACACTATATATCGCCGCAAAAGGCTTTGTTACTCAGCAAACGACATATTGTAATGCATTACGTCAATGGATTAAACGAGAGGATAAAATTGAAACTATTTCTGCAATTCGGTATGGTGATACGTTGCCTTCTGACTTGCAGACAAACGTAGAAAATATTTTGACTGCTGCGAATGCTCAGATACAGGTGATTGCAGGGAAATTGACGACTGCAATTTCAGGCTAAACAGGGGGTAATCAATATGAGTGCATATATCGGAATTGGGGGGGTGGCGAAAAGCATCTCCCAAATGTATATCGGAGCAGACGATAAAGCACATCAAGTCCAGAAGGCATACATTGGTGTAAATGGTGTTGCTAAATTATGGTATCAGCGCGGCACTCTGCTGGGCAGTTATGCGGTGGGCAAGACCGTCAAAATCGCCGTGGACGGCAAGGATTACGACTGGCTGGTGGTGCATCAGGGCATTCCGGATGCTGGTATTTATGACGCAAGCTGCAATGGCACGTGGCTGCTGATGAAAGACATCTACGAAGAACGCCAGTGGAATAGCTCGAACACTAACGACTACGCCAACAGCACCATCCACTCCTACCTGAACAGCACATTCCTAAACCTTCTCGAGCCGAACATCAAGAGAGCCATCAAGCAGGTAAAACTCCCGTACCGCAAAGGCAGCGGCTCGTCCGAGACCGTTACCAGCGGCTCGAACGGCCTGTCTGCGAAGATTTTCCTGCTCAGTGCGACCGAAACGAGTTTCAACTTCAACTATATGCCGAGCGGCGAAGGTGCGGAGCTGGCCTATTTCAAGGGCTGTGCGGATGATAGCTCGGATTCTAAGCGTATCGCATTCCTCGACGGCTCTTCCACATACTGGTGGCTCCGCTCTCCATTCTGTGCCAACAGTGGATATGTCGTGGTTATCGACTCCATTGGCGACCGGAGTATTTTCGCCTGCTACGACTTGGCTGGTATCCGCCCCTGTATAATTCTACCGCAGGACGCGACGGTGGACGACACTGGGCATGTGGTAGTGTAAACCGGAAACCGGAGAAAGGAGAAGAAAATGGAAATAATTGATGAAACTGGGAATGAAATTTTCAACCCTAATCTTGAACTTGGATATCTTATAAATGACATTAAAATAATCCACCATGACAAAGTTGATGAAGTAAAAGAAAAATTTCATTATGAAACCATTGCCGAATATCCAAATGGCGGCAAAGATGTAAAAAAAATTGTTGACGTTGAAGAAGTAAAAGCAAAAGATGCTTGGGATGAAGAAATCCCAATTCAAAAATACATCTTATATACAGCAGAAGAGCTAGAAGCAAAACTAAACGAAATTAAAAATACTAAAATTGCAAAATCCAAAACTGACCTTAAAGAATATCTTGCGTCTCATCCACTCCAATGGATTGATGGAGAATATTATTCCGTTACAGAAGAAAAACAAGCGCTATTGACAAGCAACCTTGCCGCCTATCAGATTTCATCTACAATCGGGGAGCCTATGGAACTTACATGGAATACAACAGGAGATAGATGTAGGGCGTGGACTTACGAAAATCTTGCGGCGCTGTCTCTCGCTATCGTTAAATATGTCAAACCAATAGTGTCTAAGCAACAAGATATTGAAATAAAAATTAAAGAATGTAAATCCAAAAATGAAGTTGATAATATTGAGATTAAATATGAATAAGGTGATTGTATGAGAAATTTTGCAAAAGAATCACTTAAAATTATAATCTTGTTTTTAATTGGTGGTTTTGCATATTGTGGAATAGAACTGCTTTGTCGCGGATATACCCATTGGACAATGGGTATTCTTGGTGGTTTTTGTTTTGTTGTTATCGGTGGATTAAACAATTATCTACCTTGGGAGATGAAGATTTGGAAGCAGTCTATAATTGGCGCACTTGTTGTAACAAGTTGTGAGTTTATCGCAGGAATTATATTAAATCTGTTCCTTGGTCTTCATATTTGGGATTATTCACATATCCCGTTTAATATTCTTGGTCAGGTTTGTTTGCCGTTCTCTCTACTTTGGGTATTATTGTCTTTTGTCTGTATCTTTATTGATGACTGGCTTAGATATAAATTATTTAAGGAAGAAAAACCAAAATATTACTGGTAAAGAGGTGATTTGTTGAAAAATATTATAGATATCTCATATGCGCAAGGTAAAATCACTGACTCACAATGGAAATATTTCAAGGAAAATTTAACAGGAATTATTATTCGTTTTGGATATCGTGGTTACGGAAATGGTGTACTGAAACTTGACAATTGTATCGCTTATAATGTATTTAAATGTCAACAATATAATATCCCGTATGGATTATATTTCTTCTCCCAAGCTATCAATAAGCAAGAGGGAATTGAAGAAGCTAATGCTATGATTAACAGTGAATATTATCAAGGCGCTACACTTGGCATTTGGTTTGATTCGGAATTTAGCAACGAAAAGCATAATGGTAGAGCAGATGCAATCTCTGTTAAATCCAGAACAGAGGCAGCGAAGGGCTTCTGTGATGCCATTATTGCATCTGGCAAACAGGCTGGTATATACGCTTCTTCTAGCTGGTTTAAAACTAATTTGGATATGAGCCAGTTGCCCTATCCTGTCTGGGTCGCACATTACGCGAGTGACTATTCTTATAAAAAGAATGTTGTACTATGGCAATATTCAAGTTCTAACCCAATGAAAATTCCGGGTTTCAATAGATTAGATTGCGATAAAATTATTGACGAATCTTTTTTTGGTGGTCAGCCAAATATTAAAACCAAAAAAGACTACATCAAACAAATTCAATCTGCTCTCTGTGTAACCACAGATGGTATTGCAGGAAGAAAAACAATTGCAGCGACAATCACTATTAGTAAAACTAAAAATAACAGACACGCAGTTGTAAAGCCGTTACAAGAATATCTAAATTATCTTGGATATAATTGTGGCAATGCTGATGGTATTGCTGGTGTTAAATTTGACAATGCTGTAAAACAATTCCAAAAAGACCATGGATGTGTGGTTGACGGTGAACTAACAGCCCAAAAAACAACTTGGAAAAAACTTCTAACAGTTTAATCCATATATTAAAGGAGACGTATCGTTTCGATACGTCTCCTTCTTTTTAGCGTTTTTAGATTTTCATTTTAATATCAATCTCACTGGCAATCGCTTCTGGACGACACCACGAATATTGATGCTCTGCTAACTCTGGATATCCTGTCACCAAGTCAACACCTAGACAATAATAACTATGGGCGATACAATCATCACATACGCCAAGCTGTCTAAGCGTCAATTCCATATCGTCATGGAAATAGATATCAGACCTGATATACCACCTGTCTTTATATTTAAAAACAGTTCCTAATGGTAAACTTTCAATCGTCTGTTTGTCACTATAGCGTACTTCACGAATACCAGCCGTATTATCACCTATTAAGTACAAGGATACCATGCGCCATTAAGCTCAAGCGTAGGAATGTCATAATCTTTAGCCGCCTGATGTTCAATTTTGCAACCACGAGCATCCTCCCAGCCATCCATAAATACAGCTAGGTCTGCCTTTGCAAGAACCTCAAGAGAACGACCAAGATAAACAAGAGACGGGACATCTTCTGCAAAATGGAAGATAGTATCAAGGATATTGATATCTTCACCTAGATACTTCTTTAGGTCTTTAACAAATTGTTCACGCTCATATTCAATTTCTTCTGTTTTCTTACCATTCATAGGCTGACTAATAAACACATTCATCTTTGGCATCACTTTTTCTCCTTATCTTTTGAGACAACATTGATTAGTTCGAGAGCGCCATTGTAAATAGTCATGCAATCATCAATCCAATCATTTAGATAGAAACCCGAAATTACAACACGAGAACCACCTTTGCCATCGTTAGAGAGTGCATCAGCTTCACGCTTCAATGAATTTAGAACAAGAATCAGCTGTTCAAGATTAGGCAAATCCATTTGAGTGATGTAAAATTGTAAATTAAGAAGAGTTAGAACACCTGTAGTCTTTAGTGGGTATTTAGTTTCTTTACTGTCGAACATTTGAATCGACCTCCTTTATTAGTATTTTAACACGGTTCTTTGATTTTGTCAAGAACTTCTTTGTCCAAATTAAATCCGTCAAAGTCTCCGTTTGCTTTATGATAACACATTTCCCAATCATGTGCACGTTTTTCTGCCTCGCCATGCCATTCAGAATAGTTTGTGTACCAATATAAATTTGATAACGCCAGCATCTTCCAAAGCTCTAATTCTGTTGCAGATTCCAATGGCTTCTTCCCGTGCTTAATGGCTACTTCGGTTAAATTATCCAGAGTCCACCAGCGCCAATAGTCACAAATGCCATAAACGCCCATACCGTATGTACCAAATAGTTCTGGGTAATCACTCTCGGCTCCAAGCCAAGGTTCTGAATTTTTTACAGCTTCGATAAGATTTTCTTTGCCCGGTTCAAATCCAAGACAATAACGAGTAGTTATATCTCCTTTATAAACACCCGGCTTTAGCTTACCATTATCATCAAAGCCGATATCTACTAGATTATCATATTCTTCATCTGTAATAACACCATTCTTATGAAGTTTTTCAATACGAGCTTTATACATAATTGCCTCACTTATTACTACTACCAAGAGCGCCAATGCCACGTTCAGAATCAATCTTTTGTAGTTCTTCCACACTAATTTCAGAAATATTTACAACTGGAACGTATTCAACGGCAAATTGGGCAATAGCTTTTGAGGTTGGAACACGAATTTCATCTTCGCTGTAAACAACTTCATCACCATAATTTGACAAAACAATATTTTTATCGTTGCCATTATAAATGGATACAAACCATTCCCCACGATAACCAGAGTCAATCTGACCAGCCATAACAATCATGTTGGCTTTTGTGTTAGAGCCACGCTCACGAATAGCAATGCGATATTTTCTGTCGAAAACACTATATAGACCAGTAGGAACTAGCTTATTTGTATGGGGTGGAATTACAAAGTTATTATCAATATTGGCATAAATATCATAGCATCCATCTTCGTCACGCTTGGTAGGAAATTTAACCCACTGGTCTTTACGAGCAAACTTAATATCATCTACAGAACCAATCTGACCCGCCTTATTCAGCGCTGCTTTAATTTCTTCATAACTTACTGCTTCCATTATAAAACTCCTTCTTCCATATGTTATATTTAGCCTGCTTATTTCTTTCAATAAAGTCAAGCAAATCATCAATCTGTTTATTTACAGATTTAATTTTTTCTTCATAAGATATTTCTTCAAACGACTTAGGCTTCACTGTTTTTGCTATGTTATGATAATCTAATTCTGTCCCTTCAATTGTTTCTGCTATTGGTGACATATAGGTATCATACACTTCTCTGTTAAATTCTGCAAATCTATTTCCAGAGCTGTCAGTATAAACATCGCTATCAATTATCTTTTTACGAAATGGATTTTGCCCTCTTGGTCTGCTCTTTGGTTTATACCCCATAATTATTACCTATGAAAACAAAATTTTAATTACTATTAATATCCGAAAGTTCTTCTAGCGCACTTTCAATAGCCTGTTTATAGCCACGCCAATACATCAAACTCTCTGTAGACAAGCTATGATTCCGTATCATATTGTTTGCAAAATCAAATTTTCTTAATAGATATTCTTTTAATTCCATACTTACCGCACCTTAATTTTATGAATACCATTTTTCGGTGTGTTCAAAAATATCAATACCTTTTTCAAATCCAAGTTTTCTAAGAGTATCACACATTACATCATCCATCTCAATATGAGCGTCTTCTGTACGCCATTGATTTTCTGAAATATGTTTCATTTTCTCGTTAAATTCATCAATCATTTCTTGTGGAATATTATACATAACTGCTCTCCTTACTTGCTATACCAACCAAGTTGTTTCATTTTCTTTAGAATTAGCTTAGTTTCGTATCCAGTCAACCCAACACAAATATTGCCCTTAAAATGCTTATCAAACGTATCCTTATCATAGGACTGAATAATATTGTTTCCGTCTGTCTTATGAACAACAGTTAAGACCTGCATATATTTATCAATGTCATTATAGCGCTCATATACGACCGCCCACTTGTCTTCCCTTACTTTCTTAAAGCCGATTTCTTCTAGCTTCTTATCGGTACTCTTGAGCATAATTATTCTCCTTTGTCTTTATTTAGGATATTTCTAGCAATACTTGGATAAACCATCGCTATGCCGTTATCATCTGTGTATTCTGAATATTTTTGAGTAATCTTATAATTCTTACCTTGGGCAATAAGTTTATTTTCTTCTTTTGGATATGCTATCACATCTCTGGTTTCAGATGTAAACCCGTCCCGATATTCTTTATCAAGCTCATCCACCGTCTTATTAACTTCAACTATATTACTTTTAGGGTTTCCGTTCTCATCTGCGAAATACATCCGTATAATCTTATCTACCTTAAATTTTTGTTCCACCAGTATTATACCTCTTAATCCTATCTTCTGTCAAGTGGGAAGCTTGCCATAAATCAGAATTTTCTTTCTTTATAGGACTCTCGAATATACCGTCGTTTTCGAGTTCCGCAAAATCACCTCTGCTTCCAAGGTCATTAATCGTTTTGACAAGATTTGTCTGGATAGATAGTTTTAACATTTTCTCAAAAAAATCATATTTTTTTGAGATTTTCATACAATATTTATCAAACTCTTCTGCGGAGGCATGAAGAAGCATACGACGCATTTCTATCCAAAAATCTTTCTGCTCCGGCTTACAAGTTCTTATAATATCTGTAGTTGCTTCTGCCATCAAAATTTTTGACTCTTGCTCTGTCATATCAAACCCTCTATGAAAGAAATCTTTTATTATATTGTAAAGAAATGTTTCCAAATAAATGGATGTTTTTTAATTTTGCAAAGCAGAATTTCCGCGCAAGCTCTGTTTGCGTTTTTATAATTCCCTGTATCTATTACATAATGCCTGTCTTGTATAAGAAGGCTTTGCATAAAAATAGAAAATTCAAAACCAGTTAAAAAATTCTGGTTATTGGAATTGGCTTTACTTAAAATGTTTTCTGCTTCTGTAATTTCTTTGTTATACATCTTTAAATCCTGACTCTTTATTTACTGGATTGAAAAAATAATAAATATTAATATAATTTAAATCAGAGGTATAATATAGGACATCATATACCGTTTGGTCAATCTTTTCGCTATGTAAACTGCTTACGAACTCAAACCAATTTCCTGTATTACCATTATAACTTCCGCATTTCAGATAATAGTACATACTCCGTTTGTCTTTAACTACAAATACGAATCCACCATTGATGAACCCTTTTGGGTTCCCGTCTTCTTTAGTAGAATACCAATGAATTGTTTGTTCAGTCATAATTCTCCTTGATAAAAGTATCTATAACATTAGGCTCAAAAGAAGCAGTCCACATAATAGGGGTAAAGTTTGCACAATCAAAGTCAATCTTCTTCATGTGTAAATGTGGGCTTGCAAATCTCCACGTCTTACAGCTGTCATCACAAGTTACTTCATAAATTTGATGAATTTTACAACTTGGATTTCTAAACAAAAACCAATAACTACTATTTCTATTGCGTGGAAGCCCCTCATCTTTAATAGAGTGCCAAATAACTTCTTGCTTAATCATTATTTACTCCTTAATAAAGTTTTTAAAATCGTATTGTTAAATGAGTCTGTCCACATAATAGGAATGAAAGAGTCTGAAATAAATTCTACCATTTCATCACAGTCAGAGAAATACCAATCGTTGCTAAAATAATCGCGTTCAATTTTGCGTACTTCAAATTTATTAGATGAAACATTTTTGAATACCATCCATATTTCTCTACTATTTGTTCCAGTAGGAAACCCATATTCTGCCATTGAATACCAATAAATTGTTTGTTCAATCATAGCGTATCACCATCTCCATGTATAATATCCATTTGTGTCCAAGCAACATCCCTTATTTTCATCGTTAAATTTATTTATGTTACAGCTATATCTTTTTTCAAACTCTGCCACATCTTTTTTCGTAAGAGTTTGGTCTCTGATTTTCTGTAAAAATATAAGCCAATCTTCTTCAAATGTATTCATAGTAAGCGCCTTAACCCTCTTAAATATTTTTCTTTCAATCTATCGGTTAATGTATCTGACAAAATCAAATGGTCTTTAATGTCTGCTAATTTAACAAACCACGCAATCTGTCCATAACGTGTTCTAGTGCTGTTATGAATACGCTCACAATAATCTTCGTACTTCTCGCCTTTATTTGTAAGAAGTCTTAGAGCTTTATAGGCGCATTCATAATCAGGATACAACTCGTATGGCTCATAATCTGTATCTTCCAACAGGTCGTGCATCAGGGCAACACACCAGCATTCATTACGAATATCGAAAGGAATTGCTTCATTATCAGAAGTATAATCGGCTACACGTTTGGCATGGTCAAATGTCTCTTTATCATAGTATGCTCTTGCCGCATGAATTGCAATTTTGGTAAGTTTATACTCTGGCGTATCTAAAACAGATGGATATTCTTCCATTTAATACCACTTCCTTTTATAATCATTGCAAATTTCTGGCGGGCTATTAAATTTACTGGCTCTATAATTGCAATTATAAGTCAACATTGCATTACTATCTTTGTATTTTAGGTGCTCACAAGTGTCACAAAGTGGCAAATCTGACGGCTGTTCCTTTTGGGCTTTCTTTGACGCTTTATAAATCAAAATCAAAATACGAAGAATATAGCTCAAACCAAGAATCAAAAGAATACCAATTCCAATTTTGATAAGTTGCCAAATAAAGTTAATCATTGACTTCTCCTAACTCAAACTTATAACGATACGGAATTTCTCCGTCTTGCCACTCTGCAATGTCAATATCGTCATTCGGATATAGTTTCTGCATTTCTTTACATACCATAAACGCTTTATCTTGATTTGTGGTTACAAGAACTGTATCAACATACTCTTCAAATTCTGAGATATACCATCTTTGAACAATATAAATCATAACTTCACCATAAAAGATAACGTAGATACGTTAAATTATATTACATAAAAATTCATTTTTATTCACCAGCTTTGAAATTATAAATAGGTTTAATGTGATTTATAATTTCAACAGTAGGAGAAATTGCGTCGATAATTTCCTGTGCTGGTTTATATGCCATTGGGCATTCATCCAGCGTATCTTCGTTCACAGAGGTTGAATAAATTCCATCCATCTGCTTCTTGAACTCGTCTATGCTAAATGCTTTCTTAGCTGCCACCCGGCTATACATTCTGCCAGCGCCATGAGGTGCAGAACAGTTCCAATCAGGGTTGCCCTTACCAATACAAATCAGACTTCCATCCCTCATGTTTAGAGGAATAATCAGCTTCTCGCCCTTCTTAGCGGAAACAGAACCCTTTCTAATAATACCGTCAGAATACCGATTATCACCAATATCGATATAATTGTGAACCGTTTGGAAGAAATGAATTTCTGGAATCTTTTCTTGTAAACCAACACCATTAAGAATCTCATTCATAATATGAAGTCTGTTCATAGTTGCGAATCTCTGGCAAATAAACATATCGCCAAGATATACTTCACGGTCTTTACCATCAAGATAACAAAGTTCATTTGGGATGTCTGGAAACTTAAAATTTAACTCAGAAAGTTTCTGAGAGATTTCCTTTTCTCTTCTCTCTGCTTTTAACTGCTTGATAAGAGAATCAATAACTTCCTTCTTTTTGTTCTTCCCTTTTAGATTTGAAATTGCAACATTTTGGTGATACTCCGCTACCTGTTTCCCAAGATTGCGACTTCCAGTGTGAATTACTAAATACTGATTGCCGTCATCGTCTTCGTCCAGTTCGATAAAGTGATTACCGCCGCCAAGAGTACCAAGACTACGAATAACCCAATCAATATTATGCAAAGAATCTTTACAAGTTAAATTATCCAGAAAATTCTCTTCGAGAGTTGGTTTTTCGTGAACAGCCATTCCAGCAGGAACACGCTTATGAATTACATCGTCTAGTTTTTTAGGTTCAATATGATTCTTACCAAGCTCTGCAACCAACATACCACAACCGATATCTACACCAACAATGGAAGGAATAACCTTATTCCCTAAATTAGCAGTAAATCCAATAACACAACCAGTGCCAGCATGGACATCTGGCATAATACGGATTTTGCATCCATCCACAAAACTCTGATTACACAAAGCTAGAATCTGCTGAGATGCGGATTCTTCAATGTTATCAGTAAATATTTTTGCAGCAGCGTATTTGCCCTCAATCAGCTTCATTTAAATCACCTCATTCAATATAATCGTCATAAATCACAATAACTGGAATTGGTTTGTTTTGAATAAGAACAATCTGCTTATTAAGATTATGCTCTAGCATAACCAAATCTTCTAGCGTATCAAGTTCAATTTCACCAAAATATTCAGTCCAGCAATAACCACTACGGGTTTTCTGCTCAAACTTATAAAAGTTAAGAACAGGATATGTTTCTTCGAGCGGTTTATTCCAATAACCAACAGACGTAATCTTAAATTTCATATTATTCACCTAATTTAATAGCCACACCATTGTCAATTTCAATTGGATATTTATAAGTTCCATCATTAAAACATTCGTACCTAATAAACCTATCAGCATTATCCATGAGAACTTTTTTATCATGGCGATTCCAAATAATATAATCATAATTATAATTTAGAACGTCCATGTCACTCTCGTTGAATGCTTTTGCTTCTGCTTCTGGATTACGAATTAAAACCGTCTTTGCATTAAATTCTTTCTTATACTTGTCAATTTCTTCTGGTTCACGAACATCAATAAACACAAGAGTATATTCGTAATTAAAAATATAATTCTGTGTGATATGCGCGGTTGGTTCTGTCCAATAATGAATCTGTTTAACGGTTTCTTTAAACGGCACGTCATCATATTTCGTAAGAAGATGTTTTAGACCACTAAGAAGGTTACGACCCTTTTCGTCCTTGTTGCCATCCCAACCAAGCTTATATGCCATTTCTTTAATCCAGCCCACGCTAGAAAACTGGAAACAAAAAATCTTGTGTCCGTCATAACCGTTACACATATTCACGAAGGTATCTTTACCAGCAGTAGAAACGCCATTAAGAATATAATATTTTACATTCATTTATAATCCCTCACTCTCTATAAGTATTATAGCAAAAAGGGCAGGGTTTGTCAATACCCTGCCCTAAAACAATTTTAAATATTTACAAGAACTTCATAGTTAGTTATGTGCCAATAATCTTTCTGTTTTTCAAGATGCTTACAGAGTATTACATCGCCAACTTGAAATTCTTCATGGTAATTTTTAGAAGTAATAGTGTAATTAGATTGCTTACCGCTACCAATACTTTGTGCCGTAATCTGTCTAGCCCACGTCTTGCCACTAGCCTTAGACTTTAGTGTTTTAACGTCAAGAATATACAGCTTTGGTCTATCCTCTTGCTTTCCAGTTGCAATATCAACATAACCCATGTATTCTTTTTGAATTTCTGCCTTTTCTTTAATGGTCATTGGTTTGATACCTAATGACATAATTAGAGTTTCGCATTCATTCATAATAGCACTATTATCTAGTTGAGTATAAGACTTAGACTCCTTACCAGCTTTGGTAACGCCGATGGAATGTCTTTCTACAATCGCCTTTACGACATCGCTGTTAGCTATTTTTTCTTTTTTCAAAGTCTTTGCTGTGCCAAACATATCATACATCTTAACAAGACGCAGAAGTTCTTTGGCATTACCAAACTCATCAAAGAAATCTAGCTTTATAAGGATATCTAATTGACGAGAGTTTACAGATGTTTTCTCGTAAATATCTCGTAGTAAATCTACAAAGGAATTATAATGGTTATCTCGTAAATTATATAAATCATCAGCACAGGACTGATTCATAAATTTAACAGAGCCAATGCCTTTATAAATTGAATTAGATTCTTTGTCAACAAAATATTCTGCTTTTGAATACCTAAACTTTGGTTTCTTGATTTTTACTTTGATGGATTTTGCATATTCAGATGCCTCATTTGTCTTGTCTTCATCATCAACAAAGATATTTAAGCAACAACAAATATATTCAAGAGGATAATAGTATCTTAGCCAAGCACATTCATAAGAGATAGACGTATAACTAACTGCATGAACCAGAGAAAAACTGTAGCGAGTGGCATTCAGAACACAACCAAGAAAAATATCCATAATCTCATCAGATTTTTCTTGAGATAGTCCCAGTCTAACCTTTCCGTTTTCCTCAAATCTCTGTTTGATAATTGGTAGTTGTTCTTTTGTGCCAAGTTTTTTACCAATAATTTTTCTTAATTTATCTGCTTCTAGGAATGTATATCCACAGAATTTCATTACGAACTCCATAATAGGTTCCTGTAGAATAGGATAGCCCATTGTAGAAGCAAGTAAATCATCAATTTCCTTAACGCCACTATGATACCCAATGCCATTTACAGCATTATCGTAAACATCTTTTCCGCAAGGGCGAATTAAACCAGACACAAAAGTGATAATATCAAACTTTGTAATAGACGGATAATCATGGTGAATCCTACTCCAAGATGCGGGACTAAGAATTTTCTTGATAGTTTGTTCTCCATAATTACTATTCAACTGAAAAATAAGAGATGTATCATTCTTAATTGATTCAAAAACTTTATCATCATCGAAAGTAAGATTCTTTGGAGAAATACGTTCAATACCAGCGACATCACAGCATTTATTAATAACGCCAACATTATCAAGAGCGAGTTCATCCATCTTAACCCAATTCAGAGAATCAAGTTCTTTCATATTCAAGACGCAAACAGGGTATTCGTCACCGGCAAGGGTACAGATACCAAGCTCTGATTCAATATCTCTATCTGCAACGAGAACACCAGAAGGATGGCTACCAAGAGAAGTGACAGTGCCTTGTACTAAGTCAACAATCTCAAATAGCTTTGGATATTTCTTACGCCAAAAATCATCAATTGTCGTTACTTTGTTTTCGCCTTCTGTTGCTTCATAAACTGCTTTTGCGATTTCATCAACAGTTTCAAGCGGCATATCAAGGCCACGTCCAATATCACGAATAGCACCGCGCAAAGCAATTGTGTTGAATGTGATAATCTCAGAAGTCTTAATATTAGGTAAATCCAAATGGTCTTTTAGCATCCAACGCTTAGTCGCATCACGGTCTTTTGAATACTGGTCTGTATCAATGTCGGGAAGACTATACTTAGATTCGTCCATAAAGCGCCAAAAATGAAAACCATATTTAAGAGGATTAACTTCTGTTACACCAAGAGAATAAAGTGCAAGACTAGAAGCGGCAGACCCACGAGCAGGGCCAGTATAGAATCCGTGGTCTTTCTCCCATCTGGAAATATAGTCTGCAAGGATAATATAGTCAACGGAGTCAATGGCTTTGAATGTCTTAAATTCATGATTAAGGCGGTTTCTTACATCATCTTCTGAGAAACCTTCGCTTACAATAGAACCAACAGCCTGTGCGCTGAATAGCTTATCTCGTAAAATCTTTTCAGAATCATCATAAATCTTCGGAAATTTAAATGATGTATCAAGGGTAAATGGCTGTACCATATCAGCCATAACATTTGTATTCTGAATCGCTTCAAGATAAACAGACTCAGGAAGTGCGTCTTGAATACGATATGCCTCTACAAGTTCATCATAGTTCTTCCACGTTAAATCCCACTGTGCTTCGTCGTCATTAAATACGACTCTCTTTCCAGCTTGAAGAACTTTTCTTGCCTTTTCTTGTAATTTATTCGCACAGTGAAAGTCTGTGCCTGTAATTAATGGGACATCAGTTTGTTTACTTAGTTCGTAAAGATATTGGTTGTAAATCTTTTGTTTCTCTACATTATGATGTTGAATCTCTAAAAAACAACGGTCTTTGTTCCTAGCAAGAAATTTAATAAATCTCTCTTTTAATTCTTCGTTTCCTTTACAAAGCACCGAGGCTACGCACGCAGTACACACAATAATGTTATTACTTGTTCCGAGTAATTCTGCGAAAGTAATACGAGGAACGTAATAAAAATGTCCATCTTCACGATTATATGCACGACTCGACATCTTATTTAGTTCAAAAAATCCGTCTTTGTTCTTTGCAATCAAAACGCAGTGATAATTGTCACGGATTTTTTCGTTAAGGCTCTCTGTAACATAAAACTCACAGGCGTGGATATATTTTAGCCCAGCAGCTTCAATAGCATCTTTTTTATGTTTCCACTCGTAAAAGCATCCATGCTCACTAATTGCAAGCGCGGTCATACCACATTCTTTTGCTAGATTTGCATACTGCTTAAATGTAGCAATACTATCAATACCAGCATTAGGATTTGACAGCATGGTGTGGCAATGATATACAGTATAATTTGGCATACGAACACTCCTTTCTATTATTATTATATACAAAAATAGTGCATCTGTCAAGATGCACTATTAATTTATTTGTTAAATTTTAGAATGGAAGATTTGGTTCTTGTGTTGATTCTGTTGGAATATCAGGTTCAGAGGTAAACGTGGGAGTAGGATTAAATTTAAGTTCAGGGATATTAGCAACAATTCTCTTGCTTAAATTATCATCATAATGAATCTTGTTACCAAGTTCACGCTCCCAGCGATAGCGCATATTAAGCTCTTGCTCATCAGAAAAAATACGCATAGAACAATTGTCATAATACAATTTTAGTTTGCTACCAGCCTTGCCTGATTGACGGTCTTTGACAACTGATAGCTGAAAATCATAACCCTCTGAATCTTCATTCAGAATCTTACAAGCGATACATCTGTCAGCGAGATTTGAGATTTCCATTGCTCCGGCAACGCTTTGCAGACCAACTTCCGTTTCTCCTTGGGCAAGTTTGCGAGAATGAGCAACAAGGGCTACTTCAACAGGATATTTACGAGTAAACATTTTAACCTGTTTGATAAAATCTGTCTGTTTTTCCAGTTTAGTATCGCCAGCGCAACCTCTTAAATCAAGACACATCAAATTATCAATCACAAAACACGTTGTATTATAACGACGGTAAGCATAATCCATCTGCTGTAACAGACCCATACTCTCTGTGCTTAGAGAACTGTCGTCTGAACAGTCATCATATACAAATAGATTTTCGTGATAATATTGACGAATTAAATCTGTAGCCTGTTTTGATACTGCGTAGCCCTTTGGACGGTCTGGGCCGTTATCATATTCTATAATATGACGGTCTCCCGCAAGAGGTCTAAAAATATTACCCAGCAAGAACTGAGCAGGGATTTCGCCAGAATAAATAAATACGTTTTGATTTTGCTCCAATGGAGCGGCTACACAAATCTGATTTAGTAGGCTACTTTTGCCATTTCCGGCAAGAGCTGTAATCAAAGTAAGTGTATTTTCAAAATTGCCATATAGAACCTTATTTAAAGCTTTAATCCCGAAAGAAATGTTTGGCACATTCTGTAATTGCAGTTCTTCGTAATCAAACAGGTGTTTAACACGAGGATTTTCTACCGCTTTAGCATCTGCAATCATTTTTAGAACTGCACTGCCATCAATAGCAATCATTACATTATTGGCATCTGTTTTACGGATAGGTTTCTCTTGGTTAAATTGCTTGTAATATTCTTCAACAGCTTCCTGTGCATAATCAGGAGATTCCACAATATAACAACGATACTCGCCCAACTTTTGAACAATCTTCTTTGTTCCTTCCTCACCAGCAGTATCATTATCAAGCCATAGGATAATCTTCTTGAATTTCTCAAGAAAGTCGAAGTTATACTTAATCCAGTTTAGGTCTGTTGCACCTCCCGGAATAGATACTACATTATGATTACCAGATTGCCAAATAGCCATAGCATCGAGATAGCCTTCACAAATCGTAAGAGGCTGAGTAATATCAATATGGTTGATATTAAACAGAGAATAGCAAGGGGAACAATCACCCTGCCACCAATATTTAGATTCTCCATGCTTTACAGCATGAGCATGACGATATTTAACACCAACAAGACGACCATTAATATCCTTTAGTTTAAATTGAACGTCACCTTTTTTAGTCTGCCCAATATCAAAGAACTTAATGGTTTCTTCTGTGAATCCACGCTTCTTTAGATAAGCAATAGCGTTAGAATTGTCTTCAACAGAATCATCAACAGGAAATTTATAATTCTCTAGGCTTTCACGCTCATCATAACCAAAACCACGCTTGAAATCAAATTCAATATGGCAACGGTCAAACAGACGCTTTAGAGCTTGTGCGTAAGTTTCATCATAGGCATACATATATGCGTTGATGATACTATAATTACCACCATTGCTAAAATCGTGGTAACAAAGGTCTTTTTTGTTCCAAATAAAACTAGGGTTAGAATCGCTTGAGAACGGAGAGGAACCAGTCAGTTTTTCTTCGTCAAAATTACGAAGATTCATTAGCTTCGCAATCTCGATAGCCTGTTCTTCGTTCCCAAGCATTTGTTCTGCTTCTTTAATTTTATCGAGCAAATCTGCCATATTTAAACCCTTTCTTTTTATTGGTGACTTACACAGAGTCCACAGCTATCTTTATAGCCGCAAAGATTTCTTCCATAGAAGTCATTCTTGTAATCCAAAAGTTCTGAATACTTCTTGTGTCCATCACCAAACCGTAATTTCTTCGTATCTGTATTATAGCACGGATTTTCAATTTTTACAATAGGGTCTTCAAGCTCTACGCAAAAATTATTTATTTCTTCGACCTTGAAATTATCCCAGTTTACAGAAAGGATGGCATCAATAGTACGTTTCGCCCAGTCCATAGCCATGCGATATTCTTTCTTATCAAAAGGAATAACTACCAATTCACCCTTGCGGAACATATTAAAATAAAGGGTTTTAGGCCATTCACCATACTTCTCGTGAACTGCATAAGCATATAGATATAACTGTTTTGCATAATCTGCGAGTTCTTCTTTTGACTTAAATTTAGACTTAGATTTATGGTCAATAATAATTAATCTACCACTCTTTTTACTTCTAGCAATAAGGTCAACTTTGCCATTAAACAGAGCGTAATCAGTAATAGGAATTTCAAACTCATATTCCGATTCAAGAATTTCCCAATTTGAATATCCTTCAAAATTGGTAAAATAATTCTCGCCATCTGCGTAATAATAAGGATATAGGTCTTTTGAAAATGTATCAGACATCTTTACGACAAAGCTAGACGGGACTTCTGTTTGAAAGTTATCCTGATAATAAGATAACATCTCCCAAATTTCAAGCTGTCCTTTCTCATACATTTCAAGAATCTTATGGCAGAATGTTCCAAACTCGCTTAGACCACTTTTATCATTTTTCTTTTCATGCAAAACGTAGTTTTTATAATAACAAATTGGACACTCGCCAAAATTCTTTAGTTTAGAAAATGAGAAAGTTGGCAGTTTCTTTTGCTTCTCTTCTTCCATACTTTCCCTCCTTTAATATAAAATAGCCACCACCATATCGGTGGTGGCTAAAACCATCAATTATTTTTGGTTAAATTTTACTTAGAAAGGAAGGTCATCGGACGCAGTAGGGGCGCTATCAACAGGAGCAGACTTAGCATTGGTGGTAGAACCCTTGTCCGTATTAGGATTGGCAGACATAAACTCCCAGCGGTTTACAATCTGGCTAACACGAGTAATCTTAGTGTCCTTACCATCGCCCTCAGTAGTAGAAGAAGACATATAGGCATCGACAAGAATGGGCTGACCCTTCTTAAAGAACTTGCAAATGCTTTCTGCGGTCTGACCAAAAGCGGTAAAAGGAATAAAAATAGCCTTAGACTTACCGTCCTTTAGGTGAACATCCTGTGCAAGAGTAAAGAAAGTATACTTATTACCATTAGTCTCCTTTAGTTCAGGGTCGGCAACAAAACGACCAGAAAAATGCAGAGTATTCATAGATTTAATCTCCTTTATAATGTTAAATATATTATATATCAAACTCGACTAAAAGTCAAGTATTATTAGTTGTTCTTAGCTTCCAGTTCAGCCAGAATATTCTTAGCAACACCAATATCAGTAATAGAGTTGTAGTTGGCGCTAGTATGGTACTTCTTGATAATACCCACAAGGTCGGTCTTAGATAGCTTATCAGCACCAACTAGAGCCTGTGCAAGACTACCAATCTTATTAATAGTATCAGTTAGTTCAGAAGTTTCACTAACAGAGCCAGAACCATCATAATCAGGAGCCTGAGCAAAGGTCTTTGCAGAAGTAGCTTCTACATCAGAACTATTAGCCCACTTGATAATCTTCTTACCAAAGTCCTCAGACAGAATGGTATAACCCTCATTTTCAAAGATATGAGTGTTATCCTTTTCACACTTAGCCATGTGAGAGGTTACATCAATGTTGAAAGTAGTAGTGAAGTAATACTCGAAACCGTCACGCTGCTTTGCACCGACACCCAGCTTCTTAACAGCAGTACGACCACGCTCGTCCTTATCAACTTCATACTGGTCTTTACCCTTCATAGTAGCAATAATATGAATATTGCTATACTGCATGGTATCAATGAATTTATCATGACGAGGCGTAATAAGTTTCCAGTCCTGATAACGACCACCAGCCTGCTGCTGTAGTTCAAGACATCCGCCCTTACCTTCCCATTCGGCAGAAGAGCTATCAATGATTAGAATAGAATATTTTTCTGCAACTGCATAATTAATCAGTTCTGTAAACTGTTCAGGCTGATAAGGAGGAACAAGGTCAACAATATCATAATCAAACTCATTTGCATAATAGCGACCACGAGAACCTTCTGTATTAGCAAACAGAATACGACCGTTCGTATCGTCAAGAGTATTAGTCTTTTTCATCTCTTCAAGCATACCAGTCGCAAGACGTAGTGCGCTATAGCTCTTACCAGAACCACTAGGCCCCATCAGAGCAATCTTAACAGCAATCTTCTCACGAACAGCCTTTTGAACCTTAAAGTTGAATACCATTATATAATTCTCCTTGTTAAATTAGTTGTTATTGCTCTTAACAAAATTCTCACGACGCTTCTTGCAATTAGCGCAATGACAAGGGAACGTACCATGAGCATTAAACCATTCTGCCATCTTTGCTTCCTTTACAGGGAATACACCACCACAATCAACACAGGTATAGTACAGAATCTTTTCAGGCTTATGCTTTACCTTGTCTTCTACAGGTTCAATCATATTGATATGCTTCTCTTCCATTTTTATTCTCCTTTATTAGTTATTGTTAAAATGCTTCTCAACAAAATAGTCGTAAGCACACTTCATATCTTCAATCTTGCCACACATATCATCTGCGATACGCTCTTCCTTATCGGCAATATCCATCAGATTCTTGGCAATTGCACGAAGATTCTTTGCCATAGTCATGTGCTGACCGATACGGTCATCAGTGGAAAGAATATCAAACTTCTTCTTTGCAAGAGCCTTGCCAAATTCTGCATCATACTCGTCATTATCACGAGGACAAACGTGACATGTAATGCGCTTACCCGGGACTTCAAACTCTCCAATCTTCGTGTGAACAACCAGACGTTCAGTAGAACCATCAGCAACCGTAGTCGTGTTAAAAATCTTCGTAATCATTTTGTTTCTCCTTAGTTTTTTGTAAATAAAAGTCGTTTTTAAAACCAGTCGGGATTGGTTTCTATATAATATTATACTCAGAAAAAATCGTTTGTCAAGAGTTATTTGTAATTATTTTTGATAAATTTTCCGGCTCAAGAAAGTTATATGCTGTATATCTACATAAACATAACTTCTGCTTCTCAGAGACATACCCATGAGCGTCATAGTATGACACAATATTTCTGCATAGCTTCCGATAATCTGTTTCTGGCTTATTTTTAGAGTTAATCATATCGTTAATTTGATATACGGTAAACTCCTTATATAACCTATCAATAACTTCTTGTCTCGGTAGACGCACAGGTTTCTGCACATCAAATAACATCTTCAAACCCATGCGACATCACCATTACTTTCTAGTTTTGTGTTCATTCATACACATAATAAGAAAATCATAAACATCATTCCAGTCATTAATTTCTGGATGAGAACCGTCAGCAAGAGTAATACAATCAGGTTTGTAATCACGCAAATAATTCATCTCATAGCATAGATAACCAAGCCAGTCGTCGTCTAGGTCATCGAATTGCTCCTGAATAACATACATAATTGCACCTTCAAGGTTACAACTCATAATTACAGAATCATCGCCAAAGTCACGAAATACCTTATTGATAGCATTTTCAAAATCATCATGCTTTGCAAGCGCCTTCATAATCTTCACAAACGCCTTACGACTAATCATTACCATTCACCCCAATCATCCTTTTCGTCAAATAAGCAATACAGTACAGCTGAAAATATAAAAACACCAATAAGAAACTCCATAAGTTCACCTCTTTCCAAAAATAATATCCATTACAATAATCGCCACAAAACACATAAATAAACAATACATACAGATTCTCCTTATTGTTTTATCTATAAGTATTATAGCACATTATGCAGTTAATGTCAACATCTTATCCCAACATTTTTTCAATTTCATAAATTTCATTTTCTACGCTCTTAATCCTCATTTCATAATAATTTCTCTTTTTGCTATCACATCTTTCACTAACCTTAATTAGGTGTTCAAGCTCACTGCTTCTATTTTCCAGTTCTTCAAGCAAAAAAATTATTATATTCTTCTTGTTCAAATAAATTTTTATACTTCTTATATAAAATATGAATCTCTCGGCTTGGTCTGCAATATGTTTTTCTCTTGCCACTATTACCCTCTCCACACCCATACATACATAATGCTCTTTCTATATTTCCATCACTCTTTTCCAAATAATACCTCAACATTTTTACCCCACATCTAACATTAGTTTTTTCATTATACAGCTCATCTTTACCCACACCTAAAAATTTAAGCACATCTTTACTTGTACTTATTTGCATCAGTCCCCTATATTTCTCTCCAACATCCCCCTGAAATCTACTCTCAT
>OGKA01000160.1_pt1 | contig 83654 bp, 88 predicted proteins | sample 1572211 | NCBI WGS metagenome assembly OGKA01 (sample SAMEA2582125, study PRJEB24529) | metagenome | biome: Human gut stool | place: China | collected 2011 | reverse complement strand
AAAAACTAATCCCCTCAGTGCATCAAAAACGCATTGGGGGGAGGATAGCAAATGCTATGCTAACGTAACGGAACAATCGGGAGTTTCAAGTGGAAAATCATGAAACTTTTGGTGCAAAATGGTCTATGTTCTGCCGCCTGAAGGTCTGCAGCTATATATTGGCAGCGAATGCTGCAGGTTCGTTAAAAGCTGCGCCGCTTCGAATTCTCAAGTTCCCGGTCGTTCTCCCTCACAAGTTTTTGGATGCCGGGAGGTTCAATCCGCGGTTTTCAGATACATCCGAGATCATAGAAATCGCGGACAAGCTGCGGTGGTATCGCTATCAGAGAGGACTTCGCCAGAGCAGTGTGGCGGACGATGCAGACATCGACCGCAGCACTTACATTCATTATGAAGAAGCAGGACGGGGCTAAGATACGAAGAAGTAAATCAAAGCTATTTGCGTATGTATCACCTCTGTCCCTTCAGGTGCTTCATCGTCGCATCTACCAGTTCCAGCTTCTGCTCCGTGGAGCAGGGCAGCTTCTGTACATTTTTCAGTATCTGCCCGGACTGAAACTTCGCCAGCTCCTTTACCAGCTCCTGCTTTGCCTGCTGTGATTTGGGGAAAATCAGAAACACTTCCATCGCAGCCATCCTTTCCAGAGCATTTGCTGCTTCAATCTATGCGTGATTTCCAATATGTATGTAGACAGATAGAACCTGTTTTCTTATTTATATGGGAAATCATATTGCCGCTTGCGAACTGTGGTTGATGGAGAATGTACTTCTGTGTTTATAAAGGAAAACGATTGAGGAAAAAGAATTTATGACAGACATTCAAAGCTACGAAATAGGTGGAATAAAGCATTCTGGGCAAGAGGATACTATGTAGAGACAATCGGCAATATAACAGAGGAAAACGTACGGAAATATATAAAGAGCAAGCAGAAGAATCGGGAAGAGAAGTTTCCGGCAGCATCGCTTTATAGTAGAGCCGGTAATAGTGCTTGCGATACCGCCCTTCGGGGCGAGCAGTGGCATAGACCTTAGGAGGGCTAATAATATTAAACCACCACTCATATCATCGAGGTGGTGGTTGTAACCTGTGCAGCCAGGTTTGCGTTATGCTCAGGCGCACTGATCCGCAGCGGTGCTTGCGCCCAGGTGGAGCACCGCTACGGTCTGATCACCGGAATGTTCGTCCTCTATCGAGGGGAGAGCTATGTGGTAGATGATATTGAGTATCTGAACATGGAAGAATATCTGCGAAGGCTTGCATAAGGTGTTTGGAACAGCCGATAGCACCGTTGGGAATCAGTTTTGCTCTGAAGCCCTTTGCTTACCGTAAGTTATTTTAGCTAGTAGAACTCCGTAATTTCCAAGGTGGAGTGCACACGAAGTTTGATTATTTGCCTTGGATACAGTGGCACACTTTTTGGACGGATTTTCACAGCCATACACATCTGCTGATAACGTCCACAATAGTAAGGGGCAAGGGAATGACTCTTATATTTGCGGAATATCCTGCAGGTATATTTTATAGATTTTGGCGGGACGTCCACGTAAATTAAGCTGACGATGATACTGCACAACAGCTAATCCTCCAGCCTCAAGCTTGGATAAAATGCGGGAGGCACTGCGGGATGTGACATTGAGGAAATAGGCCAGTTCTTCGGCGGACAGTGTATCGTCTCCCCGCTGTGAGAGGACAGCGGATATTTTGCTCAAGTATAGCGGAGAGATAGACAAACGGTCAGCAAGCTTAGAGAGAGGCTGACTGGGTGCGTCGCTGTAGTCGATGCGTCGGGGGCTGGACAATGGGCCAATGATCCTGTTATCGTCCATAACAATAAAAGCAGATGAGCTTTTGCACAGCAGCGCTTCTTTCACAGCGCGCTGGGCGTTTCGATGGGCATCAATTACATTGCTGGAACATCCCCACCCTATACAAACGTCAAAATCCAGCCTGCTTTCCAAAAAAGCGGTGACGGGGCAGACAGTATACTGCTGAGAGATATCCTTTAATACGGAGACATTTGCGGTCAGTTCAAAGTGGTCGCCATGTTCATAGACTAAAAACGGCATACTAAACAGCTTGTTACAATTTTGAAGTTGGATCTCCAAAGCGCTGTGCTGTTCGTTTGATAACGCATGGGGAGAACGAACCAATCCAAGACATGCAGAGGCGTCATGCATCTCACCGGCCTGGAGTTGCATGAGAAGGCCGTGAAAGGCTTCCAACATTGATTCCGGAGAGGGAGACAGATATCGGAAGTTGATTTGATGCTGGCGAAAATAATCATCCATACTTCCAAAACGTGTAACCAGAAGATCAACCTTTCCGCTGTTCCATACGCTCAGATAATAATCCTTTAGGGGGGCGTACCAATCTGTGGCGGCTACCGTATTCCAGTCGATTGGAGCGCTACCCAGCAGTGGAACCCCCTGCTTTAGAAAAATATGATGGAAATCAACAGGGATTTCTGGACGGTCAAAATAGACCCTGGAAAAGTCCAAACCAGGTTGCTGGACGGCCATCTGGGCGATGAGCTTATAATAATCCCGGTCAGAGACATTGCAATGTGCATGAGGCTTGCTCAGCGGGCCAAATTCTTTGCACAAAACATTATATGGGTAAGAACCTGTAAACAGGAATCCATCAAAACGGTTGCTGTTCTGCTCATAGAGATATTTGAGGTGTTCAGGGGATGAGTAGGGCAAATAGGTAATATTGCTGTGCTCTTGCATTTTCTGGTCGATAAGCATGATGTGGCGCAGGGATCGCTCTGTAGTGAATACACCAACGGAATACATATATTATCTCCTTTTGCCTGCCGGGAATCGGAAAATCCCAGCGGGATCATAAATTCTAATTTATATTATATCTGATAAAGTCCTCAGGGGCAAGAGAGTGTCGGAAAATATGTCGCAAATTACTACCAAAGCCTTATATGACTGAAATGTGACCATAATTAGACCTTAATATGTCGTTTTATACAATGATAAAGTCTAATATTTATATAAAACAGAGAAAATAAAAATGGTATATATTCGATCTTGCTAAAATTAGACAGAAATTATATAATTATGTTGTTTCCAAAATATGTCTTTAATTATATAAAGATATGCAGTAAATGAAATGGGAAAGGAGCAATTGAATGGAGTCGAAAAAACAATCAGCGCTGGAAAACATTGATGCCTGCAAGGAGTTGCTGGAGTCCATGAGTGATGCGCTGTGGGATCATCCGGAAACGGGCTATCATGAGCATTTTGCTGCCCGCTTATACTGCCGCATGCTGGAGAAACTGGGATTCCAAGTGGAACAGGGACTAGCGGGCATTGAAACTGCATTCTCTGGCACTTATGGAAGCGGAAAACCTGTCATTGGTTTCTTGGGCGAATTTGATGCGCTGCCCGGTTTGAGTCAGCAGGCCAATGTTACCAGAATGTGCCCTGTAACGGAGGGCGGACCAGGCCACGGCTGTGGACATAACCTGTTGGGTGTAGGCGCGCTGGCTGCGGCGCTTGGCGTAAAAAAGTATCTGGAGGATAATGAACTGCCAGGTACTGTAAAGTTTTTTGGGTGTCCGGCTGAGGAGGGCGGTTCCGGAAAAGGGTTTATGGCGCGGGACGGTGTATTTGATGGGGTGGACGCGGCTTTTTGCTGGCATCCCGGCGAAGTCAATAGCGTGGCCACGGAAAGCACCATGGCCAATTACCAGATCTGCTACCACTTCCACGGAGTGGCCTCCCATGCGGCCATGACCCCTGAATTGGGCCGCAGTGCGCTGGATGCTCTGGAGTTGATGAATACTGGCGTACAGTATCTCCGGGAGCATGTTCCCACGGACACCCGGATCCATTACGCCATTACAAATTCCGGGGGAAACGCTCCCGGAACAGTACAGGCCTATGCGGAAGGGCTTTATCTTCTGCGGGCACGACAGCTCCCCCAGGTCAAGGAGCTTTACAGACGGGTAAACAACATAGCCCAGGGGGCGGCCTTGATGACGGAAACTACAGTGGATATTGAATTCATCAAAGCGTGTTCAAATTCGATTATCAACACAGAGCTCAATCATGTCATGCAGCGTAATCTGGAGCAGATACCTCCGCAGGCTTTTGACGATGCGGATTTGGAACAGGCCCGACAGTTCCGGGCGACATTAACGAAAACCAGCACTTATTTTGATGCACTGGCGGCAGAGGCAACGGATCCAGAGGATCAAAAGCGCTTTCAGGCGGATATGGATTCCCTGATCCATGCAGTCCCCCTGCCTCTGGCACGGGAGCGGCAGGGCTTTGTTTCCTCTGATGTGGGTGATGTAAGCTGGAACTGCCCGGTCGCCCAGATCAATGCGGCGACCATGCCCGCCGGGGTGGCAATGCACTCCTGGCAGATGGTGGCTGTGGGGAAAAGCTCGATGGCCAAGAAAGGGATGCTCTACGCTGCAAAGGTGATGGCTGGTTCTGCCATTGATGTATTGGAGAATCAGGACATCCTCCGGAGAGCCCAGGAGGAACTGTACAGGCGCACCGGAGGCCGGAAATATGATTCCCCAATCCCAGACGATGTAAAACCTCATATCTCTTGACGGTTTCACGAATATTTTAACAGGAGGAATATCTATGAATCAAATGACACTTTGTCTGCTGCTCTTCGCCCTGATGATCGTACTGTTTTTCATCAAGAAGATCCCCATGTCGTTCAGCGCAATGCTGATTGTGGTGCTGTTGGTGGTGACTGGATGCGTAGAGTCCAAAACTGCGCTGAGTTCTTTTGGCAACTCAACGGTTGTCACTATGGCTTCTATGTTCGTGGTAGCTGCGGGTCTGACCCGTACTCAGATGATCAATCGGATATCCCAGCTGCTGTATAAGGTGACGGACGGCTCCTTTACCAAGGTGCTGGCTACATATATGGTCATCACCTGTATTCTGGGGCAGTTTGTGCCCAGCATTGTGGCCCTCTTTGCGCTGGTGTATCCCTTGGTACAGAATATGTGTGACCGCATGAATATTAGCCCATCCAAGATGATGTACCCTATTGCCGTTGCCTGTGTGTCCACAAGTTTTATTATTGAACCTATCGGCCCCTATGCCGCCTGGTATGTCACCCAAAACGGCTATCTGGAATCTTATGGCTGGACCGCCAGTCAGCTTGGCATGTGGAGCGAAACACTGGTCTTTCTGCCGGTAGGCATTGTTACACTGTTGGTTGCTGTTTTCATCACTCCCAAAATGTTGCCTGACAATCCTGAGACGGCCCTGGGCAATGTCACAGCGCGGAAAATGCAGGAGAAAGAACCCCTTAGTCCGATGCGCGAGGTGCTGGGGTATGGTGTATTTATCGCAGTGATCATTGGTCTGATGGCTGGGCTCCCCTCTTGGCAGATCACTCTGGCTGGTGCTGTGGTAGTTGTAATTTCCGGCGTTCTGACAGAGAGGGAAGCAATCGATAACCTGAATATGAGTACGATTTTGCTCTACATCGGTGTCACCGTTTTGGGTTCCGCCCTGGCGGAAACCGGCGCGGCGGAACAGCTTGGCAATTGGCTGGCTGGAGTGCTGAGCGGTGTGACAAACGGTTATATTATAGGGTTTGCGTTTTATGCGGTTGGTTATATCATGACGTCTTTACTGTATAACCGTGCTGTCAGCACTGTCCTGGTTCCACTGGCGGTCATCACCTGCGGTGCGATGGGCTGTGATCCCAGAGGCCCCGTGATCCTGTGTGCCCTGGCCTCTATGTCCTCCCTTATCACGCCTTTGTCCACTGCTGTAGTTCCCATGGCGATGAACGCCGGCGGCTACAGCGCAAAGACAGTGTTTAAGGCTGGTATTGTTCACGGTATAATTCGTGGCGTGCTTGGTACTGCGATAGCAATGACCATGTTCCCAGCGTTTTAATTAGAACAAAAAATTGTTCTGTGATTTGTTGAACTTTAAAAGAGTTGTTGGCACAGTCAACCCCCGAAACCGTAGTGTTTCGGGGGTTGCTCTTTTTTTTCGTCCCGTGCCATCTAGGCATATTACCGAAATCAGTAAATGCCGAATTACATATGCAAATTGTTAGGGATCGCCCCGTTATGACAGTTCAGTCAAAATTTCACCGCCATCGCCATTTATGCAGATGGAGCAACGCCAAACATACTCCCAAAACAGCATCCGGAGAAAAACTCCTTTGCGGCATCCACCGTGGTTTTGGTGAAGAAACTCTGACGGACAGTGACGTGTCTTGGAGCGATTTTCCTGGAAATATGAGATAGATTTATTGTGAGTCGATTTATCACGTGATTGATATGCCCGCGGATATTGTTTTGTCGTCTCATGCTGGCAGAATGTGGAAGCGTACGCTGACGGCGCGCAAGGACATGATTCTTGCTCAAAACCGGAGAAAGAGAACATTTTCTCAGAAATATTTTCATATTCTTCTATAGCCCCCCTTTCTAATGGATTCCAATCCGTCATAATATATCTAACATCCTAACGAATAACGTGAGGTGCCGATATGAAAATGAAAGACAAGCCACAGGAGAAGCAATATATTATCTATTCCCGCAAATCCAAATTTACCGGGAAGGGCGAGAGTATCGAGAACCAGATTGAGCTGTGCCGCCAGTACATCGCCATGCACTTTGGTGAGGAAGCGGCGGAAAACGTGCTGGTTTACGAGGACGAGGGCTTTTCCGGCGGCAATCTGGAGCGCCCACAGTTCAAGAAAATGATGAAGGATTCGCAGGAGATCGTGTTTGCGGCCATCGTGGTCTATCGACTTGACCGCATCAGCCGCAACATCGGTGACTTTGCAAAGCTCATCGAGGATCTGGGCGACCGGCACATTGACTTCATCTCCATCCGCGAGCAGTTCGACACGTCCTCCCCCATGGGCCGTGCCATGATGTATATTGCGTCCGTCTTCTCCCAGTTGGAGCGGGAGACCATTGCCGAGCGTATCCGGGACAACATGCATGAGCTGTCCAAGACCGGACGCTGGCTGGGTGGAACGACCCCCACCGGATATGCCTCTGAAAGCCTGTCCACCGTGACGGTGGACGGCAAGGTGAAAAAAGCCTGCAAGCTGGGGCCTATTCCAGAGGAAATTCAGTTGGTTAAAACGATTTTCTCCGTATTCATGGAGACAGGCTCTCTAAGTAAGACCGACCAGTACCTGTTGGAGCATCGCTGCGTCACGAAGCGCGGCAAGCAGTTCACCCGCTTTGCCATCCGGGGCATTCTCACGAACCCGGTCTATATGATCGCCGACGACACGGCGTATCAGTATCTGAAAGAAAACAATGTTGACCTGTTTGCCGAACGCTCGGAATTCGACGGCGAGCACGGCGTCATGGCCTATAACCGCACCCTCCAGCGCCCCGGCAAGGCGAATCAGATCCGTCCCATGGAGGAATGGATCGTGGCGGTGGGCAAGCATCCGGGCATCATCGCAGGCAGCGACTGGGTGCGGGTGCAGGCCATGCTGGATGTCAACAAATCCAAGAGCTACCGCAGACCGCGCAGCAACGTGGCGCTGCTGTCCGGGCTGCTGCGGTGCGGCGAATGCGGCGACTATATGCGCCCGAAGCTGACCAACCGCCGCACGGCAGACGGTGAGCTGATCTACACCTACATGTGCTCCAGCAAGGAGCGCAGCCACGGTACAGTCTGCTCTATGAAAAACTGCAACGGCAACACGCTGGACGCCAAGATCATCGAGGAGATCCGCAAGCTGTCTGCCGACAAGGAGACCCTTACCCGGCTTCTGGCGCAGACCAAGAAGGTCATCAGCGGCAGCAAGGAGGGTTACGATGCAGAACTTGCGCTGCTCCGGGAGAAACACGCCGAGACGGAAGAACGCATCAAACGGCTGGTGGAGTCCTTGTCCGTTGCCAGCGACACCTCTGCAAAGTACGTCATGGAGCAGATCGACGAACTGCATCGGGAGAGCGAGACTCAGCAGGCAAGACTTTCCGAGTTGGAAGCCCTCACCGAGCAGAGCCGGATGATCCATCAGGAGTTCGCCTTCCATCAGGAGATGATCGAATCCTTCGCCAGCGCGGTGGATTCTGCCACGTTGGAGGAAAAACGCCGCCTGCTGCGCACCATCGTCAAAAAGGTGGTCTGGGACGGCAAAAATGCCTATGTTTACCTCTTTGCGGTGGATGGAGAGGCGGATTTTCCCCCTGTTGAGCAACCTATGTATCCGTTGGGAGAGGATAGCGAATGAGATCCTGATGATGTTCCGGTCGGGGAAGAAGTTCTCCAGGGAAGTCTCCATCTATGACCCGATCGGTGCGGATAAAGACGGGGAGACGGTGAGTCTGTTTGATGTTCTGGAATCCGGAGACCGGGAAGTGCTGGAGACGGTCATCATCGGACAGGATGTGAAGATACTCTATGAGGCATACCGGGACCGTCTGACGGAGACGGAAAAAAAGGTGATTCGGATGCGCTACGGCCTGTTCGGGGAAGATGAGCACACGCAGCGGGAGATCGCCGGACAGCTTGGAATTTCCCGATCCTATGTATCCAGGATCGAGAAAAAGGCGGTTGCCCGCATGCGGGAGGCGTTCGGATACGGAGAGTGAAACGGACGGTATGAGTCTGGATCATGGAAAAACAAAAGACAGGATCAGGAGAACAGCATGATGGTCTGGAAAAGGATCATTGTGCTGTTTTTGTTTGGAAAGAAATTTCCGGACTGCGGGACCCGATCCTGTGCCGTTTTTTATATGTGTTCGCTCTGAATTTATAAAAATGCAAAAAAGAATAAAAAACCTCTTGCATAAATATACATATAGGATTATAATTATGCATAATTATTCAGAAAATATTCAGCTTTATGCATCTGCCCCCACAAAAACATGCAGAGAAGAAAAGCTCCGGTCCCTTTTTTAACACGGACCGGAAGGAAAGCTGACTGGGATCCAGCAAATTATGACCGAGAGGAGAAACGATTATGAAGCCAAAGGTATACATTGACGGAAAAGAAGGAACCACCGGACTCCAGATTTATGAGAGACTTGCATTGAGAGACGATATTGAACTCCTGCTGATCGATGAGGCAAAGAGAAAAGATGCGGATGAGAGAAAGAAACTCATCAACGCTGCGGATATCACGTTCCTCTGTCTGCCGGATGCGGCGGCAAAAGAGGCGGTGAGCTTTGTGGAAAAAGATTCCGCAAGGATCATCGATGCATCGACGGCACACCGGACAGCTCCCGGCTGGGCATACGGAATTCCGGAACTTTCCGACGCACATAAGGATGCGATCGTTCACGCGAAATATACGGCAAATCCGGGCTGCCATGCATCGGGATTTGTGATCCCGGTCTATCCGCTCGTTGCGGCGGGGATCATCCCGAAGGAGACACCGCTCACTGTATTCTCCCTGACCGGCTACTCCGGAGGCGGAAAAAAGATGATCGCGGAATATGAATCTCCGGAGAAACCGGCGCTCTACAATACCCCGAGGATCTACGGCTTAAGCCTGAAACATAAACACCTGCCGGAGATGCAGAAGATCTGCGGACTTGATGTTCCGCCGGTGTTCTGCCCGATCGTGGATGACTACTATAAAGGAATGGCAGTCACCGTGATGCTGCAGAACTCGATGTTAAAGGGAAATCCGACTGCAAAGGATATCCATGAGGCACTTGCAGCTCATTATGATGGAAAGAACGTTGTAAAAGTCCATCCGTTCGGCTGGGACGATCCGATGATCGCGGCGGGAACTATGGCCGGAAAGGACAGCATGGAAATCGTGGTCAATGGACATGAGGATCAGACGATCATCACGGCGCTGTTCGACAATCTCGGAAAAGGCGCATCCGGTGCAGCTGTCGAGAACATGAACCTGATGCTCGGATTTGAGGAGACGGCAGGATTAAATCTGTAAAAAGGAATGGCTGTCTGCAGAAAGAAAAGATGCAGGCGAGTCCGAAACAGTCAGAAACGTGATATAGATGATAAGAGGGGAGAAAAACGTTATGGAAAATCTGAAACCGGAAACAAGAGCTGGCGTTCTCGTTGAGGCGCTCCCATACCTTCAGGATTACTATGGAAAGATCGTGGTCGTCAAATACGGCGGAAATGCCATGATCAATGAAGAATTAAAACAGGCGGTCATCCGCGACATCGTTCTTTTAAATCTGGTCGGCATCAAGGTCGTTCTGGTTCACGGCGGCGGTCCGGAGATCGGGGAACTCTTAAAGAAGACAGGAAAAGAGTCCAAATTCATCAAGGGACTCCGCTACACCGACCAGGAGACCATGGAGGCAGTCCAGATGGTCCTCTGCGGAAAGCTCAATAAGAACCTTGTGACGCTCTTAAAAAATGCCGGAGGAAAAGGCGTCGGCTTAAGCGGAATGGACGGCGGATTATTTGAGGCAGTCAAATTAAATGATCCGGACGGCACCGAGTACGGCTATGTGGGCGATATCGTAAGGACAAACCCGCAGATTGTTCTCGATATGCTGGAAAAAGGCTACATTCCGGTTGTCACCTGCGTTGCAGCGGGAATCGATGACACCTGCAACTACAATATCAACGCGGATACGGCGGCGGAGAAACTGGCGATCGCGCTGAAGGCGAAAAAGCTGATCATGCTGACTGACGTGCGCGGACTGTTAAGAGATCCGTCCGATGACACGACACTTATCAAGCGCCTGAAAGTTTCGGATGTTCCGTCCCTGGTCAAGGAGGGCGTCATCAAGGGCGGCATGATCCCGAAGGTCAACTGCTGCGTGGAGTGCGTCCGTCAGGGCGTAGAGCGTGCGAACATCCAGGACGGCCGTGTGCCGCACTCGATCTTAATCGAGCTGCTCACAAACGAAGGCGTTGGAACCATGTTTTCATAGGAGGAACAAGGAATGACTGCAGAAGAGATCAAGAAAAAAGATTCAGAATATATCATGCATACCTACGGGCGGTTTGACATCGTCCTTGACCACGGAAAAGGCGCGACGCTTTGGGACGCAGACGGAAAAGAATATGTGGACCTCACGTCCGGGATCGGCGTCAACAGCCTGGGACATGGAAATGAGAAGATCGTCGGTGCGATCACAAGACAGGCGGAAAAGCTCATGCACGCGTCAAATCTCTACTACACGGAGCCGATGGTGAGTGCTGCTGAGAAGCTTGTGACGGCAACCGGCATGGGAAAGATCTTCTTCGCGAACTCCGGAGCAGAGGCGAACGAGGGCGCGATCAAGGTTGCGAGAAAGTATTCCTTCGATAAATACGGGGCAGGGAGAAACAAGATCGTGACACTGATCCAGTCCTTCCACGGAAGAACCGTGACGACCTTAAAGGCAACCGGTCAGGAGAAGTTCCACCAGTATTTCTTCCCGTTCACGGAAGGTTTTGACTATGCGAAGGCAAATGACCTGGCGGATGTAACCGCAAAAGCGGACAAGACCTGCTGCGCGGTCATGATGGAGATGATCCAGGGTGAGGGCGGTGTTCTCCCGCTCGACAAAGAGTTCGTCCAGGGGGTTGCAAAGTTCTGTAAAGAACATGACATCCTTCTCATCGTGGATGAGGTCCAGACCGGCATCGGAAGATGCGGAAGTCTTTTTGCGTACGAGCAGTACGGGATTTCCCCGGACATCGTGACGATGGCGAAAGGACTCGGCGGCGGACTTCCGATCGGCGGCGTGCTCACATCTGCGGCGTGTGCCGACGTGATGGGACCTGGAACCCATGGATCCACATTCGGAGGAAACCCGGTGAGTGCAGCGTCCGCAAATGTCGTTCTCGACACGGTGAATGATCCGGAATTCTTAAAAGAAGTTCAGGAAAAAGGCGCTTACATCAAGGAAAAAGTCCTGGGATTCCACTCCCCGGCAGTCAAAAATGTCCGCGGCATGGGACTCATGCTCGGCATCATCGTAGATCCGGAAAAGCGTGCCGGATACGTTTCAAAGCTCATGGAAAAGGGCATTCTCGTGCTGACAGCCGGAACGGACGCGATCCGTCTGCTCCCGCCGTTAGTCATTACATATGAAGAGATCGATAAGGCACTTGAGGCCATGAAGGAGGTATTTTAAATTATGAATCATTTATTAAAATTACTGGATCTGAGTACGGAGGAGATCACCGGGATCCTGGATCTCGCGGACCAGTTAAAATATGAGAGAAAGCACAACATTCCGCACAGACACTTAGAGGGACAGACTCTGGGAATGATCTTCCAGAAGTCTTCCACAAGAACGAGAGTTTCCTTCGAGACAGGAATGTATCAGCTGGGCGGACATGCCCTGTTCCTCTCATCAAAAGATTTGCAGATCGGCCGCGGAGAGCCGGTTCAGGATACAGCGCGTGTATTATCCCGCTACCTTGATGGCATCATGATCCGTACCTTCGAACAGAAGGAAGTAGAGGATCTCGCAAAATTCGGCTCCATCCCGGTCATCAACGGTCTGACTGATTTCTGCCATCCCTGCCAGGTACTTGCGGATCTTATGACGATCCGTGAGAAATTCGGAAGCTTCACAGGTCTTAAGATGTGCTACATCGGCGATGGCAACAACATGGCAAACTCCCTGATCGTCGGCGGCTTAAAGGTCGGCATGAATGTTGCAGTTGCGACACCGGACGGTTATAAGCCGGACGGAGAAGTCCTTGAGTTCACAAAGGGCTACGCAGATAAATTTGCCCTAGAGACAGACCCGTTCATGGCAGCATCCGGCGCGGATATCGTGATCACGGACACATGGACTTCCATGGGTGAGGAAGCGGAGAAAGAGGAGAGAAAGAAAGTATTTAAGGATTACCAGGTCAACAAACAGCTCCTCGCAGCCGCAAATGCAGGTGCGATGGTCCAGCACTGCCTTCCGGCTTACCGCGGACAGGAGATCACAGAGGAAGTCTTCGAGGAACATGCCGATGAGATCTTCAACGAGGCGGAGAACCGTCTTCATGCACAGAAGGCTGTTATGGTCAAGCTGATGAAGAAAGACTGAGCGGAAAAATAAAAATCAGAAAGTTCCCTGTGGGTGCGGGAGTACCTGCGGGGGATTTTTTGTTCAACAGGAAAGTTCGATGGAACTTCCCTGTTGAACAAAAAGGCACTACGTGCCAATGATGCGCACTCGCGCGAAGATGAAGATCGTCGCGAGCGACCGCGCTCGGCGCGAGAATGTGCCGAGGCACATTCTTTTTTAGGTTTATATAAACTTTATGAAATTTTAACAGATGTTTCCTGGGGAAAATACGGTATGCGTGTTATACTTATAGACAAGCTGAACACGTATGAAAACTGGCGAGGCATTGATCCTGACCGGAGACCGGATCCCGTCTGCGGATCCTGCCGACGGCAAAAAGATCTGGTGTGAGGAGGGAGAAAAATGGAAATTCATGAATTTTATATTCCGTCCAGCAGTGGGATCGCGAATCTTCACTGTATGGAGTGGATCCCGAGCGGTGAGGTGAAAGCAATCGTTCAGATCGCCCACGGAATGATGGAACATGTCGGAAGATACCGGGAGTTTGCGGAATTTTTAGCGGGACACGGGATCTATGTCCTTGGAAATGATCATCTTGGACACGGAAAGACCGCAGCGGCGGCAGAAGACCGCGGATACTTCGGGGAGCATGGCGGAGCCGTCTCGGTGATCCGTGATATGCGCCGCGTGACGGTCCACGCACAGAGAAAATATCCGGGTGTGCCGATCTTCCTTCTGGGACACAGTATGGGATCTTTTTTCGCGAGACGATATCTGACTGTCTATAAAGACGGGATAGACGGAGTGATCTTACTCGGGACCGGAGCTCCGAAGGACGCGGAGGTCCGGCTTGGCTATCTGCTGGCGGACACGATCTGCAGACAGAGAGGAACACGCTGCCGGAGCAAACTGCTCTATGAGATGTCCCTCGGAAATTACAACAGGAAATTTAAACCTGTGAAGACGCCGTATGACTGGCTCTCCAGGGATGAAAAGAAAGACCGGGATTTCGGAGACGATCCGCTGACAGATTTTATCTTCACAGCCGGGGCGTACCGTGACTTCTTTGAGGTGATCTTAAAAACGGCAAAGCTTGAAAAAGCCGGAAAAATGCGGACAGATCTCCCGATCCTGATCCTGTCCGGAAGCAAAGACCCGGTGGGAGAGGAGACAAAAGGCGTGCGCCGCGTCTATGAGCGATACGACAAGGCAGGAGCGGAGGATCTCTCCATCGGCTTCTATGAAGATGCGAGACATGAACTTTTAAACGAACTCAACCGCGACCAGGTATCCGCGGATATCCTGGAGTGGATCGGGGAGCATGAGGGCTGATTCCTGTCAATGACGGCGAAAACATGGATGAAAGCTCAAATGGTAAGGCCATGCGGCGGGTGTTTGCCCGCGCGGTGGGAGGACGATGCACATGGGGCTGGCGGAAATAGGGAGGAATCCTCCGCCGGACGCCCCATATTCGAGAGGGAATCCGCTCTCTTCTGCAGGCGTGAGAGGGGAACGGATACAGGGTTCGCAGTCTAAATTCTTAAAATTCTTAAACCATATCTATTTTATCAAAAATGGTGAAAATATTCTCGATTTCAGGGATGATTTCAACTAACAACATCAAGGATTCTCCTATCTCTATAGGTGGTGAGATGACAACCAAAGACTGGAAAGGAGTATTTTTTGTTCAGCAAGATCAACAGCATATATCTCCTCGGAATGGAGGGGAAAAACGTGACCGTGGAGGCGGACGTCAGCGACGGACTTCCGGGGCTGATCCTTGTGGGATATCTGGCCTCGGAGGTCCGGGAGGGCGGAGACCGGGTGCGGACGGCGATCAAGAATCTTGGACTATCCCTGCCGCCAAAGAAGATCACGGTCAATCTGTCTCCGGCAGATTTCAGAAAGGAAGGGACCGGCTTTGACCTGGCAATCGCCGCGGCGATCCTGTCATCATACGGAGGATTCCAGGCAAAGGACCTGGAGGATGCGGTATTCTTCGGGGAACTGGGGCTGGATGGGACTGTGCGGGGGATCCCGGGCGTTATGGCGCTCACGGCACAGGCGCGGGAGAGCGGATTCCGACGGGTATTTCTTCCGGCTGAGAACGTGAAGGAGGCATCCTTTATCGGTGGGATTTCGCTCTACGGTGTCCGGGATCTGAAACATCTGGTGGATATGTTGTCCGGAAAACAGCCGATGTGCCCGGAACCGCCGGTAAACATGAAGGATCTGCAGGATACGATGAACCACTATGATGTGGATTTCGCGGAATTATCGGGACAGCCGCTCCTTAGGCGGGCGGCGGAGGTGGCAGCCGCCGGAAAGCACAACCTTCTGGTCGTGGGGCCTGCGGGGGCCGGAAAGACCATGCTTGCGAGGAGAATGCCGACGATCATGCCGGGGATGGACGTGGAGGAGAGCATCGAGATCTCGAAGATCTACAGTGTGAGCGGACTTCTGACGGAGAAAGAGCCGCTTGTAAAGATCAGGCCGTTCCGTGCACCCCACCACACAGTATCGGTCCAGGCACTGACGGGAGGCGGGAGGAGACCGAAGCCGGGGGAGATCTCGCTTGCCACCGGCGGCGTTCTACAGGTAGAAGAAGCGGCATAAGGATTGGATAATATCCTTTAAAGTGTTCGATAATCGCCAGAATACGGCGGTTTATCGGACTTTTTCTTTCGCTATTGTTGAAAGCGCAGATGGCATATTGGGGCTGATTGTCGAAAGACTTGTGCCAGATATAGATGCGTGGTAAAATATGTATCACAATATGTAGCAAAAGTTCATCGAACAAGAGAACCATTTAGCGAAAATATGTAACTTTTTGGCGAATCGTTGTATCTGGAGTTTTGCTAAAAACTACCGATAATACTCCTTATGAGAAAATCGGTGATGAAGTGGTCCCCGTGGATACCCCCTTTGATATTCCTGATAGCTGGGAGTGGGTTCGATTTAAAGATTTAGTCGACTATTCGATGGGAAAAACGCCTCCGCGGAAAGAGACGGAATACTGGAGCAACGGTACGCTCCCTTGGGTTTCTATTGCGGATTTGGTGGCGGATGGGACTGTGACTGCAACTAAAGAATGTGTCAATAGCTTTGCGGCTGAAAACACATTCAAAGGAAAAATCAGCAAGGCTGGTACTTTGTTGATGAGTTTCAAATTGACGGTCGGAAAGGTGTCAATATTGGGGATCGATGCATTTCATAACGAAGCCATCATTTCAATATACCCGTTTGTTGATCCCGATAAGATAACCACGATGTTTCTGTTCGCTACGCTGCCGCTCCTCTCGCAAAGTGGTGACACCAAATCGGCAATCAAGGGTAACACACTCAACTCGGATAGTCTGGATGCCCTACTGATTCCGTTACCGCCAATAATGGAGCAGAAGCGCATTTTTGATAAGCTACATGAATTGACCACACCGTTGCTCGATTATGGTGCGGCGGAGCAGAAGGTAACTGAGCTTAATGTGAATTTTCCAGAAGCCCTCAAGAAGTCGATACTGCAAGAAGCAGTCCAGGGCAAGCTGGTACCGCAAGACCCGTCTGACGAGCCTGCAGAGGCACTGCTGGAGCGTATCCGGGCGGAAAAGCAGCGGCTTATCAAGGAAGGAAAAATCAAAAAGGATAAGCACGAATCCGTCATTTTCAGACGGGATAATTCTCATTATGAAAAGCGCGGCTCCGAAGAACTTTGCATCGACGAGGAAATTCCGTTCGAAATACCAGATAATTGGGCGTGGGCGAGGCTTTTGTCATTTGGCGTGTTTAGTAGTGGCAAAACGCCATCGATGTCAAACCCACAGTTTTGGAATGGTGATGTATCGTGGGTAACCTCAAAGGACATGAAACACCCAGTAATTATGGATTCAGAAATGCATATCACCGAGCAAGCGGCAGCAACAATGCAACTATACCCGGCGGGTACGCTTCTATTGGTCGCTCGAAGTGGCATTCTCAAAAGACTACTCCCTCTATGTACGCTTGGTGTCGATAGCACCATAAACCAAGACATAAAAGCCTTTTCGCTTTATGATATTGAACTATCTGAGTGGTTGTTCTACGGGATTAAAGCCTTTGAGCCGTACATCCTTAAAGAGCTGGTAAAATCAGTCACAACGGTGGAGAGCCTCAAATTTGATGAGTTTGCGGCTATGCTCATTCCTGTACCTCCACTGTCAGAACAGAGAAGAATTATAGCTGCAATTAGAGCGGCGATGAAACTACTGACCCCGCTGTCCAGCAACCCGTTATTCTCATTATGAGAAGTTGAACGGGACGGAGCGCCGCATTGATGATGAATTGCCCTTTGAGATACCCGATACATGGATATGGACAAGACTGAATACTCTTGGATATACACAAACCGGAAACACGCCATCGACTGCCCACCCAGAGTACCGGGGCGATTATATACCTTTCATAACACCGGGTGACATAGCTGATGGAAGAATCGACTATACAAACCAAGGACTTTCTGACATAGGAAAGAAAGTTGCCAGAGTATGCCCTGCTGACAGTATTCTTCAGGTATGCATAGGTGGCTCTATTGGAAAAGCAGCCTTATCGATATCCGAGGTTACTTTCAATCAGCAAATCAACGCCATAACTCCGATTGTTGTATCCAGCAAGTATGTATTTGCTGTCCTCACCTCATTTATGTTTCTGTCCGCTATGAAAGAAAGTGCGGGTGGAACCGCAACGCCTATTCTGAATCGTAGCCTATGGGATAAAATGTATATACCGGTGCCCCCTTTAGCTGAACAGGACCGCATCGTCCAGCGTATTGAAGAGTTGTTCCCGTTGGTCAAGGGACTGTAAAAGGAACACGGTATAATCATAGTGAAAGGAGGTCTTTCACTATGATAAATGAATTCGAAAGACATTTGAGGGGCACCAACCTCTCAGAAAACACTATAACATCGTACCTTTTTGCCCTCCGGCAATACAATTCGCAGTACGATGGTATTACCAAAAAGAACCTGCGGGCGTATAAGGTGTGGTTGATTGAGAACTATAAGCCCAAGACTGTAAATCTGCGGCTGAGAGCAATCAACTGCTACTTGGAGAGCATTGGTAAAGAGAGCTGGAAAATGCCGTTTGTGCGAGTGCAGCAGAAAGCCTTTCTGGAAAATGTCATCAGCGAGGCCGACTATGAGTATTTCAAAACGTGCCTCAAACGGGATGACGAATTGTTCTGGTACTTCGTAATTCGTTTTCTGGCGGCAACTGGTGCGCGAGTCAGTGAACTTATACAGATCAAGGTGGAACACATCAAACTGGGGCATTTGGATTTGTATTCAAAAGGCGGGAAGCTACGGCGAATATATATTCCTAAAAGTCTCCAAAATGAAGCCCTTTCTTGGCTGAACGAAAAGCAACAAGAAAGCGGCTTCATTTTTTTGAATAAATACGGGGACAGGATTACCACCAGGGGAATTTCTGGGCAGTTAAAGAAGCTGGCGGTCCGATATGGTATAGACCCTGTGGTTGTATATCCTCATTCTTTCCGCCACCGCTTCGCAAAGAGTTTCTTGGATCGTTGCAATGACATCGCATTCCTTGCAGACCTTATGGGACATGAGAGTATCGAAACAACCCGCATCTATCTCCGCAAAACCTCGACCGAACAACGGGCCATCGTTGATGAGGTCATAGACTGGTAAAACATAGCCAGGCATATGCACAGTTATGGCGTATGCCTGGCTTTGTTATATACTCTCTATTATAGAAAATATGCGGACAAGTTTTTCAACAATCTGCAATTGTTCCTTTGCTGGGGGAAGTGGAAGTAGCATCTTTGCCAGCGTCTGACCATTGCAGTTTGGCTGTGCAGTGGCCGTTGTCCCACTTTTTAGCTGTTGCCAATATAGTGGCGATTCCATGAAATACTTCAAATATTGAGGACTAAGAAGCGAACTATAGCGAGTACGAATCAAATATCCTGCATAGATGGATTCACAGGGTACTTCGCTAACAAGGAACGACTTTCCTACCGTTCCGCCAGTTCGTGCAAACAGAATGTCGTTTGGCTGAAGTAGGTATGTAGAAATATCAGAATCATCAATATCACAAAACGGGACGGAACTCCATGCTACGGTGTTTTCGTGAATATCACTTATTCGAACCATTTTTATGCGTCCTTCTTGTTTTGCTGGTGCGTTATACCCGTATTGGATGGATTCTGCGATTGATCCCCATCGCACCCACACCCAAGATTCCGGTATTTCAAAGGGTAGTTCATCATCAATGCAACACTCTGTACCATTCAACTTCTCATAATGAGAATTATCCCGTCTGAAAATGACGGATTCGTGCTTGTCCTTCTTGATTTTGCCCTCCTTGATGAGCCGCTGTTTTTCCGCCCGGATACGCTCCAGCAGAGCCTCTGCAGGCTCGTCAGACGGGTCTTGAGGTACCAGCTTGCCCTGGACGGCTTCTTGCAGTATCGACTTCTTGAGGCGTTCTGGAAAGGTACTATTCAACTTGTCCAGACTTGATTCGACAATGGCATAGGAGTCGGTATAGGGCTGCATCGTGTCAATTGCATCTACGATTCTATATTGCTCCGCCAGCGGTGGAAATGGGAACAAAAGTGAGTGAATGGCATTTGAGGATAGCCCTTGAATTCCTATACCTTTTCCCCCAATCCATCCCGCGTGTTTGTAAAGGTCAAACAGATAATAGAAGAAACGTGTGCAGAGCGGTAAATATGCCCTGAGACGGTGAATGTGATTCTGAATACACATTGGGTAATCGTAAGACCATATAGCCGCTCGGCCTATATCACCGCCTTCACACACCAAAAGGTCACCTTTAACGACAGTGCATTTTTCGACCTCACTATCAGAAAAATGCATTTCTTTCAAATTATCGAGTTCGAATCGATCCCAATACAGGTTGGATGTAGTGATGTACTGTTTTAGCTGTCCAGTGCGGTTTGATGCATTTAGTGCTTTACCGGTGTTATGCTGAAATAGTTCTCCCAGCCTTACCCACTCCCACGAATCGGGGATGTCGAACGGCACCTCATCCACCAGCGACCGCACTTCATCGCCGATTTTCTCATAAGGAGTATTATCGGCACCTCTGAAAATGACGGACGGGTTCTTTTCTTTCTTGATTTTTTTCTCTTTGATTAGTTTTTCTTTCTCTGCACGGATGCGCTCCAGTAGGACACTGGCGGGCTCATCATTCGGGTCCTGGGGTACAAGTTTGCCCTGCACAGCCATTTGCAGAATAGAATTTCTCAACTGCTGTGCGGTCATTCTGGCTCCCCCCCTGTTGTAATATCGATACCGAGGATTTCAGTAATCTGAGCCAGAATGCGGTCGATGTCAGCATTCAGGCTTGCCCGTTTTTCCTGGTACTGCTGGATGAGTTCCTTGGGAGGAAGAATTTCTTCCTCTTCATGGGGATAGCCACAAAGGTCGATGTTATAGCTACGAGCAGCGATTTCCTCAACCGTGAATTTTTTTGCCTTATCGAAACCGTCCACGGTTATTTCCTGCCGATTATCCCACCACTCCACAGCGGGGGCAAAATGCTCCAGCTTCATGGGCTTGGTCTTGGAGAAGTTTTTATAACCCTCCGGCATATCCAAACGGTAGAACCAGGTTTCCTTTGTCGGCCCAGTATGGTCGAAGAAGAGAATGTTGGTCGTAATTGACGTGTAGGGCGCAAAAACGCTGTGCGGCATACGGATCACGGTATGCAGATTAAACTCGGACATCAATTTTTGCTTGATTGCCATTTTGGCATTATCGGTGCCGAACAGGAAGCCGTCCGGGAGGATGATTGCACACCGCCCACCCTTTTTCAGACGGTACATAATGACATCCATGAAAAGGTCAGCGGTTTCGCTACTACGGAGATCTGCCGGGAAATTCTGCTTTACGCCTTCCTTTTCGTTGCCGCCATAAGGAGGATTCATCAGAATGACATCAAAACGGTCGGACTCCTTGTAGTCACGGACATTTTTCTCCAGGGAGTTGCCGTGAATAATCTGAGGGTTGTCGATATCGTGCAGGAGCATATTGGTAGCGCAAAGCAAAAACGGAAGTGCCTTCTTTTCAATGCCATAGATTGAGTTGCTGTAGACCGTTCTGTCCTCAACACTTTGCACCTGGGCATCCAGCACCTTCAGCGCAGAGGTAAGGAATCCGCCGGTACCGCAGGCAAAGTCCGCAATGGACTCGCCCAGCTTTGGCTTAATCATCTGCACCATAAAGTCGGTTACAGCACGGGGCGTATAAAATTCGCCGGAGTTACCAGCACTTTGCAGGCTGCGGAGGATTGTCTCGTAGATCTCACCAAAGGCATGGCGATCCTCATACTCCTCAAAATCAATCTCATCAATGACATTGATGACCTGGCGGAGCAGGATACCATCCTTCATGTAGTTGTTATTATCCTCGAAAGCCGTTCTGACAATAATCTGGCTCATAGGGGTATTTTCATCAATCTCAATGCTCTTTAGGGTCGGGAACAGCTTTAGGTTCACAAACTCAAGCAGGGCATCGCCAGTCAGTGCCTTGCCATCTTTGTTGTCCACCGCCCAGTTACGCCAGCGCAGCTCCTCCGGGATTATAGACTTGTAGTCATCATTGTAAAATTCCCAGATTTCCTCCTTGGCATCATACACCTTGAGAAACAGAATCCAGACCATCTGCTCGATACGCTGGGCATCGCCGTTGATGCCGGCATCATTTCGCATGATGTCCTGCAACCGTTTGACCAAGTTATTTAGACTCATATTGCTTTTTCTCCTTCAAATTATGCGACATAGATTTCATCTTGCAGTTCCTTGACTGCTTTTTTGTACCCAGCTTTGCCGCCGAATAGTTTTGCTATCTTCATGGGGGTGCCAAACTGCCGGAACGGGTCATTCGACAGAATTTCGATATTCTCAATATCCTGTATTCCCTCATTCATATACTTGTCCAGCAATGCACTCAGGACTTCCTGGGCAAGCCCAGAATACTTATACAGGTAGCCACGTTTACGAACATTGTTGGCCCGTTCAGCCTTTGTCAGAGGTGCTTTGTCATAGGCAATGTGGCAAATAAGATCAAAATCATCGATGTCTTTATTGCCCGACGCCTCACGCAGCGCTTCCAGCAGAACCCCACGCTCCTGGAGTTCATCAATAATGGCCTGTTTCTTTTCCTCGGAATTCCATGCTCGGAGGAACGAATCCAGCGTAGCATACTCGCCCAGGATATTTTTCTTTGAATAGTCCGTAACACTTTCTGTGATGAGTTTTCCGTCCTTGTCATAATACTGGACGCGCTCATTCAAAATGGTTACTTCGACCCCACGGACACGGAATTTATGGTGAGGCTCAGAAGGTTCGTCACCGCCCCCGTTTCCGTTATATGGGGGATCATCTGTCACTGGGGGATTGTCATTGGGAACCTCCGGGTTATCGCCACCATCATCAATAACAACAATCGGGTCACCATCGAATTCCGGGTCGGCAAACAGGCGGCAGGCATTTCGGAAATCCATGATGGTAAAATACTCTTTGCCGTAGTCAGGTTTCAAACGAGTGCCTCGACCGATGATCTGCTTAAACTCGGTCATGGAATTGATGTTGTTGTCCAGCACAATCAGCTTGCACGTTTTGCAGTCAACGCCGGTTGTCATCAGTTTAGATGTGGTAACAATTACGGGGTAGGGGCTGTCCTCGGCAATGAAATAATCCAGTTGCGCCTTGCCCTCTGCGTTATCGCCTGTTATTCGCATAACATACTTGGAGTTTTCAGCAACCAAGTCCGTATTCTCATTTACCAACGCCTGCCGCATACGCTCTGCATGGTCAATGTCCACGCAGAATACGATGGTTTTGGCAAACCTGTCGGTGTCTTTCAAAAACTTGGTTATACGCTTTGCTACGGCGATGGTACGCTCATCGATAATCAGGTTCTTATCAAAATCCTTGATGTTGTACTCCCTGTCATCAATTTCAAAGCCGTAAATATCATGCTGGCCTGCTGTCGGTCGCCATCCTTCCAGATCACGGTCCAGACCCACACGCAACACCTTATACGGAGCAAGGAAGCCATCATCAATGCCTTGTTTGAGGCTGTATGTATAAATAGGCTCTCCGAAATAGGAGATGTTCGACACTTCCTTGGTTTCCTTCGGGGTGGCGGTCATACCAATCTGGGTAGCAGAAGAGAAGTATTCCAGAATCCGTCTCCACCGAGAATCCTCCTTTGCGCTGCCACGGTGACACTCATCAATGACAATCAGGTCAAAGAAATCAGGCTTAAACGCACGGAACGGTTCTTCATTTTCATCCCCGGCCAACTGTTGGTATAGGGACAGGTACAGTTCATAGGAACTATCCAGCTTTTTCCCCTCAATTTTGGTCATGACCTTGGAAAACGGTTTGAAGTCTTGCTGCATGGTCTGGTCGACCAAAATATTGCGGTCAGCCAAGAATAGTATTTTTTTCTTACGGCCGGATTTCCAAAGGCGATGGATGATCTGGAAAGCCGTGTAGGTTTTACCCGTACCCGTTGCCATAACAAGCAAAATACGGTTTTGCCCACGGGCAATTGCATCAATAGTACGGTTGATGGCGATACGCTGATAGTAGCGAGGTGTTTTATCACCTGGCTGAAAATAGTATGGCTCGGTAATCAGCGTTTCCTGGTCAGATGTCATTGAGGTATCGCCTTTGTAACGCCGCCACAATTCTTCTGGGCTTGGGAACTCTTCCAGTTTGATTTCCCGTTCTTTCCCGCAGAGCATATCGTGTTCCAAGAACCCATCGCCGTTTGAACTGTACACAAAGGGGACATCCAGGCATTCTGCATACTCGATGCCCTGTTGCATACCAGCTCCGATGCTGTGGCGGTTATCCTTTGCCTCAACAATCGCAAGCGGGAGATTGGGTTTATAATACAGCAGATAGTCCGTCCGTTTGCGCTTCCCACGGGCAGTGATATTCCCGCGGACTATGACTCGCCCATCGGTGAAGTTATACTCCATCTTGATTTGCTTGAGTTTGTCCCAGCCAGCAGCCTCGATGGCCGGGGTAATGAACTGCAGTTTAATGTCCTCTTCGGTCATTTCATGCTTTTTCATCAGGTCGCTCATTAACAGCCCTCCCCGGTTCCGATAATAAAAAATTATCGGAAGTTCATAGTCAAAAAACAATTAGTATACGCCAATAGCCAGAGGGACTTACTCCGCTCTGGCTTGTTCGCATAGAAGTGTAATCATCCGGCTGATTATCCTATCAACTACCCCGGATTGAACCCTTTCTTCAAAGAAACCATTAGAAAAATGATCTTCCCGGAGCAGCATAGTCAGTAAAATACAGCACATTTCGTAATCTGCATCGGGCAATCGCAATAGTTCTTTGTCGCAGTCAATTGGCTCAGATAAATACACACAGTAATTATACTTTATACCGCCGATTTTTTCCAGTACCCTGTAACAATTTTCAGCAGTAGTCGGCATTCTATTTTGCAATCCTTGGAGTTCAGACACAATTCTCAGGTTTTCCATATTGCCTCCTGCTCTTAGCGCACAGAATAGTGCCGTTTCACATCTTTGTATTTACTCCTCAGTTCATCCGCTTTTATGTCATGGGGCAGTATTTGTGCGACCACATCCCACAGGCCGTTTTCTTCATAGGGGAAGCAATCCATGTAGAGTTGGAACGGCATCCGTAAAATGCGTTCTGTTGTTTCGTCCAGCCCTTGACCAGATTGGGCTCCATAATCTAATTCTGGTGGGATTCCCGTTACAGCATTTTTACCGAATAGGATTGGGTACGAAACAGGTAGTCCCATACCCGCCAAGGTCATATAACAGGCAAGGTCTACTATTTTTCCATCAACCAAAAGCCAGGAGTGGTCAAATGCCATTTGCTCAGTCAGGACTTCTCCTATACACAATTGCGGATGCAAACCGAGTTCTGATAGGGCAACATACAATGCGGAAGCAGTAGCGTGACAAGCGCCGACCAGCTGCTTGTCAATCATGTATCTCATCATGCCTGCAAGGCAATCCGCTACCTCCTGACTGTAGCCGCTTTGAAGTGTAGTCTTTTTGACGCAGTTCAGAATATCCATAATGTCCTCCGTTACGGGTTGCAGCGCTTGCACGGATCATAGCCCATAGCAATCACATCGGATCGACTACCTGTGTAGTCCTGGCGATTTTGCGGCTTGATGTCTTTGACACTTGAGCAGCTTGGATTATGGAACTTATGGGTATTGGTGTTCAGCACATAGGTCTGTCCCTGCGGCTCAGTTTCAGCAGGTGCTTGGGTTTCGGGTTGGGTTGCAGGAATTGTCTCAGCTGGCTTGGCTGTCGGGGTTTCTGCCGTAGTCCCAACCAGCTGGCTGTCACCGGTAGCATAGTCGATGCTCACGCCGGGCTGGACATTGTAGCAGAACACGCAGAACAGGATGCCATCGCCCTTGTCCTCCACGGACTCTGCTTCCATGACCACGCCGGATGCTACGAGGTTGTTCCCATCAAACACCGGGGTCACACGGTATAGCACATGGTTGCCAGTTTCTTTTATGTAGTCAGCCACCATGTTTTCAAAGGGAAGCATCCCTTGGACATTGAGATACCGAGTGCCGGTAATCAGATTCCTTGTGTTGGCGTTTTCAGCGGTAAGCTGATAGCCGATGAGGTGGCAGCGGTTGTAGAGATACTTGCCATCCACGCAATCATACTTGACCGTATGCCAGCCGGAGGGCTTTACCTGTCCGATAGAGCCACGCTCCTCCGTAGGCATCGTGTCGATGCAGACATTGGCATAAGCCACGCCGCAGCGGCCGAGGGAGTCAAGGGCGCTATAGGTTTCAAAGGAAGTGGTGGTGAACTCGCTATCCGTGAAATACGGAACATTGTTATTCAGCGCCACATAGGGGCTACCGGAATAAGCGGGAATATCGGAAAGAGAGTAGCTGATTGCGACAGGCTCGGTCGGAGCGGTCGGTTCGTTCGATGTAGGCGGGGTGGTTGTTTCCGGCTCAGAAGATGGTTCTGTGGTCGGCTCGGTTGTTGGTTCGGACGTTTCAATGAGCGGTGTATCGGAAGCCGGAGGTTCGGTGCTTTCACTGGCACTGGGTGAATCAGCAGAAGGTGTGCTTGGGGTCTCTGTGGTTGCCATTGCGAGAGAAAACGAGATACAGAACGCAACGGCAATAATCAGGGGTTTCAGCACTTTGCGCTGTTTTTGGTTTTCACGCTCAGTCCTTTGCTTTTTCTGGACGGATTTCTTTTTCAGTTCGTACCATTGGGCATTTTCTTCTGGTGGTATGGCTGGAATATCACGGACACCGAGTAGCTTGTCCCATATACCCCGGACGGGCTTGATGGGCAGTGCAAGGGCGGCAGTTACGACCAGGAGCAGGCTACCCACGCAGGCACCCGCACCTAAGGCCATCAGCAGACAGAACACCACGAACCCCCAACTGCCAGCGGTTTTCAAAATATGAAGCAACCTTTCCTTGCTCATTTCATGTAGACCTCCTCGGTAATTTTTTCATGCGAGTTGCCAACAAAATCTTCGGTGGAAAGCAGATGCCACCCATGCTCTGCAAGGGGAATATCAAAATGGAGGTCTGCCGGGTAGGTTCGGTTCCACTTATACAGAATGATTTTATCGATCCACTGCTCGTAATGAGCAACGGAGCAGTCCTCGGCAAAGCAGACATCCTCCGGGGCGGCCTCGTTCATAAAGGACTCGTCCGTGTTGATGAGCGCATCCGGCTCAAACTGTTTTGCGGAGTAGTGGTTCATCCAGAGGTGCTTTCCCTCTGCCTGTTTTAGAATGTGTTCCCGCACAACCCTGTCCTTGCTCTGACGTCTGCGGTTGAACAGCATCCCCATATTATCATCCACGCACACAATTAAGGTCATTTTTCTTCCCCTATCCAAGTCTTGACTGAGTCAAATCTCGTGCTTCGCTGATGGTATCACAGGTCAACAGTGTATCCAGCATAGCCCAGACTCGACCATTTCTAAAAATTTTCCCGGTTTTTACTGTTTTGACTGGCTTGATTGCCGGACCCAGCTTATATACATAGTGGTTGGTGTCACAGACCTCATCCGGCATCTCAGGTATTTCATCATGCAGGTTTCGGGTAACTGTGTATCCATCGATATGATGAATCGCCTGTAGCTGTCCGTAATACCGAAATGCTATATAGTTCGGCGGCTCTTTGGGCCATCCGTTTCCACCCACGGGGCAGAAGTATTTGTTGTACTTCTGTACAATGTCAATCCATGTTAAGCTACAGCGGTCTGGGGTTTTAGTGCCAAGAGCGACAACATAGACCATATTGGAATCAAGTTTTTGCATGGTCATCAGCCCTTTCAAATATTCACAAAACTCGTCCAGCAAGTGTTTCTGTTCATTGTTCGACACCGGTCTGACGGTTTTTGCCAGTTGGTATACCTCTCTATAAGACAGATGCTTGACCGGGATTTTGTTTATTTCACGAAATGGTAAATGCGCAGCTGCATAGGATTGCGTACACTCAGACATTGTAACGATGTACTTGTTCCCGTAGGGCGCATTTTGAAAATCAGATCGGAGAGAGTATTTTGTAAGTTGGTCAGCGCTTGGAAGTATCCATCCGCGTTTGGCTTCGATAATTATATGAAAAGTCTGGAAATCCGTAATTTCAATGTCGGTAATTCCAGCATTGGCATCGTACCGCTGGTTCAGAATGGATATATCATCATTGGGCGGTGATGTGCCTGTAATAGAAATAATCAAGGCTTTTAGGAACTCCGCGCACTTTACTAATGCCCAAGACATACTCAGGGTGATGTCATTCTCTTTATCACCAAGAAGCTGAAAAATGCTATGAATTTCTTTGCCATAGGATTCAAGGATAGCCATTTAGTTCACCTCAGCCCTTACACAATGATAGCCCCGCTTTTTTGAGTTCTGTAGCAAGAAGGGCCTCGTCAACCACAGCGTCCGGACCACCTTTTCCAGCGGCCTGGTTCATACGGTAAATCAACATGACAGGCTTACCACGGATAATGCCGTGATCATCTGCCCAGGTCTTGAAAAATAATTCGTTCAATTCATGGTAAGTCATTCTGAATCACCTGCCTTGCTTCCTGTAACCAGAATTTAAATTCCCATCGGAGCGGTGAGAGTCCGCAGATTCTTAATCGCAGTTCTTTCTGATAGGCGAGATACTGCGTATCATAGCTGTCCCAGCGGCTCCATCGCACTTTCGGTTGTGGGATGTGTAGTTCTTTCTCCGCAACGGTGAAAACGTAATTATCAATTGGGATATGTAAATATTGGAATATTCCCTTAAAGGAGTACGCGCCACAAATGTATAGGTATTTCATGGTCATGTTGACCCACTTTTGTGCCTGACCAATGTGGAACTCAACACCAGAATTGCGATATAACAATCGAATCTCATTGCAAAGCTGACAATGCCACTCATCATAGGATTCTTGGCTATGTACGCCATGCTCTACCATTGCGGGGATTTCCTGCTTAAAATGCGATGTTACTTTGCTCCGAAGTTCATCTCTTTGTTCTTGGGGCATTTCCCCAAATCGGATAGTGCGGTTCAAATCGCGGTAGGCACGATGACTTGCTGCAGCAATTGGGCATTCAATCGAACCAAAAAAGACAGCTTTCAGGAAATCCAAGATGTCCTTATCTACTTGGGTGTATTCGATATTGTCCATGGTGTCACCCCTTCATGCTGTCCGCCGCTCTACAAACCAGCGACCGATGTTATTGCCGGTCAGCGATGCATTCCGCTCAAAGAACAGATAGCTTTGCTTTCCGTTTATCCACACCGTGTACCGATCTCCCTGACCGCCAGCCTTCATGGCAGCGGCTTGCCGGATATCAGTGACACGGTCGATTTCATATTTATGTCCATTCTCCCAGGTCACCACTCTGGGGATAATACGGCCGGACGCATCAAAGGACGCATCAACAGCCACATACACTTTAATATTCGGATTCTCCATAGCCGGTCACCTGCACATCCTTGAGAAAATTGGAGTTCGCCATCAGCGGCGGGTCGATCATTTTGTAGCCTTTCCGTTTCATGATGCGGAACTTGAAATCCAGCAGTTCAGCCGGAACCTTCAGCTGCGCCGCAGCACCAAAAAAGGAAATATCATCGTTCAATTCTGCCATCACATCTTCATCGCTCATCAGGAACTCAGCAGCAAACAAGTTCGCTTCGTATTCCTTGATGGATGCAGTGTCGAAAAGGGAAAAATCGTGGAAGGCATTTACTCCAGCCTGCTGGGCATGGAGGACTGCGTGTCCCAGTTCATGGGCGCAGATAACGCCTTGCAGGGCATCCGGGAGGTCAGCATTTATAGTAATCATTCGGATGCGGCTTTGGGCGATAAAGAAGCCTTTGCAGGCTCCATCATAGTTGCCCATCCGCTCCAAGTTTACCAAGATGCCTAAATCACGGCAGATTTTGAACGGGTCAGTCTCGTCACACTTGTCCTTCAGCCGCTGTACCTCGCCGCTGATCCAGGAAATTGACATGAGCTATCACCCCTCATTACAGTAATTCAATTATACTCTATCACAAGAGCTGTCCCATAAATGGGACATTTACTTCTTGCGACCGAATTTTTTACTGGCTTCTTCTTTGCACTGAAGATAGGCTTTGGTCAGAGCCAGATAAAAGGCGTCTTTTGCCTCCTCGCTGAGTTCACCGCCAGCAAACAGTGCGGCATTCTGCTCCAGCAACTTGTCTACTTCCTTGGCGGCTTTATTGCCCAGTGCCCCACGGACTTCTTCTACATAGGGAGCCTTTTCCAAACCGTACTCCGGATCGGTAATTTCATCGTTGGCGAGGTAGTCGTAGGACACGCCCAATGCCGTAGCCAGTTTCCGCATAGTAGAGGCCCGCGCAATAGCCCCATTGCACTCATAGGAAACTATGGTACGCCGTGAAATTCCGGTCAGGTCTGCCAACTGCTGCTGGGTCAGCTTGGCACGTTCCCTCATTAAAATAATCTTCTCGGAAAATGTCATGGTGAAATACCTCTTTTCAAAAAATTTGCGCCGTAACTTCTCAAACTTCTCACAACCTATTGACTTTACTTCACATCAAGGTTATTATGTGTGTGAAGTTTGAGAAGTTTATGTAGCTAATATACTTCACAAACTTCGCTTTGTCAATAGCTGATGAGAAGTTTTTTGTGAAGGGATGTGAAGTTATGGGCAACCGAGTCATTCTCCATAGTGACATGAACTGCTTTTATGCTTCTGTAGAGATGATGTTGAACCCACGCCTGCGTGGAAAGCCTGTTGCTGTGTGCGGCAGCACCGAAGATCGGCATGGCATTGTTCTGGCAAAATCGCAGCTGGCGAAGCAGGCCGGAGTTAAAACCGGGATGGTGAATTGGGAAGCAAAGAGGTGCTGTCCTGGTCTGATTGTTGTACCGCCCCAGTACGACCAGTACCTGAAATACAGCAAACTTGCCCGTGCCATCTACGGACGCTTCACCGACCAAGTCGAACCTTATGGCATGGACGAATGCTGGCTGGATGTTACCGGGAGCGGTTATGCAGGTGGTAATGGCATGGAGATTGCCGAAAAAATCCGCCGCACGGTTCGAGAGGAACTTGGGTTGACCGTGTCCATTGGCGTTTCCTTCAATAAAATCTTCGCCAAGCTGGGAAGTGATCTGAAAAAGCCGGATGCTATCACGGAGATCTCCGAAGAGAATTTTCGAGAGAAGATATGGCCGCTACCCGCCTCAGACCTCCTTTATGTAGGTCCGAGAACCAATGAGAAGCTGGCAAAGTACGGCATCCATACCATCGGGCAGCTGGCCAGTACCGATCCAGATTTTCTCCGCCGACTTCTTGGTGTCCGTGGACTTGACCTTTGGAGATATGCCGCTGGGCGGGATGAGTCCAGAGTCATGCATCAGGACTTCGTGTCCCCGGTGAAATCTATCGGCCACGGCATCACCTGCACGGCTGACCTCAATAATAATGAGGAAATCTGGAAGGTCATGCTGGAACTATCGCAAGATGTAGGTCATCGGCTCCGGGTACACGGGCTGGATGCCACCGGCGTTCAGATCGCAATCCGAAGCAACGAACTGTGGGGAAAGCAATACCAGGCACACTTCCAAGCTGCCACCCGTAGCCCCAGGGATTTGGCGAACCTTGGTCGAAAGCTGTTTGAGCAGGAGTATCAGTGGAGTACTCCCGTCCGTGCCGTTTGTATCCGAGCCATCGACCTTGTTCCCCACGGTCAGCCCACGCAGATGAACCTGTTTGTCGACCAAAAGCGTCTGGACAGGCGTGACCAGTTGGATGATGCCATTGAGGCAATCCGCAGGAGATTTGGAAAGCGGTCCATCATCCAGGCGGCGGTTATGGGTGACTTGAAGATGCCTAATGATGGTCGCTGCGAGGTCACAATGCCCGGAATGATGTACACCTAATGGTTTGTCAAGGCGTGTTTGCTTATGAAATACGCAGAAAATGGGCTTAATATCGGTTGGAAATATTCATTTTCAGTTTCAGATACGAACAACCTTTCGATTGAATACCCATAATGTGCGTATTATAATATAGGCATATTGGAGGTGCTTGCAATGATAACCACTCAACAAGAAAAAATTATTGATAAATATGTAAACAATAAATACTTTGATGTTGCCCGCCTTAAAAAGTACCTGGCAATGCACTCAACCGTTGGTAATGAGGTTTTTGGCTACTGTGACCGTCACATTGATGACCATGAGAAAACAACCTATACTCATTATCTGGATGACGAAGTAGGATATGCTCCGCTAAGTGTAGAAAAATTTCTAAAACGGGTGCCGTTCTATTTTTATGTGCCTGAAAAAATGACGATAGATACCTTCTGTGCTTTGGGGGCTATTATTCCAATCGAAGGTTATCATTGTAAAAATGTAACAACCGATGATTTGGAAGAATGCTATAAAAACCTGGAATTCTTGTTTTATGATTTGAAACTACCCCTCGTGGATATTTTCAATTACTGCACTCGGCAAAGGGGTATTGCCCACCATGTATTTCCTCAATGGTGCCATTACTTGCACCTTTGTACTGAGCAACTGGGATGGAATGATTATATGCCAAATCGTTTTACTTCCAAATATAACGAAGCACTTGAAGCCTGTGGTATGCCACCAATTATTTATGAAATCCATGAAGTCGGATTGGGGGAAGCATTTTGGCGCAAAGGTAACAAGTTGGTTTTTGAGGGAGAATTCCCCTGTGATGAGAATGGAAATCCGATTATGCGTTGGATCGGCGTCAGGGTAAAAAACGCAGCATCAATTACTTGCGATTGCGAAAATTCCAAACAAGGTGACCTTACAGTCGAAATTACACCTAATACAATAATTGATGTTCTGAATTTCTACAATGAAGAGGGAAGTTCAGAAGATTTCTGGTATCAGGTGTATGCTGGGCCGATGACAATGCGGTTCGATAATACTGCTCTAAAGTATTATCGAAATCAACAACATTTGACACAGCAAGAGGTCGCAGATGCAGTAGGTGCAGCTGTTCGGACTTACCAAAAATGGGAAAATGGGACAACAACCCCAGATGGCCATTACCTGTTAAGGTTGATGAATTGGCTGGATATTCGTTCGGTGCAAGACCTGATTGCTTATGATTAAATAGCAAATATTTGTTTCAGAGAGGAGCATAATGCCATTGACCAGTACCGCAGAAAAAATAAAAGGACAAATTCCGTATCCATGTTGCCCGAAGGAAAAGGCTATGGCTTATGAAAGTTCACATGGGCGGGCTTCATATAAATGTCCTAATTGTGGAAAGTTTGCCGTTTTTGATTTTGATGAAATGGTAGCCTATCCATGCAAGCCAGCCAGAGGAGCCGCGCATATTTTTCAATCAATAAAGACCAGTATCGACTGAGCCAATAGGGGTTCTGAGTAGACCACCGCCGAGCCAGGGTACAGCAAACCAGCAGCAATGCTGTGAGTTTGCCGTACCCTGGCTCTTTTTTTGCGTTTTGGGGCTGAAAAAAATTTTTGAAGAATTTTTTTGAATGGTTCATTAGGTGACCCATTCGTTTTTTACCATTTGGTCAACGAAAGCGAAAGGAGGTGCAGAACAGTATGCAGAGCGCATTGGACAGACGCCAGCAGATTATGGAAGTCTTGTCGGACAGACGGCATGACACCGTAGATAATCTGGCAGCTGAATTCGGTGTCAGCCGCAGTACCATCAAACGCGATCTGGAAGTCATCGGCTGTTCTGCACCGATTTACACGGTCAAGGGCGGTGCCGGAGGAGTTCGGGCCATGGACGGATGGTATGTCGGCCGCCGCTATCTTCACCAGGAGCAAGAAGCGTTGCTGACCAGTTTGATGCCCGGACTGCAGCCGGAACAGCAGAAAATCATGCAGAGCATTCTTGACGCTTTCGCCATGCCGCACGTGAAGCGGCAGTAACCACGGGTCACACCCCCGAATGTTTGAAAGGCACAGGTGAATTGATTTGAAAGCGTTTGACACGAGAAAGGATGAATCAAGCATGAATGACATTTTTCTGAAAATCGCAGATGGCTTCGAAAGCCTCGCAGCCGGATACCGTGCGCTTGCCCAGGACAGTAAAGCCGCTTCCGTTGTTCAAGCAACGGATACCCCCGCCGCACCTATAGAACAGGAAGCCCCCAAGGAGGAAAAGCCGACCGTCACGATGGAGCAGGTCAGAGCCGTTTTGGCGCAGAAATCCAAGGACGGGAAAAAGGCCCAAGTCAAGGCACTTCTTCTCAAGTACGATTCCGGCAAACTGTCCGGGGTCAAGCCGGAGGACTACCCCGCACTGCTGGCAGAAGCGGAGGTGCTGTAATGCCGGATATTCACGCAAGGATCGCTCCCTCGGCTTTGAACCGCATTTTGCATTGCACACCCTCCGTGGTGTTGGGTGAGCAGTTTGCGGAGGAAGAGTCCGGCTATGCCGCAGAGGGTACTGCGGGTCATGCCCTGGCAGAGCATCTCATCAAAAAGCACCTCAAGCAGCGTACCAAACGCCCCGTCTCGGATTACTACTCGGACGATCTGCTGGAAGCGGTCGATGAGTATGTGTCCTATGTGATTGGCGAGATCGAAGCCGCCAAGCGGGAATGCGCCCAGCCCATTTTCTCTGTGGAGCAGCGTGTGGATGTTTCGGACTATGTGGCAGATTGCTTCGGCACCGCCGATATGGTCATCGTCACCGACAAGGTTGCCCACATTATCGATCTGAAACTGGGGCGCGGCGTGGTGGTGGATGCCACCGAGAACCCCCAGCTTATGACCTACGGCTTGGGCGTCCTGGAAATGGCGGAGATGCTCTACGACATCGAAACGGTGAAGCTGACCATTTTTCAGCCCAGGGTCAATAATTTCTCGGATTGGGAAATTGCCCCGGACAAGCTGAAAGCCTGGGGCGAGGAAGTCCTCAAACCCCGTGGTGCTATGGCACTCATGGGCGCAGGCGAATTCCATGCCGGTTCCTGGTGCCGGTTCTGCCGTGCAAGAAACCAATGCCGTGCCAGGGCAGAAGAGTTTCTCAAACTGGCAAAGATGGAGTTCCGCCAGCCAGCCCTGTTGACCGATGACGAGATTGCCGAAGTCCTCAAGGTTTCGGACGAACTCTCCAAGTGGGCGGCAGACATTTATGCCTTCGCCCAGGATGAGGCCATTGTCCACGGCAAGGCATGGAAGGGCTACAAGCTGGTGGAGGGTCGGAGCAATCGGAAGTACACCAGCGATGCCGAGGTGGAACGGGCAGCAAAAGCCGCCGGGTACACCGACATCTACAAGAAATCCCTCATTGGCGTTACCGAGATGGAGCGCCTTATGGGAAAACAGGAGTTTGCCCGTGTCCTGGGTTCCCTGGTCTACAAGCCCGCCGGAAAGGTCACGCTTGTTCCCGAAAGTGATAAACGGGCAGCTATTACCAAAACCACCGCTGCGGCGGATTTTCAGGAGGAATGATTTATGAATACCAACACCAATCCCACTAAGGTCATTGTCCCTTGCCGTTTTTCCTATCTCCATTGCTGGGAGCCGGATTCCGTGAACGGCAGCGAACCCAAGTACAGCGTGTCTGCCATCATCCCCAAGAGCGACACCAAAACCGTCAATGCCATCAAGGCGGCTATCGAACAGGCCAAGAAGGACTCCGTTTCCAAGTGGGGCGGCAAGGTTCCCGGCAACCTCAAGCTGCCCCTGCGTGACGGTGACATCGACCGCCCGGATGACGAAGCCTACGCTGGTTGCTATTTCTTCAACGCCAACAGCCGCCAGGCACCCCAGGTTGTGGACGGCAAGGTTCAGCCCATTCTTGACCAGAGCGAGGTGTATTCCGGCTGCTACGGAAAGATCAGCGTAACTTTCTATGGCTATAACTCCAACGGCAACCGTGGTATCGCCGCTGGCCTGGGCAACATCCAGAAGCTGAAGGACGGTGAAAGTCTGGGTGGCCGCACCTCTGCTGCGGACGATTTCCAGACCGAGGATGAGGACGATTTCCTCGACTAATCCAAGTCAAGCCGGAGGGTGGCGGTTCGCCGCCCCCTTTGGCCTACATAGAAAGGAGTCCTGCTCATGAGCCTGTTGGCTATCGACATAGAAACCTACTCCGATGTAGACCTGACCAAGTGCGGTGTGTACGCCTACTCGGATAGCCCCAATTTTGAAATTCTGCTGTTTGCCTATGCCTTCGATGATGAGCCTACCGAAATCATCGACATGGCCTGCGGTGAGCAGTTGCCACAGCGGGTGCTGGATGCTCTGGAAGACTCCAGCATCACTAAAGCGGCGTTCAATGCTCAGTTTGAGCGCACCTGCATTGGCAAGTTTCTCGGCCATTGGTTGGACCCGGTCGGATGGCAATGCACCGCTGTCCAGTCAGCCATGCTGGCTCTGCCCCTCTCCCTGGATGGGGTTGGCGAGGTATTGAACATCCAGCGGAAGAAGCTGAAGGAGGGTGTTGACCTCGTCCGTTTCTTCTCCATGCCCTGCAAGCCTACCAAGGCCAATGGCGGTCGGACTCGTAACCGCCCGGAGGATGAGCCGGAAAAGTGGGAGCGTTTCAAAACCTACTGTATCAGAGATGTGGATGCAGAGCGTGAGATCCGCCACAAGCTACGAAACTATCCCATTCCCGACACCGAGACGCTTCTTTACCAGATGGATCAACGAATCAATGACCGGGGCATTGAAGTTGACCGGGCATTGGTGTCCAATGCGGTTCTCTGCGATACCCAGTACAAAAATGCAGTTACCGCCAGGGCGTATGAACTGACCGGCCTTGCCAATCCCAACTCTCCAGTGCAAATCAAAGGCTGGCTTGCCGACCACGGCGTGGAGGCAGAAACCCTGGACAAGAAAGCAGTGAAAGCACTCCTGCCGGATGCAGACGGAGAGGTGCTGGAGGTTTTGAAACTACGGCTCCTTATGGCAAAGACTTCTGTGAAAAAGTATGAAGCCATAGAGCGTTCCGTCTGCTCCGATGGGCGGTGCCACGGGCTGCTCCAGTTTTATGGTGCCAACCGCACGGGCAGATGGGCTGGTCGGTTGGTTCAAGTTCAGAACCTTCCTCAGAACCATATCCCGGATTTGGAACTTGCCCGTGACCTTGTAAAAAATCAGCAATTCGACCTCATTGATTTGCTGTTTGATAGCACCCCTGGGGTACTGTCCGAACTCATTCGTACCGCCTTTGTTCCCCGTGCCGGATGCCGCTTCATCGTGGCGGACTTCTCAGCCATCGAGGCACGTGTGCTGGCGTGGTTCTCCGGGGAGCAGTGGCGTTTGGACACCTTTGAGCAGGGCGGAGATATTTATTGTGCCTCTGCCAGTCAGATGTTCGGCGTTCCCGTGGTTAAGCACGGGGTCAACGGTCACCTCCGCCAGAAAGGCAAAATCGCAGAACTGGCTCTGGGCTACGGCGGATCGGTTGGCGCACTTACCGCCATGGGTGCTTTGGATATGGGACTGGCAGAAGAAGAACTTCAGCCGCTGGTCAACCAATGGCGTGGAGCCAACCCCAACATTACGAAGTTCTGGTGGGCGGTGGACACGGCTGCGGTCAAAGCTGTCCGAGAGCGAACCAGCGTTCCTATGGGTAACCTCTGCTTCACTTATCGCTCTGGCATCCTGTTCATCACCTTGCCCTCCGGCAGAAAACTATCCTACATCAAGCCCCGCATGGTTACCAACCGCTATGGTCGGGAGAGCCTTTCCTATGAAGGTGTCGGTGAGAGTAAGAAGTGGATGCGGATCGAAACCTACGGTCCCAAGTTGACGGAGAATATTGTCCAAGCCACCGCCCGTGACCTATTGGCTATGGCAATGCTCCGTCTCCAGAACGCTGGCTTCGATATTGTGATGCACATCCACGATGAAGCAGTGGTGGAAGTTCCCAATGGGGTATCCAGTGTTGACGAAATCTGTCGAATGATGGCGATTGCACCGGACTGGGCAGCTGGACTCCCGCTCCGGGCAGATGGCTATGAATGCAGTTTTTATAAGAAAGATTGAGGAGGTATTTTGTTATGGGAATTAGCAGATACAACGCATCCGGCTACCTGGATATGACCGCCCACCTTGCCATTCAGAATATGGAGCGAGAGGAAAAGGTTCTTCATATCGAGTATCCGACCGGCTACATGAACATCCGCATGGAGGCGTTTTTTCCCTGCACCGTCAAGCGAGCGGACAAGCTGTTTCGTATAGTTCGCCGTTATTCGACACCGCAGGACAAAGCCCGTCTGTTGGATGCCCTTCAGCATTTGGAGAAGAAGTACACCGATAAGGAGCGATTTTACAGCATCCAGGTGCAGACCGCCACAGAAGAAATTGACCGCCGATGCAATCTCATTCAGCAAAACGATGCCAAACGGCGTCTGGCTGGCATCCAAAGAAATATCCGACAATTTGAAGCGATTGTCGGCAGCAAGGAGGGTTGACCTATGATGATTCGCCTTAGTACAGGCAACTCCCGTATGGAGAAAAAGTGGAACTTGGCAGAGATGGGACTTTCAGATTTCCGGGAGCGCATCTCCACCACCCGCCGCACCTCGGAAACCGTGGAGCAGTATCGGAAGATGAGCAAGGCCCAGCAGGATTCCATCAAGGATGTGGGTGGCTTCGTCCTCGGCACCCTCAAAGGTGGTCGGCGCAAAAAGGACACAGTTCTGACCCGCTCCGGGCTGACCCTGGACATGGACTACGGCACCCCGGACATCATGGACGAAATCGAAATGTTCTTTGACTTCCACTGCATGATCTACAGCACCCATAAACACACACCTGAAAAGCCCCGCCTCCGCCTGATTATCCCCCTTTCCCGTGAGGTGACCCCGGATGAATACGGAGCCGTTGCCCGGAAGGTGGCGGAGGAGATTGGCATTGAACTTTTCGATGATACCACCTACGAACCAAGCCGCCTTATGTACTGGCCCAGTACCTCGGCAGATGGCGAGTTTGTATTCCGGGAGATTGAGGGCGAAGTCCTCGACCCGGATGCGGTGCTTGCCAAATATAAGGACTGGAGGAATACGGCAGAGTGGCCCGTGTCCAAGCGGCAGCAGACCATTGTGCAGCGGAACATTCAGAAACAGGCGAACCCACTTGAAAAGCCCGGTATCGTAGGTGCCTTTTGCCGCACCTATAGTATCTGGGATGCCATCGATACTTTTCTGCAGGATACCTATAAACACAGCACCATGCCCGGCCGCTACGATTATATCCCGGCTGACTCACAGGCGGGCGTGGTCATCTATGAAGATAAATTCGCATACAGCCACCATGCCACCGATCCTGCTTGTGGCAAGCTGATGAACGCTTTTGATGTGGTCCGCCTACATCGCTTCGGTGACCTGGATGCCAAGGTAGACCCGGACAGCGACCCTTCCAGGCTTCCATCCTTTAAGGCCATGCAGGAGTTTGCCGTGCAGGATGAATCCGTGAAAATCCAGCTGGGTAAAGAGCGTGAGCAACTGGCACAGGCGGAGTTCAATGCGGCGGATGATGAGAACTGGCAGACCTTGCTGGAACTGGACAAGCAGGGCAAGGTCAAGGACACCATGGCGAATATCGCCGCCATCGTCAGTCATGATGAAAACCTCAAATCCATCGTCTACAACGAGTTCAAGGGATGCATCGATGTCATCGGTCCGCTCCCGTGGAAACAGGTAAAGCCCGGCTTCAATGATTCTGACGTTGCCAATGCAAAGCTGTATTTTGAACGGGTCTATGGTATCTGGTCACCCACCAAATTTAAGGATGCTCTGCTGGCGGTTGTGGCAGCGGAGCGGATCTACCACCCAATCAAAAACTACTTTGCGGGGCTTACCTGGGATGGTGTCCCTCGCCTCGACTCGTTGCTTATCGACTACTGCGGAGCGGAAGATAACCCCTACACCCGTGCGGTCACACGAAAAACGCTGTGTGCTGCGGTAGCCAGAGTCTATGAGCCGGGAAGAAAGTTCGACTCCATCCTGGTTCTGTCCGGGCCGCAGGGCATCGGCAAGTCCACCTTCTTTGCCAAGCTGGGGGGCGCGTGGTACTCAGACAGCCTTGCCATTTCGGATATGAAGGACAAAACCGCTGCGGAAAAACTGCAGGGGTACTGGATTTTGGAACTTGGCGAACTGGCGGGCATCAAAAAGGTCGATGTGGAAACCGTGAAATCCTTTGTCACCCGTGTAGACGATAAGTATCGGCAGGCTTACGGCATGGTAGTTGAAAGCCACCCCCGCTCCTGCATCATTGTCGGTACCACGAACTCGGAGAGTGGTTTCCTCCGGGATATTACGGGTAATCGCCGTTTCTGGCCTGTTCAGGTTTCGGAGCATGGTTCCCATCATCCGTGGGATTTGGAGGAAATCGACCAGGTATGGGCCGAAGCCATCCAAGCCTATAAGGACGGAGAGAGTCTATTCCTGTCCGGCGAGGTTGCACAGATGGCGTATGCCAAACAGCAGGAAGCAATGGAGTCAGATGACCGAGAGGGTCTGGTTCAGGACTACCTGGATCGCCTGCTCCCAGAGAACTGGGACAACATGGATTTGTACCAGCGGCGCACCTTCCTGGGCGGTGGTGAATTCGAGGATACCCCCACGGAAGGCACTGTGCGCCGTGAGCGGATCTGCATCATGGAAATCTGGTGTGAGTGCTTCGGCAAGGAACGGCAAAATCTGAAGAAAGCCGACTCCTATGAACTGGAGGGCATTCTCAATAAGATCGGTGGCTGGGAACGGTACACGGGGAACGCTTCTGGAAAGATGCGTATTTCCGGCTACGGCATTCAAAGGGCTTTCATCAGAAACGAAAACGCAAAAACCAGCAACAGCTGAATGTTTCTGGCTGATTCCCATTCAGCGATAAGCAACAAGGTGCTGAAACGGAAAAAACATGGAGCAGTCAGTGGTTCAACGCCGATTGTTTCCATTGTTTCCTATCTCGCTCTATATCAAGTATTTAGAAATAGGAAAAGAGAAGCATGGGCACCTGTGCCCGTATGTCTATGCGCGTAAGGAGAAAAACGGCATTTGGCAACACCCATGGAAACGGAGGTCATCACATGAGAGAAAGTGTAGTCGAAAGGAAGCTGACCACGGAGGCAAAAAAGCGTGGAGGGCTGGCGGTCAAATTCGTGTCCCCCGGATTAAATGGGGTGCCTGACCGCTTGGTTTTGTTCCCTGGTGGTCGGCTGGCTTTCGTGGAATTGAAGGCACCGGGGCAAAAGCCCCGACCATTACAGATAAGGCGTATGAATCAGCTGACCGCTTTGGGGTTCCGGGTTTATTGCGTGGATAACACAGAAATGATTGGAGGGATTTTGGATGAAATACGAACCACATAATTACCAGCAGTTTGCTACCGACTTTATTCTGGAACACCCCATTTCCTGCTTGATGTTGGATATGGGGCTTGGCAAGACCGTCATCACCCTCACCGCCCTTTGGCAGTTAGCCCTGGACAGTTTCGATGTGAGCCGTATTCTGGTGATTGCCCCCAAGCGTGTGGCGGAAGATACCTGGCCCAAGGAACTGAGCAAGTGGGAACACCTCTCTGGGCTGGATGTCACCTTGGTGATGGGTACACAGACAGAACGGGAAGCGGCCCTCCGTCAGCAGACCTTTCTTTACATCATCAACCGAGAAAATGTCAGCTGGCTGGTAGCAAATCACCCCTGGAACTTCGATATGGTGGTAATCGATGAACTGTCCAGCTTCAAATCCAACCAGGCGCAGCGGTTTAAAGCCATGAAAAAGGTTCGTCCTCTGGTCAGTCGCATTGTGGGTCTGACCGGCACCCCAGCCCCCAACTCTCTGCTGGACTTGTGGCCGGAGATGTACTTGATGGACATGGGCCAGCGGCTGGGACGATTTATCGGCGGATTCCGGGATCGGTTCTTCACCCCGGACAAGCGGAACCGGGAGATCATCTACAGCTACAAGCCCCGTGAGGGTGCCGAGGAAGCTATCTACGGTTTGATCTCCGATATCTGCATTTCCATGAAAGCGGTCGATTACCTGGATATGCCGGAACTGATTATGAACCGAGTAGAGGTCAGCATGGACAGCCGAGAGCGGAAAATCTATGACGATTTTCAACGGGACATGGTGGTCAGTCTTCAAGGCGAGGAACTGGATGCGGTTAATGCGGCAGCTCTCTCCGGGAAACTGACCCAGATGGCAAATGGTGCTGTGTATGGTGAAAACCGCAAGGTGCTTCACATCCATGACCGAAAGCTGGATGCTCTGGAGGATTTGATGGAGGCGGCGAATGGAAAGCCATTGCTGGTGGCCTACTGGTACGAGCATGATCTCCAGCGGATCAAGGCGAGGTTCAAAAATGCCCGTTGCATTGATACCACCCAGGACATTGATGATTGGAATGCTGGGAAAATCCCACTTGCCCTCATCCACCCCGCCTCCGCCGGACACGGCCTAAATTTGCAGGAGGGCGGCTGCACCATCGTCTGGTTTGGGTTAACGTGGTCCTTGGAATTGTATCAGCAGCTGAATGCGAGATTGTGGAGACAGGGGCAAAAACACACAGTGGTGATTCATCACATCGTCACGAAAGGCACCCATGACGAAGATGTCCTCCGGGCGTTGGACAATAAAGATACACGGCAGTCCGCTCTGATTGATGCGGTACGGGCCAGATTGGAGGGAACCCATGAGCGAGAGAATTGAGAAGCTGATTCGGGATTATCCGGCGAAGAAGATGCAGTTGGATTGCCTTCGCCACCAGCTTGCCAGCTTCAAAGGTATCTCCGAGTCCGAGATGATTGATACCATGCAATATGCCCAGCCCACAGGAGAGCGGGTCAGTACCAGCAACACCTCGGATAAAACCGCCACCATCGCATTGAACTATCGGCAGCGGATGGAACGGATCAATCAGGAATGGTACGAGCATTTGGCTGATGAGTGCATCCGGCTCACGGAGGAAATTCGCTTTTTTGAGAGTGCTGTTCGCTCCTTGAAAGGGCTCCCCGGTGCGGTTCTCTGCGACATGATCTGGGAGGAGATGACCTGGGACGAAATTGCCCGCAAGTATTTTGTGAGCCGAACCATGGTGGGTAAATACAGAAAGAAAGCTGTCCAAGACCTGGAATCCTTGTATGCCCATCGGGACGAAGACGAAATCGCTTATATGCTGAGTTGAGGTGATGGAAATGTGTAAGCGCGGAGATGTTTATTTTGCTGACTTGGGTGAGAACATAGGCTCCTGCAAACAGGGCGGCTTTCGGCCGGTGCTGGTGGTTAGCAATAACCGAGCCAACGAGCATTCCCCGGTGATTACGATTGTTCCGCTGACTGCACGGGTCTACAAAAAACGACAACTTCCGACCCATGTGTTTATTCCCCGCTGGAGCGCAGGGCTGAATAAGCATAGCATGGCTCTGGCGGAGCAGGTTGAAACCATCGACAAAAATCGATTGAAAGAGTACAAGGGCTGCATCCGGGATGAGCAGATCATGCGGAGGATCACAGAAGCCTTAAAAATACAGATCGGTGCGGTGTCGGGATACGATTGAAAAGTGTACTAAGTGTGTACTGTCGGTTGACTGACATTCTTGTTTCGCTGTGTTATTATTATACTTGCCAGAAATGGATGAGAACCTGGGGCTTCGGCTCCGGGTTCTTTTTCTTTCGGTCGGCTGTGTCTTTTCATTCCTTTCACACAGCCGCTACATAGAAAGGAGTCGAAACCCATGATTTTTACAAGCGAACAGGTGTCATGCGGACACCCGGATAAAATCTGCGACCAAATTTCCGATGCCATCGTCACTGACTGTCTGCAACATGACAAATTGAGCCGTGTGGCTGTGGAGTGCATGATCAAGGATTACCAGATTACCATCGCCGGAGAAATTACCTCCAGCCACCTACCGAACTATGAATTGCTGACACGCACTGTCTTGAACCGCATTGGTCTTCCCCATGTTGGAAGATACCAAGTACGAACCATCATCACCCAGCAAAGTCCTGACATTGCCCTCGGTGTCGATGGGAACCACGGTGCGGGTGACCAGGGCATGATGTTTGGTTATGCCACAGATGAAACCCCTGAAATGCTCCCGATTCCGTTTGCCGTAGCCACTCGTGCTTTGCAGACGCTTCGGGAGTTTTCTTCTGCCTTATTCCTGCCGGATGCCAAGGCACAGGTGTCTTTCGACTACGATAGCTGGAAAATCACCTCATTCCTCATCAGCACCCAGCACCAGGCGGATATTTCCGTGGAGGAGCTGCGCCCTGTTGTCGAGGCTATCATGAAAACCGCCGCTGCGGATTATGATTTGAATACGGACTTTGAACGGCTGGTGAACCCCACCGGGCGTTTCGTCATTGGTTCTTCCTTTGCGGATACAGGTGTGACTGGTCGGAAAATCATCGCGGACACCTATGGTGGTATGTGCCGCCATGGTGGCGGTGCGTTCTCTGGCAAAGACCCCACCAAGGTCGACCGCAGCGGAGCATACATGGCAAGGAAGATCGCAAAGGACATCGTCCGAGCAGGTTACGCCAAGCGATGCGAAGTCCAGCTGGCCTACGCCATTGGAGTGCCGGAACCTGTTTCTGTGTCCGTAGACACATTCGGTACGGGTTTTGTGACGGAGGATTTTCTCGTGGAGTTTATCCGTCACAGCTATAACTTGACCCCGGACGGAATAATCAAATTTCTCGGTCTGCTGAATGTGGACTACAACAAGGTCAGTGCCTACGGACACTTCGGCAAGTTCGGTCTGCCTTGGGAGGAATGACCATGCCCCACCGTCCGAATACACCCTGCAAGCACCCCGGTTGTGCGAAGCTGGTTCCTTACGGTACGATGTACTGCGAGGAACACAGGTCGCTTCACCCGGAGGCTACTCGCTCCGCCAGCAAGCGCGGCTACGGTAGCCGCTGGCAGAAGCAGAGCCAGCTTTATCTGAAAAACCATCCGCTGTGTGCCTCATGCATGAAGGCTGGCAGGTACACAAAAGCGACCGTGGTTGACCACATCGTTCCGCACCGTGGAAACCAAGACCTCTTCTGGGATCAGAGCAATTGGCAACCGCTGTGTAAGCCGTGCCATGACCGGAAGACCTTGACCGAGGACATTCGCCCAGAGTATCGCTACTGACCGCAGGGGCAGGGGCGGGTCAAATCTCCGTGAGGCGTTTTCTAAAAGACCGGCGCCCCCTCAAACGCAAATTTCTGCGAAATTCGCAAGGGGGGATACCCTGCAAGGGGTGCGTTCTGCGCCCCGGTACATCAAAAAATGCGATAGCACCATGCTTTTTGATAGGGCTTACACCCCACCGGGCATGGTGCTTTTGCGTAATTGTTCCGATATAGGCCACAAAGCCGTGCCAAAAGGGTATGGTTTTGCGGCCTTTTTCTATTCATTATTCAGCGAAAGGATGTGAAGCAATGACTGACCTGCAAGCCGCTCAAATCCGAGAACTGCGTGTGCGTGGCACGGGTTACCGTTCCATTGCTTCTGTCGTTGGCTTGTCCCGTGACATCGTCCGCAATTACTGCAAAGCACACGGGTTGGATGGTTACGCTGCGGCTTTGACCCTGAATGTCCGTGAGCGAATCCAAAACGGCTATGCCTGCCAGTTCTGCGGCAAGGAACTACAACAGCCCGAAACCGGGCGTAAACGAAAGTTCTGCTCAGAAAAATGCCGCCGTGACTGGTGGAAGGCCCACCCGGAGGAAATCCGGCGAAAGCCGACCGCATTTTACAGCGGTGTATGTGCCTTCTGCGGGAAGGAGTTCACCGCCTACGGTAACAACGGCAGAAAATACTGCTCCCATGCCTGTTATGTGCAGGCACGGTTTGGGGAGAAAACGGAGGAAACAGAATGAGCGCAATGGAATGGCGTACTATCCCGGTCGGGGAACTCAAGCCTGCGGCATATAACCCCAGGAAAAAGCTGAAGGCCGGAGATAAGGAATATGAGAAAATCAAGAACTCCATCCAGGAGTTTGGATATGTGGAGCCTATCATCTGCAACTACGATATGACCGTCATTGGCGGTCACCAGCGTCTGACAGTTCTGAAAGACCTGGGCTATACCGAGGTGCAGTGTGTGGTTGTCCACATCGAGGATGAAAACAAGGTCAAAGCCTTGAATGTGGCACTCAACAAAATCACGGGCGCATGGGATGAGCAGTTGCTGGCTGACTTGCTGGTAGACCTGAAAGCCCAGGATTTCAACACCGATCTTACTGGTTTTGAAGCCCCGGAGGTTGAGCAGCTTTTTTCCAAAGTCCACAACAAAGAAATCAAGGAAGATGACTTTGATGTGGATGAGGAACTGAAAAAGCCCACCATGTCCAAGCTGGGCGATGTGTGGCTCTTGGGGCGGCACCGCTTCATCTGCGGTGACTCCACCATGCCCGAAACCTATGACACGCTTATGGAGGGGCAGCTGGCGAACATGGTTCTCACTGATCCGCCCTACAATGTGAATGTAGAGGAAACGGCCGGAAAAATCAAAAACGACAATATGGCGGACGAGGACTTCTATAAGTTCCTGTTCGCCGCTTTTGTTTGCATGGAGCAGAACATGGCGCAGGATGCCTCCATCTATGTATTCCATGCGGATACCCAGGGCTTGAACTTCCGAAAAGCATTTCACGATGCCGGATTCTATCTTTCCGGCTGCTGCATCTGGAAGAAAAACGCTCTGGTACTGGGCCGTTCTCCCTACCAATGGCGGCACGAACCCTGCCTGTTCGGTTGGAAGCTGGGTGGCAAGCACCAATGGTACTCCGACCGAAAGCAGACCACGATTTGGGAGTATGACCGCCCCAAGGCTTCCAAAGACCATCCCACCATGAAGCCTGTTGCTCTGATGGCTTATCCTATCCAGAACTCCTGCATGAGCAACTGCATCGTCCTTGATCCCTTCCTCGGCAGCGGCTCCACGCTGATTGCCTGCGAGGAAACGAACCGTATCTGCTACGGCATTGAACTGGATGAGAAGTTCGCAGATGTTATTGTGAAACGGTACATCGAAGCCAAGGGTGGTTCGGATGGTGTGTTTCTTATCCGTGATGGGCAGAAAATGCCTTATGCGGAGGTGGCGGCTACCATGCCGGAGGTGTGAGCATGAAAGAGCAATACCACCTCGTTTCCTTTTCCGGGGGCAAAGACTCCACCGCCATGCTCCTTGGGATGCTGGAGCATAACATGAAGATCGACTGCATCCTTTTCTGTGATACGGGATTGGAATTCCCCGCCATGTATGAACACATCGCAAAGGTGGAACAGGACATCGGGAGGAAAATCACCGTGGTAAAAGCCGACCACACCTATGAGGAATTCATGTTCGATGTTCCTGTCCGCCGCAGTGCGGATTCTCCCGTTGTCCGGCATATGGTGAACACTTTACTGGTTATGGCTGGCCTGGCCCTCGACAGCGATGGTGCACCACTCGGCTGAAGGCCATGCCACGGGAGCGATTTCTCCGGGAGCTGCGGAAACGGTATGATGTCATCGAGTATGTTGGCATCGCAGCGGATGAGCAGTATCGCTTGGAACGCGCCAATAACCAGAATCCGAACCATCGCCATCCATTGGTCGATTGGGGCTGGACTGAAAAGGACTGCCTGCAATTTTGCTATGAGCATGGCTACGATTGGGGCGGCTTGTATGAGCATTTCAAGCGTGTGTCTTGCTGGTGCTGTCCGTTGCAGTCTCTGTCTGAACTGCGGGAACTGCACCAATATTTCCCGGAGTTATGGGATCAACTGAAAACATGGGATAAACGAACCTGGCGGAACTTCCGTGCTGACTACAGCGTGGAGGAACTGGAGGTTCGTTTTTTTCTGGAGCGGGAGTGGCTTGCAGCCGGGAGATCCATTCGTAGCCGGGAGTTCTTCTCCACGCTCAAGGAGCGATTGGAGGCAAAATGAAAAATGATAATTTGACCCTTGGTAGCCTCTTCGATGGCTCCGGGGGCTTTCCCATGGGCGGGTTGCTGGCTGGTATCACCCCGGTGTGGGCATCTGAGATTGAGCCTTTTGCAGTCCGGGTCACCAGTAAGCGGCTACCATGGATGAGGCACTACGGAGATATTTCCACCATCAGCGGTGCGGAACTTGAACCCGTGGACATCATCACCTTCGGCTCACCCTGCCAGGACATGAGCATTGCAGGCAAGCGGAGCGGTTTGGATGGTTCCCGCTCCAGCCTTTTCTATGAAGCCATCCGCATCATTAAAGAAATGAGGTGCGCCACAAATGGCAAATACCCAAGATACTGCGTGTGGGAGAATGTCCCAGGCGCATTCTCGTCCAATGGCGGGCGTGACTTCCAGTCCGTCCTCGAAACGGTCATCGGTGTCAAAGAAGCGGATGCCCAGGTGCCTCCGCCTGGTAAAGACGGATGGCCCTACGCCGACCTCTACATGGGTGACGGATGGAGCCTTGCGTACAGAACTATTGATGCACAATTTTGGGGAGTCCCCCAACGGAGACGCCGCATCTACCTTGTCGCAGATTTTGCAGGCGGGAGTGCCGGAAGGATATTATTTGAGTCCGAAGGCTTGTCAGGGTATTCTCCGGAGAGCTTCCGTGCGTGGCAAAGAGCTGCCAGATGTCCTGCGGATTGCGCTGGAGCGGCAGGCATCGCTGTAGATGGCTACAATTCCACAGCTTCGGATAAGACCGTATCGCTTGGTGTGAACTGCGGAATGTCCACAGGTCGTAATGGCGTTCTCGTCCTTAACGACCAGGGTGGCAACCGCATGGATATTACGGAAGGCGTGACCTGTACACTTCGTGCCGAAGCACATCATCCTCCCTGCGTGATTCCCTTGGAGCATCACCCCATCGACTGCAGAGTAAAAATCGAGGAAGGCGATGCAATCCAGACGCTGACCTGTAGGATGGGGATTGGCGGGAACAATGTCCCGCTTGTTATGGATGGAACACCCAAGACCCTGAAAATCCGCAGCGGCTGTGAGGGCGGCGGTAAAGGTGCGCTGATCCAGGAGAACAAATCCGCCACACTGGGCTGTCACAATGACCAGACTGTGTTTGTCCCCAAGGCTTACGGCATCTGCTCTTTTGCCAGTAACGCTATGCAGTCAGATAATCCTCGCAGCGGCTTCTATGAAGCAGATACCGCCCGGACGCTGGACTGCAACGGTGGTAACCCCGGATGTAACCAGGGTGGTGTGTGCATTGTAGAGCAGAGCCCCGCCTTTGCAATTCAGGGAAGTATGATTGGCCGCAAGGACAGCAACGGTCCCCAAGGGAACGGGTTCAATGAGGAGGTTTCCTTCACACTGGATGCCGCAGACCGCCATGCGGTTGCCTATTGCATGACCACCGGTTCGTATATGTTGCCATTGGAGGACGTTGCCCCCACGCTCATGGCAAGGGACTACAAAGACCCTCCGCTGGTCAATTCGGCGTATGGTTTTGACCCCATGCAGAAAGCCGAGGGTATCGGTTTCCATAAGGAAGTGGCATCCACGGTTGTGAATGGGTCCAGCCCCGGCTATCATGGCGGCGTGGTCGAGCCGGACTACTATGTCCGCAGGCTTACCCCTGTGGAGTGTGCAAGGCTTCAGGGCTTTGCGGACTGGTGGTGCAAGGGGCTGGGAACAGCGGAACCTTCCGAGGCGGACATTGCCTACTGGTCCGAGGTGTGGGAAACCCACCGCCGCCTGGTGTCCAAGGCTAACAAGCCCAAGACCAGGAATCAGATCATCAAGTGGCTGAAGAACCCCTATTCCGATTCTGCGGAGTATAAACTCTGGGGAAATGGCGTGGCTTTGCCGTGTGTTTTCTTCGTTCTGTCCGGCATCGTCTGGGCGGTAGCGGAGGATGATAATACTATGTGAACAGGCGCATATAACGCTTGACTTATAAGGGTTTCAGAGCAATATATGTACTACCAAAACAATAGGAGGTACATAGAAATGCGAATTGAAACCAACACGACCGACCGCAAAGCGATGGCAAAAGCCGTGGCGGACTATCTTGGGGAAACCCTCCACTACATGGGGCCTCCCACCTTTGCCTACGCTGCAGGTCAGGTCATCATCCATCGGGACGGAACCATCACCTCGGAAACCTACGAAGGAGAATCAGAATTGAGAGCATTCCTGGAACAGAACGGCTTTGCGATGCCGCTGACGGATGAACTGAATATCACGCTGCCGACCACCGATATGACGGTCACGCAGCTCAAGAACCTGGTGTTCATGCTCCACGCCAAGCAGTATCTGCTGAACCGAGCCGTAGGTGCGCCATGCTTCGCCGTGTCCGCCGAACTGGTCAATGCCCTGGAAACCTTGCCCCCTGACACCACCGAGGCGTTTCTCACCCTCGTGGCGCAGAACAGCAATGGTATCCGGGGCTTTGCTTTTGACGGCGAGTCCGTGACGCTGACCTTTGCCCGGTCGGAAGACCCCGACCGCAATAAAGCCTACGCCCAACTGGCAAGTGCCATGATGTCCAAAGCGAAAGAGGCCAGCCGCATTAAGTCCGATGAGCAGAAACCTGAAAACGAAAAATACTATTTCCGTAGCTGGATCATCCAGCTGGGTTTCGGCGGAGCGGATTTCAAAACGACCCGAAAGGTCCTGCTCCAGAACCTCAAAGGCTACTCGGCTTTCCGCACCGATGAGGATGCGGATAAGTTCAAGGTAAGGATGAAAGCGAAACGCAAGGCGGCAAAGGCCCAGGCGGACACTTTGCAACCAGAACCCATCGACTCGACCAGGGCGATTGTTCTCCCAGATGGGGCTGACCCAGTATTGGCGGAGGCTATGCTGGATGAACTGCTTATTCAACAGGTCAATAGCATGGACGAGGCATCCGAGTAAGTTCCGCTATGTTTGATACGGCGTGTCCTGCGTTCGCATCAAGATTAGGGTGTAGATTGCCTGAAATACACAAGTTCGCCAGCAAATGATCGTGTACTTTATGACTCAGATAATCCTGGATATTATGGGCTTTTAGAGCGAATATGTGACTACCGAAAGGGAAAACACACTCGAAAGGAAGTCCATACCATGAACGAAAAGACCACCATCCAGATTGCAGAAATGAAAAAACAGACCATCGGCGTTGAGGTCGAGATGAACAGCATCACGAGAGAGAAAGCCGCCATGCTGGTCGCAACCTTTTTTGAAACCAATCGCTACCAGAACACCGCCAGACGCAACGGCTACAGCACTTGGAGCGCATGGGATGCCCAGGGCCGGGAATGGAAATTCCAGAAGGATATCAGCATCCACGGTTTTGACGATGAAAAATGCGAGATGGTCACACCCATCCTTACCTACAATGACATTCCCCAGTTGCAGGAGGTCATCCGCATTCTTCGCAAGGCAGGTGCCAAGAGCGATGCTACCAGAGGGTGCGGTGTTCACATTCACATCGGAGCGAAAGGGCATACCCCCAAGACCCTCCGCAACCTCGCCAACATCATGGCAAGCCACGAATCCCTTTTGGCGGAAGCCCTTGACCTTGACCGCCACCGGATGAACCAATACTGCCGCACGGTCAACCCCAACTTCCTCGACCAGCTGAACCGCAAAAAGCCCAAGACCATGGCGGAATTGGCGGATGTTTGGTACACCGCTAACGGAGCGAACTACGGCAGAGACACTCATTACAATGAGAGCCGCTACCATATGCTGAACCTCCACGCCACCTTTACCAAGGGAACAATTGAGTTCCGCCTTTTCCAATTCGATGCCCCTGCGAATGGCAAGCAGAACGGTCTCCACGCTGGACAGCTGAAAAGTTACATTCAGCTTTGCCTCGCACTGAGCCAGATGGCAAAGACGGTCAGCAGTGCAAGCCCCAAGCCCCAGCAGAATGAGAACCCCAAATACGCCATGCGGACTTGGTTGCTCCGACTGGGGTTCATTGGTGAGGAATTCGCCACCGCAAGGGATATTTTGACACGCCGCCTTTCCGGAGATGCCGCCTTCCGCAACGGAAGAGCCGCATGAAGGACTTAGCCACAGGCCCCCGAACCCGCTCCGGCGGGCTTTCGGTGGTAGGAGGGTCTTAACCCCTCCGGAAAGGATGATTTGAAATGAAAAAACGCTATTACCTTGCATACGGGAGCAACCTGCACTGCCAGCAGATGCGATACCGCTGTCCAGACGCCGAAGTGGTCGGTACTGCAACCATTCCAGACCACCGCCTTATGTTCAAAGGCAGCAAGACCGGAGCCTACCTCACGATTGAACCCTCCAAGGGACATTCGGTGCCCGTTGGCGTGTGGGCGGTCAGCAAGCAAGATGAGCGGCATCTTGACCGCTACGAGGGCTACCCCACCTTTTATTACAAAAAGGAAATGACCGTCACCATCAAGGACTATGAGACTGGCGAACTCCGCCAGGAGAATGCCTTCGTTTACATCATGCATGAGGATCGACCGCTGGGCGCACCCTCGCCCATGTATGTTCAAACTTGCACCATTGGTTATGTCCAATTTGGCTTTGATACCACACCACTGGACGAGGCTCTGGCTTACAGCAGAAAGGGTGACAACGCATGAAAGAGGATCATATCATTCAACTGAAAACCTGCCCCCGCTGTGGGAAGCCCTATACCGGGGCACCGGCATTGAGCCGGGCGGACAACGAAACCCTCATTTGTCCGGACTGCGGCACACGGGAGGCACTTGCCGGACTCGGCATCGCTGCGGCGGAGCAGGAAGAAATTGTTGCCATTATCCACCGCTTTCATAAAGGAGGTGGATGTGAATGACCCCCAGCGAACTGAGAGATATCTATCCGGCAGGCACCCGGCTTGTGCTGGATGCGATGGATGACATCCAAGCCCCGCCGAAAGGAACTGCCGGAACCGTCCAAGGTGTTGATGATTCTGGGCAAATCCTCATGAGATGGGATACCGGCAGCGGCTTGAACCTTATTCCTGGCGTGGATTCTTTCCATCGCATTTATAGGTAATTTCCCCGGTTTCTTTCCTTCATATTTGTGTACATTATGGCTCTGAATTAACTTGCTATTACAGGCATTCAGAGCGAATATGTAACCACCGAAAGGGAAAAACACACAAGACGGAGGAAAACACCATGAAAAAGCAGAGCCTTACCAAGAAAGAACTTGCCGCCCTCTTGAACATCGCCAGAGAATGCAGTGCCGAGGTGGACTGCCGCGGGGATTTGGCGGAGCGGGGATGTGATTCCGAGGACTTCATCGAGGTTCCGGTTTGGGGCATTGAAGAGATGCTCCGCAAGGCTTACGAACTTGGCAAGAGCCAGCACTAAGGAGGACCGGCTCATGTGGAAGGAAGGCAGCATCAAGGTCAACGGTGATTTTTTCCATTACTGGCTGAAGCAGTACGACAAGGGTTCCGAGTGGGGCATTGATGGCGGACGTATTTCCAAGCTGATGCTCAAGCGGAACAGCGAAATCGTATGCAACTACGATAGAGGCTGGGACATCGAACCCACCGATGAAAGCACACAGTTTGCCCTGGAACTCCTGCTTCACAGCGAAAACTGGTAAAAACGAGATAATTTACGGCAACGGCTCCGAGAGGGGCTGTTGCTCGTTGTTCATGAAGTCGCACCATTTTTGTGGTGACGGCTTTTTTTCATGCCATTTGCGGAAAGGAGGTGTGAGCGATGGCACAGAGAGGTAGAAAACCCAAGCCCACGGCACTCAAGATGCTGGAGGGCAATCCCGGCGGCAGGCCGCTGAATGAGGCGGAACCCAAGCCCCAGAAAAAAGCACCCCGCTGTCCACCTTGGCTGGAGGACGAAGCCAAGCGTGAATGGAAACGGATGGCGAAGGTGCTGGAGCAGATGGGTCTGCTGACCGAAATGGATATGGCGGCTTTTGCCGGTTACTGCCAAGCCTACGCCCGTTGGAAGGAGGCAGAAGAGTTTCTGACCCAACACGGCTCCATGGTGCGGACCCCCAATGGCTATCTCCAGCAGGTTCCGCAGGTGTCCATTGCCCAGACCAATATGAAAATCATGCTGAAGTTCTGTGAGCAGTTCGGTCTTACCCCCTCTGCCCGGAGCAGGATCGTTGGTGGTGAGGGTGCGGCTGATCCGGCAGATGATATGGAACTTCTGCTTGGGGGTGATAGCTGATGGCTTTCCAGTACACCCCTTCGCCCTTTATGCTCCCCACCTCCCACTACGATGCCCAGAAGGCAGACCGGGCGGTTCGGTTTATTGAAAATCTCTGCCATACCAAGGGCAAGTGGGCAGGAAAGCCATTTCTCTTGCTTCCCTGGCAGGAGCAGATCGTCAGGGACATCTTCGGTATCGTCCGGGCGGATGGCAAGCGGCAGTTCCTTACTGCCTATGTCGAAATCCCGAAGAAACAGGGCAAGTCGGAACTGGCTGCGGCGGTAGCCTTGTATCTGCTGTATGCGGATGGTGAAGCCAGCGCCGAGGTTTACGGTGCTGCCTGCGACCGCAACCAGGCATCCATCGTTTTTGATGTTGCCCAGCAGATGGTAAAGATGTCCCCGGCACTCATGAAGCGGTCAAAAATTGCCGCCGCCACCAAGCGAATCGTCAATTACAGCAATGCTGGGTTTTACCAAGTGCTGTCCGCCGAAACAGGCACCAAGCATGGTCTGAACGTGTCTGGGCTGGTCTTTGACGAAATACACGCACAGCCCAACCGAAAACTTTACGATGTTCTGACCAAAGGTTCCGGCGATGCCCGTGAGCAGCCCCTGTTCTTCATCATCACCACCGCCGGTACCGATAAGCAGAGCATCTGTTATGAACTGCATACCAAGGCACTGGACATCAAAAACGGTCGAAAGAACGATCCCACTTTTTACCCGGTGGTGTATGGCTTGGATGAGGGCGATGACTGGAATGACGAGAAAAACTGGTATAAGGCCAATCCGTCTTTGGGACACACCATCGCCATTGAGCGTGTCCGTGAGGCTTATAAAAATGCCCTGGATAATCCCGCCGAAGAAAATGTGTTCAAGCAGCTCCGTTTGAATATCTGGACGAATGCGACCGTGGTTTGGATACCGGAACACATCTATGACCGGGGCAACCTTCCCATTGACATGGAATCCCTGAAAGACCGGGATTGCTACGCCGGTCTTGACCTTTCCAGCACTTCGGATATAACCGCACTGGTTCTGGTGTTCCCGCCCAGGACGGAGGATGAGAAATATGTGGTGCTGCCGTTCTTTTGGCTCCCGGAAGAAACGCTGGAGCTGCGCTGCCGCCGTGACCATGTCCTCTACGATGTGTGGAAAGCCCAGGGATTTATCTGTACCACGGAGGGCAATGTGATCCACTACGGATTTATTGAGAACTTCATTGAAAAACTGGGCGAACAGTACCACATTATCGAAATTGCCTATGACCGCTGGAATGCCACGCAAATGGTGCAGAATCTGGAGGATGACGGGTTTACCATGGTGCCGTTTGGTCAGGGCTTTAAGGATATGTCCCCACCCTCCAAGGAACTCTACAAGCTGCTGATGGAGGGCAACATCATCCACGGCGGCAACCCCGTTCTCAAGTGGATGGCGCAGAATGTGGTCATGCGGCAAGACCCCGCTGGCAATATCAAGCCGGATAAGGATAAATCCGTAGAGAAGATTGACGGTATCGTTGCCCTCATCATGGGGCTTGACCGCTGCATCCGCAACGGCGGCTCTACGGAAAGTGTCTACGATTCCAGAGGACTGATTGTTTTCTAAAAAGGAGTGATTTCTATGGGTATCTTCAGCGGCCTGTTCCGATCCAGAGCAGGTCCCACCAACCGAACCAGCGGAAGTGCTTACAGCTTCTTCCTGGGGACGGCTACTTCCGGCAAGCGTGTCAATGAACGCTCCGCCATGCAGATGACGGCGGTGTATTCCTGTGTGCGGATTTTGTCGGAAGCAGTCGCAAGTCTCCCGGTTCACATCTACAAATACAACGACAGCGGTGGTAAGGAGAAAGCCCTTGACCATCCGCTGTATTTTTTGCTCCATGATGAACCAAACCCGGAAATGACGTCTTTTGCGTTCCGAGAAACGCTTATGACGCACCTGTTGCTGTGGGGCAACGCCTACGCCCAGATCATCCGCAACGGCAAAAACGAGGTCATCGGTCTGTATCCGCTGATGCCGGACCGCATGACAGTTGACCGGGATGACAAAGGGAAACTCTACTACGAGTACCAGCTGAGTTCGGACGATGCCCAAACCATGAAAGGCAGCACGGTCATTCTTCAGCCGAAGGATGTGTTGCACATCCCCGGCCTTGGCTTTGATGGCTTGGTGGGTTACAGCCCCATCGCTATGGCGAAGAACGCCATCGGCCTTGCCATCGCAGCAGAGGAATACGGCAGTAAGTTCTACGCCAACGGCGCGGCCCCCAGCGGTGTCTTGGAGCATCCGGGCGTTCTGAAAGACCCTGGTAAAGTGCGGGAGAGTTGGAATGCGACCTTCGGTGGCAGCTCCAACGCCAATAAGGTGGCGGTACTGGAGGAGGGCATGAAGTACACGCCCATTTCCATTTCGCCCAACGAGGCACAGTTCCTCGAAACACGCAAATTCCAAATCAATGAAATTGCTCGAATTTTCCGAGTGCCGCCCCACATGGTGGGTGACCTGGAAAAGTCGAGCTTTTCTAATATTGAGCAGCAGTCGCTGGAGTTCGTGAAATACACGCTGGACCCCTGGGTTTCCCGGTGGGAGCAGAATATGATGCGCTCCCTGCTGACTGCGGAGGAAAAGTCCACCTACTTCATCAAGTTCAATGTGGACGGTTTGCTCCGTGGCGATTACCAGAGCCGCATGAACGGCTACGCCATTGGGCGGCAGAACGGCTGGATGTCCGCCAATGACATCCGGGAACTTGAAAATCTCGACCGCATCCCCGCCGAACTGGGTGGTGACCTTTATCTCATTAACGGCAACATGACCAAGTTGGAGGATGCGGGTATCTTCGCAGCAAACGGAAAGGAGGAAAATCCCGATGAAAACCAAAAAGTTCTGGAACTGGACGAACCAGGAGCAGACGGAGACAGCCCCGGCGCAGAGGATTCTGACGCTGAACGGCACCATCGCAGAGGAAAGCTGGTTTGATGATGATGTCACGCCCCAGCTTTTTAAGGATGATCTCATGGCGGGTACGGGTGATGTGACCGTCTGGATCAACAGCCCCGGAGGTGACTGCATTGCCGCCGCTCAGATCTACACCATGCTCAAGGAATACCCCGGCAAGGTCACAGTGAAGATCGATGGCATGGCGGCATCTGCCGCTTCCGTGGTTGCTATGGCTGGTGATTCCGTCCTCATGTCTCCGGTGTCCATGATGATGATCCACAACCCGGCTACGGGTGCCTGGGGTGACTACACCGCTATGGAGCAGGCCATTGCCATGCTGGACGAGGTGAAGGAGTCCATTCTCAACGCCTATGTCATCAAAAGCGGTCTGTCCCGTGCCAAGCTGTCCCACCTTATGGATGCGGAAACTTGGATGAACGCCAACAAGGCTGTGGAACTGGGGCTGGCAGACGGAATCCTGGGACAGAGCGAGTCTGCTCCCAAGGAGGATATTACCTTGGAACCCCCGGTCGCATCAGTCCTGTTCTGTAGCAAGTCCGTGGAACACGCCCTTATGAACAAGATGGTGGCGAAGTATGGCAAGCCCAAAACCGCCGCTGAACAAGCACACATCCCCAATCCGAAAGACGCTCCCGAAGATTCCGGTGTATCTACCACCGATCTCCGAGAGCGTCTTAGCGTCTACGAAAAAATGATTTGATGGAGGTATTCCCAATGACCATTACTGAAATGCTGAAAAACCGTGCCGACCTGCTGGGTCAGATGCGCCACTTCCTGGACACCCATGAGGACAAGCAGGGCAAGCTGTCCGCAGAGGACCACACCACCTATCAGAACATGGAGGCGGAGTTCGATACCCTGACAGAAGCCATCAACCGCGCCCAGCGCATCGAGCAGCGTGAGGCGGAACTGGCAAAGCCCGTCAACAGCCCCATTACCGGCAAGCCCTACACCGTTGCTCCTACTGGTGAGGAGAAGCAGGGCCGTGCCTCCGATGCCTACAAGCAGGCTATGCTCACCGCCATGCGTACCAACTTCCGCCAGGTGTCCAACCTCCTGCAGGAAGGTGTGGATGCAGATGGCGGTTATCTGGTTCCCGAAGAGTATGACCGCCGCCTCATTGATGTGCTGAATGAGGAGAACATCATGCGTGGTCTTGCCACCCATATCACCACCTCCGGTCAGCACAAGATCAACATTGCCGCTACCAAGCCTGCCGCTGCGTGGATCGAGGAGGGCGGCGCGCTGACCTTCGGTGACGCCACCTTCGACCAGACCTTCCTGGATGCGTTCAAGCTGCACGTTGCCATCAAGGTCACCGAGGAACTGCTCTATGATAATGCGTTCAACCTGGAAAGCTACATCATCACCGAGTTCGGCAAAGCTCTGGCGAATGCCGAGGAGGATGCATTCCTTAACGGCGATGGTACCGGCAAGCCCACGGGTATCTTCGATGCGACCAAGGGCGGTCATCTGTTCAAGACTCTGACCGCTACTATCAAGTCCGATGATATGCTCGACCTTGCCTACGGTCTGAAGCGTCCTTACCGTAAGAACGCATCCTTCATCATGAATGATGCCACCCTTGCCCAGCTGCGAAAGCTGAAGGACAACAACGGTGCGTATATCTGGCAGCCCTCCTACCAGCTGGGTGAGCCTGACCGCCTGCTCGGCTACAGCGTCCGCACCTCTGCCTATGCTCCCACCGATGCTATCGCCTTTGGTGATTACAAGTATTACAACATCGGTGACCGTGGCACCCGTTCCTTCAAGCAGCTGAATGAACTGTTCGCCGGAAACGGCATGATCGGTTTCGTTGCCAAGGAACGTGTGGATGGCAAGCTGATCCTGCCCGAAGCCGTGCAGATCATGAAGCTGTCCGAAAAATAATCTTCTGGGGTGGTGTCCTGTGGTATCACCCCTACATTTGCAGAAAGGCGGTGATGGATATGGTTTCATTGAAAGATGTGAAGCAATACCTCCGGGTTGATTACGATGATGATGACAAACTGATAGAGAGCATCTTAACCGCCGCAAAAAAGCTGTGCTTGGATGTGCTGATGACATCGGATATTGCCGTGCTGAATAACTCTGCCCTTGGGGATGTTGCAATCCTATATGCAGCCGCCTATATGTACGAACACCGGGAAGAAGCGGACTACCGCGATTTGGCGCTTACGCTTCGGGGATTGTTAGGTGGTAGCCGAAAGGAGGTCTTCTGATGGAGATTTCAAAGATGCGTTCCCGTATCACGATTCAGAAGAACACGGTGGAAGTAGATGCTATCGGCAACCGCAGGGTCGTCTGGACGGATTTCTATTCCTGCTATGCCTATGCCAATATCGCAACAGGCAAAACAGCGGGTCAGGAATACGAGGCGGCTGGTCAGACGGTTGCTTCGGATGGCTACACCTTTACGGTGCGTTACTGCAAAGCCCTCAAGGGTATGGACAGCGACCACTACCGCATCCTCTTTGATGGTGACATCTACAACATTACCCTGGTGGATGATTTCCAGTTCCGGCATGAAACGCTGAAGCTGACAGCCACCAAGGTTCGGAGGTGATGGCTATGGGACAGACCGTTTCTGTTGACGGGATGGCAGATGCCATCATGGAGGGATTGAAGGAGTATGCGGATATGGCAACCTCGGATATGAAGAAGGCTGTCCGCAAATCCGCAAAGACCGTCAAGGATGAGATTTCCACCAATGCACCCAAGCGCACGGGTGCCTACTCCAAAAGCTGGGCGGCAAAGAAAACCGCCGAAACCTCCCATTCGCTGGAACTTACCGTCCACTCCACCAACCGCTATCAGCTGGCGCACCTGCTGGAACACGGTCACGCCAAGCGTGGCGGCGGTCGGGTGGCAGCACGGGTCCACATTGCACCTGCCGAACAGAAGGGCATTGAACAGCTGGAGCGGGAGATAGAAAGGAGCCTTGGGCATGGATAAACTCTTGCAAATGCTGAAGGACACCGGGGTACCTTTTGCATATGACCATTTTGCGGAGGGTGAGGCTGTTGACCCGCCTTTCCTTTGTTATCTGCTGCCGGGGAGTCATAATTTTGCGGCGGATGGCAAGGTCTACCACAAGGTATCCATCGTTCACTTGGAACTGTACACAGACGAAAAGAACCCCTCGCTGGAGCAGACGGTTGAAGCCGTGCTGGATGCCAGCGAGGTTTTTTATGACAAAACGGAGGTCTGGATCGGGAGCGAGAAGCTCTACGAGGTCCTCTACACATTTGAAATGGAGGTTTGACCTATGGCTGAAAAAGCAAACAAGGTGAAATTCAACCTGAAAAACGCCCACTATGCTCTGCTCACGTTGGGCGAGGATGGCAGCCCCACTTATGCCACTCCTGTCCCCATGCCCGGTTCCGTGTCCATCTCTCTGGATGCCAACGGTGAACCGGAGAACTTCTATGCCGATGGCGTGGCCTATTACGTCATCAACAACAATATGGGCTATGACGGTGACCTGGAACTGGCGATGATCCCGGAGTCCTTCCGCACGGATGTGCTGCGTGAGGAACTGGACAGCAAAGGTGTCCTGATTGAGAACGCCGATGCGGAACTGGCAGCATTCGCCCTGCTCTTTGAGTTTGACGGTGATCAGAAGCATATCCGTCATGTGCTGTATAACTGTTCCGCGTCCCGCCCCGGCATCGAGGGTAAGACCAACGAGGACAGCAAGGAAGTTCAGACGGAAACGCTGACCGTCAAGGCTACGCCGCTGGCGAATGGTGTAGTCAAGGCCAAGACGGGCAACACCACCGATGCTACGGTGTACGCCAACTGGTATAAGGCGGTCTATCTGCCCACTACGGAGGCGGTCGCACAGAAAGCTACGGCATCTGAAAAGGCGGTGAAGTGAGATGGGTATGACTGCAAATATCGAGATTGATGGTAAGCAGGTGCCGTTCCGTGCCTCTGCTGCCATTCCCCGTATCTACCGCATCCGTTTCCATCGTGACATCTACAAGGATTTGAAGTCCCTGGAGGGTGCGGTGGACAGCAACGATGCGGAGAATTCCACGCTGGATTCCTTCAGCTTGGAAATGTTCGAGAACATCGCCTATGTCATGGCGAAACACGCCGATAAATCCATCCCTGACAGCCCGGAGGAGTGGCTCGACCAGTTCAATACCTTCTCCATCTACCAGGTGTTGCCGAAAATCATCGAATTGTGGGGGCTGAATGTCCAGACGGATGTTGCCTCTAAAAAAAACTTCACCGCACGGAACGGGAAATGACAACACCCCTATTCCTTCTGCGGTGTGTCCAGCTGGGCATCTCTATCCGTGACCTTGACCTTCTTACGATTGGCATGGTCAACGATATGTACGCAGAGTCCAGCAACGATAACTGCAAGTATGCCCAGCTGGCAACCCAGGAGGATTTTGACCGTTTCTAAGGAGGTGACTGTGCGTGGCTGGTCGAATTAAGGGCATTACCGTTGAAATCGGCGGTGATACCACGAAACTCTCCAAGGCTCTGGAGAGCGTCAACAAGCAAATCAAGAACACGCAGAGTCAGCTGAAGGATGTGGAAAAACTCCTCAAGCTGGACCCCGGCAATACGGAGTTGCTGGCGCAGAAGCATAAACTGCTCGGTGATGCCGTTGCCCAGACCAAGGAGAAGCTGGAAACCCTGAAAACAGCCGCCGAGCAGGCCAATGATGCTCTTGCCCGTGGTGAGATTTCCCAGGAGCAGTATGATGCTCTCCAGCGTGAAATCATCGAAACGGAGCAGGACCTCAAGCGGCTGGAGGAGCAGGCGAACCAGTCGGCCACCGCTCTGCAGAAGATTGCAGCAACGGGAGAAAAGCTGAAAACCGTGGGTGACAACATCAGCGGTGTTGGCGAAAAGCTGATGCCGGTGACAGCTGGTGTGGTTGCCCTCGGAACGGCGGCTGTAAAAACCGCTTCGGATTTTGACTCTGCCATGAGCCAGGTGGCGGCAGTGTCCGGGGCTACTGGGGATGAACTGGAAGCCTTGCGGGATAAGGCCCGTGAGATGGGCAGTAAGACCAAGTTTTCCGCATCCGAAGCGGCAGAGGCCATGAACTACATGGCGATGGCAGGCTGGAAAACCTCAGATATGCTATCCGGCATTGAGGGTATTATGAACCTTGCCGCTGCATCCGGCGAGGACTTGGCTACCACATCCGACATTGTTACGGACGCTTTGACCGCCTTTGGCTTGACCGCTTCGGACTCCGCCCATTTTGCGGATGTCCTTGCTGCGGCATCGTCCAATGCCAACACCAATGTCAGCATGATGGGTGAAACTTTCAAGTATGCTGCACCTATTGCTGGCTCTCTGGGCTTCTCTGTGGAGGATACCGCAGAAGCCATCGGTCTGATGGCAAACGCTGGTATCAAGTCTACCCAGGCGGGTACTTCACTCCGCACGATCATGACCAACCTCACAGGCGAGGTCAAAATTTGCGGCGCATCCATCGGTGAAGTGACCATCGCCACCACCAATGCGGACGGTTCCATGCGTGACCTCTCGGACATCCTTGCGGATTGCCGTACCGCCTTTGGTGGGTTGTCCGAATCCGAAAAAGCCGCTGCGGCAGAGACCCTTGTGGGTAAGAACGCCATGTCCGGCTTCCTTGCTCTGATGAATGCCGCTCCTGCGGACATCGACAAACTGAGCAGTGCGATTGCAAAGTGCGATGGAACTTCCCAGAGCATGGCAGATACCATGCAGGACAACCTTGCCGGACAGCTGACCATTTTGAAATCTCAGCTGGAGGAATTGGCGATTTCCTTTGGTGAGCTGCTCGTCCCCATTATCCGCAGCGTGGTAAGTGCCATTCAGGGCTTTGTGGACAAGCTGAACAGCATGGACGAAGGTACCCGTAAGTTCATCCTCACCATCGCCGCTGTGGTTGCTGCCCTTGGGCCGGTATTGATTGTGGTCGGTAAGGTGATCTCTGCGGTCGGCACGATTATGACGGTCGTTCCGAAAATCGCCGGGGTCATCAATACAGTAAAGACTGCCATTGCCGCCCTCAATGCTGTTATGCTGGCAAACCCCATCGTCCTTATCATCGCTGCCATTGCCGCCCTGGTGGTGGCTTTCATTTACCTCTGGAATAACTGCGAGGGGTTCCGCCAATTCTGGATTGACCTGTGGAACAGCATCAAGGAAGCCGCTGTTGCCGCCTGGGAGGGCATCAAGTCCTTCTTTCAGTCCGCATGGGAGGCAATCTCCACCACAGCGCAGACGATTTGGAATGGGCTGAAAGACTTCTTCTCTGGGCTGTGGGAGGGCATCCAAGGTGTGTTTACCGCCGCATGGTCGGCTATCAGCGGAGTTATGACCTCCATCTGGTCTACGATTACCTCTGTGTGGCAGAGCATCTATGACACGATTTCTCCGCTGCTTGAGGCGTTCCGTTACCTTTTTCAAACCATCTTTGAAGCCATTCGCATCTTGATTGAACTGGCATGGACGGCGATTGCGACCAAGGTGCAGGAGGTCTGGACGGCAATTACGGAGTTCCTTGCCCCTATCCTGGAGAGCATTAAAACGCTCTTTGAAACGGTCTGGAATGCAATTTTTACAGTAATCACCACAGTGCTGACAGCCATTCAGAATGTGGTAACCACGGTGTGGACTGCAATCAAGGATGCGGTATCTGCTGTAATGAGTGCCATCCGCAGTGTGGTTTCTACGGCATGGAACAGCATTAAGAGCGTAGTCACCACGGTGATGAACGCCATCAGCAATACGGTCAAGACCATCTGGAACAATGTAAAAAGTGCTATTAGCAGTATCATCGGTCAAATCTACAATGTCATTCATTCCGGCTTTGAGAAAGCGGTCGGCTATGTGAAGGGACTTGCATCCCAGGCGTTTGGCTGGGGCCGTGACCTGATTATGGGCATTGTCAACGGTATTAAAAGCTGTATCAGTGCTGTCACTAACGCAGTCAACGGTGTCGCAAACAAGATTCGTTCTGTGCTGCACTTCTCTGTCCCGGACGAAGGCCCGCTGACCGACTACGAAAGCTGGATGCCGGACTTCATGGCTGGGCTTGCCAAAGGCATCGAGCAGAGCCGTGGCATGATCCAAAAGGCAGTCAGCGGTGTGGCTGCGGATATGGTCATCAATCCCAAGGTCAGCGGCGCAGAATTCGCCTATGCCGGAGGTGGCCGGGATACCGACAGCACCACGTCTATCGTGTCTGCCATTCGGGAAGCACTGAGCGGTCAAGGCACCAATTCCGGGGACATTGTGATTCCCGTGTATATCGGCGGCAATGCGCTGGATGAGGTCATTGTAACTGCACAGCAGCGGATGAATTTACGAAGCGGAGGGAGATAACATGGCTTTTATTCAATACCTGAGATTCAACGGCGTGGATCTCCCTCTGCCGACTTCCTATGAGGTGTCGCTCCGGGCCGTTGAAGCAGATTCCAGCGGTGAAACGGAAGCAGGCACCACCCAGCGGGATGTAGTGCGGGAAGGCGTGGTCAAAATCTCTGTATCTTTCGCAGTATCACCCATCTGGCTGAAAAGGCTGACGGCGTTCTCCAAAGAGCGCAAGCTGGAGGTTTCCTACTTTGACACGGAAACGCTGGAATCGGTGGATACCCAGATGTATGTGGACGATTACAAGGTCAGTCTGGTAAAAGACACTTCGTATAAGGGACTTTGGAAAGTGTCCTTCACCCTGAATGAGTTTTAGGAGGTGCGATTTTGTATCCTGTTTCAGATGAATACAAGCGGCTGATTGCCGAGCCGACCCGCCAGTATTTCTGGACAGGGAAAATCGTGACTCAGGCAGGAAAAGAATATCCCATTACAAACCGGGACATCGTCAAGGGTTCCGGGTACATCACACGGCAATGCTCCGGTTCCTCTGAAATAGAACTGGGAACCGTGTACGCCGCGGAACTGGGCATTTCTCTGTTTTCGGATATTGACCGCTATACGCTGGATGGTGCCAGCATTTCTATGGATTTTCACCTCCAGCTTTCAGATGGTAGCCTGGAGACCGTGCCGATGGGCGTTTTCTATGTGGCAGAGGCCAACCGCCATGTGAAAACCCTGGAACTGAAAGCCTACGATGCCATGCTGAATCTGGACAAGAATTTCGGCAAGGATCTATCCAGTGCCTATCCCTATGAGTACCTCACCATTCTGGCTAAAGCCTGCCATGTGGAACTGGCGCAGAGCCGGGAGGAAATTGAAGCCTTGACCAACGGTACCGAGCTACTGGGCATCTACCAGGACAACGACATCGAAACCTGGCGAGATTTTCTGTATTACCTCGCTCAGACCTTGGGTTGCTTTGCCACCATGGACCGCTTTGGCAAGTTGCGCCTTGTGCCGTATCGGAATGTGGCGGATAAGGCAGTGGATAGTCGGCATCGGTTCAGTAGCAGTTTTTCAGATTTCGTGACCCGCTACACCGCCCTCAGTTCCACCAATAAGAAAACGGAAACAGCGGAGTATTATGCCAAAGACCCGGACGATGGACTGACCATGAACCTGGGCATCAATCCGCTGTTGCAGTTTGGTTTGGAGGAAACCCGCAAGCGGATCATCAATGCAATCTTGGATGCCATCTGCTTGGTGGAGTATGTTCCATTTGATTCTGAAACAATCGGTGATCCGGCTTTGGACTTGGGGGATGTCCTCAGATTCACGGGTGGTCATGCGGATGAGACAAAAATCTCCGCCATCACCTACATCAACACCAGAATTTACGGGAAGCAGTCACTCCGCTGCGTGGGCAAGAACCCTCGCTTGTCAGAAGCCAAAAGTAAAAATGACAAAAATATCAGCGGACTCATCAACTCCATCAATGCCGGGAAGATGAGCATATACACCTTCACCAACGCCTTTGATCTGGAAATCGGTGAGGAGAAATTTCCTATTATAAATATGGAATTTGCGTCCGGCGATGAAACGGATGCGGAGTTTCATGCAGAAGCCATTCTCCGTATTAGCGCAACCCCTGTTGAACGGAGCGTTACCGCTGAAACTACGGTTGACCTTGGCCCCACCACCGATGACGAGGGTAACGAGGTTGAAAACAAAAAAGTCATCTCGCTCCCTGTTTCTTGGACGGAGGATGGGAAAGCCGGGTTGACGGTCACCTATATGCTGGACGGCCATGAGGTGGAGGAATTCCACCCCTTGGAAACCTGGCACAGCGGCGAACACCTGCTAAACCTTTATTATCCTATCGTTGATTTGGCATCCAACCAGCTACACACCTTTGATGTGTACCTTTCCGTGACAAACGGCAAGGCAGATATTGGGGTACAGAACATCCTTGCTACCATTACGGGGCAGGGGCTTGGTGTCCAAGACCGCTGGGATGGCCGCATTACGGCAGATGATATGATGCCTCGTTTCCTTATGACCTCTATGGCCACCCACACCCTGCACGATACGCTTTCGCTGCAGTTCCTTGCGCCTGGGCGGACTGGGCTGTCGGAAGGCATGGCATCCATCTCCCTCACGGGTATGCCAATGCACACCCTCAAAGACCACCTTCGGCTCTTTGCTCCCATTGTTCGTGATGTGGTGGAAACCGCAGATGCCCGGAAGATGGCCTATGCGAAGAAGTATGTGCTGGATACGGAAGTTTTCTCGCTCCGAAAGGACTATGAAGCAGTTGGCCTTATTGAAACCCGGCTGAACCGTGGTCGGATGATCCAGCTGACGATTCCGTCTGCCCCCTATGATGCCATCACATCTATCACGGTTCTGCCGTTCGATACGGAACCTTTCGTCAATGCGTACTGCCTGTATGCGAAAAACATCGCTGAAACGGTCTACACCGAAGTGGATGGTGAGCGCATGGTGTTACGGCAAAAATACGATATGCGTGTCACAGGGCAGGACGTGGGGATCGACCGTGGGCGGTTGGCTGCTTTCTCCTTTGGTTTTGCCAACATGGACACGGTTGAAAATTTGGAGGTAACCAATGGTTGATTACGGAACAGTAGATGAAATCCTTGAAACCACAGACAATATGACCTTTATCCGCAACAACTCCCTCAATGATGATGGAACCGATGTGGTCGATGGTGTGGACTGGTTTCAGTATAACGGAAAAACTGCCAGTAAGCTGTATGTCAGTGGTAACTCCTGGATCGGCATTGGCGAGAACTCCGAACAGCTGAAAATTGTCCGCAGGGATGCCGACCTTATGACGCTCCGCAGAGAGGAAGGAACCCTCTGGGGGACTTATCGTTTTTTGCGTGTGCGTTGGGAGGGCTACTCAGTGCATGGCAACCGCACCGATACTACTCGGTTGGTCTGGGACGTGGTTTTCTTCGATACCGGGGAGATTTGCGTTCGGTTTGAAACCGTCCCGACCAATAGCAGCTATCTTGCGGCGTCCAGTCTTGTCACGGGCGGAGGCACCATAGAATTTGTCCCGCTGTCCGGGAAAACTATTACTTTCAAGCCCCAGGATAATGCAGGAAAGACTTTTGAACTGAAGGACCATGCCCCGGTTTTCCTTGACCCCTACAACCGCCGCTATTTGGTGACAGATGCTAACCACACCCTCTACACGGTTGCGGATGGCGCACTTCAAAAGCTGGCTGAAACCGAACTGACTGCCGAGGTTTTTGAAACCTATGGTGTGCAGGACATCCCGGATGGCAGTCTGCTGCTGACGCTCAAAGACCCCACCATCCTATATTGGCACGATTCAGAAAATCGCTTTCCGGATTTCCGTGCCACCTACACGGGTGTGCCGCTTCCCCAGGTAGTGTACTCTGAGAACATCGATATGGCAGACGCAACCATCCTCGGCATAGAAAAGGTGTTTGCAGAGTGCGATGACAATGTGCTATTTGCTGTTTCCTTTGATGATGGTGTGTCCTGGTGGAGTTGTGTTGACTCTGTCTGGGCGCAGCTTTCGGAGGAAAAGTCCGGGATGTCCAAGGCGGCACTGGAGGCTATCAGCGTGGACTCCTGGGCTGAGAAAGCTATCACCGGGAAGATCAAGTACCGCTTTATCATCAGCGGCGCAGATGGTTTTCTCAAATCCCTCACTACCGATTATCTGAATACGGAGGAATGATGATGCTCAAAGGAAAAAGCGTAATTGAACTAACCGACATCCACACCGGGCGGGTTGAGGTTTACGAGGACACCAACCTGGTCACAGAAGCTGTGATGGATGTCCTCAACACCAACATTATGGGCATCCTGTTTGACAACACCAGCTTCAACAATGCCAACGGCGAAAACTGGATGCTCCCCATCAAGAAAAACATCATGGGCGGTATTCTGCTCTATCAGAATCCTCTTGAGGAGCAGGCGGACAACATCTACGCACCGCTCAACAACCCCCTCATTGGCTATGCCTCGGATGATGCCAACAATACCGAGGATGTCCGGCGCGGCAGCCGAAACCTGACGGAGAGCAAGGTTGTGGACGGCGGGTACCGCTTTGTCTGGGACTTTGCTACCTCCCAGGCAAACGGCACGATTTCTGCCATCTGCCTTTCCAACGCCCTCGCAGGTAAGGGAACGCAGTACGCCAACAACTACATGGTTCGACTTGGTGTCTACAACTGCGAAAGAAATGTTTACACGCAGGAGGCATATCGGGACAACAAGCGCCTTTATATCAGTGAGGGTTATCGGCTGGAAATGACCACCTACAACGATTCCACGCAGGCCATCCTGCGAAAATACCGGGATGATTATCTTCATGCCAGTTTGGTGGATCGTCCGTTGTCCAGAGTGGTTCTGGAGCCAGAGGAAGAATTCACCATCGAACTGGGGCATTATCCGTTGTACACCCACTATACCGGGGGTAGCTTGGATGGCACCGAGGCCCCATATAACAATAGCCATGATGTAAGGAACTATCTGTACCATGGTGCTGATGGAAAGTGGTATGGCCTTGTCCGTAGAAATAATCAGGTTTTCAACTATTCCAGCGGAGATCGAGATTATTACAATAATGCCGGTTATGAATGGTTCATGGATACCGTTGATGAAAACGGCTGTAAAACCCAAAAAATCGTTGCCCCCAGCGGCATCAACGAGTTTTTCAGCATCGGTATGAGTGGTAAATGGCTTATGTGCTACACGGGAAAACAAGTATATCGGATTGATACTACCAATGTGGCGAATATTGAACTGGTGTCGGGCATCACCTACAACTCATCTAACCTTGTGACCTACATCGTGGATGACGATGTTGTCATTAACGGCTGGTACTTCCTTGACGGGGTGCCAAAGCTGTATCTGCGAGAAACTCCGGATGCCAGCTATGTCGGTTGGGGACGAAGCCAGTTTGCCCGTTATAAGACCTATGCTATTCGGGAGTGGATGTACCGCTACGGTGACTATACCGTGTATAAGGAACTCTATCTGTACACCCCATACCTGGCAACCATCAATAACCTTGCCGAGCCGGTCATTAAAACGGCGGACAAGACCATGAAAATCACCTACACCATCACCGAGGAATGATGGCGGGTGCATTAGAGGAATCAGGACATCTCTTCGGAGGTGTCTTTTTTCATACTCAAAATTCAAAGGAGGATTTCAAAATGAAGGAATTCTGGAACACCATCCAGCTGATTTTTGCCGCTATCGGCGGTTGGCTGGGCTACTTCCTGGGCGGTTGCGATGGCCTGCTGTACGCCCTGATTGCATTTGTGGTCATCGACTACCTCACGGGCATCATGTGCGCCATCTCTGACCACACGCTTTCCAGCGAGGTCGGCTTTCGTGGCATCTGCCGCAAGGTGCTGATTTTTCTGCTGGTGGGCATCGCAAATGTTCTGGACATCCATGTCCTCGGCAACGGCAGCGTTCTGCGTACTGCGGTCATTTTCTTCTACATCTCCAATGAGGGTGTGTCCCTGCTGGAGAATGCCGCACACCTGGGTCTGCCCGTTCCCGAAAAGGTCAAGGATGTGCTGGAGCAGCTCCACGGCCGTGCGGAAGGAGATGAGCAGTGATGGGTTACACGAACAGCCCCCTGGTGGTCTATACCAAACTCAGTCCCAACCACTCTGGGCAGCGCACCCACAATATTGACCGTATCACGCCCCATTGCGTGGTGGGTCAGCTGAGTGCCGAAAGCATCTGCGGATGCTTCACCAGCCCGGACAGGCAGGCAAGCTGTAACTATGGCATTGGCCCGGACGGTCGAGTTGCATTGTGCGTGGAGGAGCGCAACCGTTCCTGGTGTTCTTCCAGTGCTGCCAACGACCAGCGGGCCATTACCATTGAGTGTGCCAGCGATGCCAAGGAACCCTATGCCATGACCACCGCTGTCTACGCTTCGCTCATCAAGCTGTGTGTGGACATCTGCAAGCGTTATGGAAAAACCAAGTTGCTGTGGTTCGGGGACAAGGACAAGACCCTGGCTTATGCTCCGAAGGCAGACGAGATGGTGCTGACCGTGCATAGATGGTTCGCTGCCAAATCCTGCCCTGGAACATGGCTCTATCAGCGGATGGGCGATCTCGCCAGCAAGGTAACTGCTGAACTGGGCGGTACTGCATCCGTGCCAGAAGTGAAGCCCTCTACGCCCACCACCCAGGGCATTAAGGCTGGTGACCTTGTGTCCATTACGGGCAACAACTACTACAGCGGAAAGGCAATCCCTTCTTGGGTGCGAAAGCTGAAGTGGTATGTCCATGAAGTCAGCGGTGACCGTGCGATTATCAACAAGGACGAATCCGGCAAGTATGCCATCATGTCCCCGGTGAAGGTTTCTGCCTTGACTGTGGCGGGTTCCGCATCTGCCGCCGATACCTATCCCACCCACACGGTTGTGAAAGGTGACACGCTGTGGGAGATTGCAAAAAAGTATCTCGGCAGCGGCTCACGCTACAAAGAGATCGTCAGCTTGAACGGGCTGAAAAGCAATGTCATCTACAGTGGCATGAAGCTGAAAATCCCCAGCAAGTGAACATCTTAAATGTTGCCCGATGAGGTGTTAAAAGCCTTGTCGGGCATCATTTTTTGGCATCAAAAATTCATGGAAAAATAGCGTTTTATTGCTTGACTAATCGCCACTTGTACGGGAATATACGATGACCCCAAAGGAAAGGAGGAACCCGTCATGCAAGTAAAAGTGATACAGCCGACCGTGCAACCCAAGACCTATAAACTGCGGGTATGCGCCTATGCCAGAGTGTCTGTGGACTCCGAAGAACTGGAAAATTCCCTGGACAACCAAATTAGCTACTTCACCAGCTACATCAAGGCAAACCCCAGCTGGGAGTTCTGCGGGGTATATGCGGACTTCGGCATATCCGGGTTCTATGAAAAACGCCCTCAGTTCCAGCAGATGATTGCGGATGCCAGGGCGGGTAAAATTGATCTGATAATTGTAAAAAGCGTCTCTCGCTTTGCCAGAAATACCGAGACCGTGCTGAAGTTCTCCAGGGAACTCAAAAGCATCGGTGTCGGTATTTTGTTTCAACTGCAAAACATCAATACGCTGGACGGTTCCGGCGAACTCATGCTTGCCATTCTGGCGGCGTTTGCACAGGCGGAGAGCGAGGATGCATCTCAGAACGCTCATCTTACCTACAAGCGGAAATTCAACGCTGGGGAGCGCACCAGCGGCTTGGAGCATACCTACGGCTACCAGGCAATCGATGGTGAGGTTGCAATTGATGAGGACACAGCCCAGACGGTTCGTTTGATTTTTGATCTTGCCGCACAAAGGGTATGGCCCGGCAAAATCGCCATTTACCTCAACAAGCAGGGCATTCCAAGCCCAGGCGGGCAGAAATGGATACCATCTACGGTTTTCCGCATTCTGGACAATACAGCTTACAAGGGGGACCTCATGCTCCAAAAGACTTATCTGGACAGCCGCCGGGTACGTCATAGAAACCGTGGAGAGCATGAATACTGGTACATTCCAGGCTACCACCCAGCTATCGTGTCCAATGAGCAATGGGATGCGGTGCAAGAGATTCTGATGGACCGCAGCAAGGCACTGGAAGAACGAAAAGCCACCCCAAAGGTCAATCATAGTCCAAGAAGCACCTACCCATTGTCGGGCAAGCTGTTCTGCCCCTACTGCGGCGAAAAGCTGATCCACAAGTGGGGCAATAAAAATAAGGATGAATACTGGGCTTGCAAAACGAACCTCAAAGTTGGCTCTCATGCCTGCAAAGGGGTATGGCTACCAGCCAGCGTTGCTGACGAATGGGGCGAGATTTCTGAACCCGTGACAGTTCTTGCGGGCAAGGACACATACGGAATGAGGGAATATACTGCTTACCCCAAAGAAGAATACGAGCAGTCTGCGGACTGTCCCTATCATGAGAAAGGAGCCTAAGCATGGCAAGACAAATTCTTCATATCCCTGCACAACAGCGGTCGGTAATGGTCGGCGGTGCAAGGATGCCGCAGAAGAAACTGCGAGTGGCAGCTTATTGCCGAGTGTCCACCGCCGAGGAAGAGCAGCTGAACAGCTTTGAAAACCAAGTGGCATACTACACCGCCTACATCAACAACAATCCGGAATACGAACTGGTGGACATTTACGCCGATGAGGGCATTTCAGGCACCAGCACCAAACGCCGTGACGAGTTCAACCGCATGATTGCGGATTGCCAAGCAGGGAAAATTGACCTGGTGATTACCAAGTCCATTTCCCGTTTTGCCCGTAACACCCAGGACTGCTTGAATTATTCACGCAAGCTGAAAGATATGGGCATCGGCATCCGCTTTGAAAAGGAGGGCATCAACACCATGGATGGCAGCGGTGAGTTGCTGTTCACCATTCTGGCTTCTCTTGCCCAGGACGAAAGCCGCTCCATTTCCGAGAATACCACCTGGGGCATCCGCTCCCTTTACAAAAAGGGTATCCTCCACATGAACACAAACCGCTTTTATGGCTATGACAAGGATGAAAACGGACATCTGATTATCAACCCTGAACAGGCAAAAATCGTAAAATGGGTGTTTGAGTCCTACATGGACGGAACAAGCCCAGATGTGTTGGCTCGGACGCTGAATGAGCGTCAGGTACCCGGTTGCATGGGCAAGCCAAAATGGACGGTGGATACCATTATGGGCATTTTGCAGAATGAAAAGCACATGGGTGACACCATCCTGCAAAAGACCTTCACCGCAGATTTTATGACCAAGAAGATGGTCAAAAACGAAGGTCAAGTTGCCCAGTATTATATCTCCGATGACCACGAGCCAATTGTCAGCAAGGAACTGTGGCAGGCAACCCAGCAGGAAATCCGCCGCCGCAAGGAATACATGAAAGTTCATGGTCTTCGGACGATGGGGCGCTACACGGATGCCCAGCCCTTCACGAACCGGATTTTCTGCGGTACCTGCGGTGAACTCTACTGGCGGCGCAGGATGCAACGCCTTGGGTATGTAAAGTATCAATGGAAGTGCAAGCAGAAGTGTCTGGGCAAGGAATCCAAGGGATGCATCAACACTGACATCTGGGAAACCGATTTGCACCAGACCTTTGTGATGGCATGGAACTCCTTGCTGGAACAGCGCAAAACACTCCTGGAAAACTGGAATGCACAGCTTGCCTCCGAAGACCCTCTGGTGCGTTTTCGTGCCAATCAGTTTATGGAACTGACAAAAGGCAATCCTCTGGATGAGGTGGATTTCACACTGGTTGGAAAGGTACTCGACCACGCCGACATCCTACCAACCGGGCTTGTTCGATACACCTTTTTGGATGGGACTACTATTGAAGTGACTTTCCCCTGATACGCAGGGTTCAAATCCAGCCAACAGGTCGGCCGGTATATGGAATAAAGCCGTATGCCGGTCGATTTGTTTTTTCATGATTTGGCATTCTCGGTTATCATTGGTAGGGATTGGCCGTGCGGGTGCCAATCTATTTTTGCGCCGGAGGAGGTGATTATATGCCCAAAAAGATGCAAATTCAGCAGACCGGAAAGTGGAACAAGGCTGCCAAGGCAGAAAAACGCCGAGAGCAGGAAAAGCAACGCATCCGATCTGCATTTGAGGACAAGCGGGATGTGGAATTCATTCCCGCCACCATGACAGTTGACTCCGAGAATAAGCCCAAGTTGCGTGTTGCAGCATATTGCCGGGTCAGCACCCTCGAAGATGCCCAAGCAGGCAGTTTTGAACTTCAGCAGCAACACTTCCGACAGATGATTGCAGACAACGAAAACTGGGAGGAAGTCGGGATTTACTCGGACGAAGGCAAATCCGGTACCAATATGAAAAAACGCCCCCAGTTTCAGCAGATGATCCAGGACTGCCGGGATGGGAAAATCGACTTGATTCTGACAAAGAGCGTCAGCCGTTTTGCCAGAAATACCATGGACTGCCTGCGGGTTGTTCGTGAGTTGAAAGCCCTTAACCCACCCGTTGGCGTTTACTTCGAGGATGTTTCGCTGAACACGGTGGAGGCGAAAAACGAGTTCACGCTGGGTGTCATGAGCCTGGTTGCCCAGGGTGAGTCGGAAGCAAAAAGCGCAGCCATTACCTGGTCTGTGATTGAACGCTTCAAAAACGGCATCCCAATCTTGTCCACCAATTTCCTGCTTGGCTATGACAAGGACAAACTTGGCAAGCTGGTGATTGTTGAGGAAGAAGCGGAGGTAGTCCGCTACATATATTCCAGTTATATGAACGGTATGACAATCCGCGAGATAGCTGAAAGTTTGACTGCCGCCGGGGTTCCTACGGTCAAAGGCAATCCGGTATGGAGTTATGCGACCGTCCGCAATATGCTACAGAACGAAAAATACTGCGGCGATGTGCTGATGCAGAAATCCTACACGGTGGATTGCTTTTCTCACAAGACCGTCAAGAACCGGGGCCAGAAGCCCCAGTACCGCCTTACCAACAATCACCCGGCAATTATCCCAAGGGAAGACTGGATGGCTGTACAAGCGATGCTGGCGCTACCCCGACGCAGAGGAGCCGCCATGCAAGAACCAATCGAAGAAAAATTCCGTGTTACCCGTATCAAGAGTGGGCGCCTGAAAGGGTTCGTGGCGCTGGACCCCAAATGGCGCACCAAAGACATTGACAAACTATTTGATTGGCTGGATGAACACAGCCGGAAAGGAAACTAACTACTATGAAAGACTTCAAGGATTTTAATTTCTCCGTTATCGATGTGACCATGGGTGCTGCCCCCACTATGACGATTAACCTCAACGGCATCTCCTTCAATGGCAAGACGCTGGATATTCTGGGTAACCCCGATTATGTGAAACCCCTGATGGATGCCGAAAATAAGGCGTTTGCCATTCAGGTCTGCAAGGAAAAGGACGGTGCAGCCATGAAGTTCACCAAGTCCTCCACGGGTGCTGGTTTCAGCAGCACTTGCAATACCATCCGGGCCGCTTTGCGGAGGCTGATGGGCGATACTTGGCGTGAGGACAAGCGGTACGAAATGGAGGGCGTTTTCTTCCAGGATGCCAAGGCAGTGGTGTTTGATCTTGCAAAGGCAAAGGAGATGGAGCCGTTCCGCTCCACTGGGCAGAAGAAAACCAAGTAAGGCACAGTTGATGAAAGATAGCCCGTGAATGTGCCGGTGGTAGGTATCCTGCCATCGGCATCTCGCTTCTTCTCTAAAGGTTTTGTCGCTTTCTTAGGAAAAGCTAATACTTGAAAAAGCGGGCATCAGACAGTATAATAGAGATATAAATTCATCAAAGAAAGGGCTCAGAAAAAGTACATACTTCTGAACCCTTTTTTTCTATGGAAGGAACTACTTCTATGAATTTACCCCAGGTCAACCCCAGGGGATACCCCACCCGTCAAATGGGGTACGCCCACAGGCGGCGAAGAACTGCCACCAACAAACGGTTTAGCGAAAATTCTCGTTCCCGTGGGTTGGGGATCCTGTTCCTCGATGAATTGCCGGAGTTTTCCAGAGCGGCACTCGAGACACTCCGACAGCCGCTCGAAGACAGGGAGGTGACAGTCTCGAGAGTGGAGGCCACGGTGACATATCCGGCCAACTTTCAGCTTGTGGCTGCGATGAACCCATGTCCCTGCGGTCATTTTCCGGACCTTGCGAGGTGCCGGTGCACGGAGGGACAGATCACGCGGTATCTACAGAAGATATCGGGACCACTGCTGGACAGGATCGATCTCTGTGTGGAGGCATCCCCGGTTACTTACGGGGACATCAGAGGCGGCGGAGAAAATGAAGCTTCCGGCGCAATCCGGGCGCGGGTGGAGCAGGCGAGAGAGATCCAGAAAGAGCGGTTTATGGAGGAAAACATCCGCTGCAACGGGGAGATGGCGGGGCGGCATATCCGGAAATACTGCGTGCTGGGGAAGGAGGAGGAGACCTTTATGGAGGAGATCTTTGAAAAGCTTGCGCTTTCCGCCAGAATGCATGACAGGATCTTAAAAGTCGCAAGAACGACGGCGGATCTTGCGGGTGAGAGTAAAATCCGGCTTTCAGATCTGTGCGAGGCGGTGTCCTATGTGAAAAGCCGGGAGAAGTTCTGGGGGAATTAATGCCTGAAAACGAAGCTTGTCCGGAACTTTTTTGGGTGCGGAACAGTTCTATGAATGAAAGGAAAGGGGTACATAAGATCATGGCTTACAACACACTTACCGAGCGGGAAGCGTTTTACTGCCTCTGCCATGTCCCGGGGTTCGGCAGTGCGACGATCGGGAAGTTAAGGGAAAGGTTCGGAACATATCAGGCGGTCTGGACGGCAAAGGAACAGGAAATACAAAAAGCGGGAGCTCTCACAGAGAAGCGCGTGATGGTCTTTTTGCAGGCAAGAGAGCAGGAATCTGCATGGCTGAAGGAATTTTATGGGCTGGAACGGACGGGGATCCGCTTTATCGCGGAAGGAGACACAGACTATCCGGAACGTTTCCTTCCATATAAAGACCGCCCGGCGGCGCTTTTCGTAAAGGGAAATCTTCCGGAAAACGAGGTCCCGGCGGTTGCCATTGTCGGCGCCAGAGCCTGCACGGAATATGGGAAGGAGGCGGCCGGATTTTATGCCGGGGAACTTGCCAATGCGGGAGTCAACATTATCAGCGGCATGGCGGCGGGAGTGGATGGCTGTGCCCACAGGGGCGCGATCGAGCGCGGAAAACCCACCTACGCGGTTCTGGGATGCGGGGTAAATATCTGTTATCCGCGGGAAAATTACAAAATTTTTCATGCCATGGAGGAAAACGGAGGCATCCTCTCAGAGTTCGTCCCGGGGACCCGCCCTGTGGCAATGAACTTTCCGCTGAGAAACCGGATCATCAGCGCTCTCGCTGATGCGGTCATAATAATAGAAGCGAGGGAGAAGAGCGGATCGCTGATCACAGCGGATTTTGCGTTGGAGCAGGGAAAGGAGGTTTTCGCCCTTCCGGGACGTGCAAATGACCCGTTGAGCGGGGGCTGCAACCGCCTGATCCAGGGCGGTGCGAGCCTGCTTTTGAGCCCGTCGGATGTGCTGGAATTCCTCGGGATGAAATACGAAAGAAAATTAACGATTCATAAATTTTCACAAAATAGGCTTGCCAAGAACGAAAATTTGGTGTATGCTTCGGTTGATTCGCGCCCCAGACATCTGGAAGAGGTCGCCGCATTGAGCGGACTCTCTGTGACAGAATGTATGGAAGCCCTTTTAAAGCTGGAGCTTGCGGGACTTGTTTTTGGAACCGGGAATCAATATTATAAAGCGGAATGATTGCAGAAGGATGTGAAAAATATGGCGAACAGTCTTGTGATTGTGGAGTCTCCTGCAAAGGTTAAAACAATTAAAAAATTCCTGGGAAGCACATATGAGGTGGACGCGTCCAACGGACACGTAAGAGATCTTCCGAAGAGCCAGCTCGGAATTGATGTGGAAAATGATTATGAACCGAAATATATCACGATCCGGGGCAAGGGCGATATCCTTGCGAAACTCCGGAAAGAAGTGAAAAAAGCAGATAAGATCTATCTCGCAACTGACCCTGACCGTGAGGGGGAGGCGATTTCCTGGCATTTGATGAAAGCGCTGAAGCTCGATGAGGTAAAAGATAAAAAAGTATACCGGATCAGCTTCAATGAGATCACGAAAAACGCGGTAAAGGCGTCCTTAAAGGCGCCGAGAGATATCGATATGAATCTTGTGGATGCCCAGCAGACGCGGCGTATCCTGGACCGTATCGTGGGCTATAAGATCAGCCCGATCCTCTGGGAAAAGGTAAAACGCGGACTGAGTGCCGGCCGTGTCCAGTCGGTGGCACTCCGAATGATCTGTGACCGTGAAGAGGAGATCTCCGCGTTTATTCCGGAGGAATACTGGAGTCTCGATGCGATGTTGAAAGCACCGGGGACAAAGAAGCCGGCAGCGGCCCATTTCCATAAAGATAAGGATGGAAAGACAGAGATCAGGAGCCGTGCCGAGCTGGATGCCCTGTTAGAGTCCTTAAAGGGACAGAAATTTATCGTAAATGATATCAGGAACGGTGAGCGCACGAAGAAGCCGCCGCTTCCGTTTACAACGAGTACCATGCAGCAGGAGGCGTCCAAGGCGTTAAACTTCTCCACCCAGAAGACGATGCGTCTCGCACAGCAGCTCTATGAGGGCGTTGATGTGAAAGGACACGGCACGGTCGGTCTGATCACTTACCTGCGTACCGATTCCACCCGTGTCGCGGAGGAAGCGGAGAAGATGGCAGGCGAATTCATCGCTGAGAACTATGGGGAAGCATATCTGTCAACGGGAGAGAATTCAAAGAAGAATAACGGAAAGATCCAGGATGCGCACGAGGCGATCCGTCCGACGAATCTTTCTCTGACACCTGTCAAGGTGAAGGAATCTCTTTCGAGAGATCAGTTCCGTCTTTACCAGCTGATCTGGAAGCGGTTTACCGCGAGCCGGATGTCTGCAGCTGTCTATGAGACGACTTCTGTTAAGATCATGGCGGGCGGAAATGAATTTACAATGACAGCGTCCAGACTGAAATTTGACGGCTTCATGTCTGTCTATATCGAGGCGGACGAGAAGGAAGAAAAGAATCAGATCCTCTCGAAGCTGGAAAAGGGCGAGGAGCTGGAGCTTGCCGATCTTGTAAATGCCCAGCACTTTACTCAGCCGCCGGCCCACTATACGGAGGCATCGCTTGTAAAGGCGATGGAGGAACAGGGCATCGGACGTCCGAGTACCTATGCTCCGACGATCACAACGATCCTTGCACGCCGGTATGTGGTGAAGGAAAATAAAAATATTTATGTGACTGAGCTCGGCGAGGTTGTCAACCGGATCATGAAGCAGTGCTTCCCGAGCATCGTGGATATCGCTTTCACGGCGAATCTGGAGTTCCTGTTAGACAGCGTCGGAGAGGGACTGACCCCGTGGAAGACGATCGTCAGAAACTTCTACCCGGATCTCATGGCAGCGGTGGATGAGGCCCAGAGAACGCTTGAGACGGTCCACATCGCAGATGAGGAATCGGATGAGATCTGTGAGGTCTGCGGAAGACGGATGGTCATCAAGTACGGTCCTCACGGTAAGTTCCTCGCATGTCCGGGATTCCCGGAGTGCCGGAATACGAAGCCGTATCTGGAGAAGACCGGCATCCCGTGTCCGAAGTGCGGAAAAGAAGTCATCATCAAGAAGACGAAAAAAGGCAGAAAGTATTACGGCTGTGAGGCCAACCCGGACTGTGATTTCATGTCCTGGCAGAAACCGTCCACTGAGAAATGTCCGGAATGCGGAAGCTACATGGTGGAAAAAGGAAACAAACTCGTCTGCGCAAATGAGCAGTGCGGTTTTGTGATGCCGATGAAGGAAAAGGAAGAGGAAAAGACTGCAGCTGAATAATCTGCTGCCGGTTACAGAATGAACGGCAGTGATAAAAAAGCTCCGGCGGGATGTGCGAGACACATTTTGCCGGATGTTTCTTGTAAGAGCTGTGAATCAAACCTGCATACGGCGGATGTTTCAGGCATCGGGTCAGTTGGTGTGGAAAGGTGAAATGTCTCTTCTGACAGTGAAATTTGCCGATAAATGCACTGAACTGCATAATTATCGCTACAAATGATACAATTCAGACAGTTTGAACTTCAAAAAATTGATAAGGACTTGACAATTTATTTCGATTTATCCTAATTATCCGAAAAAGTCTTGAAATTCTGGAAATATCGTGTTACAATTTAATCGATCAAATATTATTCGTACGATATCAGAAAGTAAAGGAGGTTTTCGGAAATGAGTGTTGAATTATTGGATAAGACCAGAAAAATAAACAAACTGCTCCACAACAACAATTCGCACAAGGTCGTATTTAACGACATCTGTAAAGTTTTAAGCGAAATTTTGCTGTCGAACATTCTCGTGATCAGCAAGAAAGGAAAAGTCCTGGGTGTAAGCATCTGTCCTGGTGTCGATGAGATCCATGAGTTGATTGAGGACAAAGTTGGCGGCTATGTCGATAAAATGTTTAACGAACGCCTCTTAAGTGTCCTTTCCACAAAGGAAAATGTAAATCTTGCGACTCTCGGTTTCGCTGAGGAGAACGTGAAGAAATACCAGGCGATCATCGCTCCGATCGATATTGCGGGAGAGCGTCTTGGAACTTTATTTATGTACAAATCCGACGAGCAGTACGATATCGATGATATTATTCTCTGCGAATACGGTACTACGGTTGTCGGCCTTGAGATGATGCGTTCTGTAAATGAGGAGAACGCGGAGGAGACAAGAAAGGTACAGATCGTGAAATCTGCGATCAGCACGTTATCGTTCTCCGAGCTGGAGGCAATTACCCATATCTTCGAGGAGCTTGACGGAAACGAGGGAATTCTTGTTGCCAGCAAGATCGCAGACCGGGTTGGTATTACAAGATCCGTTATCGTGAATGCGCTCCGGAAGTTTGAGAGTGCGGGTGTTATCGAGTCGAGGTCTTCGGGTATGAAGGGAACATACATTAAAGTTTTGAATGATGTTGTGTTTGATGAGCTGAAGGCGTTGAAGGCGGTTAATGCGAAATAACTGATAGAAGTGGTTTTGGTTGTAATTGAAGAAGATGTAAAAAGAGGTGCGGCGGGATTTAGGGCTGCGCCTCTTTTTTTGGTGGAATAGGGGAGAGTGGCTTTATGGAGGTGTTGGCGAGGGTACGCGGTGAGCTTCCGGGCTGGTGTGCTTTTGGGATGCGGGGATGGTTCCTCTAAGCGCCCGGGAGACTGCTAAGGGCGAAGAACAGGCAGCACAACTCGCTGCGCTCAGACAAGTGCTGCCTGTTCTTCAACGCAGTCACCCGCGCACTAAGAGGAAGCCAGATTCCCGGATCATGCACACCAGCCCGGAAGCTCACCGCTGGGTAACGCGAGAGATATAGAGGGGATGTTGTCTTGGTGCAGTGATCTGCGGAGGAAAGCAGATCTCTGGATTCATACATATCTGTCGGGAAGCTCGCTGCTGGGTAATGCGAGAAAACGAAAAAAGTTGGAAAAATAATAAAAAAGTACTTGCAGGGAAAATTGACTTATGATATAGTGAAAAAGCTGATATTATGCACGTCTGCGGATTCTGCAAGTGGTGCCTGAGTTTTTCAGGTGGTTGTGGAAGTGAGATGCAGGCGGAAGTAAATAACCAAATGGAGGAAAATAACATGAGCGTAATTTCAATGAAACAGCTTCTGGAAGCCGGCGTACATTTCGGTCACCAGACAAGAAGATGGAACCCGAAAATGGCACCGTACATCTACACAGAGAGAAACGGTATCTACATCATCGACCTTCAGAAATCTGTAGGTAAAGTTGATGAGGCTTACAAGGCAGTTGCTGATATCGCAGCTGAGGGCGGCACAATCCTTTTCGTTGGTACAAAGAAACAGGCTCAGGATGCAATCAAGGCTGAGGCTGAGCGTTGCGGAATGTACTATGTAAACGAGAGATGGCTTGGCGGTATGCTTACAAACTTCAAGACCATCCAGTCCAGAATCGCTAGATTAAAAGCAATCGAGAAGATGTCTGAGGACGGAACTTTCGACGTTCTTCCGAAGAAGGAAGTTATCGAGTTAAAGAAAGAGTGGGAGAAGCTTGAGAAGAACCTTGGCGGTATCAAGGAAATGAAGAAGATCCCGGACGCTATCTTTATCGTAGATCCGAAGAAGGAAAGAATCTGTGTTCAGGAAGCTCACACACTTGGAATCACTCTGATCGGTATCGCTGATACAAACTGCGATCCGGAAGAACTTGACTATGTAATTCCGGGTAACGACGACGCTATCAGAGCCGTTAAGCTTATCGTTTCCAAGATGGCAGACGCTGTCATCGAGGCTAAGCAGGGCGAGGCTGAGGCAGCAGAAGCAGCTGAGGAGAACGCAGAGGCTTAAGTTGTTATAAGGAATCCGGAAGGTGCTGTCAGTGGCAGCACCTTCTTCTGAAAAGACACGTTTTATTTTGATTCTTTAATATGATTCGGAGGAAATGAAACATGGCAGCAGTTACAGCTAAAATGGTAAAAGATTTAAGAGAAATGACAGGTGCTGGAATGATGGACTGCAAGAAGGCTCTTGCAGCTACAGACGGCGACATGGACAAGGCTGTTGAGTTCTTAAGAGAAAAAGGACTTGCAGGCGCAGAGAAGAAGGCTGGACGTATCGCAGCTGAGGGTATCGTTGACACAGCTATGACAGCAGACGAGAAGAAAGCTGTTATCGTTGAGGTTAATGCTGAGACAGACTTCGTTGCAAAGAACGCAAAGTTCCAGGCATACGTTGCTCAGGTTGCAGCTCAGGCTCTTACAACAACAGCAGCAGATATGGACGCATTCATGGATGAGAAGTGGGCAGCAGACGAGAGCCTTACTGTTAAGGAAGCTCTTTCCTCCCAGATCTCCATCATCGGCGAGAACATGAGCATCCGTCGTTTCAAACAGGTTACAGAGGAGAACGGTTTCGTTGCTTCCTATATCCATGCCGGCGGAAGAATCGGTGTTCTTCTTGACGTTCAGACAGACGTTGTAAACGACGCTGTTAAAGAGATGGCTAAGAACGTCTGCATGCAGGTTGCAGCTCTTAATCCGAAATACACAAGCCGTAACGAGGTAAGCGCAGACTTCATCGAGCATGAGAAATCCATCCTTATGGCTCAGATCCAGAACGATCCGAAGGAAGCATCCAAGCCGGAGAAGGTTATCCAGGGTATGATCCAGGGACGTATCAACAAAGAGATGAAAGAGATCTGCCTCTTAGACCAGGTTTACGTAAAAGCAGAGGACGGCAAGCAGTCTGTAGCTCAGTACGTAGCACAGGTTGCAAAAGAGAATGGCGCTAACATCGAGCTCAAGAGCTTCGTTCGTTTCGAGACTGGTGAAGGTCTTGAGAAGAAGGAAGAGAACTTCGCTGAGGAAGTTGCTAAACAGATGGGCAAATAATTCGAATTTCATAGAGACGTTAAAAAGGGCGTGTGAAAAAACGAGAGTTTTTTCATGCGTCCTTTTGCTTAGTGCGCCCGGCGGTGCACGTTTCTTAAAGGTTAAAGTCCCGAATCCGTCCGGTAGTGGGAAGGAATGGAAACGGTATCTGTGTTCGAGATTCTTTTTTGGTTTTCGGATGTTAAAACGGCAATGTTTTTCTTGTGTACAGTAGAGCGCTATAGTATAATAAAATCAGTTTTTTGTATGAATTTAAAAGCTATAATAAGGAAATCGGCAAACCAGATGAAAGTCTGGGACGCAAAGCTACAGGGCCTGTAAAATGGCAGCCAGTTGCATGAAATGAGGTGCACTGTCTGTCTGACAGTGTTTTTTTATGGAGTTATTTCACAGAAGTAACAATAATGATTTTATCAGGAAAGAAAGAGGTAAAGTATGAAAAAGGCAAAACGTTGTCTGATAGCAGTGGTGTCAGGTGTACTTGTAGCAACTGCTGTCTTGTCTGGATGTGGACAGTCAAAGAAAGAAGTATCTAAAAATGATGATCATCTTACCGTTTATCTGTGGGAAAATCGTTTGATGAAAAATATTGCACCCTATATCCATGAACAGTTTCCTGATCAGGATATTGAATTGCAGGATGGTAATATCCTTCAGGGAATGAGATTTCTGTGTGCAGAGGATAATGAGCTGAACACGGAGATCCTGATAGAACTGTTAAAGATTGAAGGTGCGGAATGTACCGTTTGTGAAAATGGCGAAGAGATTTTGGAAGCATTTGAACAGTCTGCTCCAGGTGA
>OGKA01000157.1_pt1 | contig 84249 bp, 92 predicted proteins | sample 1572211 | NCBI WGS metagenome assembly OGKA01 (sample SAMEA2582125, study PRJEB24529) | metagenome | biome: Human gut stool | place: China | collected 2011 | reverse complement strand
AGTCTTAATGCCCCCGGACGGGGCGTTTAAGACGCACACGTCACTCCGAGAAACATTAAATCAGGCTGACTTAGACTTGCCTTATTTTCGTACAACGGAACAAAACAGTCCCGGCTTGATGCAATTTGCCAATCTAAAACCCCCGGAACCACCCTACACGAGGAAACTCATGTCACCCGCAAACCAGCATTTGGCGAGCAGCTCATCAGATGATTTCAGAAAAGAAGGTTTTTATTTTAATGTAAATGTGCTAAAATGATGTTTAATACAAAATATTTTGCCGCATAAAGAAAGCATTTATGGCATAAAGTGAGGACACAGATGGAAACAAAAAGACAGGATAACGAGACAAATATAGAGGAAAAACAGAAAAGTTCGGGTGCAGCACGGGAAATCCTAAGCTGGGTTCTGACTTTCGCATTAGCAATCGGAGCGGCATTTCTGATCAAAAATTATCTGATCATCAATGCGGATGTGCCGACAGGATCAATGGAAAATACGATCATGCCGGGAGACCGTCTGATCGGAAACCGTCTGGCATTTTTAAAGAGCACACCGGAGCGGGGGGATGTTGTGATCTTCCATTATCCGGATGACGAGGAAGAACTTTATGTAAAAAGGGTCATTGGACTGCCGGGAGAGGAAGTCCGCATCGAGGACGGAAAGATTTATATTGATGGAGATGAGACACCGCTTGAGGAAGATTATTTAAAAGAAGAATGGACAGTGGCGACGGGACCATATTTATTTGAAGTGCCGGATGACTGCTATCTGGTTCTTGGAGATAACCGTAATGATTCCTGGGATGCGCGTTACTGGGATAATAAATATGTAAGCATTGATAAGATACTCGGTAAGGGTGAAGTCATTTACTGGCCGCTGCAGGATATCAGAAAAATTAAGTAGAAAATTTATAAAAAAGAGTTTGACAGACAGAAGGTAAACATCAGGTGCAGGGGGGCAGACATGATAACATTTCTTTCAAAGTTTTTTATCAGGGAAAAAGAGGATAAAGCGAAAATCAGGCAGGAGTACGGAATGCTTTGTGGTATGGTGGGGATTTTTTTAAACATCCTGCTTTTCTGTGGTAAATTTTTGGCAGGGACGATCAGCCGCTCGATCGCTGTAACTGCAGATGCATTTAACAACCTGTCTGATGCAGGATCTTCGGCAGTCACACTGATCGGATTTAAGTTAGCCGGGGCAAAACCGGACCCGGAGCATCCGTTCGGACATGGACGGATTGAATATGTGTCGGGACTGGTCGTTGCGGCAGCTATCCTTCTGATGGCATATGAGCTGATCCGTGATTCGCTGGTAAAGATCATTCATCCGGAAGAAACCGAGTTTTCCGTAATGGTGGTTGTGATCCTTATTGTTTCGATTCTCGTAAAATTGTATATGTATCTTTATAACAGCGGGGTGGCAAAAAAGATTGATTCTGCGGCAATGAAGGCAACAGCAACCGACAGCCTGAGTGATACCTGTGCAACGGCAGTGGTACTTGCAGCAACTTTGATCGGACATTTTACAGGGCTTTATGTGGACGGCTATTGTGGTGTGCTGGTGGGTGTATTTATCTTGTGTGCAGGCATTGGTGCAGCAAAAGATACGTTAAATCCACTTTTGGGACAGCCGCCGGAAGAGGAATTTGTACAGAAAATTGATCAGATCGTAATGGCACATGAGGAGATATGCGGGATTCATGATCTGATCGTGCATGATTATGGTCCTGGAAGACAGATGGTGTCGCTGCATGCGGAAGTTCCGGCAGAGGGAAATATCTTAGAGATACATGATATTATTGATAATGTTGAAAATGAATTAAAAGAAAAGTTAGGCTGTGATGCGACGATACATATGGATCCGATCGTGACATCAGATGAACATGTCAGTGAGATGAAAGCTGCAGTGACATCCATTATCAAGGGAATCGATGAGCAGATCAATATGCATGATTTCCGTGTTGTGACGGGGCTTACACATACGAATATTATTTTTGATGTTCTGATACCATATAAATTTCATATACAGGATGACGAGCTGGTTGCACGCATTACATCACAGGTGAGAGATCGTCTTGGAAATAACTGTTATGTCATTATAAAAGTCGATCATTCTTATGTATAAAAGAGCAGGGTAATTCAGGTTTTTACAAAGGAGAAGCGTATGCAGACACAAAACAGGGAACTGATCCTTTTGGTAGATGATGATCCGGGTAATCTGAAAAGAGCACAGACAATTCTTGGGGAAGAATTTCGAATTTCTGCGACTACATCCGGGAAAATGGCATTATCACTTCTTTCAAAAGTGACGCCGGATCTGATCCTTCTGGATGTAAATATGCCGGAAATGAACGGATTTGAAACACTGACAAAGATTCGCGAACTTGAAAATGGAGCTGCGATACCGGTTGTGTTTCTGACCGGTGATAATGATGCGGAGACAGAGACAAAATGTTTTGAAGCAGGGGCGATGGATTTTGTCGGAAAACCATTCGTCTCACAGGTATTAGTAAGCCGTGTGAAACGGATTCTGGAGAATAAACAGTATCAGAATCATTTAGAAGATATGGTTGCATCACAGGTTGCCCAGATCACGCGCATGCAGGATGAGGTGATCACCGGTATCGCAAACCTGATCGAAAGCCGTGACAACAGCACAGGACTTCATGTAAAAAATACGCAGAACTATGTGCGGATTCTGACGAGGGCGCTGCGTGAGCGGGGACTTTATGCAGATATACTTGATTATAATTATGAACTCAATACGGTAAAAGCATCGGTACTTCATGACATTGGAAAAATTAAGACGCCGGATGCAATCCTTTTAAAACCGGGAAGACTTACTGACGAGGAGTTTGCTGTCATGAAAAGGCATACCGTAGATGGCTGTGAGATCATTGACGGGATCATAGGAACTGTGGAACATGAGGAATATGTGGATATTGCCAGAAAAATAGCAAGACACCATCACGAAAGATGGGATGGTACAGGATATCCGGATGGATTAGCCGGGGAGGAGATTCCGTTATGTGCAAGGATCATGGCGCTTGCAGATGTTTTTGATGCACTTTATCAGGAACGGTGTTACAAAAAAGCAATCCGTCCCGCATCGAAAGTATTTGAAATAATAAAGGAAAACAGCGGTTCCCAGTTTGATCCGAACCTTGCAGAAATTTTTTGTGAATTACAGCAGAAAATTACGGATGTCAGTGAATGAGGGGAAACGTTATGAAAAGAGAAATCAGGAAAGACAGAGCGGGACTGATCCCGTACATACTTTATACCATATATACGGTTTATATGGTAATGGCAGCAGTTTACTTAAAATGGCCTAGCTGGGTAGCTGCAGTGGTAGTCTGCGGACTTTTGGCAAGCATCGGGCTTCGGATTCTGTTAGGACGATCCGCAAAACTGGCAAAATTATTTTGTTCGGTAATGATCTGGATGAACATTATTTTATATACAGTTTTTACGGATGGATCGTCTCTTACCATGGCAACGGTTGCGGCAAGTGTCGTGATGTTGTCTCTTTTTGATCTGATCGAGATTAATTATATTTCGTTGGCAGCAACGCTTCTTTTGTTTGGTCTTGATACATTCCTGTTAGATAAAGTTAATTATGATAATCCGGTACGGGAAATGGAATTTTTTATGCAGTTTCTTGCGATCATCATCCTCGAACTCATGGAAAATAAACAGTTAAAGAACCGTATACAGCATGAAATCGAACTTGACGAGGCAATGCGTGAACTTGAAGAAGCGGAACATGCAAAAGATGATTTTATGGCAAATATTTCACATGAGATCCGCACACCGTTAAATTCGATCATCGGAATCGGCTCAGAGTTACTGGATGCGAAAGTGGATGATACGACCAAAGAGCAGTTATATGATATTACGGTCGCAGGCAGGAATCTGATGTCCTTAGTGTCTGATATTCTGGATTTCTCAGAACTTGAAAATGATACAATGGAGCTTGTGGAGGAGCCTTATAATATCACATCTGTGATCAATGATGTGGTAAATATGGCACATGTGTGGAATAAAGAAAAGAATCTTGAGATCATTGTGGATTGCGAGGCAGATATCCCGAATAATCTGCTTGGGGACAGTCAGAAGATCTACCGTATTATTTTAAATCTGATTAACAATGCGATCAAGTTTACGGATGCCGGAGGTGTCATTTTGTTTGTTGGCGCCCGCAAGGAACCATATGGTATCAATCTCATGGTGAAGGTAAAAGACACCGGAATCGGCATGAGTGAGAAAAATATAGATGCACTGGAAAATACATACAATCAGGTAGATACAACACGCGACAGACGAGCCGGAGGTGTTGGTTTAGGACTTGCGATCTCACGCAAAATGATCGCAAAGATGAATGGACATATGCATATCGAGAGTGTTCCTGATGTGGGGACAACCGTTTCCATTATCATACCGCAGAGAGTACTGACGGATATGCCGCTTGTATCTGTACGTGATGCAGGGGATAAAAAGATCGTTTTTTATATGAATCTCGAAAGATATCGCTTTGGGCAGCTTCGTGACGGTTATCTTGAATGTATACAGAGGATGATCGATCAGCTTCATGTAGATGCTGTGCGCTGCTCTACGATGCATGAGTTAAAGAACCGTATCGAACATGAAACATTTCAGTTCCTGTTTGTTGCGGATGTGGAATATTTTGAGGAACAGAGTTACTTTGACAGCCTGACCGACAAAATGAAAGTAGTTGTCATGGCAAACAGGGATTGTGATCTGCAGAAAGTCGGATCAGAAGTACAGCTTATTTACCGCCCAATCCATGTGTTCTCAATTGCCACTGTTTTAAATGGCGAAAAACTTCAGCAGGATGCTTATGATGAAAGGTGGCACCATGACAGATTCCGCATAAAGGGAGCAAAAATTCTCGCTGTGGATGACAGTGCCATGAATTTAAAAGTTGTTTCAAGCCTGCTTAGCCATTATGGAATTACGATCGATACGGCACTAAGCGGCAAAGAAGCCATAGAGAAAATAAGTGACAGAAGCTATGATCTTGTGTTTATGGATCACATGATGCCGGAAATGGATGGTGTGGAATGTATGCACAGGATTCATGAACTGCCGGGATTCAGGGAGAGAAAGATACCGGTCATAGCACTGACTGCCAATGCGATAGGCGGAGCCAGAGAGATGCTGATAAGAGAAGGATTTGATGATTTTGTTGCGAAACCGATTGAAAAGTCAGCAATGGAACGTGTCCTCCGCAAATATTTAAGTGCATTTATTGAAAAAGATACCGGGGAAGCAGAGAAAATATCTGGTCAGTCCAAAGAGGAACAGAGTAGAAGTAGTGAAGTATCCGGTGAGTCAGAAGAAAGACAGAATGGAAGCAAGGAAGTATCCGACGGGTTATCAGAAGAAGAGAATTTTGAGGTGGCAGGTATTGATCATAAGTTAGGACTTTCCTATTTTGACGATAATGAAGCGGATTATATGGAGATCGTACAGTGTTTTTATGAACAGGGAAGAAGCCAGATCCAGACACTGCAGGAGTTGTATGATAAAAAAGACTGGGAAAATTATAAGATCAACATACATTCTCTGAAAGGACAGAGCCTGACGATCGGCGCAAAAGATCTTTCTGCAAAAGCAAAGAGAATGCAGGAAGCATGTGAGCATAAAAATGAAAATTATATCATACAAAACCATGTGGAGCTGATAGCAGATTATTGTGCGATTCTCGATGGACTGTCAAAATATGTAACGGCAGAGGGAGAAGAAAAGACCTTGTTACAGAAATTAGCGGCTGCGATCGATAATTTTGATCAGGAGGAGGCAATAAAACTGCTGGAAAACATAAAAAATGAAGCAGGCAGTTCACTGACGGATTCGGATGCACAGATCATCACTGATATGACAGAACAGATTGAACTGTTTGATTTTATCAGTGCGGCAGAAACATTAAAAAAATGGGGAGGTGACGTGCAATGAATAAGTTAAGTGACAGAATTATCCGGGTACTGATCCGGAAAGATGTTTCCATTCATGCACAGTTATTCCGGTTTATGTCACTGCTTGGAACGATTGCAATGGCAGTAGGCGGAGTTTATACGCTTGCCGAAGGGATGGAAATAAAAAATGTTATTGCATTGTTTGCCGGGGCATTTTTTATGGGAGTGCTTTTTTGGACGGGAAAGAAATTTAAGCAATATGATATCTGTTCCTTTATTCTGATGCTGGGACTGAATGGGATTTTCCTGCCGGTTACATTTATGCGTTCCGGGGGTTTAAAAAGCGGTATGCCGCTCTGGTTTGTACTCGGTTTTATCTCACTCTTTTTTCTGCTCCGCGGAAAAGGACTTATTGCGGGAACAGTCATAACGATCATTGCAGATGCGGTCTGTTTTTATATAGCGATGGTTTATCCGGAGAAAATTGTTTATATGGAATCAGAATCTGTGGTTAACGTCGACATTATTGTAAGTACTGTTATAACTGTTTTTCTGACCTGTGCATTTATGTTTATTCAGATCACACTCTATGAGTATCAGCGAAAAGAAAATGAAAAACAGCAGGCAAAGCTAGTTGCTGCAATGAATACACAGAGCCGTTTTCTTGCCAATATGAGTCATGAGATCCGTACGCCGATCAATACGATCATAGGGTTAAATGAAATGACACTGCGGGAGGAGAATCTGTCGGACGATATTATTGAAAATGCCAATAATATCCAGAGCGCAAGTAAGATGCTGCTATCCCTGATCAATGATATTTTAGACCTGTCGAAGATCGAGGCTGGAAAAATGGAGGTTGTTCCGGCACGTTATGAGACAGGTAAGCTTTTCAGTGAGATCGTAAATACGACCTGGATACGTGCACATGAGAAAAATCTGGAGTTTTGTGTCAACGTATCCGAAAAACTGCCGTCAATGTTATACGGCGATGAAATGAGGATCAAACAGGTTCTGACGAATATTTTAAGTAATGCGATCAAGTACACGCAAAAAGGATCTGTTACGTTGTTTGTGGAAGGGGAGCAGACAGGGACGGATGAAATCCTTTTAAAAATGTCCGTGATCGATACCGGTATGGGAATCCGGCAGGATGATATGAAATATCTGTTTGACAGTTTTAAACGGGTCAATGAGGGCAATACGAAAGGAATCGAAGGAACAGGACTTGGACTTTCCATCTGCAGCCAGCTCGTAAATCTGATGGGCGGTCAGATCACGGTTGACAGTATTTATCAGAAGGGTTCCACTTTTACGATCACGATTCCACAGAAGATCGTGAATGCTGCACCGCTTGGAAATCTCAACTACAACAGTTCATCGAGACATCAGAGGTCTTCCTACAAAAAGAGTTTTGAAGCTCCGGAAGCAAAAGTACTTGTTGTGGACGATAATGATATGAATCTGCTTGTTGCCAAAAAGCTGCTCCGGGAGACAAAAGTCCAGCTTTCCTTAGCACACAGCGGAATGGAATGCTTAAAGCTGACGGCGAAAAATAATTATGATGTGATCTTTATGGATCATATGATGCCGGAAATGGATGGAGAAAAAACCATGGATCTGGTACGCAATCAGGAAGGCGGATTCTGCCGGAAAACACCGATTATCGCCCTGACGGCAAATGCAATGTCAGGAGCGGAAGAGAAGTATCGTAAAATGGGATTTTCCGATTATCTTGCGAAACCGATCAATGGCATTCTTTTTGAGGCAATGCTGCTTCGTTATCTGCCGAAGGAGCGTATTGAATATATGGTTGCTCCGGATGAGATCAGTGAAATGGACGGATTCCGTATTTTAGGGCAGAAGAAAAAACAGAAACTGATCATCAGTACAGATAATGTGGTAGATCTGCCGAATGATGTGGTAAGGCAGCTTGGAATACCGATGATGCATTATTTTGTAAACACGGAATACGGTCATTTTGAGGATATGGTGGAAATCCATTCGGACAGCCTGCTTTCTTATATTGAAAAAGATCAGTATGCAAAATCAGAAGCACCGACAGTCGGGGAGTATGAGACATTTTTTGGAAATCTGCTTGAGGAGGCAGAGCAGGTGCTTCACATCTGTATTGCTTCCGGATCGGGAAAGGGATTTGAGAATGCAGGAAAGGCAGCAGCCGGATTTTCCCATGTGCAGGTCTATGATTCGGGACATTTATCCAGTGGCACAGGACTGATGGTAATGCAGGCGGCAAACATGTCATTGAAAAACAGGGATATGGATGAGATAATACAGAAGTTAGATGAGATGCAGAAAAAAGTGCAGACAAGTTTTATACTTGACAGTTCTAAGCAGCTTTACCGCAGCGGGCTCTTAAATAAGCAGGTTTGGAAACTGACAGAGATGCTGCAGTGTCATCCGGTTTTGTCACTGCACAAAAAGAAAATAGTGCCGTCCGCGATCTTTTTTGGTGATACGGAGAATGTTTATAAAAAATATATTCGTGCGCAGATGGCGCGGTTTGCCTCCATTGATCAGAGAGTTTTGTTTATAACGTCTGCAGGGTGTTCAAAAGAGACGAAAGACATGATCTTAGAGGAAGTGCAAAAATATAAGCAATTCGATCAGGTATACATGCAGGAGGCATCGGCGGCAATCACGAGTAACTGCGGAGCGGGGTGTTTTGGACTTATTTATATGTTAGAGTAAGATTTTAATGGTGCTGTTTGCATCATAAATATAGTACGAAAGGAAGGATGAGGAATGAAAAGTGTAAAGAAAAAGATAACGGCAATGTTGATGGCAATTCTTCTTATATTTAGCGGGAGCATGATCGCAGTGGATGTTATGCAGCCAGTCACTGTTGCAGCGGCATCTGCTGTAAAGCTGAATAAAACGAGCCTGACGATGACAAAGGGAAAGACATATCAGCTTAAATTAAGACCGGCGCAGAAAAAAGTGAAATGGTCATCTTCAAAGAAAAAAGTAGTCAGCGTTTCAAAAAGTGGAAAACTGACTGCAAAAAAAGCAGGAAAAGCAACAATTACGGCAAAGGTCGGGAAAAAGAAATATACCTGCAAAGTAACGGTAAAAAATAAGCCGGCGGCTGTTCTGACAAAAGCAGATAAAGAGAAAGCAGAAGTTCTAAAGCTGATCAACAAGGAGAGAAAGGCGCAGGGAAAATCTTCTCTGAAAATGAATGATACCTTAAATGCTGCAGCAGATAAGCGGGCAAAAGAGCTTACACAGCTGTTTTCGCATACAAGACCAAACGGAGAGAGCTGTTTTTCTATTTTAAGTGAAAAGAAGTATCAGGTAAATTATCGCAGTGCAGGTGAAAATATTGCGGCAGGTTATACCGATGCAGCAGATGTTATGAATGGATGGATGAACTCACCGGGACATCGTGCTAATATTTTAAGCGATTCTTATGATCAGGTTGGAATCGGTTATTATTATGATGCGAATGCGCCATATCGTTATTATTGGGTGCAGATCTTTATGGGAAGCTGGTAAAAAAGTATTGACATTTTAAGAAAGAGTGTTATACTCGGACACATAAAAACAGAATATGATCTTCAGGGCAGGGTGAGATTCCCTACCGGTGGTATAGCCCACGAGCCGCAAGGCATGATTCGGTGTAACTCCGAAGCCGACAGTATAGTCTGGATGAAAGAAGATATGGATAAGCAGGATTGAAAGGATCGTTTTAAACGATCGGTAAGAATGCATACAAGGCTCTGGAATAGTTTTATTTCAGAGCCTTTTTGTTTGTGACAATAGAATTTCGCAGAGCGTGTATTCTATCGTCATGAATCAACAAAGATTGCAGATTCTGTCTTGCAGAAAGGGGAATGTATTCATGCAACAGGAAAGATATATGCGCCGTGCAATGGAACTTGCAGAACTCGGCAGAGGATGGACAAAGACAAATCCGGTGGTTGGTGCGGTTCTTGTAAAAGGGGACAGGATCATCGGGGAAGGCTATCATAAAAAATTTGGCGGACTTCACGCAGAGAGGGAAGTGCTGGCGGATTGCAGGAGCAGGGGAGAAGATCCGGCGGGAGCAGACCTTTATGTGACATTAGAACCGTGCTGTCATTACGGGAAAACGCCTCCATGTACACAGGCGATCATAGAAGCTGGCATCAGCCATGTGTTTGTCGGGGCGAAAGATATTAATCCACTTGTGGCGGGAGGAGGAATCCGGCAGTTAAGGGAGCAAGGCATCCTGGTGACGGAAGGAGTTTTACAGGAGGAATGTGAGTACCAAAATCGGGTATTTTTTCATTATATCCAGACAAAACTGCCCTATGTGCGGATGAAATATGCGATGACACTGGATGGAAAAATCGCATCGGCATCTGGAAAATCGCAATGGATCACCGGAGAGGCGGCAAGAGAACAGGTACACCGCATGCGGCATGAAATGACCGGAATCATGGTTGGGGCAGGCACGGTAATCGCGGATGATCCAATGTTAAACTGCCGTCTGCCGCAGACAAAAGACCCGGTCAGGATCGTTTGTGATACGACACTGCGGATACCGCTTAAGAGCCGTATCGTGCAGACCGCAGAGGAGCAGAAGACCATCATTGCAACCTGCTGCCAAGATGAAGCAAGGATCAGGGAATATCAGAAATATGCATGCCGGATCATAGTGACAGAGCGTGCGGATGGAAAAGTAGATTTAAAAGAACTGATGCGGCAGCTTGGAGCAGACGGGATCGAGAGTGTATTACTTGAGGGCGGTGCCATGCTGAACTGGTCGGCGTTAGAAGCCGGAATCGTCAATGAGGTGTATGCGTATGTGGCACCGAAACTGTTTGGCGGTGCAGATGCCAAAAGTCCGGTTGCAGGAATGGGCGTGGATCATCCCGATGATGCGTACCATCTGGTCAATCAGAGGATACAGCAGGTGGGGGAGGACATTCTGATCACCGGGGAGCTGAAAAATAAATGAGAGGGAAATAGATACATAAGGTTTGAACATACTGTAAAAAGGCAGGGAGGGGAGGAAATTTGTTTACAGGAATTGTGGAAGAGGTCGGAAGAATCATAACAGCGGACCGGAAAGGCAATTCTGCCAGACTGAAAATAGAGGCAGAAAAAGTATTGGAGGATATCAAAATTGGTGACAGCATTGCCGTCAACGGAATCTGTCTTACCGTGACATCTTTTGGAAAAAACTATTTTACCGCCGATGTAATGCACGAAACGCTGCGGAGGTCATCGATTGGAGAAGCAGCGTCAGGCAGCCCGGTGAATCTGGAGCGCGCGATGGCGGCGAACGGCAGATTTGGCGGTCACATCGTGACAGGACATATTGACGGAACCGGAACGATCTGTGAAGTCATATCAGATGAGATCGCGATTTATTATTCCATTAAAGCGCCTGAGAAGATCATGCACTACATTGTTGAAAAGGGTTCTGTCGCAGTGGATGGGATCAGCCTTACCATTGCAGAAACGACACAGACCACTTTTATGGTGTCTGTTATCCCGCATACGGCGCAGTGTACGGTTTTGGCTCACAAAAAGGCGGGGGATAAGGTAAATCTGGAAAATGACTGTATCGGGAAGTATATAGAACATTTTTTGAACTGGAAGGAAGAAAAAATAACGGAGAGTAAGATCACGAAGGAGTTTTTATTTTCTAATGGATTTTGAAAACTCAGAAAAATCAAGTGAAAGTTCTTGCATGGAAAGGGAGAAGTATAATGAGAGAATTTGATACAGTGGAACAGGCATTAGAAGAATTGAAAAAAGGAAAGATCATTCTTGTGACAGATGATGAAGATCGTGAGAATGAAGGGGATTTTATCTGCGCGGCAGAGTTTGCAACGACAGAAAATCTGAATTTTATGGCAACACATGGAAAAGGACTGATCTGCATGCCGATGTCAAAGGAGATCTGTGAAAAATTAAGACTCCCGCAGATGGTGGCAGACAATACGGATAACCATGAGACCGCATTTACCGTATCGATCGATTATGTCGGCACAACGACTGGAATATCGGCGGAGGAACGCGGTATGACGGCAAGGCATTGCATCAGTGAGGATGCAAAACCGGAAGATTTTCGCAGACCGGGACACATGTTTCCACTGCTTGCAAAAAAGAATGGTGTGTTAGAACGTAACGGTCATACAGAAGCAACCGTTGACCTGATGCGTCTTGCCGGATTAAAAGAGTGTGGTTTATGCTGTGAGATTATGCGTGAGGACGGAACAATGATGCGTACAACAGAGCTCATGGAATTGGCAGAAAAGTGGAACATCTGTTTTATCACGATCGCGGCAATTCAGGAGTACCGCAAAAAACATGAGAAACTGGTAGAGTGCGCAGCAGTCGCAAAACTCCCGACAAAATATGGAGAATTTAAAGCGTATGGTTATCAGAATATTTTAAACGGGGAACATCATGTTGCGCTGGTAAAAGGTGAGATCGGAGACGGAGAGGATGTGCTATGCCGTGTACACTCCGAGTGCCTGACGGGAGATGTATTCGGATCTTTGAGGTGTGACTGCGGGGAACAGCTTGCTGCGGCAATGGAACAGATCGAAAAAGAAGGCCGCGGAATCCTGCTTTATATGCGGCAGGAGGGAAGAGGCATCGGATTACTGAACAAGCTGCGCGCCTATACATTGCAGGAGGAAGGAATGGATACGTTAGAGGCGAACCTTGCGCTCGGTTTTGCGGGGGATGAGCGGGAGTATTACATCGGAGCACAGATTTTAAAAGATCTCGGTGTAAAAACGCTGCGGCTTCTGACCAATAACCCGGATAAAGTTTACCAACTGAAAGATTATGGCATGGAGATCAAAGAGCGCGTGCCGATCCAGATGAAGGCGACACCGTATGATCTGTTTTATCTGCGGACAAAACAGGAAAAGATGGGGCATATGCTTCGTTTTGAATAAGAGGATACATATTAAAATATCTATGGTGTCAACCTGACACCAACGTTATAAAAAGGAGATTAAAAAATGAACGTTTTAGAAGGAAAATTAACAGGAGCAGAGGACATTAAGATTGGGATTGTGGCAGCGAGGTTTAATGAATTTATCGTGTCAAGACTGATCGGGGGTGCACTTGACGGGTTGAAGCGTCATGATGTACCGGAGGAGCAGATTGATCTGGCATGGGTGCCGGGAGCGTTTGAGATACCGGTGATCGCAGAGAAGATGGCGGCAAGTGGAAAGTATGATGCAGTGATCTGCCTTGGGGCAGTGATACGCGGGGCAACGAGCCATTATGATTATGTGTGCAATGAAGTTTCCAAAGGGATTGCAAGTGTTTCCTTACAGAGCAAAATACCGGTTATGTTTGGCGTCCTTACGACAGACAATATTGAACAGGCAATCGAGCGCGCAGGCAGTAAGGCGGGAAATAAGGGGTATGAATGCGCTGTGGGTGCGATCGAGATGGTGAATCTGATGCGTGTAATGGAAAAGTAAAGATATTCCCATCAGGCTGATTTTGAAAAGAGCATTTTCAATGTCCATCTTTTGACTGCAATACTTTATTCGTGAATTTCCAAGGGAAGATTGTCAGGGTCATAAAAGAATGTCATTTTTTTGCCTGTGTAAATATCGAGTCTGACCGGCTCAGTTACGATACCCCTTTTATTCAATTCTCTTACGGTATCATCGACTGAGTCTACAGCAAAGGCAAGATGCCGAAGACCGTAAGCCTCTGGATAACTGGGGCGTTTCGGACAATTTTTAATGATAAAAAGTTCTAATTCCATCTCATCGAGTTGAAGATCAATTTTGTAATCATCACGTTCTGGTCTGTAATTTTCTCGAACGATAGAAAAACCTAACAGATCCACATAAAAGTGCTTTGATTGCTCATAGCTGCTCCCAATAATGGCAATGTGATGAACTTTTTTTAAATTCATGGTGTATTTACCTCTCTTTTACTTTGTTTGAATACATGAAATATAATGTTTTTTATATGTTCCAAAAGAAAACCTGCTTAGAAGCATTTCTATATTCATCCTCACAAACTTGAAGCTGTCTATTTCTTCTTTATCATTTTCTTTTTCATCACATTATGTTCAAACTCAACCCATACTATCTCAGCAAGTATCACTATCACAAAAATAACCGCAGCCACCTGAAGCGCAACGCCATCCAGTTTTTCAATAAAATATGCCACAATTGATAACGTAATAAAAAGCGCACAACCCAAAATAATAAAATTCCTGCCATGTCTATGGTTCCATTCAGTAACACTTATCAGTTCATCTTCACGAGGTGCTTTTTCTCCTGTGTTTATTGCTACTGGTTTTTCAGCCCTATACTGCCTTATTCCAAGTATGATAAAAATAAGTGAAACTAATAATGAGATTACCAAATAAATAATTGTAGCAGCCATATCTATCCTCCTGAATTAAAAAAGTAATTTATCAAATCAACAACTTCCTATTTCAATGTTTCATATGACCATCATCAATAACCGGAGATTTTCTCTTATCATCCTCTTTGATTTCCCGGATCACTTTACAGGGATTGATTCGTTCCAATCCTTAAATTCATTTTAACACAGTACATAGTGTAGTCAAAGTTATTTTGCATATAAAAAAACAAGCCCAATCGCAGCATTTTGCTGCAGATCAGACTTGTTTTTTAATAAAGCTATCTGCCGAGTGTGTCAGAGGTGGTTTCGGAAGATTTTGTCTCGGTATTTTCCGAAGACTTTACTTCCGTGTTCTCAGAGGACTTTGTTTCAGTATTTTCCGAAGACTTTACTTCCGTGTTCTCAGAGGACTTTGTTTCGGTATTTTCGGAAGACTTTACTTCTGTGTTCTCAGAGGACTTTGTTTCAGTATTTTCGGAAGACTTTACTTCTGTGTTCTCAGAGGACTTTGTCTCGGTATTTTCCGAAGACTTTACTTCCGTGTTCTCAGAGGACTTTGTTTCGGTATTCTCGGAAGATTTCTCTTCAGTTGTTTCTGTCGGATTTTCCGTTTCTGTCTCTGTCTCATGGATCACATCTGGATCTTCATAAACAACCTCATCAACTCCGGCACGAAGAAGGATTCCCTTTGAACCGAGAATATTTACGCTGATCATATCTCCATCTTTTACGTTATCGAGACTGGTTGTAACAAGTGCAGAAGAAATGTAGTTGGTAGGAACTTTTTCACCATTTACAAAAATCTTTGTATTCCTGGTAAATCTTGAACCATAAACAGCAAGGATGTTACGGTCAGAGTTTTTGCGGAGATTGGAAATCGTAACATCCTCCACATCCATCTGAAGGTCAGTAGCAGGATAGAGATCCTCGCCGCTGTAAGTATATCTTTTGCCGTAAAGTAAATCATACTGCAGATTCTCAAGACCATTTAAGTATGTCTCGGAATTGCGCTGTGTCTGATGGTAATTAAACATGGTTCCTTCGTGGATACCTGCCTGATCTGTGATCTGGGAAAGAAGCTGGTAAGCGGTCAGATCAGCATCTTCTTTCGGAAGTCCCATATTATTCCAGGTGATATATTTTGTCTTGAAAATATCACCGGATTTCATATCAGAATCAGAAAGTCCCATGGTCGGAAGATGATCGCCGAACATTACGACGATGGTATCCTCACCACGACGGTCAACAGCGGAGATCAGATCGCCGATGAAATCATCTACCTCATGGATCATATTTACGTAATATTCCCACTGATTGTTTGATTCTTCTGTTGCTGCGCCGGTAACTTTGATTGCCGGATCAGTTAAAATCTTTTCGGTCGGGTAATCACCGTGGCCTTCTACGGTGATCGTATATACAAAATCGGACTGATCTTTTGTGGAATCCAAGGCTTTTACAGTTTCCTGAACCAGTATATCATCCGTTGGCCAGTTGCCGTTTGGTGTGTACTGTGTGATGTTCATCAGCTCTTTACTGGTAAAGGTATCGAATCCCATCATGGAGAAAGCATTGTTTCTGCTGTAAAAAGTAGCTGTATTATTGTGAACTACATGTGTTCCGTAACCGATCTTTGATAAGTCAGATGCGATACTCTCACAGTCAGTCTGTTTTAAGATGGTTTTATAAGGATACTCGCCGGTTCCAAAATACTGCATGCTCATACCGGTTAAAACTTCAAATTCTGTGTTTGCAGTACCTGCACCGACAACCGGAACGGTCAGATATCCGGTGGAGTAATTGCGCTCTAAATTATGGAAATTCGGAATCGGATCTTCGGACATATTTAAAAAGTTTACTTCGTAAGGATCTGTGAATGACTCTAACAGTACACAGATGATATTTGGTTCGCTGCCTTTAGAAACAGTGGTCTGTTCTTTGGAAGAATTAACCAGGGTTTCGATCGCATCGACCGTTTCCTCAGAATAATCATCCGGTTTGCTCATACCACGGCCAACCACACTGGTGGAAAAACCGTATACAAAACCATAATCGGCATAACCCTGAGCGATATTGGAAAAATAGGAAGCAAGGATGTTAGAACCCTGTGCAGCCTGTGTAGTAATCGGAAGTCCGACTAAAAGTAAAGCAGCAATCGAAACCGGACCTAATACAAAATGACGTTTTCCCTGATATTTTGGCCCTTTTGCAAAAAAGAAACCTAAAAATACGAAAAATGCAACAACAACACCGACTACAAGAGTTGCCTCTTCTGCGGTAAAATAGTTTGTATTCTGCATTGCGAACAGGTCAGAGATACATTTTAGATCGGTGTAGCTGAAAGGTGTGACACGGTTTGAAAGGATCAGACCGTTGATTGTACCAAGAAACAGCCATAAACCACTGATCAGTACACGTAGCTGCGCCCTGCACCGGAACAGGTATACGATCGAGAGCGATGCAAATACGATAAATGCATTGTAAAGGTATGCAAGTGTGTGATTATGTAAGAAAGAGATGGTTGAAAGAAAATCTCTTCTTGAAATCACTTCGATCGCAAATGTCAGCATGCATGCTAAGATAAAATGAAATACTAATGAGTACTTGTTTAAAAATGCTATCATTTTATAATATTTTTCGCCGTGTGGCTTTTTCTTTGGTAATTTTGAACGGATAAGAGAAATCTTATCAAGACAAAGATGTAATTTTTCTTTCATGGTGACCTCCCAAAGTTTCGTATAATATCAAACTGTCTATCTTTAAATGGAAATGCTGTTGTTTTTGGTATTTTGTAAAAGGTACGTAAACCCTGTGTAAAAATATTATTTTTGACACTAAGAGAATATATCGCTTCTCAGGTAAAAAATCAATCGGAAAGATGAATAAAAAAGAATGAACAATCTGTGTTTTTCTATTGAATATGAATAAAAAATGAACAAAATATGTCCAAAACAGGTAAAAACAGGAAGAAAATTGGGATTGCAAGTGTGCAAATCTCCTATATAATAAGGAAAGAAGGTAATCAGATAAGCCCCAGATATTATAAAGTGCTGTCTGCACAGGCATATCAGGAAAATGTTGCGTCGGGAAAGGAGAGCCACATATGGGAAAGTTTACTCATTTTAATAAGGAAGGAAATGCGATCATGGTGGATGTTCATGCCAAGGATGATACTTACCGTGTGGCAGTGGCAGCCGGAAAGATATATGTCAATGAGGAGGTGTATGCGGCAATCAAGGGACATACCGCAAAAAAAGGAGATGTTCTTGGGGTGGCGCGCATTGCAGGAATCATGGCTGCAAAGAAAAATTCGGAACTGATCCCCCTATGTCATATCATTGCACTGACAGACTGTGAAGTCAGCTTTAAGATGCATGATGAGGAAAGTGCTATTGAGGCAATCTGTAAGACCTCCTGTATCGGAAAGACTGGTGTTGAGATGGAGGCGATGACAGGGGTGAGTGTGACACTTCTGACCATTTACGATATGTGCAAGGCGATGGACCGTGGGATGCGGATCACCGACATTCATTTGCTGGAAAAGGATGGCGGCAAGAGTGGACATTATGTCTGTGAAAAATAAGATTGGTGCCCGGCAAATGCTGGTTTGGGTGTGAGTTGAGTTCCCCGGTGAAGGGTGGTTCCGGGGTTTTTGATTGGCAAATTACATCAAGCCGGGACTGTTTTGTTCCGTTGTACGAAAATAAGAAAGCGATTTCACTCTGATAATAATCAGAGTGAAATTAGTATGCCTGAGTTAGGTTGTGGCTGAGTGACGTGTGCGTCTTAAATGTGCCATCCGGGCACATTAAGACTTGTGCTGCCGTCCGTGGCAGCACAACACTGTATTTCGGGCAGGCATACTAAGACTTTCTAATTTTCTCCCAAAGTCACAAAACGAATCCCGGTTTGATGCGATTTGCCAGCCGCAAGGCTGTGAATCACCCTTTGCCGGGGAACTCATTTTACAACACTGGGCGGTGCGTAAATTTTTAGTGTCTTATGTCTGAATCTGCTTAAACAATATTTTCAAATAACTATGTTTAATAGATTATTATTGATTTGATAATGCTGAAAAAACTTCAATGTATCCCGTTATGCCCATGTTTATTGCCATACACATTTGAAAAATATTCTGTGTTATTTGGTCTGGCAATTTACCAAGTAATCCGTATTATGCAATGTAGCAGATAAAAATTCTAGCAATTCATTAGGATGAATATTAATGATACAGTACATTAGCATTTTAAGCATATTTTCATTCAAGCGAATATCAAAAGGTCCACACCAACGCCCCAATTCTGAGATGAACCGCCCGCTCAAATGGTGTTCATAACCCGACGATTGGCATTTTGCGCAAAGCCGAAGTAATTTTGGGACTTTGGGAGAAAATTAGAAAATCTTAGTGTGTCTATAGGTACACAGTGATGTTCTGCCACGGATGGCAGAACAAGGCAGCATCGAGTCATGGATGACTCGTTGTTGCCGGTCACGTCACTCCGAGAAAATCTAACTCAGACACACTTAGACTTTTCTTATTTTCGTACAACGGAACCAAAATTAACTCCGGCTTTGCGTAAGATGCCACTCACAAGCCTGCGACACACCATTTGGACGGGCGACGCATATCACCCACAAACCAGCATTTGGCGGGCAGGTTCATGGAATTATTAACAGTTATCAACAAGCATGGATATTATTGAAACAAATCAGCATAGAAATGGAGAGTAAGATGAATAATAAGTACACAGTCGGAATCATAACAGCAAGCGACAAAGGTTCAAAGGGAGAGCGTGAGGATATCAGTGGAAAACGGATCAGAGAAATACTGCCGTCTGAAAAATACGAAATTATATCCTATCGGGTGCTGCCGGACGAGCAAAAAGAGCTGGAACAGGAAATGATAAGGCTTGCGGATGAATGTAAATGCAGCCTGATCTTAACGACAGGCGGAACCGGATTTTCCCTGCGGGATGTGACACCGGAGGCAACGCTTGCCGTTTGTGACCGGAATGCACCGGGAATTGCGGAGGCAATCCGGGCTTACAGCATGACAATTACGAAGCGTGCCATGTTAAGCCGTGGTGCAAGTGCGATCCGGGGGCAGTCCCTGATCGTAAATCTGCCGGGCAGTCCAAAAGCGGTCGAGGAAAGCCTGACTTATATCTTAGATTCGCTGGAACATGGGATGGATATTTTGTTGGGGAGAGATGGGGAATGTGCGCGGAGAGGATAGCTGTGTGGTGCTGAATGAGGTGTGTCTGCCGGTTAAAATTTGTGAGATATTTTTAAAATACTATTTTCAAGCTGAGAAAATAGTGTTATACTTATAAAAGAATAACGAGGGTGTTACTGGAGAGATTCCGTAATGCCCTTTTCTGATTCATATGGTTTCCCGTATTATAAGGCAGTTCAAAATTGATGTAGCAGGAAGTTAAGAGTTGCCTATGGTATATGGAATCTTTATAAGAATAATGAAAAATTTAGCAGAAAGGCTGGAAAAAAGATGATCACAGTAAATGCAATGGGCGATACCTGCCCGATTCCGGTAGTAAAAACAAAAAATGCAATCAAAGAGCTTAAAGGTTCTGGTGTTGTGGAGACACTGGTGGATAACGAGATCGCGGTTCAGAATCTGACGAAGATGGCAAATCAGAAAGGCTATGGCGTGAAGTCTGAGAAAATAGCAGAGGGACAGTATAAAGTGACGATGGAGATTGGAGAAGGATCAGTAAATCAGAGTGATGCAATGTCTGCAACAGATACAGAAAAAGAAATCTGTACTCCAAATGCAATCCATGGAAATACGGTTGTTGTGATCTCTGCAGATCATATGGGTGAGGGTGCTGAGGAACTTGGAAAGGTACTCATCAAAGGATTTATTTATGCGCTGACAGAGCAGGATGTATTACCGAAAACCATGCTTTTTTATAACGGAGGTGCAAAACTGACCTGTGAGGAATCACCGACACTTGAGGATCTGAAATCATTAGAGGCACAGGGCGTGGAGATTTTAACCTGTGGTACATGCCTTAATCACTATGGACTTACGGATAAACTTCAGGTGGGAAGTGTAACAAATATGTATGTGATTGCTGAGAAAATGACACAGGCAGGAAATATTGTAAAACCATGATTTATTTAGATAATGCGGCAACTACATTTCCAAAACCACCGGAGGTAGAACAAGCCGTCACGGAGGCATTTCATACACTTGGAAATGCAGGAAGAGGAGCGCACGCGGCAACACTTGATGCATCCAGGATCATTTATGGAACCAGAGAGCGGCTTGCAGAATTATTTCACGCGGAAGATGCATCACGTATTGCATTTACCTGTAATGTGACAGAAGCGTTAAATATTGCGATTCAGGGTTTATTTGAACCGGGAGATCACGTGATCACATCGGTATGTGAACATAACTCTGTCCTGCGTCCATTGTATCTGATGGAGCAGCGTGGTGTGAAAGTAACGTATCTTCCCGCAGATTCTAAGGGGCGGATTTTGTATGATGAGCTGGAACATGCATATCAGTCTGATACGAAAGCAGTTGTGATCACACATGCGTCAAATCTGACAGGAAATGTGACAGATTTAGAACGTATCGCAGCATTTACACAAAAGCATCATCTATTGTTAATCGTGGATGCTGCACAGACCGCCGGAGTACTTCCAATCGATGTGCAGAAACAGAATATCGATGTACTCTGTTTTACCGGTCATAAAGGATTACTTGGCCCGCAGGGAACCGGAGGAATTTATGTGCGGAAAGGTGTGGATATCCGACCGCTTTTAGCGGGAGGAACCGGAGTCAAAAGTTACAGTAAAACGCAGCCGGAAGAAATGCCGACCGCGCTTGAAGCTGGGACATTAAACGGACATGGGATTGCCGGATTGTACGCTGCTTTGGGTTATCTGCAAAAAATGGGCATTGGTATGATCTATAAACGTGAGATGGCTCTGGCAGATCGGTTTTATAATGGCGTAAAAGATATTTCCGGTGTAAACATTTATGGAGATTTTACAACGGAAAACAGAGTGGCAGTTGTCTCATTAAATATCAGGGATTTAGATTCCGGCAGTGTAAGCGACTGGCTCTGGGAAGATTATGAGATCGCAGTCCGTGCGGGGGCACATTGTGCGCCTATGATGCATGAGACGCTTGGAACAAAAGAGCAGGGGGCAGTAAGATTCAGCTTTTCCCATTTTAATACGGATGAGGAAGTGGATGCTGCGGTGCGAGCTGTGCGGGAGATTGCGGAGGAAGCATGACGGAAAGAGTCTGCATAATAAGCGGCAAAGAAAAGAGGATAGATATGAGTTTGGGAAAAAGAAAGCTTCATGAACAGGTGAGGCTGCGTATTTATGGAGATGAGCTTATATTCGGACCTGGCATTGCACAAATTATGGAACTTGTGGAGAAAACGGGATCTCTTTCTGAGGCGTGCCGTCAGATGCAGATGGCATATTCGAAAGGCTGGAGAATTGTAAAACGCGCTGAAAATGAACTTGGCTTTTCACTTATGACCGGAAATAGTGGTGGAAAAGGCGGCGGCAATATGACATTGACAGAACAGGGAAGGAATTTCCTGGAAAAGTATCAGGCGATGGATGCGGAGTTAAAGAAGGATGCACAGACGTTGTTTGAGAAATATTTCACAAATTAATTTATAGAAAATGTCAATAACTCTCATCCTTTCAGGCATAAAACAGAGTGCGCACAGATCACGGAGGTGTAAGACAGATATGGAACAAAATCAGGAAAAAATCATATTTTGCAAGGGTGGCGGATGCACTGCAAAGCTCGGTGCAGGCATTTTAAGCAGAGTGTTAGAGCGTTTGCCGAAAGGTCCGGCAGATGAGAATCTTCTGATCGGATATGACAGCAAGGATGATGCAGCAGTCTATCGTATTTCCGATGATACGGCAATCGTACAGACCCTTGACTTTTTCCCACCAATGGTGGATGATCCGTACACCTTTGGAAAAATTGCGGCAGCAAATGCGCTCAGTGATATCTATGCGATGGGCGGCGAAGTAAAGACAGCATTAAATATCGTATGTTTTCCGGAGAGTATGGATTTGAATATGTTAGGTGAGATCATGCGGGGCGGTTCGGAGAAGGTAATAGAAGCAGGAGGAACACTTGCGGGAGGTCATTCGATTGCTGATACAGATGTGAAGTATGGACTTTCTGTCATGGGAACTGTGCATCCGGACAAGATATATCCGAATAATCATGGAAAACCGGGTGACAAGCTGATCTTAACAAAGAAGCTCGGAGTTGGAATTGTCTGCACTGCAAACCGTGTGAAAGAGGCATCTGATGCTGCAATGGAACAGGCAGTTGCATCTATGACAATGTTGAATAAATATGCTTCCCATATCTGTCATCCATATGAGATCCATGCATGTACAGATGTGACAGGCTTTGGTTTTTTGGGACATCTGCATGAAATGATGGATGGGAAGTTATCCTGCCGTATTTTTGCAGACCAGGTACCTGTGATAAAAGAGGCACTTGATTATGCGGATGAGTTTTTGCTGACGGCGGCAGGTCAGAAAAACCGGAATCATGTGGGTGAATCTGTTTCATTTGAAAATGTCACTTTTGCAATGGAAGAGGTTTTATTTGATCCACAGACTTCTGGCGGACTGCTGATCGCAGTGCCAGAGAAGCAGGCAGAGGCACTTTTAGCAGATCTAAAGAAGGAAGGGCATCCGGCTGCCATAGTTGGGGAGATCCTTCCAAAATCTGAAAAGGAAATTTATGTGTGTGGATAATTGGAAAATCTGCCTGACGATTCATTACATTAAGATATTTTATAATAATTCCGGACAAAATTTAAATAGTGATATTGGCTCCAACATCACGAAATAAGGTTAGCAGGGATGGAGATCATGAGAGAAAAGAAAAATTACAGAATCATCACATTTCATACCACATCAGCGGCAATGGCAATGGAAAAATATTGCAATGAGAATTCCATCAAAGGACGGCTGATCCCGGTTCCAAGAGAACTTTCTGCAGGGTGTGGACTGGCGTGGAGAATGGAACCGGGAGATTATGAAGGGTCCGGTAAAGAAATTGAAAAATCAGGAATTGAGATGGAACAGAGTGTAGAAATATATATCTAAATAAAAAAGTATCATTCTGTTGGAAAAGACAAAATGAGACTGGAAGCCTATGAAAAGGTAAATGGTATGAATATCGCAAATATTATGGGATGTGGTAATCAAAAAGGAAATCTTAGATCGACCAGACAGTATGAGTTTTCTGTTAATCTGCTGCAAAGATTAAAGTAGAAACCGTTGTAACGGATGAACAGGCACCGGCGATCGTGGACGAGGTTGTAAAGGAGATTCAGACAGGAAACTTTGGCGATGGTAAGATTTTTATTTATGACGTAGAAGATGCGGTCAGAATCAGAACTGGTGAGCATGGTGGTGATGCACTATAAAATACGTCAGTATTGACTTGACAAAAATTATAAGTATGGTTATTCTTATAAAAGATAGCAATGTGTAAGCTGAATGAAAGATAGCCAATGTGGGTAGAGTCCCCACATTGGTTTTCTTTTTTTCTTAATGATAATTGTCTGAAAGGCAGATGAGAAATATTGAAGAAACCATTCATTATAGTAAGAGGCGGTGGCGATCTTGCCACCGGAACCATCCACAGACTCTGGTCGTCAGGATTTCCGGTTCTGGTTCTTGAAGCGGAATATCCGGCAGCGATCCGGCGTCAGGTAGCCATCTGTGAGGCTGTTTATGAGGGCAGTGCCACGGTAGAAGGCATGGAGGCTGTTTTGATCAAAGATGCTACAGAAGCAGAAAAAGTGATCGGCGCTGGAAAAGTTCCGTTACTGGTAGATCCGGACGGAGCAGCCATTGCAGCATTAAAGCCCGATGTGGTCGTTGATGCAATCCTTGCAAAGAAAAATCTCGGAACAACACGCAATATGGCAGCACTTACGGTAGGACTTGGTCCCGGATTTACTGCGGGGGAAGATGTGGATATCGTTATTGAGACAAAGCGAGGACATAATCTTGGCCGGATCATCCGTGAGGGATCAGCTATTCCCAATACCGGAATACCGGGCAATATTGGCGGCTATGCGGCAGAGCGTGTGATTCATGCAGGCGCACCGGGTATTCTTTATAATGTGCATAAGATCGGTGATATTGTTGAACAGGGCGAGGAAATTGCGTATATCATGAATGAGGATGAAAATGCCAGATATTCGGTAACCGCCACGATCCCCGGTATTATCCGCGGACTGATCCGTGATGGATATCCGGTTACAAAAGGCTTTAAGATTGCAGATATCGATCCGCGCAAAAGCGAACTTTCGAACTGTTTTACCATTTCGGATAAAGCGCGCTGTATTGCAGGCAGTGTGCTTGAAGTTGTCTGTGCTTTTGACACTGACAATTTATCATAAAAAGAAAGGAGCATATGCTTCATGAAACTGATAAAGACAGAAGATGCAGTCGGTCAGGTACTCTGCCACGATATCACACAGATCATTAAGGGTGTTACAAAAGATGCGGTTTTCCGCAAAGGGCATATCATCACAGAAGAAGATATTCCGGTGCTTCTAAGTGTTGGAAAGGATCACATTTACATCTGGGAAAAAGATGACGCGATTCTCCATGAAAACGAGGCAGCGCAGATTCTTTATGAGATGTGCACAAATGACTACATGCATCCATCGGATGTCAAAGAAGGTAAAATTGAACTGATCGCGGATTGCGACGGACTGTTAAAAGTTGATAAAGAAAAATTAAAAAAGGTGAACAGTTTCGGGGAAATGATGATCGCCAGCCGCCATGGAAATACACCGGTAAAAGCGGGAGACAAACTTGCTGGAACAAGGATCATCCCACTTGTGATCAAAAAAGAAAAGATGGAACGGGCAAGGCAGATTTGTGCAGATGCTCCTATTTTTACACTAAAGCCATTTCACAAGAAAAAAGCTGCGATCATCACGACGGGAAATGAAGTTTATCACGGAAGGATCGCAGATACTTTTACACCGGTCATCCGGGAAAAATTAGCAGAATATGATACGGAAGTCATTTTTCATGAGACCTTTGATGATGATAACGAAAAGATTACGGACGGCTGTCTTGCGGCGATCGAAGCAGGAGCAGATCTTGTGATCTGTACCGGGGGCATGAGTGTGGACCCGGATGATAAAACACCGCTTGCCATCAAAAATACCGGGGCAGAGATCATTTCTTACGGTGCACCGGTATTACCGGGAGCAATGTTTCTGCTTTCTTATTATAAAGAAAGCATTCCGATCCTTGGACTGCCGGGCTGTGTGATGTATGCAAAGCGTACGATTTTTGATCTGGTGTTGCCGCGCATTATGGCAGATGACAAAGTGGCCGCAGAAGAACTTGCGGCACTTGGCGAGGGTGGACTCTGTTTAAACTGTGAACACTGCATTTTCCCGAACTGTGGATTTGGAAAAGGATGGTAGCAGTAGCATAAGCTACAGAGCAGATTTTGAAATGAGATTTATGGAAAGGCATGAGGAAGTATTTGAATGAAAGATCAGACAGGCAGAGAGATTGATTATATGAGAATTTCGATTACCGATCGCTGCAATCTGCGCTGTAAGTATTGTATGCCTGGCGATATAGAGACAACGGATATGGCGAATCTGCTGACATACGAGGAAATTGTAAAAGTGACAGAGACTGCCGTGTCACTTGGAATCCGGCATGTCCGTCTGACCGGTGGAGAGCCGTTAGTGCGCCGTGGCTGTGTAGAGCTGGTCAAAAAAATAAAAAATATATCCGGCATTGATACGGTTGGAATGACCACAAATGGGGTTCTGCTTGCAGAGTATGCAAGGACTTTGAAAGAAGCAGGACTTGATAGTGTAAATGTCAGCCTGGATACTTTAGATGAGACAGAATTTCAAAGACTGACGGGACGGAATGAATTAAAAGCAGTGTTAGCAGGAATCAGGGCGGCACAGGAAGCGGAAATTCCGGTAAAGATCAATACGGTTCATTATAAAAATCTGGACTGGAGAGCCGTTCTTGCTTACGCAGATGAAAGGCAGATACCGGTACGTTTTATTGAGATGATGCCGATCGGATATGGTGCAGATTATACCGGAAGATCCAATGAAGAATTGTTCCGGCAGATCGAGGACATATATGGAAATGCCTGTGCGATGGAACCGGATCGAAAAGTGGAATCTGAAAAAGCCGGAGAGCAGGAAGTTACGGTGAAGCTGCCATATAAAAACTATGGCGCAGGACCTGCAGTTTACTGCCATTTTCCGGGATTAAATATAGATGTCGGCTTTATCAGTGCCATACATCATAAATTTTGTAAGAACTGTAATCGTATCCGTCTCACCTCCGAAGGATATTTAAAATTATGCCTCTGTTATGAAAAAGGTGTTGATCTAAGAGCAGTCCTCAGGGATCCCCAAAAGGAACAGACCTTACAGAAAGTGATGAAAGAGGCAGTTTTAGAAAAACCTATGGAACACTGTTTTGAACAGATTTCAGAAATGACAGAGCATAAAGCGATGGTACGCATTGGTGGATGAAAGAAACAGACGAAAATTATTTAGAAAGCAGAGCAGTTATATATGGGAATCATAAAAGGAATTTGCATCAGCAAAGAAAGAGGAACAGAAAAGCATGAAGTGCCTGAGGCTGAGTTTATCAGGGACTGGGGCATTCAGGGTGATGCGCATGCAGGAAAATGGCACAGACAGGTCAGTCTGCTGTCCTTTGAAAAAATAGAAGAATTTCGTGCAAAAGGCGCGGATGTAGCGTTTGGAGCATTTGGAGAAAATCTGATCGTGGAGGGATTTGATTTTAAAAACCTTCCAGTCGGTACGCGGTTTCGCTGCGAGGATGTGCTGCTTGAGATGACACAAATCGGAAAAGAGTGTCATTCACATTGCCAGATTTATCAACGGATGGGAGAATGTATCATGCCGCATGAAGGTGTATTTGCTGTTGTTTTAGAGGGCGGCATGATACATGTCGGGGATGAACTTATGATAGAATCAGTGTAACACATCCGGAACAGATCAATGAAAAGAGCGCAGAAATGGAGATTGTTATGAGAGAAATTGTGGAAGCTCTTAAGAAAAGAATCAATGAAAAGAAAAATAGTATGCTCATCACTGTGGTAGCGGGACGCGGCTCGATACCGCGAAAAGCAGGTGCTTATATGGTAGTCGGTGAGGATGGCAGGGTGACCGGAACGATCGGCGGCGGTAATCTGGAATATCAGGCAATTTTGTTGGGACAAAAGCTTCTCGCCGAAAAGAAGAATTATCTGCATGAGTATAATCTTGGTCAGGAAAAATCAGCAGAACTTGGAATGGTATGCGGTGGAAATGCGACCGTCTTATTTTACTATGTGGACGCGGTGGAAGATGCTGTATGGATCGGACAGATGGAAGCGGCAGAAGAAAAAAGAAAACCATTCTGGATTCTTATGCCGTTAGAGGAAGGAAAGGTAAAAATACTGCCGGAGTTTCAGACATCTGCACATCAGTCGGTGACAGAAGTCGATGGAGCGCGTTTCTACGCAGAACAGTTTTCTTATGATGGAAAAGTTTATATTTTTGGAGGCGGACATTTAGCACAGGAACTTGTCCCGGTGCTGTCACATCTGGGGTTCCGCTGTATTGTTTCGGATGACAGGGAAGAATTTACAAAACCGGAACTGTTTCCGGGAGCGGAAGAGATACGGTTGATCGATTTTGGAAAACTGGAAGAGACATTTACGATTCATCCGGAAGACTACATTGTGGTCGTCACAAGAGGACATCTGTGTGATACGGATGCAGAGCGTTTTGGACTGAAAACTTCTGCCGGATATATCGGTGTTGTGGGAAGCAGGAAAAAAACAAAATTTGTATATGATAAATTGATCGCGGAGGGATTTACCGGGGAACAGCTTGCACGCGTGACAGCACCGATCGGAATTGAGATCGGAAGTGAGACTCCGGCGGAGATCGCGATCAGCATTGCGGCACAGCTGATCGAAGTACGTGCGAGAAAAAATCATCATAAAATTAATTTTTAAAAGAAATGGTATAGAAAAAGGAGTTATATGGAGCTGATTTAAGAAGCTGCTTTTTTAGAGCTTTTTAAAATAAAAAAAGAGGAAAAACAAATGAAACAAAAATGTGTGTGTGTATTACTTTCTGCAGCTATGGCAATGACAATGTTTGCCGGATGTGGAAACAACAAGGATCAGGCGGCAGGTGAAACCGAAGCTGCAGCAGCAGAGCCGTTTGAAGCAACAACGGTAACTGTATTTGCTGCAAAGAGTTTAAATACGGTTATGGAAGAGCTGATCGCAGAGTATAACAAAACACAGCCGAACGTATCGATCGTGGGAAGTTATGACAGTTCAGGAACCCTGATGACACAGATCGAAGAAGGAGCAGCCTGTGATGTATTTTTCTCCGCAGCACAAAAACAGATGGATAAGCTTCAGGATCAGGACGGACTGGTTATCAACGGAACCAGACATAACGTTGTAAACAATCAGGTTTGTGTCGTTACATACAAAGGCAGCGGCACGACGGTAACCGGACTTTCCGATATCGGAAATGCAAAAAGCATTGCACTTGCCGATGGTTCTGTTCCGGTTGGAAAATATACCAGACAGGCAATGGTAAATGCGGGTATGTTAGACAAAGTGGACGATGTTTCACAGATTACGACAACGGAAATCCAGAATGCACTTGGTGGTGTGGATATCAATGAGTGTGCCAATGTAGGAGCCGTAACATCTGCAGTTGCAGAAGGTTCTAATGAAGTCGGAACCGTATATTATTCAGATACTTACGGTTTTGAAGACCGTCTGGAAATCCTAGAAAAAGTTTCGTATGACCTTACCGGAAATGTTATTTATCCGGTGGCACAGATTGTAAATAACGAAGCAGATGAGTTAGAGCAGAGTGCAGCAGAGGACTTTATCAATTTCCTGGTTTCGGATGATGCAAAAACAATTTTCCAGAAATACTACTTTGATACGGATGTTGAATAAAAGGTAAAAATGAAAACAGGAGGCAGTTATGAGTCAGTTGACAGCATATTTAAGTGGTCTCGACTGGAGCCCGCTTCTGATATCAGTTAAAACCGGAATTGTAGCAACCATTATTTCATTTTTTTTAGGCATCTATGCAGCACGAAAAGTAGTGAAAGCAGGACCGCGCATAAAGGCAGTGGCAGATGGAATTCTGACACTGCCAATGGTGCTGCCACCGACGGTGGCAGGCTTTTTTCTGCTGTTATTGTTCAGCCTGAGGAGACCGTTTGGAGCATATCTTTATGATACGTTTCATTTCAAAGTGGTACAGACCTGGCTTGGCTGTATTTTAGCGGCAACCGTGATCGCATTTCCACTCATGTACCGGAATGCCAGAGCTGCGTTTGAACAGATTGATGTAAATCTGATTTATGCGGCGCGGACACTTGGGATGCCTGAGATCAAAATTTTCTGGAAAGTGGTGGTTCCTGCGGCGGGACCGGGTATTGCATCCGGAACAGTTTTAACCTTTGCAAGGGCACTTGGTGAGTATGGTGCGACCTCAATGCTTGCAGGAAATATTCCGAAAAAAACAAGTACAATCTCACAGAAAATTGCGATGGTCATCCAGGACGGAGACTATGCGACAGCGGGATTCTGGGTGCTCGTGATATTGATCATTGCATTTTTTGTCATATTTTTGTTAAATATCATCACGGTAAAGAGTATGAAACATGTGAGTAGGTGGTAGCATGAAAAGTACTTCTAATCACTCAGAGCAGAGGCTCTTTCGTGAAGAAGTACTAAGTTTCATGCAGGAAAAGTACATCTAATCGCTCAGAGCAGAGGCTCTTTCGCGAAGAAGTACTAAGTTTCATGCGGAAAAACGCAGGCGTTTTTCATGTGATCGATGGAGAGTATAGGCAAGTGCATTATTTTAAATGGAGATTGGAATGAGTCTGAAAGTAAATATAAAAAAGAAGTTTGGCAGCTTTTGTTTAGACGTCGCGTTCGAGACAGAGCGTGGCGTATTTGCGATTCTTGGGGCATCCGGATGTGGAAAGAGTATGACACTAAAGTGCATAGCCGGAATTGAGACACCGGACGAGGGACGGATCGAATTAAACGGCAGGGTATTATTTGATTCTGCAAAAAAGATCAATCTTACGCCACAGAAACGTCGTGTCGGCTATATGTTTCAGGATTATGCCCTGTTTCCCAATATGACAGTGGAACAGAATATCAAAGCTGGTATGGGAAAATGTCCGGATGAAGAGAAAGTAAAGTCTTATATCAGACGTTTCCGCTTAGAAGGACTTGAAAAACATTACCCCACGCAGCTTTCCGGTGGACAGAAACAGCGTGTAGCGATGGCGCGGATGATCGCTTCAGAGCCGGATATTCTGCTTTTGGATGAACCGTTTTCTGCGCTTGACAGTTATCTCAAGTGGGAGTTAGAGCAGGAAATGCGTGATATGTTAGCAGAGGTGAAAAAGCCGGTACTTTTTGTATCGCACAATCGTGATGAGGTTTATCGTCTGTGTAATATGGTAAGCTGTATCGATCATGGAAAAATGGAAGTCATTGAGGAGACAAAAGAGTTTTTCCATAATCCGAAAACAAAGACAGCGGCTGTGTTATCCGGATGTAAGAACATTTCTGCAGTGGAAATTGTGGATAATAGTCATATAAAAGCGGTGGACTGGGGGATAACTCTGTGCGTTCCGGAAATTCCAAAGGACACAAAAGCGGTTGGTATCCGGGCACATTCGTTTTATCCTGTGGATGCAGAGCCTGTTCAGGATATGAATATTTTAAGGATAGAGGAATACCGCATCATTGAGGATACGTTTGAGTGGAATATTTCATTCCGCCCATCGAAAGAGAGTGGATGGCTTCAGTGGAAAATAGCAAAAACAGAGCAGGAAGATTCGCCAGGACCAATCCCTTCTGGTCTGGCAGTGGATGCAAAAGATATTTTATTGTTGAGGGATAATGCCTATGAATAACCGACAACTGACCATTTTCCGTACAGTATGTGAAGAAGGAAGCATGACAAAGGCAGCCGAAAAACTTTATATGACACAGCCCGCAGTCAGCCAGACCATCAAGGAGTTAGAGCAGGAGAGCGGTGTCTGCTTTTTAGAGCGCTATAACCGCAAAGTAGTACCGACGGAGAGCGGCAGGCTGCTCTATCAGTATGCGTGTCATATCCTTGGACTGTATCATGATTTAGAACAGCATTTGAAAGAAACGGAAGGTGTGCGGACGATCCGTATCGGTGCAAACCTTTCGGTTGGAGTAAAAATGCTGCGTGGATTTATCCGTACATTTGAAAAAAAATATCCGGACATTCGTGTGAAAGTGATTGTCAGTGGATCGGTAAAGCTGATGGAACTTTTAAGAACGCATCAGATCGATCTGGGTATCATGGAAGATCTGCCTGGTGAGACGGACTATATACAGGAGCCGTTTGCAAAGGACAGGACTCTTGTTGTTGCAGCACCCGGTCATCCGTTGGCGGGCATGGAGCATGTCAGGTTTGAGGATCTGAAAAAAGAAACTTTTCTTTTGCGGGAAAAGGGAGCCGGTGTACGTGACCGGTTTGAAGCTATTTTAAGGACAAAAGACTGCGTAATCGAACCTTTATGGGAGAGCCGGAGCACAAAAGTACTCGTACAGGCGGTGGAAGATGGATTTGGTATTTCGGTACTGCCATATTTTCTGATTGAGGAATATTTAAAGGCTGGCCGTCTGGTGGAAATAAAAGTAGAAGATATTTGTCTTGAAAGAAACTTAAATCTGGTATATCATCCACATAAGGTTTGGAATGATCCACTGCGTGATTTTATGGATATTGTACGTCAATATGGGAATGATGAGAGGTAGAGTAAAATTTCCTATTACATAAAAAAAGAACAGGATTTCTACGGTGGAAATACTGTTCTTTTCTATGCTATAAATGTGTGTGTGTATATAGCAATTAAAATGTATCATAAATTTGATATAACTTCAAATAGGATAAAATTATAGAAAACATAAGTAAATACTTATGAGAACGGAGATAAGATATGAACCTGTTAGATATCATCGGACCTGTAATGGTCGGCCCGTCCAGTTCGCATACGGCGGGAGCCGTCAGAATCGGGAGAGTCAGCCGTAAACTGCTGGCGGAAGAAGTAAAAGAAGCAAAAATATACTTTCATGGTTCGTTCCTTGCGACGGGCAAGGGACACGGCACAGATAAGGCGCTGATTGCCGGATTATTAGGAATGCAGGTGGATGATCCGGCAATACCGGACAGTTTCAGGATTGCGGAGAAGAGAGGAATGAGATTTTCCCTGGAGGGGATCGACCTCGGTGATGTTCATCCAAATTCGGTGAAAATGAATCTGACAGGTATTTCCGGGCGTACACTTGAAGTGATTGCAGCTTCGATCGGAGGCGGGCGGATACAGATCTGCGAGCTTGACGGGATCACTGCCAATTTCAGTGGCGATTATCCGACACTGATCGTGCATAATATCGACCAGCCGGGACATGTTACCGAGGTAACATCCATGCTTGCCCATAAAGGCGTCAATATTGCCACAATGCAGCTTTACCGGAAAAGCAGAGGCGGCAATGCTGTCATGGTCATAGAGTGTGACCAGGAAGTGCCGAAAGAATCACTTGCATGGTTAGAGCGCTTAGAGGGTATATTAAAGGTAACGTATTGCAGCCTGGTGGAAGAGTAGAGATTAATACACCTTTTGATACATTAATCAAATATATCATAGAAAGTTGGAAGTAGTGTGAAAAATAACATTTTTCACACGCAGGAATGGAGATTTTTATGTATGGATCATTACAGGAATTATGTGAATTAGAAGAAGCATCCGGGAAACCATTTTGGAAGATCGTGCAGGAGGATGACTGCCGGGAACAGGGAATCACGGAGGATGTGTCTTTTGGGCAGATGCGCGCGATGTATCAAGCAATGAAGGATGCGGACGAGCGTTATGATGAAAAATTAAAATCCGAGAGCGGGCTTGTCGGCACAGAGGGCAAAAAAATGATGGATGCAAGGGCTGCGGGTAATTTACTATGCGGCGATTTTATTGGGAAAGTCATGGAAAAGGCATTAAAAACCAGTGAGTCGAATGCCTGCATGAAGCGTATCGTGGCGGCGCCGACGGCTGGTTCATGTGGTGTTGTTCCAGCAGTATTTCTGAGTCTGCAGGAAGAAAAGGGATATTCCGAAGAGAAAATGGTGGAGGCATTGTTTGTGGCAGCAGGCATCGGCGGCGTAATCGCAGAGCGGGCTTTTTTAGCTGGTGCAGCGGGCGGCTGTCAGGCGGAGATAGGTTCGGCATCTGCGATGGCGGCTGGCGGTGTCATGCACTTATTAGGAGGCAGTGCAAAAGAGATCGCAAATGCGGCAGCACTGGCATTAAAAAATCTGCTGGGACTTGCCTGTGATCCGGTTGCCGGATTAGTGGAAGTGCCGTGTGTCAAACGAAATGTGATGGGAGCAGTCAATGCGCTGACTTCTGCCGATCTGACGAGAGCCGGCATATTCAGTAAAATTCCGCCGGATGAAGTGATCGATGCGATGCGAAGCATTGGAAGAAGCATGTCCGAAGATATCCGGGAGACAGGAAAAGGTGGACTTGCCGGAACACCGACCGGAGTGGAGATCCGTGAGCGGATGGACGGGGGCAGAACGCAGGAATAAAAGGGGAATGTTTAAAGCAACACACATAACGATCTGATTTACAGATCAGTTATGATGGTGTTGCTTTTTTATTATAAAAAATTTTTTGAATAAAATAGTTGACAATATCACATCTTAGTGCTATGGTTAGTTACACAAGTAATGAACCACATAACTAAATAACGAAGTGACGAAATATAAAAATTTGAGAAAGGAGCCATTATGCATGAATGAAATATTAACGCAGGAGAAATCCATTTATCTGCAGATCGCAGAAATGATCGAAACAGATATTTTGAGGGATATTCTTCTGGAGGAAGAGCGTGTGCCGAGTACTAATGAGCTGGCAAAGCTATATGCGATCAACCCGGCGACCGCAGCAAAGGGCGTAAATATATTGGTAGATGAAGGAATCTTATATAAGAAAAGAGGAATCGGCATGTTTGTAGCAGAAGGGGCAAAAGAAAACATTTTAAACCGCAGACGAAATGAGTTTTATACGCACTATGTCAAAAAGTTATTAGAGGAAGCAGCGAGTTTAGGACTTGATAAAAATGAGGTCATTAAAATGATCCAGTCAGCAGATAAATAAAAGGGGGAAAATAAAATGGAAGCAATCATTTGCAGCAATGTCAATAAGAGTTATGGGAAAAAAGAGGTTTTAAAAAATATAGATTTTACACTGGAAAAAGGAAAAATCTATGGTCTGATCGGAAGAAACGGTGCAGGAAAAACAACACTGTTATCAATCTTGTCCGCGCAGAATCCGTCGACAGAGGGAAGTGTGACATGGAATGGTGAAAAGGTCTGGGAAAATAGAAAAGCATTAGATCATATCTGCTTTTCGAGAGAACTGTCGACCAACCTGTATGGAAGCGGTGCCAGTGCTTTAAAAGTAAAAGAGTATTTAAAGAATGCATCTTATTATTATCCGAACTGGGATCAGAAGATGGCAGATGAGCTGATCGAGAAGTTTGAATTGAACACGAAACAGCGCATCAACAAAATGTCAAAAGGTATGCTTTCCATGGTAACGATCATTGTTGCACTTGCCAGCAAAGCGGATTTCACATTTTTAGATGAGCCGGTGGCGGGGTTAGATGTTGTGATGCGCGAGTACTTTTACCATAAACTGATGGAAGAGTATACAGAGACAGGACGGACTTTTGTGATATCCACGCACATTATCGAGGAGGCAGCAGACCTGATGGAAGAGGTCATTATGATTAAGGATGGCAGTCTTTTGCTGAAAGAAAATACACAGGATCTGTTGGAGAGAAGTTACCATGTCAGCGGACTTGCGGAAGTGGTAGACCGGGCGACGGAAGGATATGAGAAACATCACGAGGAAAAAATGGGACGCAGCAAGAGTGTGACCATACTTTTAAAAGAAGACCAGGCGCTGCCAAAGGGTTATGATGTGACGATACAGCCAATCAGCCTGGAGAAATTATTTGTTTCACTGTGCGGATTAGATGACTAGGAAATAGCGGGAGGAATGGAAAATGGAACAGTCTAAAATGATAATAAAAAGGAATCTGCTTTTCTGGGGGAAATATGGCGTGCAGATGACAGCGATCCTTATGGGTTTTGTTATATTGTATGGCTTCTTTTTCAGCCTGGGTAACAGTGCCGACGATGGATTCTGGCAAAATGCCAATCTTTTTGCCATCCTTATAGGAATTATGTTTAATTACATCGGACCAATCAGTTATGCAGGTGCGTATATCCCGATGGTCATTTCCTTTGGCTCTGGCAGAAAAGAGGCTGCATGGGGAGCACAGCTTTTGTATGCAGTCTATGCAGTCACGTCATATCTGTTTATCCTTTTTACAGGCTATATGTCAGTTGGCAGATTGGAAGGCTTTAAAAATATACTGATTGCGGAAGCGTTCCTTTTCTGCATAGCATTCGGACAGATCTGTGCTGTATTGCAGATGCATTATGGAAAAAAGGGAATGGCGGTAGGAATTATTATAACGATAGCAGTGGTATTTTTTGTGGGTGCCGGTTTTGTTACAGGAGTCGGGTTTTGTGATACGGTGATCGCATGGGTTGAAAGCCTGTCCGGCAGTATTGTTGCAGGAGTGCTTGTGATCGGTGCAGTTGCAGCGGCAGTGTTTTATGTAATAAGCCTGGTCATGATGCTTCGTGTTGTGTCAAAGTATGAAGTTCGTGTGTAATAAATTTGTGCAGAAAACCGGGACGATATGAAAGGCGCAGGGTGTGAAAAATGATCGAAAATTTTTTGATACAGTGTAAAACAAGAAAGATGGAAGTGTTGCAGTTCCTTGTGGCTGCATTTGGCGGTTATGTGTTTGGAATCATTGTTATGATGATTATCCGGGCAAACACCGTGGAAAAAGAATGTGTAACGCTTGGAATGCTGATTGGGATGATTATATTGGTATTTATGCATTTCTTTGGAATCACATTTTCATTTGTTGGAGAGTTTAATATGGCGCTGTCTATGGGCGCAACAAGAAAATCATTTGTGGGAAGCTATGCATTGTTTAATATGGTGGAACTTGCAGGCTTGGAATTGTTACTGTTTGTACTTGGAAAGATAGAACTTGCATTAATCAGTGTGATCTATCCGCAGTGTGAAATTATACTGGATGTTACACAGTATTTTCAGTGGAAATATCTTCTTGCGGTTATCGTTGGAATGACGGTTGTTGAACTGTTTTTAGGGGCTGTGATCCTTAGGTTTGGCATGAAAGCATTCTGGGTAGTATGGGCGATCTGGATGTTTCTCACACTTGTGCCGGTCAAATTGAGTGAAAATGAAGTGATGGCAGCAAAGATGCATCAGCTTGGTGAACAGATCGGTCTGGAAAATATCGTGCAGTATCTGTTTGCCGCCGGAGTTGTGGCAGCAGTTATTATGGCAGTGCTGGGGTGGAATTTATTGAAAAAACAAAGAGTGACAGTATAAGAAGAAAAGGCAGAGCCGGGGATGAAGCGGTTCTGCCTTTTCTTTATGCATAATTTATGCATGCATAGATTATGTGCAATTAGTATTTGTTGCTGCGTCTCCAGATGTGCATCTTTTCAGCCTCTTTGATCAGCTCGTCACGGAAATCCGGGTGAGCGATGGAGATTAATGCCTCTGCTTTCTGCCATGCGGAAAGTCCTTTGACATTGACTTTACCGTACTCAGTTACAACATAGTGTGTGTTGGCACGGGTATCGGTTACGATGGAACCGTTTGCCAATGTCGGGCGGATTCTTGACTGCACCTGTCCGTCTTTGGTCTTAAAGGTAGAGGACAGACAGATAAAGCTCTTGCCGCCTTTTGACAGGTAAGCACCTAAAACGAAGTCTAACTGTCCACCGGCACCACTGATCTGCTTGATACCTGCTGACTCTGCATTGACCTGACCATAGAGGTCGATATCAACGGCGTTGTTGATGGAAATAAAGTTATCGAGTGCAGAGATCGAACGGATATCGTTGGTGTAATCAACCGGAGCACTCATCAACTCTGGGTTGTCGTCTAAGTAATCGTACATTTTTTTGGTACCTGCACCGAAAGCGTAGGTCTGACGGTAACGGTCGATATTTTTCTTTGCACCGGTGATCTTTCCTGCTTTTGCGATGTCAACAAATGCATCTACATACATCTCTGTGTGGACACCGAGGTCTTTTAAGTCAGACTCTGCAATCAGGGAACCGACAGCGTTTGGCATACCGCCGATACCAAGCTGTAAGCATGCACCGTTCGGGATCTCGTCTACGATCAGTTTTGCAACCGTTTTGTCGATATCTGTTGCAGGACCGCCGGCACCAAGCTCGCCGATCGGAGGATTCGAACCCTCTACGATATAGGTAACATCGGAAATGTGAATTCCGCATTCTGTTCCGCCAAGGCAGCGCGGCATATTTTCATTTACCTCTACGATGATGTGTTTTGCAGTCTGACACATAGCACCGAGATGGGAGGCACTTGGTCCGAAATTGAAATATCCGTGGGAATCCATCGGTGCTACCTGGAACATTGCTACATCATCCGGGCAGTCAAGCTCGCGGTAGTAACGTGGCAGTTCGGAGTAACGGATCGGTGAATAGAAAGCGCATCCGCGGCTGATCATTTTACGCTCGATACCGGACATATGCCATGAGTTCCATGTAAAATGCTCTCCGGCATCCTCACGTGCGAAAGTTGCTAACGGTTTTAAAAGGATACCACCGCGCAGGTTTACGTTTGTCAACTCATCGGTACGTTTTGCCAGCGCCTGATCAAGGGCATCTACGGTGTTTGTACACCAGCCGAAATCAACCCAGTCACCGGATTTGATCAATTTTACCGCCTCGTCGGCAGATACAAGTTTCTGTTTGTATTCCTGTGAATAATCCATCACAAATACCTCCTCATAATTGTTAAAAATCATGATATAAAAAGATTGTTAAAAAATTACCATAGTCTTATCCTAACACTTTATGGAGGGTTTGACAAGATATCTTATATTTATGAAAGAAATTCAATTATTGAATATTACCATTTTTGTCACAAGAAATAGTAATCGTTGAGGTATGTTTGACAGTAGATTTTTTTTTGTTTAGAGTAAAATTTCCGGTTGCTATATAATCCTTTTTACGAGCTGTAGCTGATGAAAAATACCAAGCATTATTTGATGTTGAGGTTGAATAATTAGTTTTTGTACAAGAAGAAGTACGTCCATTATAAGTAAATGTGGCGGATAATGTGTAAGATGCAAGTGTTTTTCCAGCTTTATTTTTTATTGTATTAGTACGTTGAACAGACTTATTCTTAGAAACAGATCGATCATTTGATAATGGAGAATTAAGAAAATAGATAGTTGTGGTGGATTCGATAAAAAAATTGTCATCTTCGTAAATGATATAATTTTGAGATATTTCTTTCGGTATAAGGGAAGCTTTTAAGTTGACAGGAAACATGATTGTAATCAAGACAATTAGAGTTGTAATAATGATTTTTTTTGGCATAAAGATATCCTTTCTATTAAATATACTAATTAAATTGTTCGGTATCTAAAATTTCTGTACTATAAGAAATTTCAGTATCATTATAAATATATGTAACTTGATCAATATAAATTGGAGTAGTAGCTGCAAGATAGTTAAAATAAGTAATTATAGTAGCAGTACATATAATAAGTAATATTATTGATATAAGAAATATTTTTTTCCTCTTTTTTAAAGATTCTGAAAATGTTTCTTCTGGCATTTCATTCATAAAAGAAATGGCGGTATCAAGAGGTGTACCAAATTCATTTGTAAGATTTGAATAATCCGAATAGGGATTTTCGTTTATATAATTAATCAGGTTTTGTTTTATTGAATGCAGAATTTTTTTTTGATTTGGATAATTGATAGGAAGAGCATGGCGAAGTTCCCGCATATATTTTCGAACGAAATCAGCCTGTCTTTTCTTCATAAGTTTCTCCTTCTTTTGAAGTTAATAAAAATTGAATTAAATTAACATATTGTTGAAAAGATGTTTGCAAGTTATCTAAGTACATAAGACCGTTGTCTTCCAGATGGTAATAAATGCGTGTTTGGCGTCTGCCGACTTTTTTTTCAAAGAATGAAATATAGCCACTATCATTTAAACGATAAAGAATCGGATACATAGAACCTTCTAAAATAGTATATAATCCAGAACTTCTTTTTTTTAATTCCTGTGAAAGTTGATAACCGTACATATCCTGTTCTTTTAATAAATTTAGGAGCAACATTTCAATTGTTGCCTTTTTAAGTGTGGTTTCAAGATTTAATTTCTTTTTTTCCATATATACCCTCTTTATTAAATATAATAAACAAGATGCATTTAAAAATCAATACATAGAATAACAATATAATGTTGACAAATGTATAATGTATTGTTACTATATGTATAAATTTTATTGCGCAAAAAATTTATTTGTTTTAAGTAAAAAACTTTAGGAGGATAAGTATAATGAAGGATAGTTATAAATGTTATGAAAAAGTATTGATTGTAATTGTAACTGCAATTGTTTTATGTTTCAGTGTGCATGTGAGAGCTTCTGGTGTAGGAAATAAAGAGAGTGCACAGGAAATAGTGAATGAGTATTTTTCTTTAATTGGAAATGATTGGGATAAATTTGCTGAATTATATACAAATGAACAAATCAATTCTTTTAAGAATTTTCTTGAAAATGAAAAAAATATTAGGGAATATGTTGGGGTACTTAATGTAAGAAAAGCAAAATTGATAGAAAGTATTGAAATAAAATATGATGATGTAAAGGATATGATTGATGAAGATTATACAGGAAAGAAAATTAAAATTTTTGCTGTAGGTGCAGATTATGATGTTTATGAAGATACAAAATATTTTTCAGAAGGAATTATTTATAATTTTTTGATATTAGAGGAACAAAACGGTCAATGGCGTGTTAATACTTTAATGCAAATTGCTGACCCAAGTTTATTAAAGATGAAGGGATACCACTTTCAGAGTGATTATAATATAACAGAGAATATTATGGAGGCAAGAGAAAATGGTTATTTGGTTAATGGAAAAGGAAAAGTTTTTTCAGATATAAATGAAAAGGAAATAGATGGAAGTTTAGTAGATGAATATGCTATTTTAAATAAAAGAACAGTTCCTACAGATGATACAACAATATCGTATGGTACCTATAAAAATGGTGTATATCAGAATCGAAAGTCTATAAAATTTCATGACTACTGTAAAGGTGTTTCTGCTGGAGAAGTACGAGGAAAGTCATTTGATGGTACAGCGAGAAAGGCAGTAGATATTGCTATAAAAACATATACATGGCATTACAAAATTGTCCCCATTGATCCTACCCATTCTGTGGATATAAAAAATACCATGCAGTCATATAAACCTGAAAAAATTAGCGAGAATAAAAAAGTAACTTCCGATTACAATGCAGTAAAAAATATTTGGATGGAAAGCTATAAAGGAAATATATTTGCGGCAGGATATGGAGCAGGGGATTATAATTCTAGTGGAAAAAATGGAGGAAGATTGATGCAAAATGGATGTAGATATCTTGTTGATAAAAAGAAATATAGTTTTTATCAATGCTTGCATTATTACTATGATTATAGTATAGATGGATCAACAGGCGGTCCGTTACGTTTTTTTGATAATAATAAGATTGATTTGGGGAAATAAAATATGAAAAGATACAATGTTGTTTTAATTTTATGTATATTATTATTTTTTTGTAGTTGTGGGGAAAAAAATGAGGATATACAAGGAAACAATGGTACATTATCTATTTTTATAGAAGATTATGAATTGCAGATACCGTGTGACTGGATGATCAAGAGTGTGTATTCTTATCAGAAAGCGGATCAGCCAGTATTACAGGTCGATGTACTGGATTTTGATGAAGAACAGCTCAAACAGGAATATGGATACCAGTCCAAAGAAGAATGTCTGGTGCATTTTATGCCAAACGGTGTATATGAGCAGGAGCGGAAAGAAGCAGAGGCAGCAGATCACTTAAAAGGATGGCAGTTAAAATGCACGGCAGACCGTTATTCCGAAGAAGAAGGTGCGTTCGTTGTTTCCGATGAACCGGTGTATCTGGACTTTTTGGTTGACGATGAAAAGGAGAAACTTTATCTTTTTTATTTTATGAACGATATGGCAGAAGAGAGCGAAATCACTTCCTTTTTACAGAATATGAAAGAAAATGGAGCACAGGAATCAGAGGATGGAATGTATCGCTGGATGATTGAAGATTAAGATATGGAAATAACCGAAAAACGCTGTGTCTGCGTCATTTATAAATGAAGGCAGATGCAGCGTTTTTCGTGTATGAAAATGGATGTATATTTTATCGTCCGGGATAAAAATCTAGTTCTCTGCCGGCATCGTCCAGCTCTGCGACTCACGGCGGTATTTTTCCAGCGCTTCCTCATAGCTTGAGACCAGCATGGTATCGGAAGGAATATTCGATTTGGCCTCGGCGAGGAGCAGTTCATAACATTCAACTAACCCGTACAGAGGGAGATCGCCGCTGGTGTGGACATCTAAGATGCTCTCCGTTTCATAGGCAGCATTGTAGAACCAGATGACTGCTTCATTTAAATCTTTCTGCGCGAGAAAATAGGTACCAAGCTCATAGCAGATCTCGGAACATGGAGTGGTCAGCATATCCTTCATCGTCAGCTTGAAAAATTCATTTTTGTTGTCCTCTAAGCGGTACACATGCGCGAGTACGCAGGAGGCTTCTTTCATGGCATCATCGGAGAGGTCATGTTCTAAGATATACTGGAAAATTGGTTTCGCATCCTGAAAGTCTTTTGTGTCACCGGTCTTTAACAGCTCTTTGGCATACATCGTGCGGATCTTCGGAGAGAGTTCGTGGCCGCTCTGGAAGTTTTTGATAAAGATGGAAAAGTCACGTTTGCTGTGAAAATTCTGCGGTTTATGTAAAATCTCAACGTCGCTGTCGAAGATTACAGGAGTCAGGCGGACTGTCTCGTGCACCGGATCGACCCAGGTAAAGGTGCGCAGACGTTTGAACAGCTTCGGACGGTATTCTTTTTTTGCATTTAAAACGGTGTCAAAATCAGCGTCCGTCACATATTTCATCTGAACGATCTCGATTTCCGGCAGCAGTGCATTTTTGAGCCGGAGAAAACGCTCATGGTTAAAATCATCTAAAACTTCGTCCGCATCGGCGGCATAGATGTAATCCATATTCGCTTTTGAAAAAGAAAAATTTCTCGCTGCGGAAAAATCGCTCGTCCATTTAAAATCATAGACCTGACTGGTATATTTTGCAGCGATCTCCTTTGTGTGGTCCGTGGAACCGGTATCCACGATGATGATCTCATCCATCAGATCTGCAATCGAGTCGAGACATCGCGCGAGAACCGCCTCCTCATTTTTAACGATCATGCATAAACTTATCGTAGCCATGGAAAATCCCCCTGTTGTGTATATTTTTAAGACTGGATCTGTCAATATTTTTGTATTTATTATATCGGACATGACAGGCAGTTACAAGAAACAGTTTTTGTGTAAAAAATATTTTATAGGCAGCACGGAATGTGCTACAATGGGTAAATGCAAAAATCAGGAAATGAGGAAAACAAATGAAATTAAATGAACAATGGATGCAGAAAACCATTGTGGTGTGGATCGGTGCGCTGCTTTGCTGTGCGTTGTGGCATTGGTGCTGGTCTGCGTGGGAATTTATATTGTAAATTACGGAAAAGAAAAAGCGTGAGAAAGGTGGATGAAAAATGAGTGCAGTTGTGACATTAAAAAAGGGCGAGGGAAGAACGATCAAAGCAGGCGGTGCCTGGATTTTTGATAATGAGATCGATACGGTCATGGGAAGTTTTGAAAACGGAGAGATCGTGGTCGTGCATGATTTTGACGGCTATCCGATGGGCAAAGGATTTATCAATACCAATTCAAAAATCCGCATCCGTATGCTGACAAGACATGTGGACCAGGAGATCGACCGCACATTTTTACAGATGCGCGTGAAAAATGCCTGGGAATACCGCAAAACGACGGTCGATACATCATCCTGCCGTGTGATCTTCGGGGAAGCAGACTTTTTGCCGGGACTTGTCGTTGACAAATATGAGGATGTACTCGTGGTGGAATGTTTAGCACTTGGCATGGAGCAGTTTAAGGAGACGATCGTTTCTTTATTAAAGGAAGAACTTGCAAAAGACGGCATCAAAGTGCGCGGCGTCTACGAGAGAAGCGACGCTAATGAGCGCACCAAAGAAGGACTTCCAAAGGTAAAAGGATTTATCGGGGAAGAATTTGACACCAATGTTGAGATCAAGGAAAACGGAGTCCGTTATCTTGTCGATGTCGTAAACGGACAGAAAACCGGATTTTTCTTAGACCAGAAGTATAATCGTCTTGCGATGCAGCGGATCTGTAAAGGGAAAAAGGTGTTAGACTGCTTTACCCATATGGGAACATTCGCCTTAAACGCCGGAATTGCAGGGGCAGCGGATGTCACAGGTCTTGACATTTCCGAGTATGCCGTGCAGCAGGCAAACGAAAATGCGCGCAGAAACGGACTGGAGGATACCGTTCATTTCCGCTGTGCAAACGTGCTCGATGAACTGCCGAAACTGGCGCAGAGCGGCGAACAGTATGATGTTGTTATCTTAGATCCGCCGGCATTTACCAAGTCGCGCCAGGCAACGAAAAACGCGATCAAAGGTTACCGTGAGATCAACATGAAAGGCTTAAAACTGGTAAAAGACGGCGGCTATCTTGCAACCTGTTCCTGCTCCCATTTCATGACACAGGAACTTTTGGCAAAGACAGTCAAAGAGGCGGCAAAGGCAGCACACAAGAGACTCCGCCAGGTGGAATTCAGAACACAGGCGCCGGATCATCCGATTCTCTGGGCAAATTCTGCGAATGTGCCGGAGAGTTATTATTTGAAGTTCTACATCTTTCAGGTTGTAGACGAACGCTAGGCGTTCGTCATGAGAAGTAAGGACTGGGAAGTGGTGGAAATGCTTGATTGATAAGTGAAGGAAGGCATTTGATGTTTACAGAGAAAACCTCGTAAAGTATCGTAAAATATCACAAAACCGTGATTCAAAGTGGTAAGAAAAGTGGTAAGTCTGAGTGGTAAGCACCTGAAATGTGACGAGTGGTAAGCTTATGGGGAAAACGGTATGTTCTATTTGAATGATAACGGGGAACTAACAAAAGACTAACCATGGACTAACAAAGAACTAACCACACGTATCTTTCTTTTTCAAATAAGAGATGATAATATTATTGTGGCAAGAAAACGACTTACAAAAAGTTACAAATATATACGGAATGACTACGGTTTGACTACGGTATTGAGACTTTTTTTGAAAAGGAAACTATGATATTATTATCATGGAAGTAATGAACAGAGAGTGATCGAGATAATTCGGTTGCTCTTTTTTTATTGTGAAGGAATTGGCTGAACAACAGAACAGTATAGTTTTTAACATGCATTTCTATATTGATTAGCATGTTTTTTGTCAAAAGAAATTTCGAAACAAACACTATATAACACTTTACAACAGTTTAAAACTGTTATATACTGTTATAAAGAAAAGGAGGAAGGATATAAAGAATGAAAATTATAATCAATACTTCCTTGATGGTTCCCATTTATGAACAGATTGTTGACCAGATTAAAATGCTCATACGCAATGGCGAACTAAAGGAAAACGACAGTCTTCCGTCTGTCCGTACTCTTTCTAAGGAATTAAAAATAAGTGCTTTGACAGTGAAGAAAGCATACGATAATTTAGAAAGTGAGGGTTTCACAGTTACAGTGCACGGCAAAGGCACTTATGTAGCGGCTGTAAATACAGAACTTCTTTTGGAAGAACAAAAAAAAGAGCTGGAAGCAGATTTAGAACAGGCTATTCAAAAAGGCAGACGTTGCGGTATTAGTGATGAAGATATAAAAAGTTTATTCGAGTTGATATTGGAGGGCTGATATATGTTAAAAATTCAACACTTGAAAAAGAATTATGATAAATTTTCCCTTGATTGTTCATTAGAGCTTATGCCTGGGTGTGTAACAGGTTTGATTGGACAAAATGGGGCTGGGAAAAGCACAACATTTAAGGCAATACTGGGTTTGATTTCAACCGATGGCGGGAATATTACAATACTTGGGAAAGATATGAAAGACTTCACCGCAAAAGATAAAGAAAATTTGGGTGTTGTATTGTCTGACTCTGGTTTTAGCGGTTATCTGAAAATCAAAGATATTATCCCTATATTGCAGAATATGTACTCAAAATTCGATAAGTCATTATTTATAGAACAGGTACAGAGATTTCGACTGCCTATGAATAAGCAGATAAAAGAATTTTCAACGGGAATGAAAGCAAAATTAAAAGTGCTGGTTGCTATCTCACACAATGCAAAATTTCTGATACTTGATGAACCGACAGCCGGTTTAGATGTAATCGCAAGAGAAGAATTGCTTGAAATGTTAAGAGAATTTCTGGAAAAAGATGAAGAACGCTCCATTTTAATCAGTTCTCATATATCCAGTGATTTGGAGTCATTGTGTGATGATTTATATATGATACATGACGGAAGAATTATTTTACATGAAGATACGGACGTTCTTCTTAGTGATTATGCATTATTAAAAGTAGACGCAGATCAATACGACAAGCTGGATAAACAGTTTATATTGCGTTCCAAAAAGGAAATATATGGATATAGCTGTCTGACAAATCAGAAACAGTATTATATCGAGAATTATCCTAAAATTGCTATTGAAAAAGGTACAATAGATGAAGTTATTACTATGATGATAAGGGGGATAGAACAATGAAAGGTTTATTAGTAAAAGATTTTAAACTGATGATGTTGCAGAAGAATTTTCTGCTGCTCATTTTGGCAATTGTAATCGGAATGATGATATTTACTGATGATGTGGTATTTCCTTTAGGTTTTCTGAGTTTCGTTGCATTACTTTTTACAGTAAGTACAATCAGTTATGATGATTTTGATAATGGTAATGCGTTCCTGTTTACATTACCTATTACCCGTAATAATTATGTGATTGAAAAATATTTTCTTGGTTTATTAGTTGGTGGTATAGCCTGGATTTTGGCGACTGTTTTAGGAATCGTTGCAACTGTGTTGAAAGATACATTACCTGTTGCAGAGTTAGTGCAGAGTGCATTGATAATTTTACCTATTTTGATTGTTGTTCAAGCAATTATGCTTCCTTTTCAACTTAAATTTGGTGGCGATAAAGGAAGAATTGCTATGATTGGTGCATTTGGTGTTTTGGCAGTAATTTCTATCGTTATCGTGAAAGGCGCCGAAGCTATTTTCAATGTTGATCTAGTTAGTCTAGTAGATAATTTGCGAACGATAAGCATGGGAGTTCTTATCACTATTATAATTATTATCGCTTTGTTAATGTTATTGGTTTCAATGAAGATTAGTTTGTCAATTATGAACAAAAAAGAATTTTAAAAAGGAGCAATACATATCTTATGAATGAGACGGGGCTACCAGCGGAAGAGTGGGCTTCAGCATATGATGTTTATATGAAAATATTTGAAGGCAGAGAGTACTCGTTATAAAATTGAATTTTATCATTGCAGAGGCTCCGATAACTTCCAGTTTATAGGGATGATTCAATAATTATTTTTGCATGAAAAAAGGTGCGAAGCACCCTAGTCCGTCCAGGGGTTCAAATGGTCCGGTGGACCATTGCTCTGAACCGACCGGAGCGGAGCGAAGACCCAGCGGGCCCATAGATGTGTTGTGACACATCGTATTGGGTTATTATCTGTCACGCTTTTCTTTATAAAACAGGTGAAATAATTATGAGAAAACAACAAATATTTTTATGGTAAATAAGAGGAAACATCGTAAAAATGAAGGCTGAAGTTATAAAATGGGAACAGTAGGAAAAGTGCTTGACTTGTGAGGCAAATAAGACCATCATAGATAAAAATACATTGTCTATGGTGGTTTTTATATGGAGGTAGATGAAATGTTTGCCGACGGTTCACATATTATTTATGTGAATGGCAATTATAAAGGCAATGATGCAATCGGCCAGCTGATCAGTGATTTTCATCAGACGAATCCGGAAAACATGCACTACGATGCACTGGCACAGGGCGTGAAACATTTTAAAGAGGTGGAAGGAGGACATGAGAAAATAAGTGAAATTGTTGAAAAATATGGTGATGAGCGGGCAATGAAAGCTAAAATTGTCTCCACACAAAATCTCATGAAAAATATGAAACTCACGTTAGAGCAGGCCCTCAACGTGCTGGAGATCCAGGGAGACGAGTGGGCGGTTATAACAAAGCAGTTACAGAAATAATGAGGTCAGAAACCTTCTCTGCAGCGTTCAACCCTAAGTTCCTTACGTTTTTTCCCGGCTTCCCATTCTGCCTGTTCTCCGACTGATTCTACGATCAGTCCCGGAACAGGGGTGGGTTTTCCGTCGGCATCAATGGCAACTAAAGTCAGGTATGCCCGATTGACCGGATAGCGGGTGCCGTCTAAAGTTTCGATGTAAGTGTCGACACGGATCTCCATGGAAGTTTTGCCGACGAAGGTGAGCTGCCCAATCAGAACGACAAGATCGCCCTGATAGACCGGGCGCATGAATCTTAAATTATCCACGGATGCGGTGGTTACATTGTGGTGGGAATGGCGGATGGCAGCCAAACCGGCGACTTCATCGATCCAGGACATCAGCTGTCCGCCGAATAGCCGCCCCGAGCCGTTTAAATGCTCCGGGCGTACCTGATGGACCTGTTCTACTTTTGAGTCGGAAACTTTTTTCTCCATGATATCTCCATTCTATATAAAAAACTGCATGGCATCATTTTAGGCTTACAAGCATTTCCTGTCAATCTTGTTGAGATGTTTATTACCTGTTGATAAGACATGCCATTTATAAAAATAGAAATGTGATAAAGAAATTGCCAGGGCAATGTACCGTCTCCAGAAGTCGGATTAAAATCCGACGTTCGGAGGTTGGTACATGATCCTGGCAATTTTTGTGATGATTCAAAATCACAGGTCTGCTTATGAAACAGTTTATTGTTTTAAAGGTAGGAAACCAGCTCATCCATGTCAATGCGCATATCTTTATGACGTTCTGTGGATGCGTCCGGTTCATCACTGTATCCGAGAGCTAAGATATTGACCGGCTCTAAGTTTTTCGGAAGGTTCAGTTCTTCTTTTAATATGTCCGGGTTAAAGTAGCAAATCCAGACACTGCCAAGACCAAGCTCGGTTGCTTCAAGCATCATATGGTCGGTCAGGATCGAGGCATCGATGTCGGTTGTGATCTTGCCGTCAAACGGACGTTTCCAGGCTTTTGTCTTATCGGCACAGACGACAATGGCAGCCGGTGCCTGATAAATATTTGCTGCTTTTCCGACTTTTTCCAGTCCTTCTTTGCTTTTTACGACCATAAGGCGTACCGGCTGCATGTTCGCGGCGGTCGGTGCTGCGTGGGCAGCCTCTAAGATCTTATCCAGTTTTTCCTGTTCAATTTCTTTTCCTGTGTACTTTCGTACAGAATGTCTCTTTTTTGCAATCTCTAATAATTCCATGATAATCTCCATTCTTGAGCTGTTTTTTGTGCATCTTGAGTTTGTGTGTAAGCACGGATCTTGCGTGTGAAAAATCTTATTTTTCACGCTAATCCTCCATGCTTGAGCTGATTTTTGCACATAATTGAATTTCATGCGGTTTCGCTGGGATAATCCTGTTTATTTCGGATTCTATCTTGTGTTTCTGAACGTTCATGTCTATAATTATATGGAAATGCAGAATATAAGCAAGTATGCACTTTTTTGATATATACTTCCGAAAAAGTAAGTAAGGAGAAATAGATCTATGAATAAGGAATTTAACTGTCCGGTGGAGGCGACGATCTCCCTGATCGGCGGCAAATACAAGTCGGTCATTTTGTTTCATCTGATGGGAAAAACGCTCCGCTACAGTGAACTTCATAAAAAGATACCGAAAGCCACCGATAAAATGCTCGCACAGCAACTTCGGGAACTGGAAAAAGACGGACTTATCAAAAGAACCGTCTATCCGGTTGTCCCGCCCAAAACAGAGTACAACCTGACGGAGTTTGGAGAGAGCCTGTCACCGATCCTAAATGCCATGTGTAACTGGGGAGAGTCCTATCTGAACATTCCGAGTCAGTGTGTGGAAGAGTTGTGAGGCGGAAAGGTTTGAGGGAAAAGTGAAAAGCAGGAATACTGTGTCTTGGTGCAGAGCGGGGAACAGAGCACGATGAGAGATTGAGGATTGTGCGCAGGATTTGTGCATGTGCGTAAACATGAGGTGTCAATGAAAGTGTTGTTTTTATTGAAAAGAATGGAGGATTGAAATGGCAGATAAAAATGCAATGAACAATAAAAGTGCAATGAGGAACAAAAGTAAAGTTAAAAATAAAGACATAGCGAAAAATAAAGCTGCAGGCAAGAAAAAGTATGCAGTTGATAAAACAATGAAGCAGGAGGCAGAAAAACGAACCGCCGGAAAAATGGGAAAGAAAAAATATGCGGTTGATAAAACAGTGAAGCAGGAAGCAGAAAAGCGAACCATCGGAAAAATGGAAAAGAAGTATGCAGTGACTAAAGCATTTACAGAAAAAACGGATCATGGAAAATCGGTAAAAGAGAAAAAAGTATCAGGAAAAAACACGTCGGAAAAAATGATCACGAAGAAGCAGAACGCAGACATGTGCCAGTATGCAAAAAAATGCGGTGGCTGCGATTATCAGGGACTTTCCTATGAAAAACAGCTCAAAGAAAAGCAGGAATATGTTAGAAAAAATGTCGGAGAATTCTGCAAAGTACTGCCGATCATCGGGATGGAACATCCCTATCATTACCGCAACAAAGTGCATGCGGTATTTGACATTGCAAAAGGCGGATCTGTCATTTCAGGCGTATACAAGGCAGGGACACATGATGTTGTAAACATTGATTCCTGCCAGATCGAAGATGAGACGGCAGATGCGATCATCCACGATATCCGGGGACTTTTACGTTCCTTTAAAATCAAGACTTATGATGAGGATACCGGATATGGTCTGTTGCGTCATGTACTGGTGCGTCGCGGTTTTCACAGCGGAGAAGTGATGGTAGTATTAGTGCTCGGATCCCCAATCCTTCCGTCCAAGAATAATTTTGTCAAGGCACTGCGTAAACTTCACCCGGAGATCACAACGGTCGTTCTTAATGTCAATGACAAAAAGACCAGTATGGTTTTAGGAGAAAAAGAGACAGTTATTTACGGAAAAGGCTATATTGAGGACACACTCTGTGGCTGTACTTTCCGCATTTCCCCCAAATCATTTTATCAGGTCAATCCGGTGCAGACGGAGATCCTTTATACGAAGGCGATCGAGTATGCCGGACTGACAGGAAAAGAGAGGATTGTGGATGCTTACTGTGGCATCGGAACGATCGGTCTTATCGCAGCGTCGAAGGCAAAAGAGGTCATCAGTGTGGAATTAAACCGTGATGCAGTCAGGGATGCCGTGACTAACGCAAAACGAAATGACATCAAAAATGTCCAGTTTTACAATGCCGATGCAGGACAGTTTATGGTGGAGATGGCGGAATACCGTGCCGATCAGAAAAAAAATCAGGTGCCGGATGCCACAAAATCGGGAAAAAAGGCAACACCGGATGGCAATGTGGATGTCGTATTCATGGACCCGCCAAGAGCAGGAAGTGACGAGGCGTTTTTATCTTCGGTCATCCGGCTTGCTCCGAAGCGCGTAGTGTATATTTCATGTAACCCGGAGACACTTGCAAGGGATTTAAAGTATCTGACGAAACATGGGTATCAGGCAAAGGAGTGCCAGCCGGTGGATCTTTTTCCGTGGACGAAACATGTTGAAACGGTAGTTCTGATGCAGTATTGTGGAAAATAAGAAAAATAGGCATGTTAGACCACAAGATGTTGTGGTTTGAGGGCAAAAATTGGAGCAAAAAATGACCAGTTTTTGCCCTATTTTTTTCCACGTTTTTATAGATGCATAGAGGCAAAAAAGAGATTTTTAAGTATTTTGGGACAAAATTCAGAGAAAGGAAAAGAAACAGGGATGGAGAAAAAGCAGCACCCAAGTTACGGAATGATTCGGTTTGCAAGGTCCTCAATCGGTGGTTCAGGAACGGCATTGTTTGGAAGTTCCATCATGCATAATAATGTCATACGCCTGTCCATTTCAAAAGGCATGATGGAAAGGGAAGGCAACGAGGACTGGTTTTTGGCAGGGACAGACATCAATGACATGATCGTTGAGGTGGAGATGTCCTATACACAGTTTGCCGAAGCAATCACATCACTTAACATTGGAGAGGGGATACCGGTTACCATTACAAAAGTGAATGGGACATTCGTTGAACCATGCCCATACAGTGACAGGCAGAAAGTAATGCGCCGGGAAGTGGATGAAGCAACCCGTGACTTGGTGCGGCAACTGGAAAAGAGGTCAGAGGAGATTGAAAAACTTCTGGATGAGAAACGTGTCCTGAGCAGGGAGGACCGGAGAAATATCGTCTCGACATTGAAAAATGTACGGCAGGAGTTAAAAAGTAATATCCCCTATCTGCAGAAACTGTTTGCTGAACAGATGGATAAAACCGTGACAGAGGCGAAAGGGGAGTTTGAAACTTACCTGCAGAACAAGATGAACAGCATTGCACTTGCAGCAATTTCAGAACAGATGAAGCAGGAGGAAATCAGTTTAAACAGAAACATGATACCGGAACTGGAAGTACAGGAGGGCGGGGAAGAGGCAGGGGAGATGGAAGCGGGAATGCAGATGAACATGTAAGGCAGTACTTATTTTAGAAATGAAATGGGTGCTGTCTTTTTTTATGGAAAAAGAAAGGAGACAGATTTGATGTCGGGATTTTTTTGCAACAGTCCAAGACTGCAGTTATTAGAACGGCAGATGCGCCAGCCGCCGGGATATCGTCCCAGAGGGCAGGGGTGGATGTTTGACATGGAAGAGTGGAAAAGCAGGGGAAATTATTCGGAGATTGTGGACTGTGTCATCAGTCGGATGCAGATGGAACACTTAAAGAAAAGGATACAGGAGGTATTTGGAAACGCAGAAAAGGAACTGATTTTTTATGACAGCAGGCACAGAAACGATTTTTCTTCCCTGCTGCTTGGCAGACGGAAAAAGAACCTGTGCGGACTTCCGAATTATGCCGCCGCAGTATTTCTTCTGTCTGCAGATGAAAACCTGTGGGAGAAAGTTTCTAAGCAGGTGCTGGATACGGGGATTTATTTTGACCGCATCCGGCTTGGCAGCGTTACGCTGGAACAATATATCCTGTTCCATGCGGCAAGGGATGTGTATCTGGGGACAAAGCATATCCGGCTGTCGGAGCTGACCGACAGGGAATTGATACCGGATGAAATCTTAAGGCTCATCGTCAATGCATTCGTGATGGAAAGGTATGGGGTGGACATCGTAGAACGGGAGGTGTGGAATGAAGATTAGAGCAAAAAATGGGGAACAGACGGTAGATATAACTTTGCCGGCAACGGACATGGACATACAGTATTGCATGAAATGTATCGGGATAGAAGATATTGTACCGGTATGCTGTATCAGTGAGGTGCGGGATGAACCGTCCTATTTTGGGTTCCTGAAAGGCCAGACCGTCAACATGGACGAACTTAATTTCTTTGCCAGAAGGCTGGATGGAATGACGGAATATGAAAAAAGAGTGGTGGGTGTCTACAGCAGTGAGACAGGCATGCGGGAAATGAAACAACTGATTAACCTGACTTACAGCCTGCAGGGACTGTCCCTGATTACAGACTTGACGGACGGAAACCGTGTCGGGCTGAGGCTTTATTTGGACCGGCATCTTGCAATCTCAGAAGAAGAAAAGAGCAGAATGGATTTTAACGCATATGCGCAGAAGATTTTTTCAGAAGGAAAATGTAAGTTCCTGCCACATGGGATACTGGTAGATCAGGGATTCCACATGGAGGAGGTCTATAACGGAAAAACCTTTCCAGAATACATCGACAGACCGGATGAAACCGTGGCAGTTTTATCTCTTGGAAATGAGGCAGGGGATAAGGAGTACCTTTATCTGCCAACGGACATCAGTGCCATGGATAAGGTAAAGAAAAGATTAAACATCGCAGCTTTTGCCGAAGGAATTGTGAACGGGATAGAAAATATCCGGCTGCCGGAAAGCATCCTTCCTTCCCCGGAAGATATGTGTATGTTTCTGCAGGGGGATGTCCGGAAACTGACTCTTTTTAATGAGATGTGCCAGACCGTCAGCCGTTTTGATGAAGCAAAAATGGACCAGCTTGCAATGGCGGCAGGATTTGTGGGGACAAGTGAATTTACCGATATCACTTACATCGCAAAGAATCTGGATGAATTTGAAATACATCCGCAGATACATACGGATAAAGAGTATGGGGAATTTTTGGTTAAAGAGGCTGGGATATTTGAAATTGATGAATTTCTCCTGCCGTATATTGATTATGCCGGGGTTGCCCGTGATAAAAGACAGGCAGCGATGGCAGACAGCGGATTTATTCCCGAAGGCTTTGTTGGCACGCAGCGGGCAATCCATGAGTATCAGGAATATCAGGGAGAGTTTGCCGATCCGCTTGAAAAAAACGGGATACCCTGTGAAACGTTCTATCTTTACAATTCGCTGATAGGGATGATGTATCAGGATGGAGAGGAGCAGGAAACGCTGTACCGGAGTGAACTGGCAGATTATGAGGAACAAATCCAGAAAGCCATCCTCAAAGAAAGGCATGTGGAAGAAGAACCGAGGGGACTTATGCATTATTTTGACGGGAACAGACAGGTGGCTGCAAAAGTGATCAGTGCATTTCCGAGAGTGCAGAACATCCGGGGAGAACTGTTCGGAGTTCTGGAATGCAGTATCTGCCAGCCTCTGACACAAAATGAAATCTATGAACTGAAAAATTTCTGGGACGGACAGATGAGTGACGGCTGGGGAGAAGGCTTTGAACAAAGACCAATCTATACGCAGGAGGGAGAACTGTATGTCAGTTTCTGGACACAGGAAAGACACTGGGGCGTCATGACGGAGGAAGAACTGGACAGAATCTGGAATCATGGCATGACGCAGACTCTGTAAAAAAATAATATTCTGCTGGATATGTGCTGGTGTATGTAGTATTGTGTGTCCCAAATAAACCAAGGAGGCAAACAGATGAAATTGGATGATACAGTCATGGTGCAGTTTTTTGGGGAGCTTATCGAATCATACCGCCAGCAGATCATGGATCAGGAAGAGGCAAGGGAGCTTTCAAAGAAGGAAAAAAAGTTCCTGGCAGACTTAAGAAAAGAACTGGAGCTGCCAAACCCGCAAGCGTACAGGATGGTGACAGAACTTTTTGGATGCATGTTAGACATCAGCCAGATAAAACAGGAACAGCTTTATATACAGGGAATAAAGGATGGAATACGAATCCGAAAACTGGTAAAAGAAATCGAGGAAGGTGAGGAATGTTAAGAAGGGAACAGATAGAACGGCTGAAGGAAAGATATCCTGCGGGTACCGTGGTCAGGCTGGGGCAGATGGAAGGGGAACACCAGATGCCGTCCGGCATGGAGGGAAAAGTAATTGATGTGGATGATATCGGACAAATTCATGTGGAATGGGAAAATGGAAGCACGCTGGCCCTGAATGTGGAAGAGGATGACTTTACTGTCGTACCGCAGAAGGAAACCCTGTCCGAAAAGAAATGCAGGGAGTTTTTAGGGAAAGTAAATGAGATATTAAAAGAAACAGATTTCTATCGGCTGAATGTGTCATGCAATGGAGGGGATACCGCCTATGCTGCCCAAAAGCTGCTTGCCATGCATCAGGCATTTGAAACCGTGTACGGGGAAGGATATGTGGATGAGGAGTATGGGATGGTGATGATGCCGGCGGTGGTCTGCGGAAGGGATTCCGGCATACGCACGCTGGCACTTGTCACGCTTGATCTGGAGTCTTCCGGGGAACACTTCGGAACGATTTTCATGACTCCGGGCGGCATGATGGAGCAGGGCAGCAGCTTCCTGAGTGAAAAACAGAAACAGGCACTGGCAGAGTATTATATCCCATATGACTACTGGTACACACCGCTTGTGGAAAGGGACCACCATGTGGATTTTACACAGATGCCGGAGGAGGTGGCAGACATCCGCAGGATGGTGGATGAACTGCTGGTGCAGGGGGAGGCTTTCCATATGAATGAACCAAAATAGGAGGAAAAAAATTTGAACAGCATCATAAGCTGGGTTGGCGGCAAGAAAGCACTGCGCGACCTGATCTATCTGCGCATGCCGAAAAACTATGACCGCTACATAGAAGTATTTGGCGGTGGCGGCTGGGTTTTATTCGGGAAACCGCCGGATAAATGCATGGAGGTTTACAATGATTTTAATTCAAATCTTGCAAACCTCTTTTATTGTGTCAAGGAAAGGCCAATGGCACTGCTTCGGGAACTGTCCTTCCTGCCGCTCAACTCCAGAGATGAATTTACAACACTGCGGAAATTTCTGGCCATGGAAGAATTTAAGAGTGAACATCTTGCAGAAGAATTAGAGATTGCAACACACTTCTTGAAAGAACCAGAGGCGACAGAAATCCGTGACATTCTCATGGAGCGTGCCGCAGTAGGGGATGTAAAAAGGGCAGCGGCATTTTATAAGATCATCCGTTACAGCTATGGAAGCGGATGCACCTCTTATGGCTGCCAGCCTTTTGACATACGCAAAACTTTTACCATCATCTGGGAGGCAAACCGCAGGCTGAAGGATACCGTGATCGAGAATAAGGATTTTGAGGCACTCATCCGTCAATATGACAGACCGAATGCCTTTTTTTATTGCGATCCGCCGTATTTTGAAACCGAGGGACATTATGAGGTGGTGTTCCGTAAGGAAGATCATGTGAGACTCAGGGATACCTTAAAAGGCATACAGGGAAAGTTCATGGTTTCCTATAACGACTGTGCCTATATCCGTGAGCTGTATCAGGACTTCCAGATTGAAGCGGTGACAAGAATCAATAATCTTGCACAGAGGTATGACAACGGAAGTGAGTTCCCGGAAGTTCTAATCGCCAACTATGACATGGAGGAAAGGAAAAAAAGCATGCCGATGCAGATGAACCTGTTTGAACTGTACGGGGAACAGAAAACGGTCCGGTGGAAGGGAAAGGAGACAGAGGAAGAGCCACAGGACACATAAAAAAAGAAAGAAGGAGGAAAACATGCTTCAGTTAGTAGAAATGGAAGGAAAGATGACGGAAAACGGGTGTATTGAGATTCCCGCAGTGGTGTTAGAGCAGGCTGGTATCTGTACCGGTGACACCGTGAAACTTGTGTATATGGCAGAGGACGGGGAACTTAAGAACACGGCAAAGGAGTTCCTGCTTGCAAGGGCAGGACAGGATGTGGCAGAGGAACTGGCAAAGGAGGAAAACATTGCGTTCCAGATACCGGAAGAATTATTAAGGGATGCCGGAATCCCGATGGACGCAGACCTTGACATTGTGTGTCAGGAAGGACGCATTATCATCCTGCCGTCAGAACTTGTGCAGGGGACGGAAGTGCCGGAGGAACTGCTTGCCATCTGCAGGGAGCTTGGCATCACGGAGGATAAGGTAAACATCATTTTGCGGACCACAGAGGAGGGAACGGATGAAAAAACCGGTGTATAAGCTGTTAGACGAAAAAGGACGCATCCTGATCCCGAAAGAATTCCGCCAGATGGCAGAGCTTGAGAGCGGGGATATCGTAAAGCTGTCCGTGAGCAGTGGAAAAATCATGGTATCCAAAGTAGATATCGTGGAGATGGGGAGTCAGGACCCGCAGGCAGTGGAAGCCTATGTAAATGCGGCGGTAAAACATATGAGTCCGGCAAAACAGGTGGCACTTGCGGCAAGGATTCTGAAATTCGCACAGCAGGAGGGAGGTACGGATTGTTAAGGAATAAGTACAGGGCATTTGAAATCAGGGACGATCAGGTCAGCCAGACGCTGGTGGACGGGAATCTCTGCTCCATTGCAGAATTTATCCGGCATTGCGATGAGGGAAGCATCATCACCCTGCACACCATGGAGGGCGAGCCGTTTTTGATCGGACTCTCCAAGATGTTTGTATTCTGCGGGGACAAGGCATTCTTAGACAGGCAGTTGATCCCTTACCTGCGCAGCATGGGTGGGGAAAGCGTATGAAAAGGATTTATGTTCAGAACGGGATCGTATTTTTTTATGGGAATCCGGCTGGCTATCTGGGAGACGGGAAAGCAGTCATTGACTGCATGTTCCAGAAAGAGGAGCTGGTTTCATTTGTGAAGGAACAGTTTTTGGTGGAACCCGTATTCCGGGAGGGTGTGTATGACCGGCTGTCGGAGGGAGGTGGTGTCAAAGAGACAGCGGAGGTCAGCATTGGGGAAGGGAGGAGGCTTAGAATCTATCAACTGGGACAGGACAGTCCGATCATGATGCGGTTTATCAGTCTGGCAGAGAGAAAAAAGAGAGGGTATGACAGGCCGCGTAGGGAGGAATATGTCAGAGTCTATGAGGGGGAGATAGAAAACTATAGTCTGGAGGAAGTCTGGGAGAAATACGGACGGAGAGTACCGGAAGGGTTTCAGGGACATGTATTGTCCATTTCGGATGTGGTCGAGTTTGCGGATGGGGAAGCCAGCCGCTTTTTCTATGTCGAGCCATCCGGGTATGAGGAAATCAGATTTTAACAAGGAGGAGCATTATGCCAAAGGCAAAAACTGCCCAGAGCCGGGCAGAAACCACAGAACAGCACGCGCCATCCGGAGCAGGGAACAAAGAAAACACCCCGCTCCAGTTTGATGTGCGCATCCAGTCCATCCGGCCGGGGGAAAGCATCAAGGGAACAGCATCCGTAAACATCAACGGGGCATTTGCAATCCGGGGTGTCAAGATTATTGAGGGAAGCAATGGACTGTTTGTTTCCATGCCAAGCTATAAGGCTGGGAATGAGTACAAGGACATCTGTTTTCCTATCACGCAGGAATGCAGAAAACAGCTCCATGAAGCAGTCATCGGAGCTTATGAGCAGGCAATTTCGCAGGGGCAGGATACGGTAGCAAAGCATCATGGGATGCAGGCACCGGAAGGGCAGCCGATGGAGATGGCAGGAATGTAACCGGATAAAACCAGAGAACATAGAGCGGACCGCACAGAAATGGTTCAGCAGATCATTAGAAAAAATTGGAGGAAAAAAATATGAGAAATATGATGAAAAAAGCAGCACAGAATGTAAAGGCAGTTGCCGTGAGAGCAGGAATGTTAATGAAGGATACCAAGGGCGAGAACTACGTGGATACGGCGGTCAAAATCCTGATCGCAGTCGTTCTCGGCGCACTGCTCTTGGCAGGTCTTTATGCACTCTTCGGGGATGTGGTGATGCCTACCCTTACCCAGAGGATTCAGGACATGTTCAACTACGCAGGATAAGGAACACCGGTCCAAAACAGGGAAACAGGAAAAATAACAGAAGGATATGGAGGAAAACAGATGCCTAGAAGAGCAAACACACAGACACAGCAGGAAGCAGTACAGGAAAATGCCGCAGTGCAGGCAAATGCAGGGGCAGACATGCAGATGGAGGCTGCCATCACAAAAACACAGCCGGAAAAGGGTGTCCTTGCCCTTGCCGATGTAAAGATCGGGGATTTCATGACGATCCGAAATGTCAGAATCAAGGAAGATGACTACGGGCTGACCGTTGCCATGCCGAAAACAAAGACAGGGGCAAATGAACAGTACAAGGATGCGGTGTTCTTTGCCGACAGGGGAATCAAGGAAAAATTTGACCAGACGGTACAGAAAGCGTATGAAACTTTTATGCACCAGCAGACGGATCTGGACGAGGAACCGGAGGAGGCAGAGGAGCTGGAACAGGAAGAAGGCGGCATGAACATGGGAATGTAGCATGATCAGGCTGGCTTTCTTTTTTTCTGCTCTGTTTTTGGCGGCGGTCATGGATATGAGGACAAGGACCATCCCGGACTGGCTGGTCGTTCTGGTGGCACTTACCAGCATGCTGCCACCGGGACAGCCAAATCTTTTGGGAGTTTTTGCAGGACTTCCGCTGCTCCTTGCAGGCATTACCATAGGAGGAATCGGCGGAGGGGATGTGAAACTCATGGGGGTATGCGGCCTGGTTCTTGGAGCGAGCCAAGCGCTTACGGGACTGTTCCTTGCATTGTGCCTGCTGGTGCTGTGGCATGCGGCAGGGGGCATGGGCAGGAAAAAGAACAGAAAGAAACAAAAAGAGGAGAAGGAACAGGAACAGGCATACCCGCTTGTTCCGTTTCTTTTTGCAGGAATGCTGATTGGTATCTGGATAGGAGGTTAAAGAATTGAAAAAGAAATTATTACTGGCAGGGATTATGGCACTGCTTGCAGGAACTGTCGTGGCAGCAAGAAAGAAAAAATATACGGAGACATCGAGATAGGAGGAGAAGAGAATCATGAAACTGTTAAAAAACCGTACTGTTCTTGGGGTACTCTGCATTGTAGTGTCCCTGCTCATCTGTTTTGCAGTGACACCGCTTGTCAATGCCGGACTGTCCCAAAAGACCACAATCGTGCGTTTTGTAAAGGACGTTAAGGCAGGCGAAGAGATCAAAAAAGGAATGCTGCAGGAAGTCGAGGTGGGAGGTTACAACCTGCCCGAAAATGTGTTAAGGAGCATCACGGAGGCGGAAGGAAAATATCTGACCGCGGATGTTTATGCAGGGGATTATATCGTAGCAGAAAAAGTAGCAGACGAGCCGGCTGCAGAAAATAAATACCTTTACAACTTAAACGGGGAGAAACAGGCAATCTCCATCACCATCAGTTCTTTTGCGGAAGGACTCTCCGGCAAATTAAAGAGCGGGGATATTGTGTCGGTCATCGCACCGGATTACCTAGGCAGTGGGGAGACAGTGATCCCGGCAGAATTAAAATATGTGGAGGTCATCGCAGTGACGGCAAAGTCCGGCTATGATGCTAATACACAGGAGCAGGAAGAGGAGAAGGAGCTTCCGTCCACCGTCACGGTGTTAGTCAGACCGGAGCAGAGCAGACTGCTGGCAAGGCTGGAAGCAGAGGGAGAAATCCATCTGTCACTGGTATACAGGGGAGACAGCCAGAAAGCTGCACAGTTCATTGAAGCACAGGATCTGGTGCTGGAGGAGCTTCTGGAAGAAACCACAGAGGAAGAAGAGGTATCTGTTGTAAAAAATGAGGTGCCGAGGACAGGAGGGGAAGCGGATGCAGTGACGGCAGAAGAAACCTCGGCAGACGAGAAAAATGATACGGATATGGAGGAATAGTGTTTGAATTTCATGAAAAATTCTTTGTTCCAGAGAAATTTGGAGCAGGAAAGGGAAGAAGAGATGCCGGAAGAGGGAGGCGTGCTTGCCGTGTGGGGCAGCCCTTCCTCCGGCAAGACGGTGGTGTCTGTGAAACTGGCAGAGCATCTGGCAAAGAAAAAGAGAAATGTCATTTTAATCCTTGCGGATATGATCACTCCGCCGCTGCCTTACTTATGCGCACCGTCAGACATTGAACAGGAAAGGTCGTTGGGGAGCATTCTTGCCGCATCCCATGTGACGGAAAACCTCATCAAGAAGAACTGCATGTTCTACCGGAAGAATGATTATCTTTCCATGGTCGGGATGTTAAAGGGGGAGAATGTGTTCACCTATCCGCCCTATGAAAAAGAGCAGGCGGCAGAACTGCTCCAGCTTGCAGCACAGATCGCACCGTATGTCATCGTGGACTGCACCAGCAATATCGCATCGGATATCCTGTCGGCGGTCGCATTGATGGAGGCAGATACGGTGTTAAGGCTGGCAGGGTGTGACTTAAAATCCATCAGTTACTTATCCTCCCAGCTTCCACTGCTATCAGACCACAAATGGGATGCCGACAAGCAGTTGAAGGCCGTGTCCAATATCAGACAGCAGGAGGCAAGCAGCCACATGGAACAAATCCTTGGCAGTGTGTCGTTCCAGATTCCGCACAGCAGTGAGGTGGAAGCACAGTTTTTAGAAGGGGAACTGCTTGGTGAACTCGGCCTGAAGGAGAGCCGGACATTCCGCAGGGAGATAGAGAAAATCAGCAGGGAGGTATTCGGGGTATGAAAAATAACCAGAATCTGTTCTTTTCCCCGGAGGAAAAGGGAAGGGCATTTTCGGATGTCTTAAAAGAGGTGCAGGAGTATATCTCCAGCAAATATTCCACGCTCATGGTGGAAGGCGGGAGCGAGGAAGTAAAACAGCAGGTCAAGCGGTACATTACAAAGTACATCTGTGACTACCGTATCACGGTAAAGGGAAAAACACAGGAACAGTTGATCGATGACCTTTACACGGAAATGGCAGAGTTTTCCTTCCTCACCAAGTACATTTTTGGAACAGGGATAGAGGAAATCGATATCAATTCCTGGCGGGATATCGAGATACAGTACAATGACGGCAGGTGTGAAAAGCTGGAGGAACACTTCGAGTCCCCGGAGCATGCGGTCAATGTCATAAGGCGCATGCTCCATGTGTCGGGCATGGTGTTGGACAATGCCTCCCCTGCGGTGTTAGGACATCTGAGCAAGAATATCCGAATCGCCGTGTTAAAGACGCCGCTCGTGGATGAAGATGTGGGGATTGCAGCATCCATCCGTATTGTCAATCCGCAGAGCCTGAAAAAGGAAAACTTTGTGGATGGCGGCACCGCAACGGGGGAAATGCTGGACTTTCTGGCAGAGTGTCTGCGTTATGGCATCAGCATCTGTGTCGCAGGAGCCACCAGTTCCGGTAAGACCACACTTGCAGGCTGGCTGCTTACCACCATACCGGATGGAAAGCGTATCTTTACCATCGAAAACGGCAGCCGTGAGCTGGCACTCGTAAGGGAAAAGGATGGAAAAGTGACCAACAGTGTCATCCATACGCTGACCAGATACAGCGAAAATGAAAAGCAGAACATTGATCAGGACATGCTCCTTGATATGGCACTGCGTTTTAACCCGGAGATCATCTGTGTCGGGGAGATGCGTAGTTCAGAGGCGTACACGGCACAGGAATCGGCAAGAACCGGACACACGGTGCTTACCACGATCCACAGCAACAGTTGTGAATCCACTTACAGCCGAATGAGGACACTGTGCAAGAGAAAATATGACATGGATGACGAGGTGTTGATGGACCTTGTAACGGAGGCATTCCCTATCGTGGTGTTCACCAAGCAGCTTGAGAACCGCAAGAGGAAACTCATGGAAATCATGGAGTGTGAGATCACGGCAGACGGAAAGCGGAAGTTCAACCCGCTGTACCGCTATGAGATCACCGAAAACCGGATGGAAGGGGACCGCTTTATCATTAATGGCACGCATAAGAAGGTGTGCGGAATTTCCGAGAGCCTCAAAAAGAGATTTTTGGAAAACGGCATGCCAAAAGATGTGCTGGAAAGAATTGAAAAAGGAGGGAAGAAAGTATGCTGACATTACAGGTCATTGCCTGCATCGGGATCATTACAGGAGCATTCCTGCTGTTCCAAATCCGGTTAAATGACTTTACGGGGAACATTTTCCACAGGCTTTTGGACGCACCGAAAGGAATCCGTGAGGAGATACTGGAGGAAACCAAGCGCAGGAAAAAATCCTATTTCCGCAGGGAGATCGAGGAAGTACAGGAAATTTTGAAAACAACGGACAGGGAGGAGCTGTTCCCGCTTTTATGCACTGCATCCCTTCTGCTGTTTGCCGCAGGAGCAGCCATTGCGGTCATGATCGGAAATGTTTTTCTGGTTCCGGTGCTGGCATGCGGATTTTTATTTCTGCCGTTCTGGTACATCAGGCTGACCGCATCCCATTTCAAAAAGGATGTGTCATCGGAACTGGAAACCGCACTGTCTATTATTACAACGGCGTATCTGCGCAGTGAGGACATTCTGACTTCGGTGGAGGAAAACCTTGAATATTTAAATCCGCCGGTCAAGACCGTGTTTGCAGATTTTGTGTCAAGAATCCGGCTCATTGATCCAGACCTTGAGGCAGCCTTGGAGGAGCTTAAGGGAAAGATTGAAAATGATGTGTTCATGGAATGGGTGGATGCCTTAAAGTCCTGCCTGTATGACCGGTCATTAAAGACAACACTGACACCGATCGTGGTGAAACTGTCGGACATGCGCATCGTGAATGCAGAGCTGGAGTATCTGGTATTTGAACCCAGAAAGGAATTTATCACAATGGTGGTGTTGGCAGTGGGGAATATCCCGCTGTTATATTTTCTGAACCAGTCCTGGTACGATACGCTCATGCATACCATCCCCGGACAGATTATGCTGGCGGTTACCGGCGCAATTATATTTGTTTCCACGGCATGCGTCATAAAACTGACAAAGCCGATTGAATACCGGACATAAGGGGGAGGGATAAATTGAAAATCGTACTGATAGTTGTATTCATCCTGACGGCATGCGGACTGTTCCTTCTGCTGTCGGGCATCTTAAAGCTGCCGACACTGCGGATCGGCAGGGCGATGATGCAGTCAGGGAAGAAAGAAAAGAAACTGCAGAAAACACTGGATGCGTTCTACATGGACGGAGCGGCATACTTAGGAAAATACATCGGGATGAATGCCTACAAAAAAAGCAGGATGCAGAATGTCCTTAATGCGGCAGGACTTAAGATGACACCGGAAACCTATATGGCGTATGCCTATCTGAAGGCAGGGAGCATTTTTCTCCTGATCCTTCCGGCACTGCATGTATTTCCTCTGCTTGCCATCCTGCTCGTGCTTTTAGGAGTCATAGTCTACTATAAGGAGACAAGAAAAGCAGAAGAGCTGGTAAGGGAGAAAAGGGAGCAGATCGAGGGGGAACTGTACCGTTTTGTTTCCACCATCACACAGGAGCTGAAAAACAGCAGGGATGTACTTTCCATGCTGGAGCATTATAAGGAAAATGCCGGGGAGATGTTCCAGAAGGAACTGGACATTGTGTGTGCCGACATGCGCTCCAGCAGCTATGAGGCAGCACTCACCCGTTTCGAGGCAAGGCTCAATTCCCCGCAGCTCTCCGATGTGGTCCGGGGACTGATCGGTGTGTTAAGAGGTGATGACGGTGCAGTGTATTTCCAGATGCTCACACACGACTTCAAGCAGGCAGAACTGCAGAGGTTAAAGGCAAAGGCGGCAAAAATCCCGCCGAAAATCCGTGTCTTTTCTTTTGCCATGCTCTTATGTTTCCTTGCAACCTATTTTGCCATCATCGGCTATGAGATCATAAAGTCCATGGGAACACTGTTCTGATAAAAGCGCAGGAAGGAGAAAAAATGAAGCGGATCTATAAAATCATGAGGGACAAAAAGGGGGAGGGATATATCGATGCGGCAGTCGTTGTATTCTGTGTGATGTTTGTCATTGCCCTTGGCGTCAGGATATTCCCGGTTTTTATCACGAAGATACAGCTTGACAACTTTGCAGACGAGCTGGTGCGGGAGGCAGAGATCAGCGGCAGGGTTGGAAGTGAGACAACCGCAAGGCAGAGAACCTTGGAGGAAAAAACAGGGATACATCCAGCCGTAAGCTGGTCTGGGACCGGAAAAATCCAGTTGAATGAAGAGGTGACGGTAACACTGACGTTGCAGAAAGACATCGGACTTTTTGGGAAATTAAGGTCGTTCCCGGTAACCATAAGGGCGAGGGCATCGGGAAAGAGTGAGGTGTATTGGAAATGAGAAAATGCTATCAGAGCTTCAAAAGACTTCTGACAGGGCAGGAGGGAAGCATGGCCCCGGCTGCTGTGGCGGCAGCGATAGCCATGCTCCTTATCATCCTTGGAGTTTCCGAATACATGCGCCTTGTCATCACGGCAGCCGGGATTAAGGATGCCATGGAATCTGCCGTGGTTTCCGTGGTAAATGACAACTACAATGAAGTTTATCATGGTGTCAGGGAAGGATATGCCGCAGGATATGAGCCGGACGATACGGGATTTACGGCATCCGTGGACCATGGGGATATCTATGGCAGGATGTGTTTTCTGCTTGGACTGGAAGAGGATGGGAACAGTTATGTCCGCTATAACAACAGCGGTGAGCTGGAGTACAGGCTCAAAAATCTTTCCGTGGACATCCACAACACGGCTCTGGCATCGCCGGGAGGCACTTATTATGCGGATGCAGAGGTCACGATGGAAGTGCCTGTGCGTTTCGCAGGAAAAATCTTATCGAGTATGTCGGTCAGGTTGAAGGTGAGGGCAGCCTACAGGGAGAAATTTTAGTAACATGTTACAGATATCGTAAGACTTATTACATTTCCATAGACTTTCCAGACGTTCTATGGTAGCGTGTGAACTACGAAAATCAATCAATCGAAAAAACATAAGGAGGGAATGCCATGAAAGATAAGACAAAAAAGTGGCTGGCAATCGCAGGACTTCTCGCAGTATGTGCAGTGCTTGTGTTTGGAATCAGCAGAGTGCTCTACCATGAGCCGGACAGGGAGGCACAGGCCGTGGAGAGAGAATCAGAGGAGACAGAACTTTTTGTGGAGACAGAAACACCGGAACCTGTGCAGGCAGAAAGCACAGAAGCAGAGACGGAAGAGCCGCTTGTGATCGAGACGGAGACAGGGACTTCCGTAAATGACAGGGAGCAGGAAATTCAGGAAACCCCGGAGAAAACAGAAGAGGAAAAACCGAGTGAGCCGCCTGCACTGTCTGAGGGAACAGCCACGAACCAGCCGGATACACCGCCGTCCTACGAGGAGGAAAAACAGAAGGAACCGGCTCCGGCAGAGAACCAGACACCAAAGACAGGTGATACCAAAGACGGCATGGTATATGTGGAAGGCTTTGGATGGATTACCGATGAAGGGGAAGGCTCAGGCACCTACGCAGATGACATGTATGAAAATGGCAATAAAATCGGAATCATGGACTAAGTTGGTGACAAGAAATGTTGTTTGATATAAACTGATAACAAGCGGACAAGGAGGCTCTTGGATTATGTACAAACAACGTATATCATATGCAGATTATGTGGAAGAGGTAGAAAGATTATATAAAATTGAAAGAAGAGAGATTTATTTTGGTTTTGTAATCCGAGATTTTATACAATCGATCCTTACAGAAAGTGAACAATTGGTAGCAGTTTGGGATAACAAAGGATACAAGGATGATACCAAAAATCCACTTCATAAGCGTAAAAATTATGCGGATTCACATAGCTTGCAGGATTTTATTATCGTTCCGGAACAATATAGCTATACGAATACTACAAAACCATATGTTTCGATTGAGCTGAAAAAACCCAATTTGGAAAATTATCAAGGGTTAGAATTGGGAAAAAACAAAAAACAGATAGAAGCAGAGTTTGAATATTGTGATTTTATTATTTTGACAGACTGTGTTACATGGATGTTCCTAAAAAAAGATGAACCTGTAAAAGATGAAAAAGTTGTTTGTCTGATACAGGAGGGAAAATGGTTACAAATGGAACAAAGGGATTCCAATAACGAGCGTATGGGGAACATTCATATGAAGGAACCAGAGCAATGGGATGATTTGGTTAATACGATTAGAACATTTGTAGCAGAAGCCAAAAAACAGAGAAAAGAATAATGTGTTAGTGAAAAGCAGATTCGTAAAAACGGTCTGCTTTTTTTGTGAGGAAAAAGAGATGAAGTTATTAAAACAAGTAGTATTGCTTCTTGCAATTATGCTTGCCATGGCGATGCCGGTATCGGTTTATGCAGCCGGGGAAGGGAACATCGACAATGGCGGTGGAGGTATGGGAGCAGGAACGGGAACTAATTTTTGGAGCAGCCACGATGAGGGTGTGCGCGTAACGGTAATCAGAGCCAGTGATGGTGCAGTTGCATCAGCATCCATTGACCTTACCAACAAGCATCCGACTGATATCCGGGTGCATTTTGGAAAAGTAAGCAAGACTTCCTACAGGAATGGCGCAGGACTTTCTGCAAGGATGGGAGGCTATACATTTTATAATCCAGCACAGTCCCTGCCACAGATTATCAGTACTTCAAGAGGAGGGGCAAACCTTGCAGCCATCAAACAGTACTTTACGGACGAGCAGGTGATCAGAGCCATTGCAGGATATGTCGGCATGGATTTCCAGACGCTGACAAACGGAGAGTACAAGCTGTTATTAGAGCCGATTGCATATGTGACGTTTGAGGGAGTCCGGACTGCGTTTACCGCCACGGAAGCGGCAAAATACAACCAGTTAAGGGGCGGCCTGTTGCGAAAGAAAATGCCGTCCCTGTCCCATAAAAACCTGCCGCTTGCCATGTTTTTGGAAACATCGGATTTAGGATATCCGGCGTGGAGCGGTTCTAAGACAGAGAAAGCGAATGATGAGGATATCATCCGCGCATTAGGACTTGGCATCGTGCGGTTTAATGAGGTGGTCACACCGGAAGTCATCGAAGCGGACTATGAATACCGTGTGGATACGGATGTGATAACGGCGGTCACGGTCAGTGGAGGACAGAGTGATCCGGACAACTCCGTCACCGTGACATTTTCTATTCTGGGAAGAAGCTACAAGGTTGAAAATGTGTATTACCCGGAGGACGGACAGCAGCTCGTGTGGGTAAAATGGCATACCCCGTCCACGGAACAGCACATCACGATTAGCGTGACCGCCAGAGGAGGCAGTGCATCCGTGAGCCGGGGAACCATCACGGCGAACATTGTGGATCTGGATGACAATCCACCGCCAAATCCTGTTGCAGATGACAGAAATGACAGCTACCGGAAAGAAAATGCAGTGATGCCTGTAAATCCAGAAAAGACACAGGCGGCATGGAGTGTCTGGAAAGCCAAGTGGAAGGAAAAATGGGTATGGCACAGTGACTGGAACTGGGAGTCAGAGGACCATTCGGCAAGCTGTGAGGCAGGATGCACACAGAGCCATGGATACTGGCAGGATGATGGCGAGTATGTGGATGAAGGCTGGTGGGAATTTGAAGAGAAACATTATTTGGCATCCCTGACTGCGGATATGCATCTGGTCACCGATGAAAAGGCACCGACAGCAAATGGCATAGTTACAAAAAGCGGGTACGGTGTGAATGTCTCCCTGAGTGTAAGGGCATCAAGCAGCCAGACATCTGCAACAACGGCACCGCAGACGGCAGTCAGTTATTTCCCGGAATTTTATTACGAAACCTACTGGCGGCTTTTAGAGAGAACCCGAAATGGATACAGTGCGGTCTTTGAATTTAAGAATAATGAGTATTCCACTTATTACCGGAGGACACACTTCACACCGGTCTGGATGCCGGACGGGGAGTACCGGGTATATACTTATCTGCTTGACTGTTGGACACCGGATGGAATGCTTTCCATGAACCTGTCAGACGCTGTGCAGATATCGGGAAGCCTGTGGGATGACTGGCATATCGCACCACAGAATGTGAGGTAGGAAATGGGATATGAGAGAATCCAAAAGCCGGAAGGACTGCTCTACCATTACACTCGAAAAGAAAATCTGGAATCCATCTTAAGGGATGGAAGGATACGGAAATTTTGTGACAGGGAAACATGGTTCACAAAATCCCTTGCAGATACGCTGCGGCTTATGTCACTCACGGTGATGCAGGAGGGAGCAGCTTATTATGATGCGAGGGGCAGGCTGCAGCGTTACCCGGCATTTGTGCCGGAGGATTATGTAGTTTTAGAACTTACCCCGCGCTACCAGAGCGGGGAATGGGTGATCTGGAATCAGGAACTTCCACCTAATGCGCCGGAGTCCGTAAGGGAGCTTGCGGAGGAGTTCAGCCACTTAAAACTCGGATACCGTGGAGATTTAAAGTTCTGGGAGAATCCTGTCATTTATGAGATGACAGACCTTTTGGAAGAACCGGAGCAGACCAGTGAAATGAAAATGCAGTAAAAAAACAGAAAAAAGGAAAGGAAGATCAGATGAAGAAAAAGAAATGGATGATGATGGCAGTGATGGTGCTTGCACTTACGATGATGTTTGGAACTACAGTATATGCGTCAGGAAAAGGGGACGTGGCAGGAGCAATCGAGGGTACATGGCAGGATGCCTCCGCACAGATCAAGACAGTAGTCAATAAGGTGGTGTTCCCGGCAATCGACCTGATACTTGCCGTATTCTTCTTTGCAAAGCTGGGTACTGCATACTTTGATTACCGAAAACACGGGCAGTTTGAATGGGCGGCACCCGCAATCCTGTTTGCGTGTCTGGTGTTTACGCTGACGGCACCGACCTATATCTGGAAAATCCTTGGCATATAGGGGATGGTGAGAAAGAAGGTGTCAGATGTTTATATTTGATTTTGTTGCGGAAACCGTACTAGACCAGATCATCGACTGGCTGTATGGGAAGATCGTTGGATTTCTCAATGATTTTTTTGCAATGATGAACAATATGGGGGTGGAATTGTTTGACCTGCCGTGGGTGAATGCAATTACCACTTTTTTTAGTTGGCTTGGCTGGGCATTGTTTGTGGTAGGGCTGGTGGTCGGAGCTTTTGAATGTGCCATAGAGTATCAGGGAGGAAGGGGCAGTATCAAGGATACTGCCTTAAACTATGTCAAGGGATTTATGGCGGTCAGCCTGTTTTCCATTCTTCCGGTCAACTTATACTCCCTAAGTGTGTCGCTGCAGAGTTCCTTCGGATCGGCATTATCCGGCATTACAGATGCGGAAAGCATCGGGATGACTGCACAGCAGGTGCTTATGTCAGCCGCCATGCCGGGAGTGGGGAATCCGATCCTGCAGATATTCTGTGCCGTGATGATGGGGTATGCCGTGATAAAAGTGTTTTTCGGAAACCTGAAAAGAGGAGGCATCCTGCTCATACAAATCGCAGTTGGAAGCCTTTATATGTTTTCTGTTCCAAGAGGATATATTGACGGTTTTACCCAGTGGTGCAAGCAGGTCATTGGAATCTGTCTCACCGCTTTCCTGCAGTCCACCATGCTCACGGCAGGACTCATGATCTTCAAGGACCATCCTCTGCTTGGTCTGGGTGTCATGCTTTCCTCCACGGAGGTGCCGAGGATTGCCGGACAGTTCGGACTGGACACCAGCACAAAGGCAAACCTGATGAGCGGAGTTTATGCAGCGCAGACAGCCATCAACATTTCAAAAACGGTTGTCAAAGCAGTGGCAGCATAAGGCGGTGAAAGGATGGAGAAAAAGCTGGGGAGTCTGTTCGATGGGATCGGGGGATTTCCATTGGCAGCAAAAAGAAATGGCATACGACCTGTGTGGGCGAGTGAGATAGAAAAGTTTCCCATGGCAGTTACCATGTACCGGTTCCCGGAGATGAAACACATGGGAGACATTACAAAACTGCATGGGGAAAACCTCCCGGTTGTGGATGTGATAGCCGGGGGTTCGCCATGTCAGGACTTATCCATTGCCGGGAGACGCGCAGGACTTGCGGGGATGCGTTCCGGTCTCTTTTTAGAGCAGGTACGCATCATAAAAGAAATGCGCAGGCAGGAGGAAAGGAGGAAAAACAGCAGTGGAAGGAGAGCAGATGTCCCTGTTCGACCTCGGTATATGGTCTGGGAAAATGTGCCGGGAGCCTTCTCAAGCGGAGAACCAAAAGGAGCAGATTTTAAGAGAGTCCTCGAAGAAGTCTGTGGTATATCGGAGGAGTCCGTATCTTTACCTGGACCGCCGGATGGGGCATGGACTCCTGCCGGGATTATTCTGGGACAGGAATTCTCTGTTGCTTGGAGAGTACTGGACGCTCAATTTTGGGGAGTCCCCCAGAGACGCAGAAGAATCTTCCTTGTCGCAGATTTTGGAGGCCACAGTGCCGGAGAGATATTATTTGAGTCCGAAAGCGTGTGGAGGCATTATCAGGAGAGCAGGGAACAGAGGGAAAAAGCTGCCGCCGATCTTGGAGGCGGCACTTTTGATGCAGGCACAGGAGCCGACATCGTGTGTCTGATGGATCAGGGAGGACAGCGGATGGATGTGTACCGGAACCTTATCGGTACACTTCTGGCACACAGTTCAAGCACACCGCCCATTATCATGGCGAGCAGTCAGGCAAATGCAGAAATCGGGATCGGATACTGTCCGACCATTACAGCAGCGGCAGGGATGGCAGGCAATAACCAGCCGATCCTGTTTGACAATCACGGACCGGACACCCGCTACAGCGGACCGGTGAAAGTGGCACAGACCATTACTTCTGCACTGGGGACGGGAGGCAACAATACGCCGCTTGCTGTCCATGGAGAACCCTACTGCATCGCCGGAAATGTCATCAACCGTCAGGATAAAAACGGGGGAAACGGCTGCGGCTATCAGCAGGGAGTCAGTTATACGCTGACAACAGAGGACAGGCACTGTGTGGCATACACGGATGACCTGCAGAGAAAAAAGCGTGTGAGGAAACTCATACCGCTTGAGTGTGAAAGACTTATGGGATTCCCGGACCACTGGACGGACATTCCGGGAGCAAGTGACAGTGTCCGGTACCGGGCATTGGGAAACAGCGTGGCAGTGCCGTGTGTGGAATATATCCTCTGTGGCATTGCTTATTTTTTAGAAAGACAGGAGGGAGAACGGGATGTACATATACCCGGATAATCTGAAATCGAAAGCGAGCATGTGGCTGTGGGAGCTAAAAGACCTTGCAGTGACAGGAATCATCGTACTGATATCCGTGTTTGCATTTGCCTATGCAAAACTGTGGTTCCCGATGGTGATAGCAGGTGTATACGCATTTTTAACGATACAGGTGGAGGATACCACCATCTTAAAATTTATCCGCTATGCATGTGCGTATTTTTTGGTGGAACAGCAGCATTATGAATGGAGGTATACCGCAAATGAAACGGAAGAATGAACAGTCCACAAGGGAGCTGATGGGGACAAAAGAACTGTCGGATTACAGCATCCGCACCTACCGGAAGGACGAGCTGGTCTATTTTCTGATCCAGCCGAGCAACCTGTCTGTGTTGTCGGAGGAGAGCCTTTCCGCAAGAATCTATGGACTCATGACGGTATTAAAAGGCATCACAGAAATCGAGATGATGTGCTTAAATTCCCGTGAAAATTTTGAGGACAACAAAAGATATTTAAAGAACCGCGCGGAGGAAGAAACCAACCCGACTGTGCGGAAACTGCTGGAACTGGATGCAGGACACCTTGACCGGATGCAGGTGCAGATGGCAACGGCGAGGGAGTTTTTACTGATTATCCGGCTGAGAAACCAGAAGGAGAATGAGGTGTTCGCTTACTTAAACCGTATCGAAAAAATGCTGGTGGAACAGGGATTTACATCCAAAAGAGCGGATGAGGAGGACATGAAGAGGATACTGGCTGTTTACTTTGAACAGAATGTCACAACGGAAAAATTTGAAGAATTTGATGGAGAGAGGTGGATCATTTTAAATGAATAACAACAGAAAGAAAAAAACACAGACACAGACACCGGGGGAAGAGAGGCTTAAGAGTTTCCTTGATATGATCGCACCGTCCGTCATCCAGTTTTACACGGATCATTATATCTGCGGGAATACGTTCCGCAGTGTCTGGGCACTCAGGGAATATCCGACTGCAACGGATGAGCAGGCAATCCTGCGCCATCTTGGGGAAAAGGATGGCGTGACACTGCGTATCTATACCAGACAGGTCACACCGGCAGAGGAGAAAAAAATCATCAGCAATGCGGCAAACAAGAACCGCATGAAACAGGGAAATACAGAAAATTTACAGGAGACAGTCACGGCAGCGAGCAACCTGCAGGATGTGACCAACATCATTGCGACCATGCACCGCAACAGGGAGCCGTTGCTGCATACGGCTGTGTATCTGGAGTTATCCGCAGCGGACATGGATAAGTTGAAGCTGTTGCAGACCGAAGTGTTGACAGAACTCATCCGTTCCAAACTGAACGTGGATAAGCTGCTGCTGCGCCAGAAGCAGGGGTTCCTATGTGTGCATCCGGCTGGCAGGAATGTCTTTCTGGAACAGTTTGAACGTGCGCTTCCGGCTTCGAGTGTGGCGAACCTGTTCCCGTTCAACTACTCCGGCAAGACCGATAAGAACGGATTTTATATCGGGAGGGATAAGTTTGGAAGCAATGTCATTGTAGATTTCAACCAGAGAGCGGATGACAAGACCAATGCCAATATCCTCATCCTTGGAAACTCCGGGCAGGGAAAATCCTACCTGTTAAAACTGATACAGACCATCCTGCGGGAGTCCGGGATGAAAGTTATCTGCCTGGACCCGGAGCATGAATATGTGGATTTGACCGGAAATCTGGGAGGCTGTTTTGTGGATTTGATGAGCGGGGAGTATATCATCAATGTGTTAGAACCCAAAACATGGGATGAAAACGGCAGCCCGGAAGATACAGAGGCACCCTATGCGTTCCGCTGTTCCTCAAAATTAAGCCAGCATATTTCCTTCTTAAAAGACTTTTTCCGAAGCTATAAGAATTTTACGGACAGCCAGCTTGACACGATAGAGATCATGTTAGCGAAACTTTATGAGAAGTGGAACATAGGGGATGATACGGACTTTGGCAGGCTTACGTCAAAGGATTACCCGATCCTGTCTGACCTTTACGATCTGATGGAGGAGGAATACAAGCATTACGATGCGAAGAAGAAACAACTGTATACCGCAGAGCTTCTGCAGGAAATCTGTCTTGGACTTCACTCCATGTGTAAGGGAGCGGAGTCCAAATTTTTTAACGGACATACGAATATCACGGATAGCAGCTTCCTGACGTTCGGTGTCAAGGGACTGCTTCAGGCGAGCAAAAATGTGAAGGATGCCATGCTGTTTAATGTGCTTTCCTACATGTCTAATGAACTTCTGACCAACGGGCATACGGCAGCCTGCATCGATGAGTTTTATCTGTTCCTTACCAACCTGACCGCCGTGGAATATATCCGCAACTTTATGAAACGTGTGCGTAAAAAGGACAGTGCCGTCATCCTTGCCAGCCAGAATCTGGAGGACTTCAATATCGATGGAATCCGGGAGTACACGAAACCGCTGTTTTCCATCCCAACCCATGTATTCCTGTTCAATGCGGGAAACATCGATTCCAGATTTTATATCGACACCCTGCAGCTTGAGCAGAGCGAATACAACCTGATCCGCTATCCGCAGAGGGGCGTGTGCCTTTATAAATGCGGCAATGAACGATACAACCTCATGGTACATGCACCGGAGTACAAGGAGAAACTGTTCGGAAGTGCCGGAGGACGGTAAGACAGGGATGAAGGAAGGAGGGATGCCAGACTATGGACATGAGGGAGCAGAAATTCGGCATTGAGATCGAGATGACAGGCATTACCAGACAGCGTGCTGCGGAGGTCATGGCAGCCTATTTTTCCTCTGTAGCCAGCTATGACGGTGGAAGCTATGAAGTGTACAGTGTCAGGGATGCGGCAGACCGCAGATGGAAAGTCATGTATGATTCCAGCATTGAGGCGCAGAAAAAGGGCGGCGGTTATGCGGGGAGTGAGTACAAGGTAGAATTTGTTTCCCCCATCTGTGAATATGCGGATATCCCTGTCATACAGGAACTCATCCGGCAGCTCCGGCATGCAGGTGCAGTGGCAGGAAAGAATACAGGCATCCATGTGCATATCAACGCGGCACCCCATGATGCAAGGACACTGCGGAACATCACCAACATCATGTACAGCAAGGAAGATTTGATCTATAAGGCACTTCAGGTAGATGTAGAGAGGGAGCATCGTTACTGCCAGAAGGTGGAAGAGGACTTTTTGCAGGAACTGAACCGGAAGAAACCAAAGAGTCTGGAGGAAGTGAGCAGGATCTGGTACAAGGGGGTTGATGGAAGGCACAGGCATTACCATGAAAGCCGTTACCACTGTCTGAATCTGCACAGCGTGTTCCAGAAAGGTACGATTGAGTTCCGGCTGTTTAACTCCACCACCCATGCAGGAAAAATAAAGGCATATATCCAGCTCTGCCTTGCCATTTCTGCGCAGGCATTGAACCAGAAATGTGCCAGCCGGATCAAGACGGCCAGCACTAACGAAAAATATACATTCCGTACCTGGCTGTTAAGGCTGGGAATGATCGGGGATGAATTTAAGACGGCGCGGAAGTTTCTTCTGGAAAATCTGGAGGGCGGCATTGCATGGAAGGACCCGGAACAGGCTGTGAGACAGAAGGAAAGACTGCGTGCGATGAAAGAAAAGAAAGAACTGGAAATCGGACATGCACAGCAGGCAGACAGCATGGAAGAAGAGGTGCCGGAGGATGCACAGGGAATGAACATGACCATGTAAAAACAAAACGCAGAGAAAGGAAACAAGAATATGAACATGACAGGAAGAAGATATATTGCATATGGCTCGAACTTAAACCGGGGGCAGATGGCACTGCGCTGCCCCGATGCAAAGGTGGTAGGAACCGGGGAAATCAAGGACTATGAGCTGTTGTTCCGTGGAAACAGAAACGGGGCGGTAGCCACGGTGGAGCCGAAAAAAGGGGAGAGTGTGCCGGTGTTGATCTGGGAGATCAGTCCGAGAGATGAGTTTAACCTGGACCGTTATGAGGGATATCCGAGACTGTATGGAAAAGAAATGCTGGAAGTGGAGATGGATGGAAAACGGGAGAAAATGATGGCATATACCATGACGGATGGGTATGCCATGGGAGTCCCTTCGGAACATTACCTTGCTACCATCCGCACCGGATATCAGGAGGCAGGATTTGATGAGGATGTTCTGATGGCAGGTGTTGAAAAGAGCAGGGAGCGCATGAAACAGGAGATGGAAGCAGAGAGAATGGAGGAAGCACCATGGAGCCAGCAACTGCCGCTCTGATCGCAAGGGCAGCCATAGCAGCCGGGACCAATAAAAAAGTGTGGACAGGGATTGCCTCTGTACTGGCAGCCCTGTGCCTTCCGGTCATCCTTGCCGTCATGTGCTACATCAGCATTGCCTCCGGCGGAACAGAACATAACCGGGCGGCAGTGCATCTGGCATTCGATGGAGGGGAAATGCCGGATGGAATGCCTGCAGATTATCAGGCTTATGTCCGCCAGATGCAGGAAAGTTTTGCAGAGCTGGATGCCATATTAGATGACATCGATGGCATGACAGAAGGGGAACTGTGCGACAGGTATCTGGTCAAATCCGTTTTTTATTCTCTGTATTTCGGCGCAGACCGGGTACGGCTTGAGACGGATGATTATAAAAAATTCGCAGACTGTTTTGTGGATTATGAGGAACGGATACAAAACATAGAGCAGGAGGACGGGACCGTCACGCTGGAAAAATATACCGTGGCAGTTGCCATTGGGGATAAGACAAAAATCTTCCAAAAACTTGCATCTGACTATGGAGTTACCGCAACTTATGAACAACAGTCCAATGCAGTCAATGTGTGGTATGTGGCAAAGTATGACACAGTGGCCCCGACAGAGGGGGATGAATTTTCCGACTGGGGCGGCTGGAACGTGGCAGGAGATATCCCTGTGTATGATCTGCCGGCCAACGGGAATGGAAGTGATATCGTACAGCTTGCATTATCAAGACTGGGGCATCCGTACTCGCAGGCACTCCGCGGAACCGGGAATTATGTCGACTGCAGTTACCTGACGCTGTGGTGCTACAGACAGATAGGAATCTCCCTGCCGGGAACGGCGGCAGAGCAGGGAAGATATATGGTGGAGCATAACCTGACGGTTGCAAAGGAATCACTGCAGCCGGGGGACCTTGTGTTCTGGAGCCACAAACCAAACGGAAGATACATGAACATCACGCATGTGGGAATCTATGCCGGGGATGGCATGGTCGTGGATGCGTCCTATTCCAAAGGGAAGGTGGTGTACCGTCCCCTGTTTGACAACGATAAGCAGGTACTGTATGGCAGACCGCAGTAAATTTTTTGATGCCGCAGGCATCTGTTTTCCGCCAGAAAATAGAAATGAAGGAGGAGCGATATGGCAGAAAAAGAAATAAAAATCACCTTTGCCGGGGAGAAACTGGAGGCATTAAGTTTCTTTCTGGCAGAGCAGGGAGGAAAAACCGTGGAGGAGCTGTTGAAGAGCCATCTCGATAAATCTTATGAGAAAAATGTTCCTGCACAGGTCAGAAAATTTGTGGAGAGCAGGATGGAAACTCCACAGGAGACAGCAAATCAGGAGCAGGAATCCCAGAGAATGGGAGGCACAAGACAGCAGAGGGCATCCGGCAGACGGAGCAGGGAGACACAGAATCAGGAAGAGCAGCCGAGAGAGCCGGTGCTGGAAACCGTGGAAGAGACAGCAGAAAATACGATGAGCATGGGAATGTGAGGAGGATAAGTGAACGGATATGAAGAGAAAATAAAAGACTGTCTGTTTCTGGAAGTGTGCAATGCGGCAGGCAGAGAGGAATGGGACGGACTGGCGCATCAGCAGAAGGAAAACCTCATGCTGGTATGCCGTCTCAGCGGGCATGATGAAAAGTTTCAGAGGGACTGCGGACTTGTCACCAGAGAGCAGATGGAGCATTGGGGGATAGAAGAAGAGGTGCTTTTTCAGGATGCATGGGCAAATATGTTTGCAAAACGTCCGCCGGTCCTTATGGACTTTGAGGATGCCTACGGGCATAACTATGACCAGAATATCCTTTCGATGGAGAAAAAACCGGAGAGAATCTGGAGGACGGATGCCGACTTCTATGTCCTTACTAACAACGTGGACCATGGGGCGGTGTACATGATGGACGAGGCAACGCTGCAGAAATCAGCAGAAAAGCTGGATGGAAATCTGATCGTCCTTCCGGCATCCATCCACGATGTGTATCTTATGGTGGAGCGGGAAGGTCTTGACATGGAACGGCTGAGGAATGGGGTATATGGAGCAAACAGGGCGTTCCCGGAGGCAGACTATCTGTCCGATGAGATTTACCGATATGACAGGGATACGCACAGGCTGTCTGTCATACCGGGGAGCGTGCAGGAAGAGCAGGCAGGAATGGTGCTGTATCAATAGTGTGTTTTTCTGAAAATAATTTCAACTGAGAGTTTAAATTTGGAGGTAAAGTGATGAAACAGGCAGTCGTTACAATCAAATATGATGAGGAAAAGTTAAATGCTGTGAAACAGTATATGGGAAAAAAGGACGCAGATTTTGATGCGGAACTGAAGGAAGTCCTTGGAAAAATGTATGAGAAATATGTGCCGCAGGCGGTCCGTGAATACATTGAAAGCAGAGGGGATGTGCCGCCTGCAATTAAAAAGGCAAACCGCCAGCAGGGAAAAAACAGTGCGGCATCCGGCAGTGCTGCGGAGAATGAGTAGGGAACGGAGGAAGCATGGACAAGATAAAGATTCTGAAAGTAGAGCCGGGGAAACCTCCCTGTGTGAAGGAGATTGCGAATGACTTTAAGGCAAGTCAGGCAGAGGTGGAGGGAGACATTGAGTGCGTTGGTTTTGGAGATGGATGTGTGGCAGTAATCAACGCTGAAGGAAAACTAAATGGAATGCAGCCGAACCGCAGGAATGGTGATGACATCATCTGCGGTCCATTTTTTATCTGTGGGGATAGCCCGGACGGTGATTTCATTTCCCTGACGGAGCAGCAGATCGAGAAATATACCAGACGATTTGGAGAGATTGAGCAGTTTACAGGGCAGGAACCGGAACTGGAGCCACATATGACCATCCTCGCTTTTTAAGAAAGTGACAGGACAATGGAAAGGAAACGGCACAGACACCGCCGTGTGAGCCTGCGTGTGGCAACGTGTGCCGTTATTCTGCAAAACTGGATAAAGTGACCGATTAAGCTATATTCTGCCCTGTATGAGCCGATTTGGAGAAAATAACAGAAAACCCGGAGTGCGGAGGCATCCAAGACTCCGAAAATGGGGATGAAACGGGGCTGTAAAACAGGGTCGAAAATAGTGCAGGTTAAAGGGGTTATGCCGCAAAAGAGCGGCTTAACCCGTCAGACGCCCACCGGCAGAGCCGTTGGGCAGTTCTAAGCATGGCATAACTTTTTTGGAAGCTTCGGAAAGGTTATGCCATTTTTATTTTTGATACAGCGCAATCAGGCAGTAGAGGCCGGCAGAAGTTATGCCTTTTGCGGAAACAGGGAAAAAAGTCTATAGACAGAGGAAAAAGAAGGAGGAAATGAGTAGTCCCATGGGGTGAGGTGCGCACCACTACCAGAATGGGACGATGAAAGTATTGGAATTATTTGCAGGAACAAGGAGCATCGGGAAAGCCTTTGAACAACGGGGACATGAAGTATTCAGTGTGAAATGGTCGAAAGAGTTTGAAAACATTGATCTGTATGATGACATCAACAAGGTGACGGCAGAGGATATCTTAAAACTTTTCGGGAAACCGGATGTCATCTGCTGCATACAGCCGCCGTTATCCGGCGATTTGCCAGCAGACCGACGCAGACCCGGAAACGGGCTGCAGGGAATTTGACATTGAGAAAGACCGCATCTCTTTCCGTCTGACCGTCCCATACAATGAGGAACGCCGGAGAACCGCCAGCGAAGCAGCGAAAGCTAACGCAAGCAATCTCACGCGAGGTGTGGTATAATTTTTTTGAAAAAGTTTGAAATTTGATGTAGTATTCGCTGCTAAAACCGTAGTATATAGGTGAAGCCGGAAAGGAGGCGGTGTGATGATAGACGATGAAAAAATCATAGAAATGTTTTTTGAGCGTTCAGAACAGGGCATGCGGGAACTGGACATAAAATACGGAAAAGTTTGCCACAAGCTTTCCTACCATATCGTAGGGAATCGGTGGGACGCGGAGGAATGTGTAAATGATGCTTATTTAGGCGCATGGAACGCCATTCCACCAGCACGACCTAATCCGCTATTGTCTTATCTTGTGAAAATCGTTCGGAACATTTCACTCAAAATCTATTGGAGAAAGGAAGCAGCCAAACGGAGCAGCCATTACACGATTGCTTTGGAAGAAATTGAAGCCTGTATAGCAGCCCCGAACACAGTAGAAGCAGAAATTGACGCCAGAGAATTAGCACGTAGCATTGAAAGTTTTTTGGACACGCTGACTACCGAAAACCGCGTTATCTTTATGCGACGCTATTGGTTTGCTGACAGCTACAACGACATAGCCGAGTTTATGGGGCTTTCGGAGAAAAACATCTCTGTCCGGCTGTCCCGTATCCGCGAAAAAATGAAACAATACTTGATTGAAAGAGAGGTATTCATATGAACACAAAGAAGTTTTCCGACGCTATGAGCGAACTTGATACAAAATATGTCGATGAAGCCCTCAGCTACAAGAAGAAAGACAAAATGCCCATTTGGGTAAAGTGGGGAGCTATTGCAGCTTGCTTGTGCTTGATGATGCCATTGACCGCATTTGCCATTGATATAATTCAATATAATGCAGCGGTTGATTATCTCAATTCTCTCGGCATTGCTGTTGAAGATTTGAGCGACTATTCTCATAAAGAAATAAAAGAAGCTGTGAAAACGATTGACGCAGGAGAAAGTAGCCCGTTGACCGAAGAAATCCGTAGTCTAATACCAGAATACAAAGAACCAATTGATACACCGACACAGGTAACAGCCGAGCAAATTAAACAACTAACACCAACAATGACAAGAACAGACATTCTTTCTCTTTTAGGTAACACACAAGATATTGGATCGGGTATTTATATATATCTTTACGAAGTAGACCAACAATACCTGCTACGTATTCCTTTTGCAAGCGATGAGGCACAATTAGGTGTAACAGGAGAAGATTTGCTAAAGGCATTGGTTCCTATTTGTGGAGATATTGTTCCTATGGTCTATGTAAATGATACGCTTTATCGAATCGTTGACCCTCAACCTAACTTCGCAGATGAAAAAAGCTCTTTCAATTTGTTAGGAAAAATCGAAAGTACAGTTAGTTCTTCGGAAGAACCAAAAGAAAATTTCCAAGCAAATGATGATATTGTAGGAGCTGCGGTTTATCAGTATGGCGATAGCATTGTCGTTGAAATTGAGGGAAAATACTGGTTATATGAAAACTATCAGAACACAGACCTCGACGGAACCTCAGACTAATAGGCCTCACCCCAAAAAACAGCCATACTTCTAATGAAGAAGTATCAGAACAAGACTTTCTTGCAAAGTAAATAAGTTTTCCCTATTTTACAAGGGCAGCCGAGAAAATCGACTGTCCTTTTTCTATGTCTATGAGCAGAAAGGAGCGACCAACCATGACAAAGCCAAGAGAGAAACGCAGGGACTGAAAGGTTCGAGGGAGCGCAGTGTGATACCGCAGAGACTGTGTGAACATATCGTAGATATTTGTGAGGAGGGATGAGATGAATACAAAAGCAATTTATACCGTTCATGAAAACGGGAAGGAACACTATTTTTTTCGGAACATGCAGGAGGGTTCAGTTACCCTTTTGCAGTAGCTGATTTTCTGCATAGCTTAAAGGGTGTGCTGAATGATCCGATGTCACCACAAAAAGGATTATGTGTAGCACCAATGCTGGAACAGATGAAAGGCAATTATTTGTTCCCGGAAGAGATAGAGGGAAAAGAATTATTTACTGCGGTTAAAAAAGAGCAGATGTTTCAACTTGCAGTGAAAGAGCAGGCATCATTTGGAATTGAAATGGATATGGAACAGGATACGGTATCATTCCATTTCCGGGAGGGAGAGGAAGAACTGCAGGAATTTTGTGACATAGGATTTCCAAGGCATGGAGAAACAGAAGAATATAGCGGTGAAACATTTTATTATGCCGCGGATAATGTGAGAGTCAAAAACATGATGGACGGAATTGAAATGTCGGTCAGTGCGGAAAACGAAGAAGCATACAGGAGCATGATATTAGAGGCTGTGTAGAAACAAACTGAGGAGCAGAGTACGGGAATAAGCCAGCAGATGTTGGATAGTGTGTAGGGTGACAAACAAATTTTACAGAATGGCAATTTGTAGAGATTGGTGTGCTTATTTTTCTGAGGTTTATGACGATATATTACATAGCATTGAGTTAATTCTAAACGGATTTTGAATTTATTTACAAGGAGGTTTTTATATGTCGATGAATATTAGCGGATCAGGTAATACATATAATGGCATCAATACAAATAGCAAACAATATAAGGCTTTGAAAGAAAAAGGCTGGTTATCAGGCGTTATACAAAATGAATCCATGATGTCACCAGAAGAAAAAATGATATATGAAACGTTCGGTGGAAGAGATACGATTATTAAGAATTTGATGAAACAATTTGATTCGGATGGTGATTTACTGAATGCAAATGGAGTGGCAGGAATGGATGTTACTGGCAAAGGTACATCGTGGCAGAAACTTACGAGTGTATCTGAGGAATATCGTCAAAAGATGTTTGATAATGTGAAGAAGGAATTTATTCAGGAAAACGGTATTTCAAATGGTGACACAACGAAGCGTTCAGATATTTTCAAAGATTATCAGTTAAGTGTAAGTAAAGATAAACGTTTAAGTGGTACATGGACTTTAGAACAATATGAAGGACAGTATAGAGCCGCTATGTATGCAGCAGTGAAATCAGCTAATCCAAATTGGAAGCCGGGACAAAAGTTTGATACAAGCATTCTTGATAACGTTACAAGAGAATCAGTGGAATCTACTCTTGTAAAAAATGGTAATAGGTTAGTTCGTAATTCTATTGATGTATCAGTATAAAATACAATCACTTCAATTTGGGCTAAATAACCATTACCACAATTACAACTAAATAAAAACCCCGGTGTCAGAGCGTATAGAAAACAAATCTATGCGCTCTGTTTTTATGTAAAGGAGCAGATTTATGAAAAAATAGCAAGGCTGGACAGCGAGCCGCTGATAACACAAATTTACAAAGATAATTATGAAAAGGCAGTGTATGGGAACTGAAAAGATAAGAAAAGCATTTTATATTGAAGAAGAACTGCTGGGGCAGGTAGATGCCCTGTTACCACAGGCAGATGTGCGTTCACGAAACGAATTCGTCAATCGGGCACTGCGGTTTTATATCGGATATCTCACTTCGGAGAAAATAGAAAATTATATGCTGACAACCATCTCCTCTGTCATGCATGCAACGGTAAAGGACAGCGAGAACCGCATGGCTCGTGCAATGTATAAACTTGCAGTGGAAACTTCCAAGCTGTCCCATGTGATCGCATACAGCCATGGTGTGGATGAGCAGGCACTCGGAAAGCTGCAGGCGAAGTGTGCAGAAGAGGTGAAACGGATCAATGGAGCAGTGAGGTTTGAGGAGGCATATCAATATCAGCAGGGGGATCGTTTTTAAGAAATAATTTATTGAAATGCGGTAAGACTTACAGTATGATAAAAGAAAAGGAAGGAGTGGTACATGATGACACAGATGAAGGAACGGGCAGTTGAATTGATAGAACGTATTCCAGATGAAAAAATGTTTTATGTGATTAATATTCTTCAGAATCTTGAGGAAATGTCATCCAACAGACCTGCAGATAAGAAACAGGCAATGGAAGCACTCCAGAATGTGCTGAAGTTCAGCGGAAGATTACCAGAAGATTTTGACGCAGACAAGGAATTACAGGAGGCAAGGGAGACCAGCTATGAAAAGTCAACCATAAATTAGTAAAAAATTTCTTTTTCATATCGGTGGTAAAAAAGGGTAACTTTAATAGAGCTCCC
>OGKA01000149.1_pt1 | contig 86611 bp, 58 predicted proteins | sample 1572211 | NCBI WGS metagenome assembly OGKA01 (sample SAMEA2582125, study PRJEB24529) | metagenome | biome: Human gut stool | place: China | collected 2011 | reverse complement strand
ACCATTCTGTCAATGCATCATCCGTCTTGTATTTGGCAAAGACAGCATCAATATGTTTCTTGCTGTAATAATTGACTAAGTACATGACAAAAAATCAAACACATTGATTTTACTTGGTCTGAAAGGATTGAGGAGAGCGTCAGCGATGAAGTTCAGACCGTACTTGACAAGGCTGATTGCACGCCTCCCGTTGTTGAGAACCCTGACAGCCTTGACTTTGATGTTGGCGGCAATGCCAACACAGTAGGCCCAGGTATAGGCAATAATAACAACCCCGAAGAGTTGCTCGATACGATTGATATGAACCATATGCGTGTCCTCGATATTGAATCCGCTGGATTTCAGGCCCTTAAACATGGTCTCGATAGTCCATCTTTCCTTATATGCCGGGAGGGCTTCCTCCGGGCGGCAGAAGGAAACGAGGATCTGCGGTTCGGGCTTTCCGGTCTTGTCCTTGATAACGGCACCGGACAGATAGCAGAGTTCTCCACAGATACGATAGATACGATACAGGACGCGTTCCTCTCCATGTTTGAGATTGGCGAAGATGTGCTGGGCCCGTATATTTCTGTTGGTTCTTGGGTCTTCCACCCAGAAGTTGTCGCGGATGCGGATATGGTACTGGATAGCGTTGTCGTTGAGCCATTTGAACCACTCATTACCGACAAACTCACGGTCCGCTACCAGGCATTTGATACTGTCACGACCGAACAGGCGGATGAACCGCTGCATGATATTGATTCGTTCCTTGCAATTGGAGTTTCCCCGCTTGGGCAGCAGTCTGAACAGGATGGGGAACGACATATGATCGTAAGCTATGCCCAGAACTAACGCATTGATATTCACCTCTCCGAACTTCCAGTTCGTGCGGTCCATCGTGAGCGTGTATGGGCCATCGGACGGGATGCGCGACTTGAGATACCCCGCAACGGCATCCAGGTCCAGGACCATCTGCGACATGAAGCGTTGGATGCGGCGGAAGCAGGATTCCCGTGAAGCCTTGCTGTCAAATGCCCCTGCCAGTTTGGAAAGGCATACCGTCTGCACGGCGCAGAGTGCTCCGAGCAGCATGGACAGGCATTTGATGTGGGCAAGATTCATGGATACTTTGAATATCGGTAGGATTACCGAGAAAATTTCACTACTTTTGTGCGGGACCTTGAGGTTTCGTAACATGGTAATAATGTGGAAGTTATATACCTTAAAGTTACGAGATTTTGAGGTCTTTTGCAAATATAATTAATTGATAATCAATAATTCACGACAGGATTTTTCAATTTTTGTCATGTACTAAAAATAATTGAATTGACGGATTCTGACTTTGGGAATATCACGTTCTCTTGTGTAAGTCCATACCCATTTTGTGTTGACCTTATATTTCTCGGCAATTTGCTCGGCAGTATAATACTCGCTCATGTCAAATTCGTCCTTTGGAACAATACGTTCATAAGGCTTTGTCTTTAACATTAGCTCAATATCCGCACGCCGAATGAGAGATTTCTTCCCACTGATTCGTGAAGCTCTTAGCTTGGATTCCTTCACCAATTTATAAACATACTGGCGAGTTACACCCATTAACTGTGCCGCTTGTGCAAAAGAGAAGAAGTCTTGTCCTTCTGCTGCCTGTTTGGGCTCCAGCAGTTCCTGTATCTTTTTCAGTTGGCGTTTACGTTCTCGAATACGTTCCTTGTAGCCGAGATTGGAGCACTGGTGACTGCAATAGCAAGTCGTTGTTTTCTTCGCAATGAATGGTTTTCCACACCATTGGCAAATCTTTCTTACTTCCATATTTTTCTTTCCAGTTACAATCCAAATAAATTCGGATAAAAATTTTCGGTTAAATTTGTTTTTGTCTTATTTACAGCGTATTGCATTTCTTGGTGAGCTTCCCGGCCAAAGGTCAAGGCACGAGAGCCTCCGCCGGCCTTTGATCGAGCCGGTGCGGAGGCACGATGTGCCTAACACCTTTGGCTCTTACGAAAGCCGGGATTTCAGAACCCGAAAAAATTCTTCGGTAAACAGACTTTCCACAGCGGTCAGCGGGGCCACCGCATGTTCCTGTATTAGTTTACAAAGGCCAGAGGAGCAGTCTATTTTAAGCGGACTCCAAAGCCGCAAACAACATGTAGTATTCTCTCTGGGAAAATCCGTTTACCGGAAGGGTTTGCCTATGACACGACACTGTTGACATATTCAGTCTGGTGTTTCAACACGAAGTACAGCCTGTTGACCAGTTTGCGTGCGACCTTTACGATGGCCTTGCTCTTGGGCATTCGTTTACACTGTTCGGTAAAGAACAGGTTCATCGCCGGGTCTTGTCGTACAGCCACCCATGCAGCCTCTATCAGGTTACAGCGCATTACCGCGTGCTTTCGCAAGGTAATGTCACCCGTCCCGTCTTTCTCTCCGCTGCTATGGCACATCGGGATCATTCCGATATAGGCGGCCAGTTGCTCGGCATTGCGGAAGCGGGTAATGTCGCAAATCTCCGACAGAAACGCCATTCCCGTAGCCTGCCCGAACCCCGGAATGCTCATAATCAACCGCAGCGGTTCGCGAAACCGGTCCGTCTTGGCCAAGGTCCGTAAAGCCCGCGTCATCTCCAGTTTCTGACGGCGTAACTCCTCCCAATGACGGATCTGAATATCCAAAGCCTGACGGCCGCTCGGGGTGAGAGTCTCAACCTCTTTCAACCAGGCGAAAAAGCGTTTCGACCAGTTGGAGAAAGGTTCGAGGAACTCCTGCGGAATCCCGATGCCCAAATACCGAAGTTGAGACTTGATCCGGTTCTTCTGACGGGTCGTGTCTTTGGTGATCGAGTTCTTCAATCTTATCAAGGAACGCATCTCCAACGATACGCTGTCAGGCGTGTAAATGCCTTTCAGCTCGTTGGCCCGTAAACCCCGCGCCAGCTTGCCGCTGTCCACGGCGTCACTCTTTCGCAGCTTTTCGCTGCTCTTGGTCGGTACGTCGGCAGGATTAACCACAATGTTGTCGATCCCCAATGCCGTCAGACGTTCATGTATCCAAAATCCGCAAAATCCCGCTTCATATACCGAGCGATACTCGGCGCCCGGATAACTCCGAGTTAAAAATCCATGCAACGCTTCCGGACTCGGACGCTGGCTGAACTTCTTCAATACGGAGGTTTCGGACAAGACCGTAACCGACCAACTCTTCAAATGGACATCGATTCCTACGTAAATCTTTTGTCCCCTGAAACTAATTTCGTTTCTTTGTTCTCTCATGGCTATCGTCATTTTAGTTAGTAAAGGTTTCGCAACTTTAATCTAACCAAAATCTCGATAGCTTTTTGCAGCTATCCGCTATCATCGCGGTTTAAGCGGATTGTAAACATAGGTACTATTTTTAATTGAGGTATATCTCTTTATTTCTCCTCTTTTTTGTCAACACACGTAAACCATTGTCAACACACGACAACAAATGCGTCACTGTGACATCGGGGACAAATCCCAATTTGTTTCGCGGTAGAAATACGGTAGAAAAATATGGTGAACAACACTATCCAATCGCTATGAACTGGATTTGGGGTAAATAAAAAAGCCGCTGAATTTCAGCGACTTCATTATAGTTGGTTCTAATTCGTTGCGGTTAATTGCGATATATCATTTCCCGTATTATAAATATGGATGGCAATGTCTTCGGGCAACTTGCCTTCGAATTTCTCTCCTTTCACGATTTTCACGACGATACGCGACATCAAGTGTTTGAATTGTAGTTTGACACTACCGTTTGTACGATCGATCTTTTCCGTTTGCGACCAAAGCAGGTCGCTCGCATCGTAACCTCCAAGACGATTAGTGTTTTTCCGTCGATTAATCGTGCGCGATCTCGAACAACTGCGCATCCACCGAATTCAAGGTTTGATATGAATAGAAAGCATAGAAATCATATGCTTTCTCGCTCCAGTGGAGTGTTTTTGCGGCATTCCATTGCGTTCTGTCGAATGTCAGCGGTTCGTTGTTCAGAAAGTTGCCTCCAATTTGTAGCGGTATGGGTGGTTCGCCGCGGTATTCCACGGCGAAAAGACCTATCCGATTGCCGTGTTTGAATGATTCGGATGTTGCCCGAATCGCCGGATATGCCGCTTCGATACGAATTGCTTTCGGGTTTATTTATGTCCCCGGATATTCGTTATTCTGCCTTGTCGCAGCCTAAAAAAAGAGGATGCAAACTGCTGGCCAAATGGAAATTTGCATCGCCTGAATGCTTATTTATTCGGTTTGAAATTCGTTCTGTCTAATCAACCGGCAGGACTTTTTTTGCGGCATGAAGAAGGACACGCACCATGATGAATTCAAGTTGGCACAGGTGATCGTTCGTCGGGACCTTGAATGCCGCACCGATTACTCTTTTAAGGTAAGGATTTCATCACTAACTTCACGGTCGGAGTAGCCGCGATACGTGCGACGTTTCTCCAATACTTCGTATAATTCCATAACAATACGTTTTTAAGTTGCATTTCTTGTTTCCGGCTGCAAAGTTATGCCGCTTTATTGTTCTGTATTTGTTTTCGTTTCATATAATTGTTGTAAATTTGCAATCATATAAATTAAGGTTCAAGATAACTTTAGGGATCTTTTCTAAAGTTATCTGAACCTTGGTTATTTGTTGTAACAAATTGCGCCCCTTTTTGCATCTGAAAAAGCTGACACGGTATGAAAAAACTAATCGCAGCAGTTCTGTGTTCTCTCTGTCTGACGGGATTACGTGCAGAAAATTTCACCCCATTATTCCGCTATTTCTCGGCCTATGAGACGACTGCGAGCAATGGAAATTGGGCGGTCGCTCAGGATGACGACGGGTGCATTTACTTTGCAAACGATGCGGGGTTGCTGGAATACGACGCTTTCGGCTGGATACTCCACCCTTTTGCCTCGGCAGCGGGCGGAGTGCGTTCGTTGCTCTGGGATTCGGAGACGCAACGGCTCTATGCAGGAGGCTACGAGGAGTTCGGCTATTTCCATCGGGACGACTACGGTTCGCTGACATATGTTTCGCTGTCGGAGACGCTCGAAGGGCGTTATGAAAAGCAAAACGACGAACCGTGGAATATTCTGAAGTTCGACGGTAAAATTTATTTCCAATATTTCTCCTCCTTTTTCGTTTACGACGGCCGGGAGGTCGTGCCCGTTGCGTTCAACGGAGAACTTGTGCTCTTTTTCTTCCGGCTCCGGGACGGAATCTATACCGACGAGCGCAGCAGCCGTTTTTGCCGCATCGATCCCGAGACAAACGGCTTTGTCAAAGAGCCGTTCAATGTTAATTTGTCGAGCCGCATTATCGTCGGGTTCGACCTAAAAGATGGCACGCGGTTGCTGGTGACTGAGCGCGACGGAACTTTCGCCCGGCGAAACGGAGCTTCGGACTACGAGCGACTGCTCCCCCCCCCGAATGGGGCGCGCAAGATCAACCGGGCAATACTCACCCGCCGGGAGGAGCTGTTGCTGGGAACCACCACCGGGGAGCTGCTGGCCTTCAACTGTAAGGGAGACAAACTATGGGAGCTGACCGATGAAAACGGACTTCCGGGCGCTTCGATCGAAAATATCCACGAAGACCTGCAAGGCAATGTCTGGCTCGCCATGACCAAGGGCATTGCGGTGGTCTATACCGGAAGTGCGTTTCGGTCGCTGCCGATCCCCACCGAGAAATTCGGCGATATCGGCGATGCCGTCTCCTACAACGGATTCTACTACTTCGGAACCGATCGTGGTCTGTTTCGCAGCCGCACCACCGATCTTCTCTCCTACGAGCCGGTCAGTCCGATTTGCGACCGGGTGTGGGACCTCTGCGCTGTCGACGGACAGCTCTTCGTCGGGACGGGTCAGAACACCTATTCCATCTCCCGCGAGGGGCGCGTTCAATCCATCTCGAACATCAGCGGCGGCATGGACGCCCAGCGTGCCCGGATCAACGACAAGGAGGTCGTAGTGCAAAGCACCTATTCGGACATCTGCCTCTATGTCCGCAACGAACGCAACGAATGGGTGTGGAGCCACAACCTACCCAATTTCTGGCAGCCCATCCGCAGTATCGAGGTCGATTATCAGGGTAATATCTGGTGTGCACACATCCTGCGGGGATTGTTCCGAATCACGTTGAGCAACGATTTGCGAAAAATTATCGACATCTGCTATTTTCCGTCGCTCGACCCCGCACGCAAAGCCGAAGAGACGATCTTTGTCCACCGGCTGAACAACCAAGTCGTTTTCAGCAACGGGAAGAATTTCTATCGCTATGATGAGGCCGACCGCACGATGGTGTGCTACGACCGGCTCAACGAATCGTTGGGCGATTTCCGGTCTACGACCCGGATTCAGGCCATAGGTAACAACCAGTATCTGGTGGACAACAACCGGAACAAGGTAGCCCGGATCGTATGTGAAGGCGACGAAATTCATTTCCTCCATTACCTGAACATCGAGGTCCTCCAAGCCTATTTTCTCGATCGACATCAATATATCCTGCCGATCGGCGAGGGTCGCTATCTCTTCAGCATGGACCGCGGTTTCGCGCTCTACAACGAAGGGACGGAGCTTAACGCTGTATGGAGTCCCCAGTTGCATATCTCAAGCATCGAAGCGATGGATAGCAAGGGCGGGGCGCAGTTGCTGCCCATTCCGGCCGTCGGTCAGTCGATGGAGATCGGCGCTCAAATCGACGCTATGGAGATTATATGCAGCTATCCCGACTATACGGCCCATCAGGGAGGCAGCATCCATTGCCGAATCGAAGGTCCGCGTGGTGTTTCGAATGAATACACGCTCAAATCCAATACGGTCAATCTCTCCGCGCTCTCTCCTGGCTCCTATTCGATCCGGCTGCAAGCGTCGGACAGCAGCGGCAAAATCCGCTCGACGTGCACGTTGCAGCTACACAAGCGGACTCACCCGATGCTTTCAGGCTGGGCGCTGGGTATCTATTTGCTGGTGATGCTGTCGGGATTGTGGCTGGTCGTGCGGTTCCGGGAGCGCAGGCTGGTGCGCCGCAATCTGGAGGAGCAGGAGGCCATCCGCCGCGAGCAGCAACAACAGCTGGTCCGAATGGAGAACGAACGTCTCAACTCGGAACTGACCTCCAAAAGCAAGGAGATCGCTAACTACGCATTCCTCCAGCAACGCCACAATCAGGTGTTGACCTCGATCCAGGAGCGACTTCGGGAACAACGGCTGGCTTTAGGAACTCAGTATCCGAAGAAATATTACAACCAGTTGGTCGGGTTGATTGACGAGAGTCTGTCGAGTCAGGACGAATGGAAGATTTTCGAACGCAACTTCGACCTGATCCATCATCATTTTTTCCGAAATCTGAAAACCCGCTATCCGGAACTCACCTCCAACGACCTACATCTGTGCGCCTACCTGCGCCTGAATCTGAGCAGCAAGGAGATTGCCGAATTGATGAACATCACGACCAAAGGGGTTGAAATAGCCCGTTATCGACTCCGCAAGAAATTGCACCTCACCGAGAGTCAGTCCCTGATCGATTTCATGCTCAACGTCTAATGCCCCCATTGCGGGAAAACGAAATCCAAATTGCATGTCGCAGATCGACAGCGCGTTGCGTCGTCGTGTAGTGGTGCTTTCCCGGCAATTCGACGCTCGTAGCGTATTTGTAGGATATGCGTGTTTGCACACTCCGGAGCCAGCGCGTACTTTTACGATCGCTACTAATTTCTGAATATTTATGAAACGTAAATCCATTCTGGCACTATTCGCCACAGTCTCAACGCTAATCGGCTGCAACGACGCCACCGCTCCGGAAGAGAAGCAGATGAATTCGTTCATTGCCGATCTGATGTCGAAAATGACCCTCGACGAAAAAATCGGCCAAACGGTCCTCTTCTCCAGTTGGTGGGATGTCACGGGGCCGATCTCCGAAAATGACAATATCGACAAGATCAAAGAGGGCCGGGTCGGCGGTGTCTTCAACGCCCTGACCTGCGACTTTCTGCGCCGTATGCAGCAGGAGGCCGTAGAGGGCACACGGCTGGGAATCCCGCTGCTGTTCGGCTACGATGTAATCCACGGCTATCGGACGACATTCCCCACCCCGTTGGCCATCTCCTCGTCGTGGGACATGGAGATGGTCGAGTTGATGGCCCGCAGCATGGCGCGCGAGGCTGCGGCCGACGGACTTCATTGGACCTTCGCTCCGATGGTCGACATCTCCCGCGATCCGCGTTGGGGGCGTGTGGCCGAAGGCGCCGGCGAAGATCCGTTCCTCGGCTCGGCAATCGCCCGCGCGCAGGTTCGCGGCATTCAGGGCGACGATCTGCGCAGCCCCGAGACCCTGCTGGCCTGCGTGAAACACTTTGCGGCCTACGGAGCACCTGCGGCGGGCCGCGACTACAATTCAGTGGACATGAGCGAACGCCATTTGCGCGAATTCTATCTCCCGCCCTACAAAGCGGCGCTCGACGAAGGGTGTCAAACAATCATGGCCTCGTTCAACGACATCAACGGCGTTCCGGCAACCTCCAACCGCTGGCTACTGACCGATCTGCTCCGCAAGGAGTGGGGATTCGACGGCATGGTGGTCTCCGATTATACGGGAGTACTTGAGCTGGTCAATCATCGCACGGCAATTGACCCTGCCGATGCCGGAGCACAAGCCCTACGGGCAGGGCTGGACATGGACATGCAATCGGGCATCTTCATGAACTATACCCGGGCGAATTACGAAGCCGGGAAGGTCAGTCGTCAGGAGATCGACGACGCCTGCCGCCGCGTTCTGGAGATGAAGTACAAACTGGGGCTTTTCGAGGACCCCTATCGCTATTGCGACAGCGTTCGAGCTACCGAGACGCTGAAAAGCCCCGCACTCTTCCACGCGGCACATGAGGCGGCTAAGCGTAGTATCGTGCTGCTGAAGAACGAGGATGCACTGCTGCCCTTGCGTCCCGAAACCACCCGCAGCATTGCGCTCATCGGCCCCATGGCCCGGAATCGGCGCAACCAGCTGGGCGCATGGCATACGGGCGGACGTGAGGAGACCGTGACCCCCATCGACGTAGCTTTTGCAGCAAAATACCCCGCGACGCGGCTTTTCGTCGCAGACGGCTGCGGCTATGAGGGCAACGACCGTTCGGGGTTCGCCGAGGCCATCACTGCGGCCCGTCAGGCCGAAGTCGTGGTGCTGTGTCTGGGCGAACAGGAGTTCGAATCGGGCGAGGCGGCCAGCAAAACCGACCTGAGACTGGGGGCTGTCCAGCGCGCTCTGATCGACGAAATCGCCCGGCTGAAGAAACCGATGGTGCTGCTGCTGCACAACGGCCGTCCCATGCTGTTGGCCGAAGAAGAGGGCCATTTCGATGCGATTTTGGAGGTGTGGCATCTGGGCAGCATGGCCGGATCGGCCATTGCCGACGTCGTGGCTGGAGATCACAATCCCTCCGGTAAGCTGACTATGACCTTCCCGCGCAATATGGGTCAAATTCCCATCCATTACAACTCCCTGCCGACCGGACGTCCCGAAACCCACGAGCGTTTCACGTCGCGCTACCTCGACTCGCCCAACTCGCCGCTCTATCCGTTTGGCTACGGACTCAGCTACACGACCTTCTCCTATTCGCCCATCACGCTCGATCGTCCGACGATGACGCGCCAAACCTCCATCCGCGCGTCGGTAACGGTGAGCAACACCGGGACGATGGACGGAGAAGAAGTCGTTCAACTCTATATCAACGACCCGGTCGCCTCGGTGAGCCGCCCAGTGAGGGAGTTGAAAGGTTTCCGCAAAGTGGCCATTCCGGCCGGAGATTCCGTGACGGTCGAATTCGAAATCACCGACGAACTGCTTCGTTTCCACAACCCGGAGTTGGTCTATGGCTCCGAGCCGGGAGATTTCACGCTGTGGATCGGCGGAAACAGCCAGACCGAAAACAAGCAGACTTTCACGCTCGAATAGGTCGGCAGCATCATGTTTCGCATTCTCTTATCGTGCCTGCTGTCCTGCATCTCATGGACAGCAGGTGCCGGAGAACTTGTCTCTCCGGACTCCACGCTCAAGCTGCGTTTCGAACTTCGCAACGGCACGCCGGTCTACTCCCTGACCCACGCCCGGAAGGGTACAATCCTCGCACACAGCCGCCTTGGATTCGACCTCAGGGAACAACCCGGCCTGCTCGACGGATTCGTGATAGAGCGCTCCCGAACCGCCTCCTTCGACGAGACATGGCAGCCTGTGCTGGGCGAGGAGGAGCACATCCGCAATCGCTACAACGAACTGTTCGTCGAATTGACGCAAAGCACGGGCGGCAGCTCCCGCCTGCTGGGTATCCGGTTCCGGCTCTACGACGACGGTCTGGGATTTCGCTACGAGTTTCCCGAGCAGCCGCACCTGAGCTATTTTCAGCTCCGTGAAGAGCGCAGCGAGTTCCGCGTGGCGCAGGATTGCCGCGCCTACTGGATTCCGGGCGACTACGACTCCAACGAGTTCTGTTATCAAATCTCTTCGCTCTCGGCACTTCCCGACACGATGGCCGTGGCCCGGCACGAGATCACCTCGAAAACACTCATAGGCGACAATTCGGTGCAAACTCCCCTGCTGCTCCGTAATGAAAGCGGATTGTATGTCAATATCCACGAGGCGGCGCTGGTCGACTATCCGGCCATGTCGCTCGATCTGACGCACGATGCGCAGGGGTATCTTTTCACGACGCATCTGACCCCCGGTCCCGACGGGAGCAAAGGACGTCTTCAGACGCCCTTTCAAACCCCGTGGCGAACCGTCATCGTCTCAGATGATGCCGCCGGAGTCATCCGCTCGAAACTCGTGCTCAACCTCAATGAGCCGTGTGCGCTCGACGACCATGATTGGATACGTCCGATGAAATACATGGGTATCTGGTGGGAGATGTTCGTCCCGGCACGCAGCAGCTGGTCCTATACTTGGCAGAACAATCTGAAGATCGAGAGTTTCGACTACGCCTCCGCCACGCCTCACGGCCGTCACGGAGCCACAACCTCCAATGCCTGCCGTTATATCGACTTCGCGGCACGCAACGGATTCGATGCCCTGCTGATCGAGGGATGGAATATCGGCTGGGAGGACTGGTGCGATCGGCGCAAGGAGCGGGTGTTCGACTTTCTAACGCCCTATCCCGATTTCGACCTCGACTCCGTAACACGCCATGCCCGCCGCAAGGGAATCAAACTCATCATGCACCACGAGACCGCCGGATCGCTGATGAATTACGAACGCTACATGGACCGCGCCTATGCCATGATGAACCGCTATGGTTATCCGGCCGTGAAATCCGGGTATGTCGGACCGCTGCTGCCTGCGGGCGAGTACCATTACGGACAAACATTCGTCAACCACCTTGATCATGCGATCCGCCGGGCCGCCGATTTCCGCATCTGCGTCAATGTCCATGAGCCGCAGCACCCCACCGGCTACCATCGTACCTACCCCAATTTCCTCTCCTGCGAGTCGGCGCGCGGAACCGAATACGAGGGGTTTGCTTCTCTGAATCCCGACCACGTGACCATTCTGCCCTTCACACGCCTCGTAGGCGGTCCGATGGATTACACGCCGGGGATTTTCCAAACCGATTTTTCCTACTACGATCCGAATTCCACCAAGCGGATGAAAACCACGATTCCTCAACAGTTGGCCCTCTATGTGGTGATCTACTCCCCCTTGCAGATGGCTGCGGATCTGCCCGAGAACTACGAGCGGTTTCCCGATGCTTTCGAATTCATCAAGGCCGTGCCCGCCGACTGGGCGCAGACCGAGGTGCTGGAGGCCGAACCGGGAGAGTATGTCACCATAGCCCGCAAGGCCAAAGGTTCCGAAGAGTGGTTCGTGGGTTCGGTCTGCAACGGAAAAGGCCACACGAGCCGCCTGACATTCGAGTTCCTCGATCCAGGTAAAAAGTATGAAGCGATCGTCTACACGGACGGCGAGGAGGGCGGCTACGACCGTAACCCCCAGTCCTACGAGATCCGCCGGGAGAAGATCACCTCCCGCAGCCGCCTGACACTCAGCGCCAAGGCGTGCGGAGGATGTGCCCTGCACATACGTGAAACTACAAAATAACTTGCTACATGATTAAACTCAAACATCTTTTCTCCGTGCTCTCGCTCTTCGGCATTTCGATCTGCACGGGACAGCCGCAAGCGGGAATAGACCGTTTCGTGGACTCGCTTCTGGCGCGCATGACGCTGGAAGAGAAAATCGGCCAGCTGAACCTCCCCGGAGCGGGAGACATCATCACCGGGCAGGGCGAAAGCGACATCTCGCCCCGGCGTTTCGAACGGGGCGAAATCGGAGGTCTGCTCAATCTCCGGGGCGTGGAGCGGGTGCGCAATCTCCAGCGTGTCTCCGTGGAAAAAAGCCGTCTCGGGATTCCGCTGTTGATAGGTGTCGACGTGATCCACGGCTATGAAACGGTCTTCCCCATCCCCCTCGCACTCTCCTGCACATGGGACATTCCAGCCATCGAAAAAACGGCGCGCATCGCCGCCACGGAGGCCAGCGCCGACGGTGTGAACTGGACGCTCAGCCCCATGGTCGACATCTGCCGCGATGCCCGTTGGGGCCGGGTGGCCGAAGGCAGCGGCGAAGACCCTTGGCTGGGGGCGGAGATCGCCCGCGCGATGGTTCGCGGCTACCAAGGCGACTTGACCCGCAACGATGAAATATTGGCCTGCGTTAAACACTTCGCGCTCTATGGGGCTGCCGAGGCGGGCCGCGACTACAATTCGGTAGATATGAGCCGCCAGCGTATGTTCAACGAATATATGCTCCCCTATCAGGCCGCCGTAGAGGAGGGCGTTGGCAGTGTCATGGCCTCGTTCAACGACGTGGAGGGCGTGCCCGCCACTGGCAACCGATGGCTGATGACCGAGCTGCTGCGCGACCAGTGGAAATTCGACGGTTTCGTGGTGACCGACTACACCGGCATCCCCGAAATGACGGCCCACGGCATCGGCGACCTGCAATCCGTTACCGAGCAGGCATTGCAGGCCGGAATCGACATGGATATGATCAGCGATCTGTTTGTCAAATACCTGAAAAATTCGGTGGAGAGCGGCCGGGTGAAACCCGAGGAGATCGACCGGGCCTGCCGGCGTATCCTCGAGGCGAAATACAAACTCGGTCTATTCGCCGATCCTTACAAATTTTGCGATACGGAGCGTCCTGCCCGGCAGATTTTCACGCCCGAGCACCGCGCCTTCGCACGCCGGATCGCAGCCGAGAGTTTCGTCCTGCTCAAGAACGAGAAACAGACGCTCCCCCTTGCCAAGCAGGGGCGTATCGCTGTGATCGGGCCGCTGGCCAACACCCGGGCCAATATGGTCGGGACATGGAGCGTCTGCGCCCGCGAAAACAGCGCGGCGACATTGGTCGAAGGGTTGCGCGAGGTCGCAGGTAAACGGGCGGAGATCGTCTATGCCAAGGGCAGCAACCTGACCTACGACCCGGCTCTTGAAGAGCGGGCCACCATGTTCGGTCGGTCGCTCGGGCGCGATGGACGCAGCGACGAGGAACTACTCGCCGAGGCGTTGGAGGCAGCCCGGTCGTGCGATGTGATCGTTGCGGCGCTCGGAGAGTCTTCGGAGATGAGCGGCGAGAGCAGTTCGCGTGTCGATCTGCATATCCCGGATGCTCAGCAGGCCCTGCTGCGGAAACTTGCGGAGACGGGAAAACCGATCGTGCTGGTGCTCTTCACGGGTCGCCCCCTGATTCTCAACTGGGAACAAGAGCACATCCCGGCCATTCTCAACGTCTGGTTCGGCGGCACGGAGGCTGCCGGAGCCATCGGTGATGTTCTTTTCGGCGATGCCGCCCCCGGAGGCCGTCTGACGACCTCGTTCCCCCGCCACGTCGGGCAGCTGCCCATGACCTATGCGTATAAAAGCACGGGGCGTCCGCTGCAATCGTCCGGATTCGAGAAATTCCGCTCCAACTACCTCGACGTGAGCAACGATCCGCTCTATCCATTCGGCTACGGACTCAGCTATACGACGTTCGCCTACGGCCCCGTGACGCTGGATCGTACCTCCATGACCTCCGACGGGCGGATCGTGGCATCAGTGACTCTCACCAACACGGGAGACCGCGACGGCGAAGAGGTGGTGCAGTTCTACATCCGGGATGTGGTGTGCTCGATTACGCGGCCGGTGAAAGAACTGAAAGGTTTTCAGCGGGTTGCCCTCAAGCGGGGCGAATCGCGCCGAATTGATTTCGAAATCACGCTGCCGATGCTCAAATTCTGGAATGCCCACCTCGACCATGTGGCCGAAAAGGGCGAATTCGAGGTGATGATCGGAGGAAACAGCGCCGAGACACAAAAGAAAAGTTTCGAGTTTCTGTAAAAAACAAACCGTTGTAAAATAAGAATATATGACTTGTTATAGAGGTGAATCAACCGCTCTTTTTCGCGGTGTAGTAGCAGAAAGGGAGCCAAATAACTCTCCGGTCGGAATTGCTTGTTTAAATTTGCTTTCGTCAGTTGACTGCGGTTATTTGCCCGTGGTCGGAACCATTCAATAACCAACTAATTAACCTATGAAGTATCCCAAACGCATTTTGGCGTATTGTCTGCTCTTGCTCTTTTGCTCGATGCAGAGCGCCTTTGCCCAATCCTCGTTCAAGGTCTCGGGCGTGATTACAGACAAGGAGAGCGGCTATCCGCTCATCGGTGCGACCGTCATGGTCGACGGAACCCAGCAGGGTGTGAGCACGGGAATCGACGGTCGCTATGAAATATCCGGCTTGCATTCAGGCGACGTGCTCGTTTACAGCTATGTCGGCATGAAGAGCTGCCGACACCAAGTCCTCGCCTCCGGCACAATCAACATCGCGCTGGAGACCGACGCTATGGGGCTGGAGCAGGTGGTGGTGGTCGGCTACGGCAGTGTCCGCAAACGCGACCTTACCGGCTCGATCGTATCGGTCAAAGGCGAAGAGCTGAAGACGTCGCCCGACTACAACCCCATCCGCGGTTTGCAAGGCAAAGTCCCGGGACTCTCGATTATCAACACAGGCGTTGCCGGAGGTTCGCCTACGGTGCGTCTGCGCGGTGTGGCGACGATCAATGCCGGCACGAATCCGCTCTATGTGGTCGACGGTATGCTGGTGGACAACATCGACTTCATCAGCCCCACCGACATCCTTTCGATCGAGGTGCTCAAAGACCCCTCCTCGCTCTCGATCTTCGGAGTGCAGGGAGCCAATGGCGTCATCATCATCTCGACATCGCGAGCCAAGGAGGGGCAGACTTCGGTCTCCTACGACGGATACGCCGGAGTGCAGGTCGTCCACGACCGGGATCGGGTGAACATGGCCAACGCCACGGAGTTCACCCAACTCTACAACGAACTGCTGAAAAATCAGGCCACGAAGGAGGTTCCCTACACGCCCTATGTCCCCGAACTGTTGGGAAAAGGCACGGAATGGGTGGAGCGCGTACTGCGTCCGGCGGTCATCACCAACCACAACGCTACGGTGGCCCACTCCTCAGAAAAGGCCCAGCACGTCTTCTCCACGGGCTACTTCCTGCAAGACGGTGTGCAGAAATACGAGCGTTACAGCCGTATCAACCTGCGTTATGCAGGAGACTGGCAGGTGGCTAAAGCCGTCAAAATCGGCTCGTCGATGAACCTCAGCCGCTGGGACAAAAAAGGTTCGAGCGTAAATATGGAGAGCGTCGTGCGCGCCGCGCCGACCTATAAGCCCTATGCCCCGGCCGAGGCGCACTCGCCGGAGAACCCCGGTTCGCATTACAACCCCGCGCCCGATTTTCAGCGCGAAATCTCCAACCCCGTGGCACAGATGGAGATCAACCGCAACAACTCCAAGAGTCACGGCTACCGTGCCGTGGGCAATGCCTATATCGATATCAAACTCTTCAAAGACCTTCAGTTTAAGGCCACGGGCTACGCTGATATCGGGGTAAGCACCGATCGCAACATCTCGCCGCGCTATTTCGTCGGCAAGACGATGGAGTCGGCCATTCAGAAAAACGCTCAGAACAGCATGTCGCGCGGAACGGCCGAGTACCGTAAATTCCAAGCCGACTTCCTCTTCAGCTACAAGAAGACCATCCGGGAGAAACATCGCGTCGATGCCACAGTGGGCTACACGGCCTATTTGAATGAGTCCGAGGGATTCAACGCTTCGGCCGACTCAATCGCCGGATCCAACGTGCTCATGGTCCCCGGAGATATGTGGATGCTGAGTCAGGGCAACGCGCAGACGAAGAAGAACGGCGACTGGTTCAACTCCGAATCGTTTATCTCCTATCTGGGGCGCATCATGTACTCCTATGACAACAAGTACCTGCTGACTGCAACATTCCGCGTCGACGGCTCCTCGAAATTCTCGCCCCGTCACCGTTGGGGCTATTTCCCCTCGGTGGGTGCCGGATGGGTGCTGAGCGAGGAAAGCTTCCTGCAAAACACATCGCAGGTCGACTTCCTGAAACTGCGGGCCAGCTGGGGCCGTCTGGGCAACGACAAGATCGGTAACTACATGTGGCTGGAGACGATCAACCCCACGGGACAGCAGGTGATTATCGACGGTAAAATCTACTACATTCCCACCCGCAGTTCGGAGGTCGACGAAAACCTCCATTGGGAGGTGATGGAAGGTTACGACGTGGGCATCGAAGGCAAATTCTTCAAGAATCGTTTGAGCGTCGATCTGGGATACTACACCAAGAAGACGAGCGATCTGCTGGCTTATGTCGCTCCGTCGGTATCCATCGGCGCGGGATATGCCATCACGAACGCCGGAGCCATCCGCAACAGCGGATTCGAATTCATTCTCTCGTGGCAGGATCAGGTCGGCGATTTCTCCTACGGAGTGAGCGTCAACGGATCGACCCTGAAAAACCGAGTACTGGAGCTGGGCAATAACAATTCGGACATCATCACGGGCGACAAACACCGTACCTCGGTCGGGCATCCCGTCGGCTCATTCTACGGCTATGTGCAGAATGGAATCTTCCAGAATCAGGCCGAAATCGACGCCTATACGGAGAAATACAACGTCGCGTGGCAAATCCGTCCGGGAGACATCCGTTACACCGATCTGGACCGTAACAACCGAATCGACGACAAAGACCGCAAGTTCATCGGATCGCCGCTGCCGACCTTCATGTATGGCATCAACCTCAATTTCGGGTGGAAAGGGCTTGATTTGAGCGTGGATTTCAACGGCGTGTCCGGCAACAAGATTCTGAATGCCAAATATCTCCCCGGGTTCACGCAGTTCAACTTCTATCAGGCCCAGACCAAGCGCTGGCACGGTGAGGGAACGTCGAACAAAATGCCGATTCTCGATAATACGCGCGAAGTGAATCGGCTGATCTCCACGAACATGATCGAGGACGGCTCCTACTGCCGCATCCGGAACATCCAGATCGGCTACACCTTCCCCAAGCAGCTCACCTCATGGATGCACATCAGCAAACTGCGCGTCTACATCAACGCCCAGAACCCGCTGACCATCCGCAGCAACACCGGCTTCACGCCCGAAATCGGCGGAGGCATCCTCGACGGAGGCGTCGACTACGGTACGACCTATCCGCTGCCTTCGACCTATACGGCCGGTATTTCGCTGAATTTTTAATCCTGCAATCCGATTACCATGAAAAAAATCATAGTTTTTTGTTTTTCGACCATGCTGGCCCTCAGCGCCTGCACGGATGATTTCCTGACGCGTTACCCGCATGGAGCTTGGCACGACGGCAACATGACCCCGGACGATGGCAGCAGCTCGCTGCTTATCGAGAGCGAACTGACCAGCGCCTACCGCGATTTGGGTGACTGGAACAACCTGTGGCCCGTCTTCGCCATGCACAACATCATAACCCCCGAGGCCGAGAAAGGCAGCACCCCGACCGACGGCGCCGGAGACTTCAGCCCCTTCTCCGACATGAGTTTCACCCCTTCGTCGGGACTTATATCCGGATTTTACAGCCGTTGCTACGGAACAATCACGACCGTCAACAGAGTGCTTGTCCTAATTCAGGCACTCCCCGATTCGAATCCCGACAAAAACCGCTATCAGGCAGAAGCCTTCTTCCTGCGTGGCCTGATGTATTATCGACTGACACAAGCCTTCGGCGATGTTTCTTACGTCGACCGCGTGATGGATCAGACCGAAGAGGTTGTACCGCGTTCGCCGCGGGAAACGGTCCGGGAGAAATACGTCAAGGAGCTGGAATGGGCAATTCCCCACCTGATGACCCGCAAGCAGGCCGTCGAAAAAGGGGTTTTCCGCGTCATCACACAAAATGCCGCACGCGCCGTCATTGCCAAGACCTATCTCTATCAGAAGAACTGGGCAATGGCCCAGAATTATGCCGCGCAGATCATCGTATCGGGCGACAACGACCTTTCGACCGCCTTCGCCGACGTCTTTAAGGAGAAATTCGAGTTCGGCCCCGAGTCTATTCTTGAGGCAAACGCCGAGATCGACCGCGAGCGCCAGCTCATCCTCGAATCTCCGGCCGGACGAATGCAGGGATGGCGCGGTCTTCCCAATCTGGGATGGGGATTCCACGCGCCTTCCGAGGCGTTGAGAAACGCATTCGAGCCGGGAGATCCGCGCAAGAAAGTAACCGTGATCGCTCCCGGCGACGATCTGGAGGGCGAAACCGCCATGCCGGGCGAGGGCAGCTATGGGTACTGCAACGGAAAAGCCTATGTCTGCAAAGCCGAGTTTGCCATCAAGTCGCGCACTCTCGAAGATCAGGGCACGTGGTATAATCCGCGCATCATCCGCTACTCCGACATCCTGCTGCTCTATGCCGAGGCTTGCTGCGAGTTGGGCGGAGAGGATAACATCAGCGAGGCGCTGGCCAAGCTGGAGATGGTCCGCAAACGCGCCCGCGGCAGCAACACCTCCGTACTCCCCGAAGTGAAGACCCGCGACCAAAACGAACTGCGCGAAAAGATCCGTTTCGAACGCAAAATCGAGCTGGCAATGGAGTTCGAACACTATTTCGATCTGGTACGATGGGATGTCGCCAAGGATCTGATATCGGGATTTGAGGTCGGCAAACATGAATTGTTCCCCATTCCGCAGACCGAGGTAGACCGCGGCATTGGGCAGAATCCTCTCTACTAATTCAGAGCCGGGATAAAGAAAACTCACCGAAATAACAAAAAAAGTCAAATGATACGAATATTCAAACTGTCCGGTTGTCTTGCGATGGCAGCGGCAGTGTTCATCTCCTGCTCGAACAACGATATTGAGCAGATCATTACCCTCCCGTCGGACGAAATGCCGACCGATGGCGTGGGCATCCGTTTCACGGCCCGATGTGTTACCGACGCGCCGGAAAATCGTTCCCACCTCGACATGGGGAATAGCTGGGTGTGGGACGAGGGCGATCGCATCGGCATCCATATTGCCGCTGCGAAGCCGACCTCCAACGCCGAGGCGCGCATCGTGAGCCTGAAGGAGGGCGAACTGGCTCTCTTCCGGGCCTCGGTCAATGCATTCGCGCAGAATGACAAACTTTATGCCTACTATCCGCGTATGGGCGGAACCAACGCCGAGCCGGGTGCCATCACGCTGACCATTCCGCACACCCAACCCCGCACGCAGACAACCGCCGGAATGCTCGACGGACGTTGCTATCCGTTGGTCTGTGCGTATGAACTTCCGGTGGGCAGCGGCGTCGACGCCGAGATAAAAGAGACGCTGACGCTGGATTTCCGTCCGGTTGCGGCACTCGTCAAGTTCGACATCCACACCGCTGACGAGGCGCTGCGCGAGGAGAAGATCCGAACGGTAACTTTCACCAGCAACAGCGAAAAGGCGATTGCCGGAAGTTTCACCTACGACCTCACGCAGGTGAGCGCGACGTCGATGCCGGAGATTCAGCGGCCCACAGAGGGGTACACGGATGTTTCCGTGACGCTGGAAACCGCAGCGGCCATTCCGGCCACCGAAGGCGCTGCATTCGTCGGTGCGACCATCATCCCCGGGCTTTATACGGGCGATGTCGCCGTGCAGACGGACCGTGCACTCTACAACTTCGCGGCGCAGGAGATTCGGGCCGAAGCTGGCACACCGCATGTGCTCTCGCTCGATCTGAGTTTGGCCTCGCGCAGCGAATACGCCGACGTGGGTCAGGTGGAAGAGGCACTCACCAATGCCTACAACGACCTTCTCTCCTACGACAACATGTTCCCCGTCATCGGCATGCACAACCTGACCACGCCCGAGGCGGCGAAAGGCAGCTGGGACGGTGACGGCGCGCCGCTGATCCCCTTCACCACGATGACCTTCACGGATGAAGCTCCGAGTAGCTGGTTCCACAGCCAGTGCTACAAGACCGTCAATGCGGCGAACAAGGCGTTGGCACTGATTCGCACGCTCCCCGAGGGACACCTCGACCGTCCCCGGTATATGGCCGAGGCGCTGTTCCTGCGTGCATTGATGTATTATCGACTGACGCAGGCATTCGGCAACGCATCCTATTTCGAGCAGGTGCTCAATTTCTCAGGTAACCTGAGCGAGGACCCAAATTCGCCCGCTCGCTCTGACAAGGAGACCATTCGCGCCACCTACATTGAGCAGCTGAAACAGTCGATTCCTGCGCTGATGACACGCCAGCAGGCTGTCGCCAAACGGGCGGTCCGCGTCATCACCCAGAATGCCGCCCGCGCCCTGATTGCCAAGACCTATCTCTACCAGAAAAATTGGGCTTTGGCCAAAGAGTACGCCTCGCAGATTATCCTCTCGGGCGACAACGACCTCACAACGCCGTTTGCCGACGTCTTCAAGGAGAAATGCGAGTTCGGCCCAGAGTCGGTTTTCGAAATCAACGCCGAGCTTGACCCGAACAACGACATCAGACGCACGTGTCAACTCGGCCAAATCCAAGGCGCCCGCGGTATTGGCTTGGGCTGGGGATTCAACGCCCCGAAACCTGCGCTGATCGACTCCTTCGAGGAGAACGACTCGCGGAAATCCGTTACGGTGCTCGCTCCCGGAGACAACCTCGAAGGCGATATTTTCACCATCCCCAGCCATGAATACCAGTATGGCAACGGCAAGTGCTATATCTACAAGGAGGAGCGCTCGGCGAAGGGTCGCACCGGCGAGTGCGGTCTGTGGTACAATCCGCGCATCATCCGCTACTCCGACATTCTGCTCGTCTATGCCGAGGCCTGCTGCGAGCTGGGCGGCGACGCCAATATCGATGAGGCGCTGGCTAAGCTGGAGATGGTCCGCAAACGCGCCCGCGGAGACAACGCATCGGCACTCCCCGAAGTGAAAACCCGCGACCAGAACGAACTGCGGGAGAAGATTCGATTCGAGCGCAAAATCGAGCTGGCATTGGAATACGAACGTTATTTCGATCTGGTGCGCTGGGGTATCGCCAAGGAAATGATTCCCAATTTCGTCGAAGGAAAACACGAATTGTTCCCCATCCCGAAAGATTGCGGACTGGCGCCGAACCCGGGCTATTAACCAATCCGATCCTCCGCCCCTTCCGGCCCATGTCGGAAGGGTTGCCGGAACCGATTTCTAACCTTAATAAACGACGTCAATTATGTTTATCAGAAAACGCATGATAGCCACATTATTTATTGCTTCTGTCCTGATGTGCAGCACGGTTACCGGCTGCGGTGAGGACGAGATCACGTATGTCGTCGAGAAAAACGACGCAACTTACAGCCCCGACCGGATTCGCCAACTGCTCGACACTTGGCAGCACAAGACCTTCAACTACTTTACCGACGGGGCCGACCCCGCCTCGGGTATGGCCCTCGAAGGCAGCGGACGCACTCAAGACAATGTTCTCACAACCGGAGGCACGGGATTCGGACTGATGGCGCTGGTCGTGGGAACCGAACGCGGATGGATCTCCCGCGATCAGGCCGCAGGTCAGATTCTCCGAATCCTCAATTTTCTGGATAAAGTCGACCGATACGAGGGCGTATGGTCGCATTGGTATAATTTCGACGGTTCGCAGCACGCATTCGAGGCTGCACAGGAAGAGGCCGGCGATATCGTGGAGACCTCGTTCCTCGTATCAGGATTCCTATGCGTGGAGCAATATTTCAACGCGATGACCGACAAGGAGATCGAAATCCGCAAGATCATCGATCGTTTCTGGAACACCATCAACTGGCGGCACTACGCCAACAACAGCGATGAACTGAGCTGGTATTGGAGCCAGAAGACCGGCGAATTTTCCGAACTGAAGGTCGGCGGCAACTGGAATGAAACATGGTCGGTGTGGTTGCAGGCGCTGGCGGCTCCCGAGGGACACAACATGACGCCGGAGCAGTATAAGAAGAGCTGGCTGCGCAACGGAGCGCTCTATCAGCCCCGCAACAGCTATGGATACGCCTACAAACTGGGTTGGGACCGTATCGGGCCGCTGTTCTTCTCGCACTATTCGTTCCTTGGCTACAATCCGCGGCAGATGCACGACGGGACGGTCTTCTACTGGGATCAGAATGTCAAGCATACGATGATCAATCGGCACTACTGCCTGACCGACGCCTCGAAAACGTATCTTTACGACGAAGGGAACTGGGGTCTTTCGGCCTGCTACGGAACGCCCGACGCGGAGTGGGTCTACCACGCCCGCGAAGCTCATCCGGACCACGACGACGGCGTGATCACTCCGACTGCGGCCCTGAGCGCCTATCCCTACACGCCGTTCTACTCGACGCAGGTGCTCCTTTCGCTGGCCAAACGCACGGCTCTGTATGGCGAATACGGTTTCGGCGATGCCTATCGTCCCTCGACGGGGAGCGTGGAAAAACGACATCTGGCCATTGACCAAGGTCCTATCGTGGTGATGATCGAAAACTACCGTTCCGGGCTGATTTGGAACCTGATGATGGATAATCCGCGCGTGAGGCGCGGTCTGGAGCTGGCGGGCGTCACTGCACCGGCCTCGTTCGACGACGGATTCCATATCGCCGTTCCAAACACGCTCACGGGACGTTACGACATGATGCGCCATCCCGACCGCCTGCGTTATGAGATTGATTTCTATCTTGCTCAGGGCGGCGAGGTGCGTTTGGAGGTGGTTGCGGCCGACGGCACGGTAGTCCATACGGTTCAGACCTCGGCACACCCGGGAGAGAATCAGGTGGCCTTTGACTCGGATTTCATCCGCAAAGGCAGGAACTACGAACTGCGACTCTCCGGAGCGGACGGCACGCCCCATCAGCTGCCGGTCGTTCTGCACTAATGTGAACCTTTTTCAGGGAACAAAAGGGGCGAAAACTTAAATTTTCGCCCCTTTGTCCTGTCGATCTGCGTCGCTCACATTATCTCGTGCACACAAGTCCATCGACGACCGGGAGCATGCTGTCAAGCCATCGGGTAGCTTGGTAATCATAAAACTCCCCCCCCTCATTGACGACAAAAGGAATCGAATTGGCGGTTAAGGAGTCGACGACGAATCGAGCAAAAGCGACCTGCTCTAGAACCGTGTAGCTGTTGCCATCGTTATAATTCCCGGCATTCAAGGACTCATGTGGGGATGCCGGTGGATCCACTCCCCGAAAAAAGTGCCCATGATCTTATCCAGAATAATCTTTTTTCAGCAGGAGTCCCGGTCGTTCACAGCTTCGTCGGGTTGGTTTTACTTGGTCCCGATGCGAGAAATGCCATTCGGCCATTAAATACCTGCCACCCCGGGAGGGGATGGACAGATCGACGAGATTTCCCGGGGACGATCGGCCCCTTGGCGATATAAACAATATCCGGGTCGGGTTATCCTCCCGGATAGCGGCAAACACCTCTTCGAACATCGTATCCAACATAACCTGATCCTTATTCAAGGCATCGCTGTACTCGATCAAAAGATCGAAAGAAAGTGAGTCGGGATAGGGCTCTGAATTCACGCGAAACATCGCGCCACCACGAAACGACTTTCGCAAGATTCTCCGGTTATGGAGCGACCTTAAAGTCGTTTGCCTGATATGCGACAATCGGAATCATCTTGTTGCGCAAACAATCGTAGACTTGCTTGCGCAGGTTGCCGAGCAGCACCAACGACACATCGTCTCGCACCCGGATCCTCACGTAAGAAAAGCCTTTGGCCACAAAATCCCGGACGGCTCGCTCGCTGTATGTAGTAGCCCCGGAACTCGTCTTAAACTAATTGACATCCAACCCCACACCAGAATCGACTGATACGCAGAGGGAGTGATGGGGCCGAGCGTATCATTACCCCCTGCGGGATTTTCTACGAACCCGGCCCCATTACAGCCCAATAGGACGATCGTCAAATAGAGTGAGATCAATCGGATGGACATACTATTGAACATTGAATCGAATGCGCTGCAAATCTTCGTCTTTAGACGAACCGCCTACCATCACTTCAAATTCGCCGGACTCCACGACATATTTCATATCGCGGTCAAAGAAGGCCAGTTTATCCGGCGTAACCGTGAATGTAACGCGCTTGGACTCTCCCGGAGCGAGGGCGACGCGACAAAAATCCTTCAGCTCCTTTACCGGACGAGTTGCCGAGCTATACATATTGCGGATATAGAGTTGTGCCACCTCTACGCCTTCACGGGTACCCGTATTTTTCACCGTAAACGTCACATTGACCGACTCCGTCGGCTTAATCCGGGCAGACGACAGCTGCGGCTGGGAATACTCGAAAGATGTGTACGACAGACCATATCCGAATGGGTAGAACGGAGTGTTGGGACCGTCTTTGTATTTGTGGAGCCCAGTTATATCTCTACAGTCGGATGGAAAGCAGAATTGAATTGCCATAAACCTCATTGCCTATATCTTGCGAGTTGGCAAAAAATATTATTCTTCCCTCAATTTTTTCACATCATCGAGTCGTTTTTTCGCTTGCCGCTCCTTGATTGCGGCCTGTTCCAGTTGCTCGGCCCGACGCCTTACGGCTTCTTCGTAGCGTTCAACTTGGTTTCGAACGGTATCGCGGAGGTTTCTATACTGCTCGTCCCAAAATACCGTTTCTAACTCCGTCAGCTCCTTTTCACCAATTTCCCCGCACATCTTCACGTAACGGTATTTCAGGTCATTTTTGGCCAACTGCTGATTGCTTACCGAGACCCGGTAAATAAAACCAATAAGGAGAACAATTATTACCGCCATAACGAATATTACCAGCGCGGTTTTCGAGGATTTAAGATCGAGCGTATAGGTATGCCGGTGCTCCTGCACGGGCAGGTTTTCGGGCATTGCCGCTGCCTCGACAGCTTTCCCTACCTGTTCGATCAATGTATGTGTCTTCCTGTTCTCCTTGTCGATCACCTCCAGTCTCCCTGCCAACTGCGCCAGCAGTGTGTTGTATCTGTCGGCAAATTCCCGTTCCTGCTCGGTTTTTACTCCGGGCAAGGTCGTATTCCGTTGCAGATGTTCGAGCAGCTGTGCGACCTGTCCCTGCGAGAGCTCCGCGGCCTCTATCAGCCGTTCGATCCGTTCGGTTTGTGCATTGTCTGAATGTATACTGCCGTCGGTTTTTCCCGTCTTGGCGTTTTTAATGGCTTTGACAAGTGTTTCCTTGAGGTCTTCGTACATTTCGATCGAGAGGTCGATCTTATTTTCGTTGTTCATGGTTTTCCGGTTTTAAGGTTATATTTTCATTTTGGCTCTTCTTTTCTGTTCTTCGAGCTTGCGGCGGCGTTCCATCGCGGCTATGGCCATCGCTTCGGCCGCTGCATCGAGCAGCGCTGTAATTCGTGCGATATGCTCTTCGGGGCTTTCTCCCGGCTTGCGCTGCAACTGCTCGGCGGACACTCCGACGGGCGAATCGGCCGGCGGCAGCGGAATCCCGCCTGCCTTTCCGAGGTTTACCGACGGCGGTTCTTCGCGCGTGCCGCCGCTACCCATACCGCCGAACAACCCGGCAAATGCCGAACGGTAATTGCCTGCCGCCGCCGAGAGGTTCCCGAAGAGCGTGGCCCGGTGCTGGGTTTGTTGTTGAATATTGTTGAACCGGTTGTCGAGTTTCGTAAAGCTGAAAGTCCGGTCGATTTTCGATCCGGAGAACTCGAAGCCGTTTTTCGAGAAGAGGATACCCTGCTTGCGGTCGGTATTTCCGCAATACTTGTAACGGACGCCGATGTCCTGTTCCTTTAATTTGCCTTCCAGTTCGTTCCAACTTTTGCTCTTGGGCAGACAGCCTTTGATCGCATCGTGGATTTCGTATCTGGTTTTGTCGGGTTCGCGCAACCGCTCCCGCCGTACGTCGTCCTTTCCCGGTGCGAGATACAATCCGTACTTCTCGGTCAGCTCCCGGCAGACCTTGGCGTTGCGGATCTTGATGTTCCTGTCCGATATGGTCTGCCCGTTGTTCCCGACCCGGTTGTAGACCAGATGGCAGTGCGGATGGGGCTGGTCGAGATGGCGCACCAATAGATACTGCGTATCGGTGATGCCCATCTTTTGCATATACTCCTTTGCGATCTGCGTCATCAGGGCGTCGGTCATCCGCGGGGCGTCTTTGGGTGAGAAAGACAAGGAGATATGGCCGACATTGTTTTTCAGCCGTGGGTTCAATAAGGTCTGGTCTTTGAAGTCCTGCACCATGTCCTTCACTTCCGGAGGCATAATGCCTTCGGCTTCCAAGATCCGGGATTCTTCTTTCATCACATAACCCACCGTCCCCGAAAAGGACGAAGCGGATATTACCTTACCGACCATCGCATATCTGCTTCAGGAGTTTTTCGATAGCCGTGACGATCGCCGCATGCCGTGCCCTGACAGCCGCCAGACCTTTGGCATTGGCCAGCCGGGTCAGCTGGTTCAGATTCCGGGCGACGCCTTTCAGTTGGACCATGAAATCCAGTTGTTCGCGGGTGATCCGTGCTCTTACCGTTCCTCGGTCGATCAGTTGGCGCAGAACCTCGGCAGGCGGTTGCCCGGCCTCGCGGCAGAGGGCCGAAAAGCGGAGTTTCCGTTCGGGGCTGAGCCGTGTGCTGACGACGTATTTGCGGATGTGACCGATGCCGACTTTCGGGCGCCCGCCTTGTTTGCCATATGTTTTTTTCGGTGTTTCCATGATAAGTGGTTAAGCATTTTTTGTTCAGACCAGCGGGATTTTACGCCGACCAGCGGGGAAGGCGCAGTTTTCGTCTACGAAAACACAACCTTGCCTTCCTTAAATCTTTACCCCTTTCCGACACGGTGGTTCAATTTCCGCCCTTTCCGCTTTCAGAGCTTGCAGATTATTCCGACAAGAGTGATCTTGCTTATCGGATATAGTTTTCGTGGTCTTAGGTCGGTCTTTTATGCGGGCGATCAGATAGTCGTTTACGTCCTTGTGCCCGCTGTAAAAACTGCTTTGGTCGATTACCTCGCTGCGGGGGCAAAGACGGATCAGATCGGAGGTCGTTTTACGCCCGGCTTCGTCGTTGTCAAAGAAGGCGTGAATCACCGGATGCCGGGAGAGAAACGGGATGGCTTTGGGCAGGTTGACGACCGAGTTCAGAACCGCGGCGTCGATGCGCAGTCGTTCGGGATGTTTCAGCGAAAGATAAGCGAGAAAATCCATAAATCCCTCGAAAGCGATCACCGTGTCGGAACGGTTGTCGAGGGTGGTGATATGTTTGGGCGAGGAGCCGCCTTTGAACCGCTCGGAGCGGAGCTCCCACCCTCCGGCATCGTTGCGGAACCCGACGGCGAAAAAGGCGCGGCCGTTTACCTCGTAGCGGACTTCGCGGCAGAATGCCGCGGCGACAGACGGGACGATGCCGCGCGAGACGAGATAACCGATCAGTGCCGGATGACGGAGCGGGTCATCGGAAAGGATGCGGAGTGCGGGGACGGCGGCTAGACGCACGACCGGCGAGGGCCCTCCGACAGCTGGACGCTCGCCAACACTCGGTGAAAGAGAAGCGGAACCGGCGTCCCTTTTTTCACCGTTTTGCAGCCGTCGGACAGCTTCACGGCTGTCGCACCGCTCCAACCGCATCACGAGGGTGAGCAATGTGCCGCCTTCGCCCAGTCCGAAGTCGTATCAAAGATTTCGCACGTAGTCCACTTTGAAACTCGGCGTGCGCTCTTCCCGCAGGGGTGAAAGATACATGCCGTAACCGTTGCGTTCGTATTTGGGCTGAATGCCCCGCCGGGCGAGAAAATCACGGATGGAAATCCGGTTGCTGTATGGTATGGCAGTCATTTTTCTGTAAGTTTGTTGAGAAAACAGTGTAAAATCCAGTGAAATAAAAAGTTGGCGTCTTACAACTCTCTTACACGGCATCCGGCGCTGCAAGTCCGTAAGAACCCGTAAGACTTTGTAAGAGGATTTGTAAGAAATGTAAGATTGTGAAAATAAGAAACCTACCTTCTTTTTTCAACATTCTTACATCGCTGCATCATTCAGCAATCCGTCGAGCTGTTCCCGCGTGACGGTATAGACCCGTGCCGTTTTGCTGTCCTGCCGCTGCGTTTCGCCGTTATAGGTGATCGTATAGCGTTGGTAATAGGTCGGAGGTGTGGGACGTAGCTGCCAATTTTCGGCAAGAATCCGCCGCACGGTGGGATGGTCAACGCGAATGCCGCGTATCTCCAGCATATTGACCATATCGCTCACGTCGAACCGGTACTCCGCAAGGTTTTCGGCCTCCATGATGTCGCGGATGATCGACAACATTTCGGTTTCGGTCTTGCTGCGGTTATAGTGTACGATCCTCCGCAGGGCATCGGTGGCCAGCAGCCGGGGCGCAAACCACATGCGGCTCTCTTCATATGACGAGAGCATACGTTGTTGCAGGTAGAAAAGCAATCCCGGGATCTCGGCCCGCATTTTGGCCAGCAGGTGTTGATCGTCGTTCGGGAGCGGCGGCACGCGCCGCACCCAGTAACGGGTTTCCGCCGCCTCGATCAGGACGGGATTGCGCTCGTTGTTGGAGCAGAGGACGAACTTGCCGAAAAACTCCACCTCCCGGCGGTCGCGGCCTTTCGCCTCGGCCTTGTAGCTGCGGGCGGTCGAAAGGTTCTTGATCCGTTCGGAATCCTCGCGGCGGTTGAGAAGCACCTCGTCCACGCAGATCAATAGTTTACCCGTCCAGTCGTCGTTGAACTGCGAACGGAAATCTTCGTTGGTATTGAAGGTAACGTTTCCGCCGAAGATCGACTTTAAGAGATTGAGAAAGGTCGTCTTTCCCGTGTTGCGTTCATCTGACACCAGCAACAATACCGGCAGCCGTTGCAAGGGACGCAGGTAGAGCAGTTGCAGATAGTCGTACCCCAATTCGACCTGTTCGCCGAAAATATGGGCGAGAAAGTCGTGGATGTGCGGAAAGATGCCATCGGCAGGCTGGAAGGGAATCGGCTCGTAACGGTTCAGGAAACCGTCGATCTCCCGGCGGTAGTTTGTGTGGTCGGGAACCGTGCAGAAGCCGTCGTATTTCGGAATGCAGGCCAGATAGCTTTTCCCGTAGTCCTGACGCAAGGTCTCGACATTCCACGGGATAAGCGTCTCGACGCTCCGGCCGCTGCTCAACGGCTGCCGGACCCGCTTGTAGATGGTCGTTCCCACGCGCAGGTAGGGGCTTTCTCTTTTCACTGTTTTAGCGGGCATGGCTGTCTCCATTTAGAATCCGTTGCACATCCGCCACGCGATAACGGCGCTGCCCGCCGTACTCCACGGGAACAAGATAACCGCTCTTGGCCCATCGCCACAACGTAGAGGAATCGACACCCAACAACGCGATGGTCTGTTTTCGCGTATACAATTCACCCGCTTGTTGCGGAACCGGCATTACGGACGGCGGCGACGCGACTGCCGTCAACTCCCGATGCCATTGCCGGAGATCTTCCAGACGGACGGTCACATTCACTTCACCGCCCAACTCACTCAACTGTTTTAAGTCCATAATACGATGATTTAACCGAACCCGAAAGCAGGTTCGGCGACGAAATTAACAGGTGCTTTTCCTGCACCTGTTTTTGCAATCGAATCACCGCATTTGCACCGGAAAACAATCTCAGATATTGCTACTTACCAGCATTTTGCAATTACATGAAAACAGAAAGAAAATTCCCTGCACCGACCGGGTGTAGGGAATATCTCATACTTATACAGTTCTTTATTTTTGGATATATTCTTTCAGATTATCGAGCAATCGGATGCGATAACCTCCGTCCGTCGCCCGGAGTTTGGCCCGCAACGTCTTCGTATTGTATTTGGCCAAAGACTCGAAGCTCGCTTTCAACCATTCCGCCAATTCGGTCTGGTCATAAAAACGATTGGTCGCGCCCTTAAAAGCATTCCAGACATTCCAACCGTAGTGACACAAATCCCCATAGCTCACCCGATCGTGCCGAAGCTGAACCTGCGGCACATCGTTCGGAACAGGCGTCATACATGCCAGATAAAGCAAGCGTCGTCGCAAAATTCGCAGGTTCGTCTCGTCAATGGCATCGCCCAAATCCTTGTCGGTATATTCGTAGACGGTGGCGAGTGCATTTTCGAGAATCCGACCGTCCGGAACCGGATCGGCAGAAACAACGGCAGATTCCGGCACGATCGCGTCCGGACTTCTTTCACACCGCTGTTCGGAACCGACTCCTTCTGTCGTTGTTTTCTCTTCGCCTCTCGGCTGACTACGCCCAAACCGACGGAAAAACCGTTCCGAAAGATCGGCCGAACTGCCCAGGCTGAAAAAGTAAAATCCGGTCACGCCAAGTCCTGCGGGGACAAGCAAGACAAGCGCCAGCCAAAGCGGAAATCCCCGAGAAACCATGGCACTGAACAAAACGATCAAAGCAAAAATCACAGCGCTCGCCACGATCAAGCGAAGACCTTTCTGGAAATAATACTCGGAATTCATAGTTACGATTCGCTGAAAAAATCATCCTCCATTACAACTTTCCGAAACCGATCCCGCAACTCCGTCATCCGTACGATCAGTCGATCGTATGGCAGCGAATCTCCGTAGATGAAATACTCCTGCATCCGCTCATAATCCTTGCGCCATACCTCCGCCAATTTTTCGGGCGGAATAAAATTGATCCGGCTCGGATGGTGCGTCCGATAATCGACTCCGCGAATCGTATTGAATATGCTGCGATGCTTGACAATCTCGGCATACATTCTCGGATCAGCTAAGGCTGCCTTTCCGAAATCCGTATCCATCAGCCGCTCCAAATCGTATAGATGGCGTGTCATTCGCTCGACACGCGGACTCTCTTTCTGAAACTCTTCATGCAGCAAAAACGCCTTCTCCAAAAACGTCCGCGTCGGCACGACCGCATAAATCGGGAACACCAATTCTCCGAATACATCGGGATATGCCTCGGCAATCAGCGGACGAATCTCGATCCGCTCACGCGGTTCTTTCATCGACCGGCAGCTGAATTCGATCCGGATTTGCGATTCCACATACTCGATATTCGCATAAATGCTTCGATACGGCAGCAGCACCAGCGTCGGATCGGCATCGGAGTCCTGCGCCGGAACGGCACGCAACTCAAAATCGGAAGCCCCATATCCTTCCAGCAATGCCTGCATTTCCGCAACGAGCCGCTGCTCGATATAAGCCCGCGAAAGTTTCCGAATCCGATCGCGCTGCGACTTGTTGTCCCCGGCAATTCCCCAAAAGGACTTGTCGATAGCAATATCGATATCCTCCGAGAAGCGTTCTATGACATGCCAACCCTTGCTCAACGACGTACCGCCCTTGAAGGTAATGAAGTCCCGGCACGACGATTCGAACAGGGCTTTCAGCGTCATCGTCACCCACCAGTCCTTCTCGACAGCCTGCGGAGGAAGCCCGACACGCTCGCTCGTCTGTGCAACGAACATACTTTTCTGCTCGTCGGAAAACATCCAAAAATTATTCTTCATAGAACGACATAATGATTTTACGAATCCAAGCCGGCACCAACCGCAGATCGGGCAGAATGCTCGACTTCGGAATCCGGGCGAATATCGTCTTCAGTTGGGCGATGTGCTCCTCCGTCACCTGCGGCCGACCAATCTCCTTCAGAGCGAATACGGCAAGCATCAGCGTTTTATTCTGATAGGCCAAATTTTTAAGCGCCACACGCTTGAATCGCAATTTGAGACCGTTGAACAAATTAACCGTCCGGGAATTGCCATCCGTATAAAACACATAGTTCATCGGCACTTGGGCAGACAATCCCAATACATTCAATGCGTGCATACCCGTCGGAACAACTCGGGCTTCGCTCTGCCGGGCTACCTTTTCAGCGATTTCATTGACGGTCGGGTACTGTATGCCCAATCCGAACTTTCTGTCGATTTTGGGATAGCAATAGAGGCCCCTCGCAATACGGACTAAACCGCCTTTTCGAGTAAGTCGTTCCAATGCCTTCGCAACCGATACGGCCGATCCGTACACAGCGAAATCGGATGCGGAATACAGCTTACCCCGTCCGCACTTTTTTATCTTATTAAATATCTTATCCTCTATTGCTTGCATTTATTTATCTATTTGTTAATTGTCGCAAATTTATACAAATTTATCGACAAAACAAATTCTACTCCAACACACTTACTGCATCCCGTTTTATATCCATATCGATATCGCGGTAACGGGCAAACGCCCGGCTGCCGTCCTTATGCCCGGACATCGCTCCCACGATTGCGGGGTCTTTCACACTTTTATAAACATTCCCGATGAATGTCCGCCGTGCCATGTGCGACGAAGCAAGGTCGCAGATCGGCACCTGAACATTCTGCCGCGTCCGCTGATCGATCGTCGTCACCATGCGCGTAAGGCCCGCTTTACGAAACGCCGCTTTGATATAGACATTATACTTTTGCTCCGAAATAAACGGAAACAGCGTTCCACGGTTCTCATCGAGGTATTTGCGAATCAACTCCTTCGCAGCACCGATCAGCGGCACCGAGACCGTCACCACCCGGTCGTCTCGCGTCTTACGGGGAACATATTCGATGCAATCGCCGATGATATTGGCATAGGTCATCTTGTAAAGGTCGCTCACCCGGCAACCGATCATACATTGAAAAACAAAAATATCTCGTTGCGTTTCCAGCTGCTTGTCATCCCCCATATCCGCTTCGGCCAACTGTTTGCGTTCGTCTGTCGTAATATAGATGGGCGTACCGTAAACAATCTCCGCAATCTTATACTGCTTGAACGGATCATTGGAGGTATGTCCGTTATCGTTTAACCATACATAGAACGACCGCAGACGAATCAACATATCCGAAACGTAATTCATTCCCCGCTCTTTCGGACGGCCGGGAATTACCGTTTCTCCCGCAGCATTGAGATAGGGGCCGCGCTTCACAGGCAGATTCTTCCTCACCTTCGGCCGAGCATACGGCACCTCGTCGTACAACTCCGGATGTTCGTCGAAAATATCCGGTTCTTTCATCAGAAATACCCCGAAATCATCAAGTGTCGTCGGAGATACGGTGTGTACATCCAGCACGAACCGTCGGTTCGACAGTTTCCGATACAGCTCATATCGCTTCAGCGTCCGCACCAAGACATTGAAATGCTTGACACGCGACTCGGACAACTTGTGCGTAGCGAGGTATTCATCCGTCAACGGGAAAAAGCCTATTTTCTTATCCTCAACAGTCGTCGTCTTTGGCCTCAAAGTGCGCCGGATCAACTTTTCGAGCCATTCGCGCGTAACAATCGATTTATCGTCTGCCGCCTCGACCGAGGTCTCAATTACATCGACCAATTCTTTCAATTTCGCCCGCTTTGCCAACAGCGCATCGCGCTCCTCCCCCGGTGTGTTCGGAATATTGATATCGTTTTTCTTTCCCCAACGTTTCCGATCGACCCAAATGCCGGACGGCACACGTACACGCAATTCGCGGGAAACATAGACACGGAAATTAACTTGCGATTCTCCCGCGCTGTTCTCCCCTTGCGCCAAAACATATGTAACTTTTGCCATACATCCTCATTTTATACTCTACAAAAATATGATTTATATTCGAATACAGCAATACTTCCGTGTCCGCACCGTGTCCGCATTTTTACAAAACAGCTAAAAACAGACAAAATATATTTCATAGTATATCATTTTAATATACTATATTTCAACATATTATAAATATATTCAAATTTCATCTATTTGTATCTGTTCTCACAAATCAATCCCTGTCCTGGGCACTAAGTTGTGGAAAAAGGAGCTGATAATCAGCTCCTTTTTTTTTGTGTAGGATAAAATGTAGGATAAATTGAATTACTCGTCCTCTTCAAAATCCTTAAAAAAGGAGCTTCCGGCAAGTATAGCAGCATTCTCATCCACTCCCAACCGCAGATATCGCATCGTTGTTGTAACCTTTTTATGCCCTAACGCCATCGAGATTGAAGAAAGCGGAACTTTAGAACGCTGAAGATGCGTGGCGAAAGATCGCCGGGCAGTATGGGTAGAGATCAAAGCATACTTCTCAACCCTGATCTCTTTCACCTCTCCCCCTCTATGTTCGCATATTGTCACTTTTTCGTCGATTTCGGCCATTTTCGCCAGTCGCTTGATATAAACGGTCAGAAATTGTCTTTGATAGGTCAAAATCGCTCTCGAGGATTTTTTTTATCACGGGATGAAGTGGAATCGCAATCGGGGTATCTGTCTTACGGGTACGCATCGTAATCATCCCATCGACAATATTAGACTCGCTGAAACGACTAAAGTCAGACACTCTCATGCCCGAAAAAGCCCCGATAAGAAACCGATTCCTCACCAGTTCACATGTGGCCATGCGCTGCCTGACCGCTTTTTCTCCGCATAGCTCCGGCCACTCTTTGAGTACTGCGCTTTTTGAGATTTTTAGTTGATACAACTTCATAAGTTCATCAACCGAAAGGAAAATAGGATCACTGTCTTTCGCTACCGTGATAAAATTTTTATGAGCCGTGCCATTCAAATTATGCAGGTGATCCACATCCCGGGCCTCCCTATAAACCTGTTTGATGACTTTGATGATACTTCCGAAATAATTATCCGAATACCCCTGTCCATATATCCAAGTCCTAAGGTGATTATAAAAATTGATGTTAATATCTTCAAATAGCAAACGACGCCGAATTATCTTTTCATACTGCTTCAGCTTATTCAGGACTGTTCGGTAATGCCGGATCGTTATTATCGACCTTGCATTGGCATAACGTGCAATATAACTCTCAAAATAATCAGAGTAATAGTCAGGGGGGAGGCTCCAGGGTATTTATCGACGGAATAGGTCGCTCTAAGGCTTTGCAATATTCTTCATCTACCAACTCGAAGAAGTCCCGCAAAGACGGAACCATATTGCTTTTCTTAAAACAAACCTCAGCTCGTTGGGCTGCCTGACTCCATTGCTCCAATGTATCATTCGTACAATTCGCTAACCTGTTTTCACGGCACACCCGAACCCTCTGCCGCTGGGGATTCCAGAACTTTACCAGAGTAGACTCTTTTGTTGTGCGTCGATACTGTTTGCCCTTAAATGTTACGGATAAAATAATCGCTGATCTCTCCCGCTGGGGAGTGGCTAAATAGAATTTTATCATTTTGTTCGATATACTATTATGGAGTCCGTGTTTGAAAATTGGATCCCATTACAATATATCAAACACAGAACTACTCTTTAATATGCTTTTTATCAGGATATTCCTCGCCAACGCGGGGGGGGGTATTTTTTTCTGATGTAGTTCCATAAAATGATCGTTAATGAAATTTTGTTGTTGAAGTAATGTTTCAGCCTGAGTTCTAATTATTGTCATAAGCTCAGCTATCATTGAGTCTTTTGCAGTATTCTCCCCACGAATAGACGAAGAATCCAATTCCTGCTCAACAATAACAGCATCGCCAATCCCAGTTAACAGCCAGTGAAGATTAACATCCGGAACAATACACAATATATTTGCTATCGCATTTGAATTCAAAGGTGTATTCTTTGCTTGCCCAGTAAAACTCCCATAAGACATTCCTATCTTCTCACAAAAATTCTTCTTACCAAACCATTTTATTTCAGCGATATACAATATCCTGCCCTTAATCGCAGGAAATTTATTTTGCATATTGTTGCTTATTAGAAAATATATTTGCATTGTGGTACGTGCGTACCGAACTTGCGTACCACAATAAATTGGATAAAGTTAAGAAATAACATTTGTAAACCAAAGACGTGGCTCGAAAAATCACTTTCACTGAAGTGCCATCTTCTAAAGGGTGGGAACCATTTTTTAAAGGAATGGCGGTAAAAGATCCTGCCATTTTCAAAAATGTAGGGAATGTAGTCACAAATGGCCGACAGGCAATAAAGCGGTATAACAAGAAAATAAAAACAGGAAAACTCGAGCCACGAAAGTTTGAAACCAAAACATATTCAGACGAAAATATATTTACTATCACGAGAATATCGTAAACAGTAATCAGTTCATGGAAGACTCTACACATATCGATTCCACCAAGATCAGTCTCTACATTCAACAACTCGAATTCACTGTGAGTAATCTGGAGGCCACGATTACACGGATGAAAAAGGAATGTTTCGACCCTAAAAAATTCTATGGAACCGCGATAACCGTTGACGCCTGCGCACGGATGCACAACGTGTGTGTCGAGACTGTCCGTGAGTATGTTCATGCAGGATTCATTCCGACTCATCCGGATAGCACCTCTCGAAAAATCCTCATACTTACAACAGATGCCTTATTGCTCGACTTCAAACAGCTCAAGCAAAAATATAAAGAATTGAAATTATCAATATAAAGCACAAGAGACTTGAGGGGAGTGGTGATAAGACTGCATCACTGATCCCATGGTAGCAGTTGGCACACCATATCCCCTCTCTCTTGTTTATCCACGATCATGGCAGTACAAACGATATATAGCAACAAAGACTCTCGAGTATACAAAAGCGAGAGCTTGATCGTTCCCCCAACCCTCCCGACTGGCGAAGCACCACTCGAATTAAACCAGCCAAACATGATCTTGGATGCCAAATACAATTACCGGCTGATACAACTATCGGCAATCGTAAAAATCACCAACATTTTACAGCCGATCATCAATCAAAATATAGACGAATACGTCACGCTGTGCCGACGCTTCGGAAACAAAGAGGAACATCCAAAAATTGATTACCTTTTGGGGGAAGAGCGGAACCTCTGATTGCACGCCGAAAACGTTTACTGGAAGATCAACGAGCGGACACTCGAGGTTAGGATACCTTTAGATGCTTTTACGAATATCCGAAGCCATTATAGCCGGATCAGAGCAGCCATCAGCGATCTGATCAGGATACCGGTTAAATTTCCCACATGGTCGGAATTAGCCAAAGAAACACTGACTGACGGATGCCGGCCTTTATGTCAAGGAGTATTTATAACAATGACAAGTCTCAGAAAAACAGAAGCTATATCCACATTTTCTTCGATGAAGACATAGCCAGATTACTGGTCAATCCCTGTTACGGATACTCACGCCTATTACAAGCTACCGTCGACAACTGCCGTTCTATTTATACCGCGAGGATCTACATGCAGATCTGCCGACACGCAGATGGGAAGAAATGGGCTATTCCCTACCCTGATCTCCGATTGCTTCTGAATGTCGACTCACCCAAGAAGAAAGGGAGTACAGAATCCAAGCAGCGTATCCGCGCCAACTCAGTCCCGAGGTACCATGAGTTCCGTCGGCGCGTCCTCGACGTCGCACGCGATGAGCTGCTCCTTATGGTGCAAAATAATACGACAAACTATTATTTCACCTATGCCGAAGAGTTCCCAAGCAATCGCCATTCCACGCCAAGCCATATTATTTTTAACATATACGAGACACATCCGTCGAAAAAAGATCTCGACGCTTACGAGAACCATCTTTCCCAAATTATGTATATTGGTACGGGTATAAGACCGTGAACACACGGGAAGCATTTACTCCGGCGCTCGACTACCCTGCACCCATCGAGTCCGCACAGCTCCTCAAGATTCAGCTATACCCCACCTTTCGGGCATATGAAATAATCGGTGCCGATGATCCCGGCTGCGGACAGTGGGCGCCCATCGAGCGGACGATTAACAGCCCGAGTATTTCCGGACATGAGTTCGCCCCCATAAACACAACACATGCCGATGCACAAGGTATTTCATGCACCTTGACGAGCGTGAGCAATATGACTAGGCTCGATACCAAAAATCCCCTGCTCGCTCCTTACACCGAAGGTGACACAATGCTCCTGTTGCCGTTTACCGAAAGCGCGGCAATAGCTGCGAAAATGATGGATAGGACATTTATTAAGTATAAGTTCTACGCTAAAACTCAGCCTAACAAAGTGAAGATCAGTTCATTTTATAATAAACCAAATTTACAAATCGAATCAACATTCTCAAAATCAATAATAACCTTAACTAAACGACACCCCGACCGATCAGCCGAAGATTTGTAGGTAACCGAAAGTGCAAAAAAGAGTAAATATGTTGTTTGCAAGTATTTAATTCTATTTTTCTGCATGTGTCCGGAGCAATAAAAAAGCGAAATCGGGCAGATTTAACGGTAAGTTGTGTTACTTATCCGTTACCTACCCGAAATACTTTGCATTGCATTAAGGCGTTTGTTTTCAGACCCTTGCATCGAATTTCCGCATAATAAATAACTTGACATTACGTTTAACGAATTCAAAAAGTTAAGTTATTATGCAACGCAGCACTTTCAAAGTCCTTTTCTGCCTCAAAAGGCAGTCCGAAAATCCGATCAGGTTCCCGTCATGGGTCGTATCACCATCAACGGCACGATGTCGCAGTTCAGCTACAAACTCACCGTTCGTTCCACCCTCTGGGATGCCAAGGCTAAAAAAGCTTCCGGTAGGAGTCTCGAAGCCCAGCGTCTCAATGAAAAGTTGGAAAACATCAAAACCAATATCGGTAAGTTGTATCAACGTCTCTGCGACCGTGATTTGTATGTTACGGCCGAAAAGGTTCGCAACGCCTTTCTGGGTATGGGCGATGACTGCCGTCTTTTGTTGCAAACCCTCAACGAATACCTTGCAGGCTTCCTCAAATGTGTGGGCAAAGACCGCGCCTATTCCACCTATGAGGATTACTGCCTGCGGCGCAGGCGTCTTGCAGCTTTGCACGAATACGAATACCATGTCAAGAACATTCCGTTCAAAGAGTTGAAGCGGGACTTTATCGAAAAGTTCGTGGTCTACCTCTCCTCAATACAAGGGATACGCTCCGGGACGATCCTCCCACAGCATGTCGGGTTGACTCGCGCCCGCAATTTTCAGTGTATCCATATAAATTATTTGTCGTTTGGTTTGTCGTCATAGGTAAAGGGAACCAGCCGGGTGATCACAAAAGCCGGAATGGTGGCGAGCATCACCGCGAGGAAGAAGATCCGGTAGCTCATCAGATCGCTCAAAAAGCCTGAAGCCATGCCCGTGAGCATCACCGAGAGGTTCATGATACCCGAAGCGAAAGCGTAGTGCGCCATCTGGTGACGCCCCGGAGCGACCTGCTGCATCATAAACAGCGTGAGGCCCACGAATCCGAATCCGTAGCCGAAGTACTCCACGACGATGCCACCGCCCACGAGCCACAGGCTCGAAGGCTGGAACCATGCAAGCAAGGCGTAGACCCCGAACGGCAGGTTGAAGATACAGCACAGCGTGAAAAGAGTCCGCCGCAGACCACGTCGGGCGATGTAGTAGCCCGCCAAAAGCGAGCCCAGCAGAAACGCCCCCGCGCCGAAAGTCCCGTAGTAAAGGCCGATCTGCTGGTTCGTAAGACCCAAGCCCCCGGATGCGGTATCCGCCTTGAGGAACAGAGGAACGATCTTCATCACGAAGCCCTCGCCCAATCTGTACAGGATGATGAAGGCGATATAATACCAGATGTGTCTCTTCGTGAAAAAAGCGCCGATGACCTCACGCAGGCCGATAAGGTCATCCTGCAGCGAGCGGCCTTCTGAAGCCGAGCCGCCTGAAGGAAGCGCACGGAGATGGTAAAGGCCCAAAGCGACGAGCGCGGCGCACAGGAGCAACAGAACGACCGTCCACGAACGAACAGAGGCGTCGTAAGAAGACGCGCCGACGGCCGAGAAGCCGTCGCAGAGCCACCCCGCAAGCCACACCAGACCGCCTGGGGCAACCAGTTTCGCAAAATTGTAGAACGCACCCTGCCAGCCGATGTATTTAGCCTGGGACGCCGGCGGAAGCTCCGACATTTAGACCCCGTCGGCCGTGATGTCGTGCGTAGCACCGCTGAAGGCAACAACGGCAAAGACAACAACACTGACCGCGAAGAACAGCGGAAGCTGAAGCGAAAGGGCCGCTGCGCCGAACAGAACACCGCTCAGCATCTGGCTCCCGACGCCCCAGAACTTCTTCGTCCGGTACAACTCCAGGAACAGCTCCACAGGAACTTGATCGTCCAAGGCCACATGATCAGAGACGTCCAGAACGCTATCTGAGCATCCGAGATCCCCAGCTCCTTGTACAGAACTGCCGAGACCATGTGCAGAACGACAAACGGCGAACCCATCGCAAAGTACAATGACGAACCCCATTTCAAAGGAGAATGTTTAAGATGGCTAAGAGATTGCATAATACACAAATAGAAGAATGCTTAAAGCATTATAAACATATGGATTTGCTCCGACATAAACAACTTTTTTATATGTTTATACTAAATATTATTTATTCTGATATAATGCGATAATCGCGAAATACAGCCTTGCCTTTTAACAAAGAGACTTGTTCGAAATTTTTTTGTATCTCGTGCTAGGTTATTTGAAATGCGGTATTTGAACGCAATAGGCTGAAAATAGACTGTTGTCTTCTCTACTGTATAAAGAATGTAACGACTCGATAAATCGGGTCGTTACGCTCTTTCAATCCCATAGCAGAATGGGATTCAGCTGCCACACACGAACCGTCGTTCCCGACGGACAGGCAACGCTTATTTTATCCGCTCGAAATTAGGGCAGACTCATCTCCACCCAGTTCATACCCTCGTCGCCAATCTGCTGGCCGTTTGAAGAGCGGACATTGATTTCGCCCACCATGTCGTTGCCCGACGGCGACGAGTCTTTGACGATTGCACCGGCACCGTCGTTGAGCTTCCAGTAACCTACCAAACCCTCCGAATCCACCGGAACGGAGTAGAAGTGGTTCTCGGCATTGATCTCCTCCTTGGTCAAGGTGCGGTTCCATACGCGCACCTCGGCCATGTAACCGGGGAAGAAACGGTCGGCATTATAAGCGTAACCGATCCAGAAGGCACGGTTCCAGTCGCTCTCACTGCCTCCGTATGCCACACCCAGATTGAAACCGGAGTAATTGGAGATACCGGCCTGATACAAAAGTTCTCCGTCAACATAGAAATAAGCGAAGGTATCGTCCCACGTTACTGCGACATGGTACCAGCGATCCAGTTCGGAAAGTTCCAGCTTGGCATCCGTACGGTTTCCGCCGCTCATGGCCAGCTGAATCTGGTTCCAGGGCACACCGACGTCGCCCAGACGGAGGAGGAATTTCCCCTCGATACCCATAATAGTAGACAACGAACCGGCTACGCGCGTATCCTGAATATTGACCAGCGCCTCCATGGCTCCGTTCTTCAGACCGTTGAGCGCATTGGCATTCTTCAGATACGGGAAGTAGCAGCGCGCGCGACGCATGTCGGCCACGCACTCAATCAGTCCCTTGGACTTCTGCGAAATCTTGATGTTGACCGTCAGCGGCTCTGCATTGTCGGGAGCGTTCTTCTCGGTGAGCACGACCTCGCAGCTGCGGGCAGATCCGTCAACCAGAGCCTCCACTGTGAAGTGCAGGCCGCTATCGTCGGCATTATTATAGGTAAACCAGCCGTCGGCACCCTCACCCACCGTCACGTCGAACTCGACATTGGCCGTTACCGGAATATCGAGCGTCTGAGCCTCCACATCCAGGAAATAGGCCAGCTTCTCGGGCTCAATCTTCGACTGGGGAAGCTGGGTTACCTTCAGCACGGCTGCGCCGTTCTTCACGCCCTTGATCGTCACGGTAGCCTCGCGCGGAGTCTCGCCGTCGTTCTTAGCCATGGAGAAATAGGCCGTAACGTCGGTATCGGCGCCGCCCTCAGTGGGACGGGCGATCGTATAGGTCAGCCAGCCTTCGGCCTCCGATACGATTTCGGCCGTCAGATCGCGGTAGTTAACATTCGTCGACAGTTCTACGGCCAGACGTTCCTCAGCCGTATAGGCCAGACGCATCTCCGCCTTCGAGGTGATCTCGATGGTCTCGGGCACCTCGCCCTTCTCGACGATCTGGAATTCGACCTGTTTGCTGCCCATCTTGAAGACGTAGTCGGCGCTCCGCTCCTGCTCAGTTTCGTTGGGATCCACCTCGAAGACCACTTCAGCGCCGTCTTCGCCCGAGGTTGAGGAAGGATGGACAAAATCGGCCGTGCCTTCGAGCGTCCACGCGCCCGAACTGGTAACCAGCACCGTCACCTTGCCGCCTTCGCGGGGTATGATGTTCGATTCCTCGGCATAGAAGAGTTCGAGCTGCTCCTCGGTCTCGGAGGCCTTTTTCTTAAGCGTAATCTTGAAAGGAGCGGTCTTCTTGCCGCACGCGAACGTATAAGTGAAGACCTGGTCTTCCTCCTTGTCGTTGGCCTTCACCGTGAAGGCCACGATGTCGCCGTCCTTGCCCTTAGCGGCCGAAGGGGTCACATAAGCGTTCTCGGCGCCTTCGAGCGTCCACTCGCCCGAGCTGGTAACCATGGTCGAAACATCGCCGCCCTTGCTCCCCACGACGCCTTCCGTCGGCGAAATGGAAATCTTGTCTTCGGTAGTCGAAGGATCCACCTTGTCGTCGCTGTCATCGCAAGCTCCGCAGAGTGCGAGCGCAGCAGCTGTAAAAAGAAATATTTTCGAAATTTTCATATCTTGTCATTCAGGTTTTAAGGATTTGTTCATTGCCGGCGAACCGGACAACGGCTTCGTCCGGTTCCGGCCGAACGGTCGGCGGCATCCCGGCCAAAGCCGGGACGCACGACCTCGTCATTCGTTTTCAGGTTAGTTGATCGGGTGCGGTGCGGGATCGTACTGCCCCTCGCCGATCTTGTTGTAGACGTTTTTGGGATCGAGTACGTTCTGCTCGTAGCAGCCCTGTGCCACGTTGCGGAACTGCTTGAGCGAGTGCGAACGGTTGTTGCTGACTGTTCCGGTTCCGGAAGGATCGAATGCGAACCACATGATCCAGCCGTAACCCTGATTCATCAGTGCCTTGGCACTCTCAGACGAAATGGAGTTGCCATAGTTGAGCTGGATGGAATTACCGGCACATCCGCTCAGTCCCATACCGTTTACCGGTCTTGCTGCACCGCCGTAGTCGGCGCAGACGTTGTCAATGAATTCAGACGGCTTATGCTCCACACCGTCGATGAATACCGAAGGCAGCGAGGACTGGATATAGCCCAAGTAATAGAGGTGTACCCAGGTCTCCCAGGGGCACAATTCCTTCATCGCCTTTTTGGTCTCGTAGCAGAGACGGGCGGCCTGCTGGGAGCTGGGGCCTGCGAACCATTTTCCGGATCCGGAGTAGCTCGAATACTCGTCATCGAAACCTATACCATCGAGCTTATAGTCGAGACAGATTTGAGCCAGCTCCTTGCCGAACTGCTCACAGCCCCAGTCGCTCAAACCAGCGATGCCGGCCTGGTCATGGTTGCCCAGGATGTCGAGCAACACCTTGATACCTTTCTTACGCAGCGGCTGGAGCAGCTCCTCCGAGTTGTCGAGTAGCGCCTGCACGTTGGGGTTGGCGTTCATGTAAACCTTCTGTTTCGAAGCATCCCAGTTGATGTTGCCAGCGAAGAGCACGACGGCATCGAAGAACGGCTGACCGTCCTCCAGAATGTACTCGATGGCGTTGAGCGGGTTGCAGTCGTTCACCTCGAAGTAACAGATGTTGCGGATCTTCTTCGAACCAATGCGCGAAACTAGGAAGTCGACGTATTCAGCCTCATCTTTGACGACGATACCCTCCGTCTGGGCTACGGCCTGAAGGGGAACCATGTAGGTGGTAACATACTCCAGATCGGAAGCACTCGGCGAGAGCGTTACCTCGATCTGCGCAGAGGTTTCGCCGGCAGGGATGGTTATCACGCCGTCGTTCGCAATGGTGCAGAGTTTCTCGGGGAATACGACGTACTCAGTAGCGTGGTCGAAGTTGTACTCATCGACATGGCGTTCGTCGAAGACGAGCTTCACCTTGGTCTCAGCCGTAGCGGTCTTCTCCAGCGTGAAGGTCAGGGTTTTCTTGACGGGCTCCACGGCATCGTGAGCAAACTGGATGTTCAAATCATCGGCCGTCGAGAGCGAACCGACGATCTCCTCGCCCGGGGCGGGATTCTCGCTGCCGGCCTTCTGCGATACGGCGATCTTCGCGGTCTTCTCACCCTCGCTGGACGTCACGACGATCTGCCCTACACGGGCGTCTCCCGTATTGTCCTTGGCGTTGACCGTCAGCTTGTCGCCCTGCTTCTCGGCCGTCATCCACTCCTCGGGGTAGGAGAACGTCCAGTCGGGTGCATTGGTCGTAACGGTCAGCTCAACGGCCTTATTGCCAGTAGCCTCGAACCCAATGGGATCCGACGGCGAAACGCTCAGTACGATTTCACCTACTTCAAGCCCCTTCTGGTTTACGTTGATGTTGACGGGTTCGGCGTTACCGGCTGTAATCGTGATGCGGCCCGGACGTACGGACTCCGTGGTGTTGGCCTGGGCGTTCACGGTTAGTTTGTCACCGTCCTGCTTGGCGACGATCCATTCGCCGTTCTTCTCGAATGCCCACGACTTGGCGTCGGTCTTGACAGTCAGCACAACGTCCTGATTGTCGCCGGCCTTGAACTCAATAGCAGACGAGGGCGTTACCGACAAAGAATTCTTTTTGTTCACATCATCGTCGTCATCGTTGCAGCCGACGAGAGCCCCCGATGAAATGGCGAACATACCCGCCAAAAGCATCAGAAATGACTTTCTTTTCATGTTTGGTTGATTAGGTTAATTAAAAAGGTTAAATTAAAGTTAAGGTATTACGATTCCTCAGGTAATAAATCTCTCACTCTTCGGGGAGCGCGACGCTCTGCCAATTCACTTCGCGCTCGGTCTTCAGATCGAAGCCGTTGCCGGTATAATCCTTGACGATTTTACCCTTCGTATTGTCGTCGAACTTCCAGTAGGCCACCAGTCCGTCCGATGCGGGATCGATCTTGTAGAAATGGTTCTCGGAAGCGATCTCTTCGGACGTCAAGGCCTTGTTCCAGAGGCGCACTTCGCCCATCATGCCGTCGAAACGACGCTCGTAGAACAAGTCGCCGTCCGACTGGAGGCGGTACGAGTGACCAATCCAGAAGCAGCGCTCCTTGCCGTCCGTCTCATCGGAATGCGGAATGGCGAAGTTGATCTTGTCAATGATCACTGCCTGCCCGTCGGTACCGGATACTGAGGCCTTGGCCGTATCCTTCAGCTTGCCGTCGATATAGACGCAGATAGTGCCGCGGTCGAACGTGACGGCGATATGATGCCAAACGAACTGCTTGAGGTCGTAACGACTGTCGGCCTCGACCGGAATCTTCCCGCGTGCAGGCGAGGTCTCCTCCTCCGAAACCTTCTTGGCGAAGGCCACCTGCAACTGGTTGGTAGGACGGCCATCGTCGCCCAGACGGATGAGGAACGTATCCTCGATGCCCATGATCGTCGAGATCTTGCGGTCAAACGAGTTGGCGTAGACGAGCGCTTCGAGCGTGAAGGTCTCCATGTCCTTCACCGCCTCGGTGTCGGCCGTCCACTCAGGCCAGGCGCAATTATTTTCCATCTCGGCCACGACGTTAATGAGCGCGGCCTTCGAGAAGACGAAATAGACCGTCCGGGCGCTTTCGAGGATATTCATGCCGTCGGCCGACACGATGCGTACGGGCAACACGTAGCGCTGCTTCTCCTCGATGGGCAGATTATCCAAATTCGTAAAGGCGAAGGTGAGCGGCGCACTCTCCACCATCCCGGCCGTGATGACAGTCGAAATATCCGCGAAATCGTAATAGCCGCCGTTGGCGGGGAGCAATTCGGCCGTCGGATCGTCGTAGAACATCCGGTAGTGCTCCAACAGACCGGGAGCCTCGGCGAACGTGACCGTGATGTCGCGCTCCCGGGGCTGGGCCATGGCGACGGTGACGTCGCAACTCTCTTCCCGGGTCACGTCGAGGTTGTCCCGTTTGATAAACACGTCGTCGGTGAACGACGTTGCGGAGATGAACACCTGATTGCTGAAGTGGTGTTTGCCCTCCTCATCCTCCTTGCAGCCCGTGAATACAGCCGCCAAGAGCAGGCACAATGCGAATCCTAATTTATTTTTCATCGTCGTTTTTATTTTCAGGATTGTTTTCGGACTCCTCTTCGGGCTCGGGGTTCAGGATGCCGAGCGCCTCGCGGATTCTCTTGTAGGTTGGCGTATTGAAATAGTCTTCCTGTGCGTTCGATGCGCAGAGCCCCAGCTTATCGCACTGTACAGTCTGGGAGGTTTTCGGATCCATCACCCACTGGGCGGCCACCTGAAGCGAAGCGCCCACTTGAGCGTCGCTGCCGCCGTCGGCGATCGACGGCACAGAGGCTTCTAGCACGATCCGGTCACTCGGAACGCCCTCTTCGAGCTGATCGCGCACCATACGGGAGATAGCCACCGACGACGAGGCACCCTCGGTCAGGATGATGACGTAGTCACACTCCGAAAGAATCGTCTGGTTCTCGATGCTCGTGATAAAGGCGGGGTATCCGCGGAAGAAGAGCAGCTTGTCGGGATTGTCGCGGCGCCACGTGTCTGCCGCCAGCACAAACGGAGCGGCGACACTGCTGTCGTAACCGCCCAGATAGGAGACGACGATGCCGTCGAATCCATACCGGGAGCAGGCCGCAAGCTGCTTTTCGGTCTCGATCTTGCAGTATTCAGCGAACTTATCCTCCGTAAAGTCCCCCTCGTGCTCCGTACCGGAAGATTCCTCCTTCATAGCGACCCATGCACTGCGGATCGTCGTGTAGTCCACGACGTTGAGCGTGCGGGTGCCCTTCTTCGAGCGCACCTCGGCAATCTCATCCATCAGCGCCGGATGTAGGTTATCGACGTCGGTCATGAGCAGGTAATCCACACTGTCAGGCATAGACATAGGATGCTGGTTCTGCCGATTCGGAGCAGTCGAGGTTCCTCGGACGATCATCATCGTCACCAAGTGTTCGCCGGCCTTGAAATCCCGGAGCGATGCCAGAAAAACCGGATCGCTCTGATTCATCTGCGGCAAAAGATCTCTGTGTTCGACTTCCGTCCAGTCGCTGCACGAGGCCAGTAGGGCCGCCGTGGCGAAAAACGGAATAAATATGCGCTTCATGTCAAATTTCGTTTTAATGGGTTAAACGGCGTGTGCGATTATTTGACGGCCGGATTGCAGTCCCACCACATGCGGGTCGCCATGTTGTCGGAGCCACCAAGCATCTCCACGGCTTTGGCGTAGTTCTCCGGGTTGTTGGTCGCCTCGTCCGCAGGATAGGACATGCGACGGGCGCCGAGCGTAAGGTTCCGGATGCCCTGCGAGTTATTGCCCACGGCGGACTCCATGGCCGGAATCAGGTGCGGGAAGCCTGTACGGCGGAAATCAGCCCACGCCTCGTTGCCAAGATGGAAGTTGGCGATCCACTTCTGGATGATGATGCGCTCCTGCATCTCCTCCTTCGAGGCGCCGTCGTTCCAAGCCACCCCCAGCTGGGAGAGCTGTGTAGAATAGGAGGTTGCACCGCCGTTGGGGTCGGTGTAGGATTCCGGAAGAGTGGTGCCGGCAAGGTATTCGTCGACGCCCGCAACACCCCACTGTTCGAACGAGAGGCGGACGCCCTGCTCGTAGAAGGTCTTGGCGCTGCCACCCATGTTCCAGCCGAACACGCCGACGGCTTCCGCCTTCAGGAAGGCCACCTCGGCGGCATTCATCCACTGCAACGGAGTAGCCATGCCGTCTACGAAGTTGACGCCTGAATAGAGCAGCCCCACAGTGCTGAGCGCTGGAATGGCGATACCACGACGCATGCCCACATACTCAGGAGCGTTGTCCCCGGAGAACTGCGCCTTGCTGAAATATTTCTCGCGGCGTGGATCCTCATAACCGTTCATGTAGCAGATGATGTCAGCTGCAGCATGCGAATCGCCGCCCGTCACCGACCCAGCTGGGGAGTTGTACATGCATGCCGTATAGAGCGGATTGCCGTCCTTGCCGAAGGCCAGGGACGAAAGCTGCGCATTGTCTGCGTTCGACTGCATGACACCGACAGAGTGCGCCACGGCCTGTTCGCCCAACTGCTGCGGAGAGAGGCCCTTCGAGCTTACGAAATCGGTGTATACCACCCGCATGGCCAGCCGCAGCTTCATCGAGTTGGCAAAACGGCACCATTTCACGGCTGTGCCGTCGAAGACCTGGTCGGTCGTACTCGTGATACTCCGGTCGATGTTCTCGTCCAACAGGGCGATCGCCTCGTCCAATTCATCGAACATCTGCGAATAGACCTTGGGCTGGTCATCGTAGGCCACCTGGATCTTACCGGTGCTTCCGATCTCGGAATAAGGAATCGGCCCATAGGTGTCCGTCACACGGTTCAGGACGCAGACCTTCACAATCTTGAGGATGGCCAGAACGAGCGGATCCTCCGAAATACCCTCTACGTTCGACATGTTGCTGTACAGCTGCGGGATGACTTTGTCGCTGTACATGAACACGTTCGTCCAGTTGTCGGTCGGGTTGTATTTGGAAATGGTGTTCGTCCAGCCGTTGTTCGCATCAGCGTAATAACCGCCCTGCGTACTGCCTAGCAGACAGTCAGTGAACTGCGCCGTATTGACATCCGTCGAGACGACGGTACCGAACATGGCAGAGAGTCCCGAGGCGATGGCGTAGTCCTTGGCCTCCATCTGCTCCTTGTCCACCTCATAGGGATTGCTGTTGATGTCGAGGTAATTCTTGGTGCATGCGCCCAACCCGCACAAGACTGCGAAGGAGAGCGCCGCTTTTATCATTTTGTCTTTCATCGTGTCGCTGTTTTAGAATTTGAAACGGAGATTGAATCCCACGTTGCGCAATGACGGCATCATGAAGTAGTCGATACCTTGATAGTAGTTGCCCGTCGTCGCGATGCTTTCCGGATCGAACGGAGCCTTGTTGTAGAGCATCCACAAGTTGCGGCCCACGATCGAAACCGTGATCTCGCAGACGTTGCGCAGCACTTCGCGGGGAATCGTGTAGCCGATTGAAGCCTCCTGCAAGCGCACGTTCGTAGCCGAATAGGTGTAGAACTGCGGGATGGAATTGCCGCCCGCGATGGCCGAATACCAGGTGTAGGCATCCACCACGTCGCCGCCGTTGAGCGTCACACCTCCGGCATCGCGCGCCGCGGCCGTAGCCTCTGACACGCCGTACTGGTCGAGCATAGCCTGCGTACGCGAATAGACGATGCCGCCCAAACGGGCCGCAACCATAAAACCGAAGTTCAGGTTCTTCCACCGGAAGTCGTTGCGCCACGACATGTTGGCGTCGGGCAGCACGCTGCCCAGCTTGACGTATTTTTTTACATCCTGAATCGTCTCCGTAGCCACATTTCCGTTCTCGTCGATGTAAATGGCGTTGTTCTCGTCGTAGCGCAAATCGCGGCGGGAGTAGAGATCACCCAGCGTACCCCCCTCCTGCAACAGGAACAGCGCGTCGCCCAGACCGCCCATATTGAGCCGGTCGATCGAGAAGCGCTCACCCGTGGCGTAGTTGATAACGTTGTTGGCCAGTGAGACGATTTTATTCTGGTTGGTCGACAAGGTGTAGTTGGTATCCCACGTGAAGTCGCGCCAGGTATTCCGGTAGCCCAATGCCAATTCGATACCCTGGTTGCGGACATTACCCGACTGGATGATGATCTTGGAGAAACCCGTGCCGCCCGAGATCTGCGGGTCGAAGGTCTGGTTCGACGTATGCGAATTGTAGTAGGTGAAATCGAGGTTAAAGTGCTTGAGGAAGCGCATCGTCAACCCCACCTCGAACGACTTGGTGCGCTCGGGCTTGAGGTGGTAGGCGGGATACTGCGTCTGCGTGTTCCACGACAGGCCGCTTTCGTTCCACGAATAGAGCGGGTTGGCAATGTAGCGTTCGAAGGCGACGCCCACCGAGGCGAACGAACCGCGCAACTTGATATAGGAGAGATTTTCGGGCATGTTAGGAATGAGCTGCGACAACACGACCGAAAGTCCGACCGAAGGATAGAAGAACGACTTGGCATTCGAATGCGGACCCGCCAGCTGCGACGGCCAGTCGTTGCGGCCCGTGAGGGTCAGGTAGTAGGTGCCCTTGTAGCCCACCTCGGCCGAAGCGAAGATCGACTGCGTCTGTTCGCGCCAGCCCTCCTGCTTGCGGACGGTCTTGGTCGAGTTGCTTAGGTTCTGAATGTTGAAAACGTTGGCCAGCCCCTGCTTCTCGCCCGACGTACCGTCGGCGATGGGACCGCGGATCTTCAGAGCGTCGTTCTTCATATCCGAGAACGAAGCGCCGATGTTGGCCTGCAACGACCAGTCGTCACCGAACGTTTTGTTGATATTGAGCAGGGCGTCGCCGTAAACCTGACGATCCATCGTCTTGGTGACGCCGTAAAGGCCGTTGGCAGACTGCTCGGTGAGCTGCACGTTCGACGACGCATACATCTTTTCGGTATAGGTGTTGTGCGAGTTGTCGAGACGGATGCGACCCGAGACATTCAGCCAGTCGAGGATGTCGTACGACAGCGCCGCGTTGAGCATGTAACGATCCTTACGGTTCTCGCGCAGGTTGCGGTAGTTCGCCCAGTAGGGGTTCTGCATGGTGATGGAGCCGTCGCCCATCGGCCAGTACTGTTTCGAAATCTTGTCTATGGGATCGTAGCGCTCGTACATTTCGATATCCGCCCAGTCATCGCCGCGCGGGAAGAGGTAGGCTCCCGTCAGAGGGTTGTTGTAGGTTCCCTGATTGATCATGTTGCAGTCTTCCTGCAGTACGTAACTGGCTCCTACGTCCAGTCTCATCTTGTCGTTCAGAAAAGAGGTGGTGTTGCGGAAAGTGAAGTTGTAGCGGTCATAGCTGTTGTTGGGCACGATACCGTCGGAATTGATGGCCGCGGCTGAGAAATAGGTCTGATTCTTCTCCGTTCCGGTCGAAAGCGAAACGCTCTCGGAATTGACTACGCCAGCACGGAAATAGTCTTCGCGGGGATCGTAGCCGTATCGGTTGGCGCGGTTGAGCCGCTTGCCCCAGCTGTAACTGGCCACGTTGATCGGCGTAGTAAGGTTGCCCGTGCCATAACGGTTCTGGAACTCAGGCAGCACCAGCGGGCTCATGATCTCAACACCGGCCGTCGCGGTGACGGAGAGCTGTCCGACCTGTCCCTTCTTAGTCGTGACGACGATGGCACCGTTGGCGGCGTCCGAGCCATACAATGCCGCGGCCGCGGCACCTGTCAGCACCGAAATCGACTCGATGTCCTCGGGGTTGATGTCGGCGATGGGATCGGTCGTACCCTGCGACGCGAACTCCGTGCCGCCGTCCATCGCCTTGGTAAACATCGGCACGCCGTCGATTACATAAAGAGCATTCGAAGACTGTGAAATGGATTTCGTGCCTCGCATGACAACCTTCGAGGCTCCGCCCATGCCGGCCGACGAGGCGTTGATGTTCACGCCGGCAACTTTACCGTTGAGCGAGTTGATGAAGTTGACATCCTTGTTAGCGATGACGGCATCAGCATCCACCTGCTGTACGTTGTACGACAGCGCCTTCTCGGCACGTTTAATGCCCAGGGCCGTAACAACGACCTGCTCGACCTCGATGGACGAATTGGACAGTGTGATGTCGAAAGTCGTGCGCGAGCCGATGGGCACGACACGGGTTTCGTAGCCGATGAAACTGACCGACAGTTCGGGGTTGTCGACCGAGGCGGGGAGCGTCAGGGTAAAGTCTCCGTCGATACCGGTGGTCGTTCCGACGGTCGTCCCCTTGATCAGAACGGTGGCTCCGATAATGCCCAAACCGCCGGAATCCTTCACCACGCCCGAGATGGCCGACGGCCTTGCAGCGGAGACGCGCTTCGACAGCACGATGTTGGGAACCGTGATCTCATAGGTGATGTCCGTGTCCTTGAACAACAGCGGCAGCACCTCGTTGAGAGGCTTGGAATCGGCCTTGATCGAGACAATGCGTTCCGTGTCGATTTCGTCCGTATAAAGAAAAAGATACTTGGTCTGCTTTTCGATTTCGTTCATGACGACCTTCATCGGAACCTTCGTCATGTCGAGCTTCACCGCGATTTTCTGCGTTTGAGCCACAGCAGGCACACCGCACAGGAACACGGAGAGAATTAGAGTAATCAGGCATTTTATCTGCCTAATACTTAAATTTTTCATAAGTTTGCTGATTTAAGATCAATAGGTTAGCAATCGAATCACTGTTTATCTCCCGCCGGCGGACACGAGCGTGCCCGAGCGCGTCGGCGGTGCAGCATAAAAGTGTCTTGAGGCAGAAGTCGGTTTATTCCATAGAGTCGGTTTAGATTTTTGTTATTTTTATGTGTATCGTGTTCGTCTCGTCGTCGCGCGTAAAGGAGAAGTTATTGGTGATCTGGAGCAACTTCAGCGCATGATCCACACCGTCCGACACGCGGATTTTGCCGTGGTACTTGAGCACGGGCATATCCTCGGGATTGTCGATCGTGATCCGGACACCGTAATAGTTCTCGAATTTGCGGATCACCTCCCCGAACGACAGCGTGTTCAGGTTCATCAGCCCATCGACCCAGCGGAAGTCGTCCGGATCGGTTATCCGGTTGAGTTTGAGATGTCCGTCGACCAGGTCGATCTGCTCGTTGGGGGAGAGAATGAAGGATTCGCCGCCGCCGAGGCGGTTCAAGATTTTCAGCCGTCCTTCGAGCAGCGCAGCCGAGAAATCGGCGGTTCGGGCATCGGCCAGGATGTTGAATTTCGTACCCAGCACCTCAGCATCGCAGGCGAATGTTTCCACGATGAACGGACGGCTGGCATCGTGCTTCACCTCAAACATGGCCTCGCCCGAAATCTTGACCCGGCGTGTCTTTCTGGAAAAGATCGAAGGGTATTCCAATTTGGCGCCCGAATTGAGCCATACGGTCGTCCCGTCGCTCAAGGTGACGGACATGCTCTGCCCGTTGGGCGCGGTAATGGCCATCATGTCCCGGGTACGGTATTCGAGAATCCTGTCGGCCAGATAGTGGCTCACCCCGGCGCATACAAGCAGCGCGGCTGCGGCCGCGGCACTCCATTGAGCCGTCCTCTTCCAGAGCGAAACAGTGCGTCTGCTGACACGGGGCTGCGCCTCTCCGGCCAGAATATTGAGATTGGAAATATAATCGAGCCGATCGAGATACCGCTGGTTTTCCGTTGACGCGTCCAACCAGTCGAGTACCTCGGCGAGTTCTTCCTCCGAGGTCTCGTTTCTCAAGTATTTCTGCAATAAAAGATCGTCCATGTGTTCGTGTTATATAGTTATAACAAACACACGGACGGGGTAAGTAGTAAAAAATGCAATTTTTTTCAGACAAAGATCGGAACGCACTCCGGGCAGCCCTGCGGAGCGCTATTTTACCACCGAGACGAGAGTATCAGGGTGATCAGTACGGCCGGGAGGTAATCCTTCAGTTCGAAACGCATAAGGTTGAGCGCCCGACGGATTTCGAAATTGACATGGCTGACGGAAATTCCCAGTTCAGCGGCGATCTCGCTGTACGTCATATTCCTGATCCGGCTTAACAGGAATACGTTGCGAGTCATTTTCGGCATCTTACGGACTGCCTGTTTCAGGATTGCGCGGATCTCTTCGGAGAAGAGCAGGTCAGGATCGCATGCCGACAGTGAGCGCACATCGGCCTGAAGCCGGCGCGTCAGCGTCGAATGCATGTCCTGCTCCGCCCTGCGGTGGCGAATTTGGGCGTTGAGGTAGTTCAGGCAACGGTTTTTGACCGAGGTGAGGATATAAGCCGGCACATTGGTGTCCGCCGGCAGGTTTTCATGCATTTCCCAAAAAGTCATGAAACTGTCCGACACCAGATCTTCAGCGGTTTCCCGATCGCGGACATAGCGGTATGCCAGGGCGATAAAACGGGGCTTGAATTCGAAAAACAACTTTCCGAATTCCGTGGAGGAAATGCTGTCTGTCTTGACGTCTGCCATTTGAAGTCCCGTCTGCCCGGTACACGAAAATACCGGCGAACCCGATTCAGAATTCGCCCATTACAAAATCCCCCCCCCGATGAAAATCAGAATGGAAGTCACTGATAATGTTGTATTTAATGAATTTTCCAATTTCCCGAATGCTTTTGTCGGACAGGAAACCGTCAATGATTCCTATCTTCGACAAAGATAGTGATAAAAATAATAATTGAGTAGTTTGCGGTGAAATAGTTTTTCGATACGGAGTGACTGAAACGGCCCGTTCGGCAACAAAAACGGCCCCAGAACCGCTTTGCAAAAGAGGGGACGGATGATTTCGCCTATATATTATCGGTATACGGCGTCGGCAGGATTTCCACCCCCCGGAACGCCTTTCGAAGAGAGTCCCGATGACCGGGCATGCCCTGTTTCCGGCGTCGCCAAGAGCAATTTCGAAGAGTTTGCCGGAAAGCGAGACGCAGACCCTCGAACCTCCACAAGGTGGACGAGAAGATGGTAATCGTATTGGCTTTCGCCATCGACGGCGGAGCGAAAGAGTGATCCCCGGAAACACACCCTCGTTTCCGATCAGTGCGGTGCAGAACCTCTCTGCACCGTTTTTGATTATCGCGGAGCAGGTTTCGCCTTAACGCAGTCTGGCCCGGACGGGACATACACGACGTAAGGCCCTTTCTACTTGCGTTTGAACTTAAACGTACACAAAAGTAAATCATAGAAGGTTTTCGACGCATTGTTTGATTTGCCAATCCCAAAAACTTTTCGTATCTTGCAGATAGGTTATTTGAAATGCGGTATTTGAGTGCAATAGACTGAAAATAAACCGTTACCATCTCGTCACCTATTCTCCTATACAAAAAAATGCAACAACCCTATAAATCAAGTCGTTACATCACTTTAATTCCACATCGCTTAAGCCATTTTTTCATACTGGCATCGGAATGAAACCGGCACCCAAAATTTCGATTTTAGCATATCCAAAAATCAGACACCATCGGCAATAATATTTTAATTCTAAATTTATAAAAAAGTAAAATCATCAATATGCAAAATAATAAGCATCAATATCAAATATGAACGGTTCAAAATTAGCACCCGAAGCAGCTCGAATAGCCCTGCTGGATAGAATAAACTACAGCCAGTCTGCCCTGCAAAAAGCCTACGACAGCCACAAGATACTGCTTGAACAACTTAACGAAATATCGGACGAACTTACCATGCCTGATAAAATACTGTTGGAAGTAGAAGAATATCTTGAACCCGAATACACCCGAGCGACCCGGATAGAAAATATTAAATTATGGCTTACAGTGGCATTAGGCGTTTCGTCTTTATGCCTTACGATCAATCATATAGCAGCAATATATTATACTGGGGTTATCTTGTTCGTTGTCGCGTTAATTTTAGGTATTGTACTGCTTGTGGTGAGTACTGCGTTACGTAAAGGAAATATTCAGCAGCGAAAAGCATGGCTCAATAAGTTGTTGAGCATTATTGTGGCAATATTATTTTTTGCTATTTGTGCAGCCAGTATTTTACTCTATTATTTCAACGAAGATACATATTTTATATTTAGCAGTATACTATTCGGGGGAGGATGTATCTTGATGATGTTCTTTATCCGCAGACTCGATAATCAAATACGATTATTAAGAATACGTGGGAAAATCTTCAAGAAAGCATCCAATTACAAATCCAATAAAGACTAACAATGAGCCAATTAACACCAATGGGGAAAATATGCACCGAATATGCCTGTTTTTAGATACATGCAGTACCAGCATTTTTTGGATTGGGTTAGAACAGGTCTGTACCGGATAAGCAATATCTGTAAATGGGAAGACCCCTATGAAAATTACCTGCTCAAGTGCCCGTTGTTGGATAGATTTGGACTGCGAATAAGTAAGATAGTGCTTCCCCTATACGGGCAATGTTGGACAACGCTCCCAGAGTCCGATGCTATGTGGCGCATATACTCAAAGATTAGCAGAGGACAGGCCAATGATACCGTAGACAGCTGTGAAATTGGTGTAAGAATTAAAACCACAGCAGAAAGACTGCAAAAATTACCATCAATAATCACGGGCTTCAATCGCGGCCATATCGGCCCAGTAAAATATATCAATCAGACCGTTATTGATCGTAATCTGCAGAGTCTTCAATTAAAAAATACGAAGGAGTATTGGGATGCTTGCGATAAAACTCTTTTTGAAAAACGGGAAGAATTCAGTCATGAGCAGAAATTTAGGTTCGTATTCTTATACACCAATGGTGATCCTTCATATTTGGAAGTACAGATAAAACCACAAGAACTAATCGACGAAGTTACCTTTGACCCCAGAATAACTAAAGAGGACTTTGACATTCAAATATTAAACAATTAACCGTAGCTGTTTTAACCTCTATCCTGTTCTGTGCTTGCAGCACCCAGCCACCGAGCAATAGCATGGCATTAGAACTGTCCGACACGAGAACTATTAAAATCACCCACGGCACTCCGCACCCGATTCGGGCCGATAATGCCAGAATTATCGGCATGGATGAAATGCTCGATAGGGTCAAATCGATCGAGTATATAAAACTGGATTCATCCGAACCCATCGGCGTAATAGACAAAATGATCGTTACAAAAGACAAAATCTATATATTGGACTGCTATACCGCACAGCAGATCTTCGTATTCGACAAAACGGGCAACCTGTTGTTCCGCATCAAGAACAAAGGCCGGGGGCCGAAAGAATATCAGAGCATCAGAGATATGCAGGTCGACACCATCCGGAATGAAATACTTGTAAATGACGCACTGGCCCGTTCCTATCTTTATTTCTCCGCCGATGACGGAGCATTCCTACACCGGGAAAAAAGGAGTAGCAAATTGCTATTTGGCGCATATCGACAGTTTGTATATAAATTATCAAATCCCAGGACAGGATTTTAACGACCATGAGAATTGGGCGATTCTCGTTTCCGACAAAGACTCCATTCTTTACAAGGGCTTCGAACCAACGCCACTTCAGAATGATAATTTTATTAACAATAGCTTTACTTATGACTGCGATGGAAAGCTTTTGTTTACTCCGGTCTACTCCGATACTGTTTACCAATTTATGTCTGTATCCATCGTATCACCCAAATATGTGATCCGCCAAAAGAAGAGCATATGGAATCTTTATAACCAAAAAATACCCCCTCAGGAAGTAGATAAGTTAATCAAGCAGAAAGACTACACAAGATATGCGGGTAAATTTCTTGATGGGGGAAATTATGCTTCTTTTGAAATTGCTCATAAATGGGATAAATATATTACCCCCAGACCTTATTTTGGGATAAAAGAACCGACATAGTGTTTGCATGGGATACTGCCAATGTGTATGAAGATGCAATTGTCCATGAAATTATCCGACAACCGATAGCCGTCTACGGCGATACCTTTTTCGGCACCTGTTCGCCGCAAATCCCCGAAGAATACAGGAAAAACATGAACCCCAAGATCAAAAGCCTGCTGGAGTGCTCCGATGAAAGCGACAACCGATCGTGGTCGCGTATACGCTGAAATAATCGGACGCAGGCCTTGCATCGGGAACCGTTTTTTCTGGATTACAAAATTGCACCTTATTTTCAAAACGGCAGGCGGATAAATTGATTTTTAGCCTATATTTTGATCGGACGGACTTATCGGAATCCGGCAAGCGCCCCATATGCCGGATTTCCGGGGCATAGATTCCCGGAAGAGAAGTTGCCGGAAGCGGGATCCGGTGTTCCGCCCGGAAAAAGCAGGGGCGGAGCCTTTACAGCCTCCGCCCCGCGCAATCTTACCGTCATCCGTTAATACACCTCGAACTCATAGATTCTGGCGGTATTTCCTTCGCTTTGGTCAGGTTTTGAGACCACGAGCCTCACGTATCGGGCGATTATGGGTTCTGGAAGGATCCTGTCGGTTTCGAAAGCCGTGTTGTCATAGACCGTGTCCACCGTTTTCCACTCCTCGCCGGGGCTTTGGCGCACCTGCAGCGAATACTCCTTTGTGATGTAGTCCAGGGATTCGAGCGCAGCATGCATGACATACCATCCCCGGATCGTGGTCTCCCGGCCGAGGTCTACCCCCAGCAGTTTGGGTTTGGCATCGCTGTAATCGCACCACTTGGTGGACACATCCTCGTCGGTGGCGTACTCGGCCCTCTCGGAGGCGTTGACCTCCCCCGACCTTTCCACGACGGGTTTGCCATAGAGCAGGTTCCTGCGCCCGGCCTGCGAGGCGTCGGCGCCTTTCACGGGCAGCTGCACGCGCAGCAGATCGCAGGCCGCGCCGATACCTCCGGCAGGATCTTCGGCCACCGTCGCCGCGAACACCACGATGCGCGGGTCGTCGGGCAGTACCAGCTGCCGCGCCCCCTCGGGGATGTCGAGGCCGATGCGGAACATGTAGGTGAATTCGTAGGGTCTGTCCTCGTTACGGATCATATCATGCTTGTGCGTGCCCACGAAGGCCACCTGCGCATCCTTGAGGTAGGGCTCGGTATGCCCCGTATGGCCCCACTGTCCGATGAAGCCGCCATAATAGGGTACCAGTGCCGTGTGCTCCTTTCCGTCGACGGTGAATACGGCCTGCGTGTCGTACATGGTCGAGGCGGCCAGCAGGTAGAGCTTGCCGTAGCGCCCGCGGGGCAAGTCGATGGTGTCGCGGCGGCATTTGACACCGTTCTGCGCGGCGGGATCCCCGATCTCGAAGCCGACACCCCCGTACACGATGCGGGACGGCATCAGCTCGGCGGCGTAGGAGTTGCCCTTGCCGTCGAAGTTGGAGTCCGAGCGGAACGGGTTGTAAGAGGCCGTCTTGACGTTGTAAGGCAGCTCCACAGCCGCCTCCGCGGCGGGCGTGAGCGCCCGGACGGGCCTGGCGAGTTTCACGCGGAAAGTCTTCATGCCGAAGGGCCCGACCTCGAAGCGCAGCTCGCGGCCGCTGAACTCCGCGTCGCCCACGACGTCCTCCACGCCGTTGAGCTCCCGGGCGTCGACGATCTGAGCCGCGAAGCTCGCCACGGCCTGCTGCGACCCGAGCCCCGAGGTCTCGTAGAAACGAACCACATATTCGTCCGAATCCTCGGCCTGTTTGAGCGCCCGCAGCGCCACATTGGGGTTCTGCGAGGCGACCAGCGAGAAGCTGCGGCCCAGCACCCCGCCGTGGCGGGGCGCGACGAATGCCCGAAGCGGCTGGTTGAGCACCTCGGCCTTGCGCACGGCACCTCCCGCGCGGTAATCGCCCGCGTGCCCTACGATCGAGTAGGTGAACGTATGGTGTCCGAAGTCCTGCTTGTTCTGGTATGCGTAGCCGCCCTTGGTCGCAGGCGTATGCAGCAGCGTAAGGCGCAGCGTGTTGTCCGCGGGTTTGTCCCAGCCGTACTTGCTGTCGTTGAGCACCGAGACCCCGTAGCTGCCGTCCGCGTCGGTGAGGTCGGCCCACTGCTGCGCATAGACCTCGTAGGCGGTCGCGGTGTTGTTGCCCCGCGCCACGGAGCCCACGCCAAGGTCATAGACCGCCTCGGGGTTCGAGACCGAAAGCGGGAACTCGGCCTTCAGCAGGGCATCGGACGACTGCCAGTCGATGTCGTTCACAAGGTCGATCCTGTCGGCCTGGGCGCCTTCGCGCAGCGTGATCCACTGCCGGAAGCGGGAATCCCCCAGCGTACGTTCCACGCATACCGAGGCGCGCAGGGGCCCCTCTTCGGCCACGGTGACCTTCACCTCGCCCGTGATGGCCTGCGGCGATGCGTCCACGGTCTTCTTGAGGATCTCCCAGGCCGGCCAGCTGTAAGACTCGTTCTGCGGGAAGAACGCAAGGCGGATGGACTTGCCGGCGGCCACCAGCTCGCGGCCATGACGCTTGTCGACGATCGACGAGATGTCGCCGTTGGCGTCCAGCGTAAGTTTATAGACGCTGTTCTCCAGCCCCGAAGTAGTGGCCGTTATCGCCGGGGCCTTCGGCTGCCCGCCCTTGCGGATGTCGTAGACGGCATACCCCGCAGCCGGGACGGTGGCCTCGATCAGCAGCCGCGTCTGCCCCTGCTGCGTGCCGAGCACCTGCGAGGGAACCCGGACGCCCTTGTGGTCGTAGACCGTGAATTTGCTCCCTTCGAGCGGCAGCGTAACCTCCACAACGTCCGAGACCTCGAACCCCGCAGCGTTGTAGAGTACCACGGGGAGGCCTTTGACATCGGTATCCAGACCCCGCGAAACCGCGCCAACCGAGGTCGTGAGCACGTCCGCGAACTGTTTGAGCGAGATCAGCTCGTCGTTCCACGAAAACTCGTAGGCACGGGGGATGCTCGTACCCGTAAGGTCGTCGTGGAACTGGTGCCAGATAAAGCGTTTCCAGGCCTCGGTGAGAACCTCGCGCGGGTAGGGCACGGCCCCGAGCCAGTCGGCGGCAACGGCGCTGCGTTCGGCAGCGTCGGCAAGCTGCTCGTTACGGCGGTTATAGAGCTTCATCGCAGCCTGCGAGGTATAGCAACCCGTGGCATGCACGTCCATCAGCAACTCCCCGTTCCACACCGGAAGCTCCGGGTGGGAGGAATAGGGAAGGTAGTCCTTGTAGAGGCGGTCGCTCGTGGCGCTGATGATCTTCACGGGCCCGTCGCCCTGCAGGCCCAGTTCCAAAGCCCGCACCGACTCGATGGTCGGGGCGCCGCCCGTGTCGCCCGTACCATAGTAATGGTAAACGGCATTCAGAGGATTGCCCTCGGCGATGCCTTGCAGGTACTTGCTATGGCTGAGGTCTTCGTAACGCCACTTGGTCGTATAGTTGTGGGCGTCCATCACGGCCATGATACGCGAACCGTCCACGCCCTGCCACAAGCCGATCTCGAACGGAATCTTGCTCGCACCATGGAACGGACGGTGGCGCCACATGAGTTTCTGCGTCGAGAAACCGATAAGACCGCTGTGGGCGGCGATCGTCGGAAGCGTCCACCCGAAACCGAAGCAGTCCGGCAGGAAGATGTCCGTGCCTTCGACCCCGAATTCGCGGCGGTAGAAGTGCTGTCCGTACAGGATATTGCGCGTGAAGGACTCCGCGGACGGGATATTCGGGTCGGTGGCGTCCCACGTGCTGCCCGTGACATGCCAGCGCCCCTCGCGGATGTAACGCTTGATCAGTTCGTACTGGTGCGGGTAGTACTCCTTCATCCACTGGTACTTGATGCCGCCCTCGAAGTTGAACACGTAATCGGGGTAGGTGCCAAGGAGAAACAGGTTTTGATCCAGCGTCTTCGGGATGTACTCCCGGATCGAACGCTGCACGTCCCAGTTCCACTGGGAATCAAAATGCGCGTTCGAGACTAAATAAGCTTTGGGGCTATCCTGTGAAAAGACATGTGCTGAGATCAGCACAAACAGGAACAATAATAAAATTCGTTTCATGGGCTGGTTGGATTAGACTATTTCTGGGTTAAAGAATTTATATCCGTATCGGGTTTCAAAATTAGCCGGAAACGCCCCGCAAAAAATATTTTTAAATGACATATTAGTATGATCTTTTGACATAATTCGTAAAAAAACACGAATAACCCGGATATTTCGTCCTCCCGGCACAAAAACGGGGTTGCGGGGCATCCGGCAAAAACGGGGACACCATGTCCGGGATACAAAAACAGGAATGCGGGATGCGCCCCGGATATACGGCTACGGATAGACGGGAAAGCAGCCGGACAAGGGCAAGCCCGGGCAATCCGGCGCCGGGAGGGGTCAGCGGCAACTGAACACGACGCTCTGCGAAGCGCCGTGTTCGTCGATCACGGTCAGGCGGTGCTTCCCCGGCGCCGGGCGGACGGAGACCTTGTGTTCGAAAGAGGTCGAACCGACATAGTCGTCGTCGATATGCCAGAACAGCACGGCATTGCGGTCGCGGTGCACGGCCGTAAAGACAAGGCTCTGCTGTTCCCCTTCGAGCGACCTCGGGGCGACCAGCACACGCCCCGGCTGCGGATAGATGATGTCGATGGGGTTGTTTTCGGCTTGGTTACCCGGCAGGCCGGGATGCAGCGGGGGCAGCGGACGGTAATCGGGATGCTGCCGGCGGTAATACCACTCCTGCGCAGGCGGGAGGATAAACATCGGCATGCGGACGATCCTGGCCGGGTCGTAGCAATCCGCCGTCACACGGTATTTCAGGTCGGCGCTCAGGTTGACGATCCGGTGGTAGGGGCACACCTCCCCAAGGGCGGCCGCACGGGGAATCATCACCGTATCGCGGTCAGGACAGATATGCGAAGCCAGGTAGCCGCTCTGTCGGCAGACCACGGCGGGTTCCAGGTCGCCGACGGGCTCCGCGAACCACTCCCCTTTGGGCAGCAGGCCGAAGACCTCGAACAGGACAGGCGCGGCATACCCCACGCCCGTCATCAGCGGGCGTCCCTCGCCCGTGCAGTTCCCGACCCAGACCCCGACGGCATAGTCGGGGGTCATGCCTACGGCCCACGCATCGCGGTTGCCGTAGCTGGTACCCGTCTTCCAGCCGATCTTCTTCGACGACGAGAAATACTGCCATTCGCCCTCCTCCTCGGGACGGGCCACATGGCTGATCGAATTGGCCATCAGCCATATCGCGCCCCGTGAGAGGGGAATATCCCCGGCATCGACCGCCGTGCCGCCGCCGGGGTCGTAATGCGGGGTGCGTATCGTCTGCCGGCCGTTGAGTTTGGCCGCCAATTTCATGTAGGCCGACGTGAGATCCCACAACGAAATCTCTGCGCCGCCCAGAATCAGCGAAAGCCCGTAATGGGCGGCGCTCCGGTCGATCGTCCCGAAGCCCAGGGCACGCACCAGCGCAAGGAAGTTCTCCTTCCCGTACTTGTCGAGCATTCTCACCGAAGGGACGTTGAGCGAACGCTCGACCACCCGGTCGGCAGGCACCGCCCCGTCGAAGGTTCGGTTATAATTATGGGGTGTGAAGTCCCTGTAATAGGTCGGCACGTCGGGGAAAAGCATCGCAGGCAATGCCGTCCCGTTGTCCAGCATCGCGGCATAGAGCAGGGGCTTGAGCACGCTGCCGCTGCTGCGCGGGGCGGGAATCACATCGACGCTCGTACCCTCGGTGCGGTCGGCGGGGTCGTACACGTTCCCTACGTAGGCGAGCACTTCGCCGCTTTCCACGTCCATGACGACGATGGCCATGTTGTTGATCTTATTACCCCGGTAACGCTTGTTGTAGCGCCGGGCAAGGTCGTTGACTCGGCTTTGCAGGTCGTAGTCGAGCGTCGAGCGGAGCGACCCCTCGCGCATTTTGCCCAGCAGGTACATCGCCTCCATCGGCATCGGTTCGGGGGCGTCGGGCAGATGCTCCTGTTTTGCGAGGGCGCATGTCAGCGAGTCGATACGGCCGTCGTGCCAAATCCGGTCGAGCAGCCCGTCGCGTTTCTCCCGCAGCCGTTCGCGGTTGCGGCGGATATGGATCAGCGAAGGGGAGTTGGGCAACACGGCGAGCATGACGCATTCGGCCCACGAAAGCTGTGCCGCACTGCGGCCGAAATAGTACCACGCGGCACTTTCCAGCCCGACCACGTTGCCTCCGAAAGGCGCATGGGAAGCATAGAGGGCCAGGATTTCATCCTTGCTGCAACGCAGTTCGAGGCGCGTGGCGAGCACCATCTCGACGAACTTTTCCCGGAACGTGCGGGGTTTCCCGCCGCGGCTCAGGCGGATGGTCTGCATGGTGAGCGTACTCGCCCCGCTCGTGATCCGCCCGGCCGCAAGGTTCTGCCGCACGGCACGCCCCAGCGCCAGCGGATCCACCCCGAAATGGCGGTAAAAACGTTTGTCCTCGTAGGTCGTGATGGCGACCCGGAACTTTTCGGGGACGCTGTCCGTGGGAAAGAAACGCCACTGGCCGTCGGAGGCGACCTTGGCCGACATCAGGCGGCCGTCGCGGCTCCACACGGTCGCCGAAAAAGGCTCGTCGAAGAGCGTCCGGGGTAGGAACAAACAATATCCCGCGGCGAGCATGGCAACGACCAGCATCGCGAAAAAACATATTCTCTTTTTAGCCGGTTTTTTTGCCATATTTTTACGTATCTTTGGCAAAGTTACCTAAAATCCCCCATTATGAAAACAATATGCCATGCTTTGTTTGCGCTGTCCGCCCTGCTCATCGCCTCGTGCAGCAAGCAGACGTCCGACATCATCGAATGGTCGACCAACGGAGTGACGGGCGTCAGGATGCCTCTCCACGTGACGTTCGTCGAAAACGTACAAGTCGAGGAAAGCGCCATGCAGGATGCCATATCGATCACCCCGGCCGTCGGTTTCGACGCCTACCTGTCGGGGATGCGCATGATCCGCATCGTCCCCAAATCCCCGCTGCAATACGACACGCAGTACAAGGTGGCCATCGACGCCGCGAAACTCACCGGCCGGCAGCACAAGGGCATCGCGGAGTTCAGGTTTGCGACCCCCAAACTGCGGTTTACCTACAACGACAGCTGGCTGCAGCAGAACGACGAGATGACCGGCTATGTGCTCATCGGCGAGATCGTCTCGTCGGACTATGCCGAGGGCAGCTACATGGAACGGAACCTCAAAATAAGCGGCGCGGCGGGTACCGACGTCAAATGGACGCATTCGGAAGACGGGCTCACGCACCAATACACCGTGGGCAACATCGTCCCGCGGGGCGATGAGGGCTATACGCTGACGCTCGATTTCAATTACGACGAAAAACAGACCCTCCGGGTGGAAGTCCCCCGCAAGGACGAATACGCGGTCATCGACCACAGCGTAAATCCGGAACCGCTCGCCATCGTGGTCACCTTCTCCGAACCCATCCGGCAGAACCAGTATCTGAAAAACCTGATCCGCTTCGACACCAAGTTCCGGACTTCGGTCGACAAAAACAGGCTCTACATCTATCCCGAAGCACGCCCCACGGGAGCGCATAGTGTCACGATCGGCCGCGACGTAGTGAGCAAGAACGGGCAGAAGCTCAAAGAGAGCTATTCGTTCACGGCTACGCTGCCGTCGCGCACCCCCTCGATCCGCTTCACGGGCAAAGGCTCGATCCTTCCCTCGTCGAACGACATGTCGCTGCTGTTCGAGGCGGTGAACTACCAGAAAGCCCGGGTGCGGGTACGAAAGATATTCGCCAACAACCTGCTGCAATTCTTCCAGCAGAACTACTACGACGACCAGTACTATTCATCCATGGATTACGTGTCGCGCGTCATCCGCGACACGACCATCGACCTGGGGGCCAAATCTTCGACCAGGCTCGACCAGGGCAATACCTATTCGCTCGACCTGAGCCGCCTGATCACCGACAGCCGCAAGTCGATGTACCTGCTCGAAATCCGGGGTGTCGACCCGCTTACGCCCGTCGACGACGAATACGACTACGACTATTATTTCGGGGATTACAGGACTTACAAGGAGCGGTCGAAAGTGGTCGTGCAGTCCGACATCGGCCTCATCTGCAAGAGCAGCGGCAGCGACCAGTACGTCGTCTACACGACCGACCTGGTCTCCGCCCGCCCCAAAGGGGGCTGCAAAGTCAGGGCCTACGACCGGCAGAACCAGGTACTGGCCGAAGCGAGCACCGATTCCGAAGGGCGGGCCGTGCTGAGGACGAAGGACGAACCTTACATCGTCACGGCCGAAGCCGGAGGGGACGTCACCTTCGTGAAGGTAGAACCGGGCACGGCCCTGTCGCTGAGTAATTTCGACGTGGGCGGCACGGCAAATCCCAAGGGGATAAAAGGCTATATCTTCGGCGAACGCGGCGTATGGCGCCCGGGCGACGACATACACCTCACGTTCATCGTCACCTCGGATAATCCGCTGCCCGAAAGCCACCCGGCATCGCTGGAATTCTTCAACCCGAACGGGCAGCTGGTGCAGTCGCTCGTAAACAACAGCTCCTCGGACGGCATCTACACGTTCAGCCTGGGGACGACGCCGGCGTCGCCGACAGGGCTATGGCGGGCCAAGATCACCTTCGGCGGCGCACAGTTCGAAAAATCCGTCCGGGTGGACGCGATCAAGCCCAACCGGATGAAAATCGAGCTAAAACTCGGGGACGGGCAACTGGTCGACGCCGCGCATTTCACGGGCAGCCTGACCGCCCGGTGGCTGCACGGCACCCCTGCGGCCGACGCCAAGGCGGTGCTCCAGGCACAGTTGTCGCAAATTGCCACACGCTTCAAGGGCTACGAGGGCTATTCGTTCGACGACGCCTCGAAATACTTTGGCACCGAGGAGCGGGAAATCGTCACCGGCACCACCGACGCCCAAGGGTCACTGGCACTTTCGACCGACGAGCTCTCCTCGCTGGAGGGGTTGAGCCCCGGTATGCTGAGCGGCAGATTCACGGTAAAGGTCTTCGAAAAGAGCGGCGACTTCAGCGTCGACCAGCAGGTTGCGACCATATCGCCCTATGACACCTACTTCGGGATCGGAGTCGCCACCCAGAAAAGCGACTGGGGCGACGAATACCTCGACAGCAGGAAGGAGCATATCATAAAGGTCGTGATGCTCGACTCGAAGGGCAAGCCCGAACCCGGCAGCGAAAACGTGCTCGTATCGGTCTACAAAATGGATTCCTACTGGTGGTGGGACGCCTCAACGCCCAATTCCCAGGCGCACTACGCCAAAAATGCGCTCAATTCGAATTACAAGACCCTCCAGGCAACCCTTTCGAACGGCACGGGACAGGCCACGATGCGCTGGAGCACGGGCGATTACGGCTATTACATGATCCGCGTCACGAGCCCGAACCGGGCACACTCGGCGACCCGGATCGTATGCGTGTCCTCGTCCGACTGGCGGGGCGACGTCACTTCGGTGACGGATGCCGCCACGCGGCTCGCCCTCACCCGCGACAAAGCCAAATACGTCCCGGGGGACAAGGCCAGGGTCACCATCCCCTCGTCGCCGGGCGCACGGGCGCTGGTCGGCATCGAAAGCGGCAGCGTCGTGCGGGAAAGCTTCTGGGTGGAGTGCACCGGCAAGCAAACCGACATCGAAATCCCCGTCAAGGAGGGGATGGCCCCCAACATCTATGTCTCGGTAACACTCGTCCAGCCCCACAACTCGACGCTCAACGACGCACCGATCCGCCTGTTCGGCGTAACGCGGCTCGACGTCGAGGATGCCGCGCGAAGGCTCACCCCCGTGGTCGAGATGCCCGAAACAGTAAAACCCGAATCGGAGGTGACGATAAAAGTCCGGGAGAAAAACGGCCGGAAAATGAGCTACGTGCTGGCGCTCGTCGACGAGGGACTGCTGGGGCTGACACGCTTCAAGACCCCCGATCCCTACGGTTATTTCAACGCGACCGAGGCACTGGGCGTCCGCACGTGGGACATGTTCGACTATGTCATCGGCGCCTACGGCGGCAGGATCGAACAGATGTTCGCCATCGGCGGCGACGCCGAGCAGCCGAACACGGGGGCGCTCAAGGCACAGCGGTTCAAGCCCGTCGTACGGTTCATCGACGCACAGAAACTGGGCACCGGGAAGACGAACACGCACAAAATCACGCTTCCGCCCTACTTCGGCGAGGTTCGGGTGATGGTCATCGCCTCGAACGGCCGGGCGTTCGGCGCCGCGGAGAAGGATGTCGCGGTGAAAAAACCGCTGCTGGTGCAGGCCACCATGCCCCGCGTAGTTTCCACCGACGAAGAGGTCGAGGTTCCGGTCACGGTCTTTGCCCTCGAAGACGGGGTCGGGAAAGTCGACGTGAAAATCGCCGCGAACGAATCGTTCTCGCCCGTCGGGCCGTCCAGCAAGAGCATCACGCTCGGCCGGAGCGGCGAGGAGGTCGTATCGTTCCGCCTGAAGGTCAACAAGCGAACCGGCATCGGGAAGGTACGGGTCACGGCTGCGTCGTCGGGCGACAGCTCCGCGTCGGAAATCGAGCTGGACGTCCGGGAACCGAACCCCTATGTGACCCTGTCGAAGGACTATGTCATCGACCCGGGCAAGACAATGGCGGTAAAACCGCTCAAGGAGAACGGCAAGGCGAAGCTGGAACTTTCGTCGATCCCGCCCATAGACCTTTCTCGGCGCCTCGAATACCTGGTGAGATATCCCCACGGCTGCATCGAGCAGATCACCTCGGGCGCCTTCCCGCAACTCTACCTGCCTTCGGTCGTGGAGTGCGACGCGAACATGTTGCAGGACATCGACCGCAACGTCAAGAGCGTGCTTTCGCGCCTGGGCAGCTACCAGCTCTCCGACGGCGCATTCGCCTACTGGAGCGGCAATACGTCGAGATCAGAATGGGGGACGGTTTACGCGACGCACTTCCTGATCGAGGCTGCGAAACACGGCTACGGCGTGGACAGGGCGATGCTCGACCGGGCGCTCAAATACCTGCGCAGCAACCCCTCGGACTACTACCTGACCCAGGCCTATACCCAGTATGTGCTGGCGCTGAACGGGACTCCGACCCGGGGTGCCATGAACCAGCTCCGGGAAAAGGCCGCCTCGCTAAGTAGCGACGCCAAGTGGCTGCTGGCGGCGGCATACGCTTTGGACGGCAACAGGAAAGTCGCCGAAGGGCTGATCTCGCTCTGCGTGGACAACGCGGAAAAGGCCAACCCCTACGACGGCACCTACAACAGCGACGAACGCCGGATGTCGATCTCGCTCATGACGCTCACGATACTCGGACGCCGCGAAGAGGCTTTCCGCATGGCGCTGAAGATGTCGGACATCCTCAAGAAGGACAGGTGGCTCAGCACCCAGTCGACGGCATGGATGCTCAGCACCCTTTCCAATTTCGCCGTAGCGGGACAGAACGGCATCGACGCCACTGCGGGCAGGGAGCTCGTCAAGACCGACAAATCCATCGCGAGCATGCCCCTGGCCGCACCGACCGAGGTGAGGAACAATGGTTCGGGCAGCCTCTATGCGGTCGTCAGCCAGAGTTATACCCCCGGCAAGGGCGAGGAAACCGAAGCTGCGAACGGCATCCGGATCGACGTGCGTTACACGAATATGGACGGTGCCGCCATCGACCCGGCCTCGATCCGGGTATCGACCGATTTCTACGCCATCGTGACCGTCTCTAACACCAGCGGCCACGAACGGTACGCCGACCTTGCGCTGACCCACATCTTCCCGGCAGGATGGGAGATCACCTCCGAACGGGACTTGTCGTCGCTCACCTACCAGGATATCCGCGACGACCGGGTGCTGAGCTACTTCGACCTGAGCCGGGGCGAAAGCAAGGAGATCCCCGTCAAGCTGACGGCAACCTACAAGGGGCGCTACTACCTGCCTTCGGTCTACTGCGAAGCGATGTACGACAACGCCGTCCGCGCCCTGAAAAAGGGACAGTGGGTCGAGGTGGTCGATTAATGCCGCTTCGTCAGCCGGGAAAACACAGCGCAACCGGCAACAGGTTCCGGCAACACCTGAAAATATTATGGCAAAACGGCTTCGGGCATCCGGAGCCGTTTTTATTTCCGGATTCGTACTCCCGGAGGGAAAACGCCGCTAAATTCGGGTATAAGAGGCACTTTCCTCCGGTAAAATAGGAATTTGGAAAATATTTTTAATATATTTGTTGCCAAGGTTAGTTAGATTAGTCATATTATGTGCGAGAAACTGTTTATTTTCGACACCACGCTCCGTGATGGCGAGCAGGTGCCGGGCTGCCAATTGAACACCACCGAGAAGATCGAAGTCGCCAAGTTGCTGGAAAGCCTCGGCGTGGACGTCATCGAAGCGGGGTTCCCGATTTCCAGCCCCGGAGACTTCAACTCCGTACTCGAGATTTCGAAGGCCGTTTCGGCCCCGACGATTTGTGCGCTGACCCGCGCCGTGAAAAAAGACATCGACGTGGCCGCCGATGCCCTGCGACTGGCCAGGCACAAGCGCATCCACACGGGTATAGGCGTTTCGCCCCAGCACATTTACGACAAACTGCGCTCGACGCCCGAGAAAATCCTCGAACAGGCCGTCGAAGCCGTGAAATACGCCAAAAGCTATGTCGAGGACGTGGAGTTCTACGCCGAAGACGCCGGGCGCGCCGATCCTCAATACCTCGCCCGCGTGGTCGAGGCCGCCATTGCGGCCGGGGCTACGGTGGTCAACATTCCCGACACCACGGGCTACTGCCTGCCCCACGAATACGGCGCGAAGATCAAATACCTGGTCGACCACGTATCCAACATCGACAAGGCGATCATCTCGACCCACTGCCACAACGACCTGGGCATGGCTACGGCCAACACCCTGAGCGGCATCCTCAACGGTGCGCGGCAGGCCGAGGTGACAATCAACGGCATCGGCGAACGCGCAGGCAACACCTCGCTCGAAGAGGTGGTGATGACGCTGCGCTGCCACAAGGAGATCGCCGTCGACACCGGCATTGACGCACGCCTGATCACCAAAGCATCGCACCTAGTGTCGAGCCTAATGAACATGCCCGTGCAGCCCAACAAGGCGATCGTCGGCCGCAACGCCTTCGCCCACTCGTCGGGCATCCACCAGGACGGCGTGCTGAAAGACCGCCAGACCTACGAGATCATCGACCCGCAGGACATCGGCCTCAACGAGTCGGTCATCGCCCTGACGGCCCGCAGCGGCCGCGCGGCGCTCGTACACAGGCTCGAACTGCTCGGCTACGACCTCACGCAGGAAGAGCTGGACGCAACCTACGCCAAGTTCCTCGAGCTTGCCGACAAGAAAAAGGAGATCCACGACTACGACCTGTTATACCTGGTAGGCGACATCGACCGCATGAAACAGCAGTCCGTATCGCTCAAATTCCTGCAGGTGACCACCGGCACGCTCGTCCCGACGGCGACCGTGGTGCTGAAGTTCGGCGACCACGAGCGCATGGCCATCGCCACGGGCAACGGCCCGGTGGATGCCGCCGTGTCGGCGATCAAGACCCTGATCAACGAGAAGGTCGTGCTCATGGAGTTCCTCATGCAGGCCATCACCCGCGGTTCGAACGACGTGGGGCGCGTACACGTACAGGTACAGTGCGGCAGCCGCACCGTCCACGGCTTCGCCGCACACACCGACACCACACGGGCGTCGATCGAGGCGTTCCTCGACGCGCTGCGCGTACTGAACGTAACCGAACGCAAGGAAAAGGAGGAGTAAGATGGGCAGGACACTTCTGGACAAGATATGGGATGCGCACACCGTGCGCACCGAAGACGGCGGACGCTCGGTGCTCTACATCGACCGCCAGTACATCCACGAGGTGACGTCGCCCGTGGCTTTCGCAGGCCTGGAACGGCGCGGCATCGGCGTGGCACGCCCGGCACAAATCACCGCCACGGCCGACCACAACATCCCGACCGTCGACCAGCACCTGCCGATCGCCGAGACCGAATCGCGGCGCCAGGTCGAGGCGCTGGAGGCCAACTGCGCCAAATTCGGCATCGAACATTTCGGCGTGGGAAACCCGCGCCAGGGCATCGTGCACATCATCGGCCCCGAACTGGGATTCACACAGCCGGGCATGACCATCGTCTGCGGCGACAGCCACACCTCGACGCACGGGGCACTGGGCGCCGTGGCATTCGGCGTCGGCACCTCAGAGGTCGAGATGGTCTTCGCCAGCCAGTGCATCATCCAGTCCAAGCCGCGGAGCATGCGCATCACGGTCGACGGGACACTGCGCCCGGGCGTCGAAGCCAAGGATGTCGTGCTCTACATCATCTCGCAACTCACCGCCTCGGGCGGCACGGGCTATTTCATCGAGTTCGCCGGCGAAGCGATCCGTTCGCTCTCGATGGAAGGGCGCATGACCGTCTGCAACATGAGCATCGAGTGCGGGGCGCGGGGCGGCATGATCGCACCCGACCGGACGACGTTCGACTACCTGCGCGGGCGCGAACGTGCGCCGCAGGGAGCGGCGTTCGACCAGGCCGTCGCCCGCTGGGAAACGCTTTACAGCGATGCCGACGCCGTATTCGACAAGGAGTACCGGTTCGATGCCGCCGACATCGCCCCGATGATTACCTACGGCACCAACCCCGGCATGGGCATGGCCGTCGATGCGCAGATCCCGGCCGAGGCCGACCCCAAGGCATTGGAGTACATGGGATTCAAAGCCGGGGAAAAGCTGCTCGGCAAACCTGTCGACTATGTCTTCGTGGGCAGCTGCACCAACGGCCGCATCGAAGACCTGCGGCGCTTCGCCAAGCTGGTCGAAGGCCGGCGCAAGGCCCAGGGCGTAACGGCATGGATCGTCCCCGGTTCGAAAGGCGTCGAAGCCGCCGCACGGGCCGAAGGGCTCGACAAAGTGCTCGCCGCCGCCGGGTTCGAGCTCCGGCAGCCGGGCTGCTCGGCGTGTCTGGCGATGAACGCCGACAAGATCCCGGCAGGCAAATACAGCGTTTCGACCTCGAACCGCAACTTCGAAGGGCGCCAGGGGCCCGGTGCGCGCACCATGCTCGCAGGCATTGCGGTAGCCGCCGCGGCCGCGGTATGCGGCAGGATCGAGGATCCGCGCAAGGTGTTTGAAATGTAAAAATTTTTAACTTCGGTTTGGATCGGCCGGTCGTTGCCGCCGCCTTCGGCGTCGTTTATAATTCCGGCCCACCCCCAACCCCCCGCCTCAGGCAGGGGCTTACATGCCGCTTTGCAGCAAAATGGCCGCTGCCGAATGCCGGAAAAAACAAAACCAATATGTCCATACCCAAATTCGAAACCTTCACCTCGGGGGCCGTGCCCGTGAGCACGGAGAACATAGATACCGACCAGATCATCCCGGCACGTTTCCTGAAAGCCACCCAGCGCAAAGGATTCGGCGACAACCTCTTCCGCGACTGGCGCTACGACGCCCGGGGGCAACGGATCGCCTCGTTCCCGCTCAACGACAGCCGTTATGGGGGCAAAATCCTCGTCGCAGGCCGCAATTTCGGGTGCGGCAGTTCGCGCGAGCACGCCGCGTGGGCGATCGCCGACTACGGGTTCCGCGTCGTGGTGTCGAGCTTCTTCGCCGACATCTTCCGCAACAATGCCCTCAACAACGGGCTGCTGCCGATCACCGTGAGCGGGGAGTTCCTCGCGGCGGTCTTCGCGGCGATCGACGGCGACCCTGCGACGCAATTCACCGTAGACCTGGACAACCAGACGCTGACGATCTGCGCCACGGGCCGCAGCGAGCGCTTCGAGATCGACGCATACAAGAAGCGCTGTCTGCAGAACGGCTACGACGACGTGGACTACCTGCGCAGCATCGCGCCCCAGATCGAAGCGTTCGAACAGGCGCATAAATAGCAGCGCGATGTATCCCCGCGTAGAGATAATGGATACCACGCTGCGCGACGGCGAGCAGACGTCGGGGGTTTCGTTCAACGCCCGCGAAAAACTCTCCATCGCCCGGCTGTTGCTGGAAGAACTGCGTGTGAGCCGCATCGAGATAGCCTCGGCGCGGGTTTCGCAGGGCGAGCAGGAGGCCGTGCGCCGCATCGCCGAATGGGCTGCCGCGAAGGGTTATACCGACCGCATCGAGGCGTTGGGATTCATCGACGGCGGCGTGTCGCTCGACTGGCTCGGCCAGGCCGGGTGTCGCGTGGTGAACCTGCTGGCAAAGGGGTCGCTCAAACACTGCCGCGAACAGTTGCGCCGCACCCCGCAGGAGCACCTCTGCGACATCCGCGCCACGATCGGCGGGGCCATCGCGCGGGGCATGAAGGTGAACGTCTACCTCGAAGACTGGTCGAACGGTATGCTGCATTCGCCCGGGTACGTCTACACGATACTCGACGGGCTGGCCGACGCCCCCGTGCAGCGCTTCATGTGCCCCGACACGCTGGGCATCCTCGACCCCTATGCCACCGAACGGTTTTGCCGCGACATGGTGACACGCTATCCGCAGCTTAGGTTCGACTTCCATGCCCATAACGATTACGACCTGGCCGTGGCCAACACCGCAGCTGCGGTCAAAGCCGGGTTCCACGGGGTTCACGTAACCATAAACGGGCTGGGCGAACGCGCAGGAAACGCACCCCTGTCGAGCACGGTGGCCGTGCTGCACGACCGGCTGCACTGCCTCACGGGCATCGACGAAACGAAGATCAACCACGTCAGCCGCATGGTCGAGACCTACACGGGCATCCGGATCCCGGGCAACCGCCCGATCGTCGGCGAGAACGTCTTTACGCAGTGTGCCGGCATCCATGCCGACGGCGACAACAAGAACAACCTCTATTTCAACGAGCTGCTGCCCGAACGCTTCGGACGCGTACGCGAATACGCCCTGGGCAAGACCTCGGGCAAGGCCAACATCCTGAAGAACCTCGAAGCGCTGGGCATCGAGCTCGACGAAGCCTCGATGCGCAAGGTAACCGAACGGGTGGTCGAGCTGAGCGACAAGAAGGAGCTGGTGACGGCCGAAGACCTGCCCTACATCATCGCCGACGTACTGCGCTACGACCAGGTCGAAAACCCCGTGCGGATACTCAATTACAGCCTGTCGCTGGCACAGGGGCTGCACCCGGCCGCTACGCTCAAGATCGAGATCAACGGCTGCGAATACGAGCAGACCTCGGTCGGCGACGGCCAGTACGACGCCTTCATGCGGGCGCTCAGGCAGATCTACAAGCACCAGCTCGGCCGCGAGTTCCCGATGCTGCGCAACTACACCGTCTCGATCCCGCCCGGCGGACGAACCGATGCCTTCGTGCAGACGATCATCACGTGGGAGACGGGCGGCAAGGAGTTCAAGACCCGCGGGCTGGATGCCGACCAAACCGAAGCCGCCATCAAGGCGACGATCAAAATGCTGAACATAATCGAACCAACATACAACGACCATGGATGTTAACATAGCCCTTTTAGCCGGCGACGGCATCGGCCCCGAGATCATTGCCGAGGCCACGAAAGTACTCGACCGCGTGGCGGCGAAATTCGGACACCGATTCGACTACCGCGAGGCGTTAGTGGGCGCCTGCGCCATCGACGCCACGGGCGACCCCTATCCCGACGAGACGCACGCCATCTGCCAGGCTGCCGACGCCGTATTGTTCGGTGCCATCGGCGACCCCAAGTACGACAACGACCCCAAGGCCCCGGTACGTCCCGAACAGGGACTGCTGCGCATGCGCAAATCGCTGGGACTGTTCGCCAACCTGCGCCCCATCGCATTGTTCGACACGCTGGCCAGCCGCTCGCCGCTCAAGGCAGAGGTGGTGCGCGGCACCGATTTCATCTGCGTGCGCGAACTGACGAGCGGCATCTATTTCGGCCGGCCGCAGGGGCGCAACGAAGCCGGGACGGAGGCTTTCGACACCTGCACCTACACGCGCACGGAGATCGAACGCGTGCTGGACGTCGCATTCCGGCTCGCCATGAGCCGCCGGCGGCGCCTGACGGTCGTGGACAAGGCCAACGTGCTCGAAACCTCGCGCCTGTGGCGGGAGGTCGCGCAGGATATGGCGCCCCGGTACCCCGAAGTGGAGCTGGAATTCATGTTCGTGGACAACGCCGCGATGCAGATCGTACGCCAGCCGACCCATTTCGACGTGATCGTCACCGAGAACATGTTCGGCGACATCCTCACCGACGAGGCCAGCGTCATCAGCGGCTCGCTCGGCATGCTCCCCTCGGCGAGCGTCGGGTCGGAAGTGGCGCTCTTCGAGCCGATCCACGGCTCCTATCCGCAGGCTGCGGGGAAGAACATCGCCAACCCGATGGCCACGATCCTCTCGGCCGCCATGCTGCTCGAACACCTGGGGCTCGACACGGAGGGCAGCGCCGTGCGGGCCGCCGTAGACCGGGCACTCACCGAAGGTGTCGTCACCGAAGACCTCGCCGCACAGGGCGAACGCCGCTACTCGACCTCCGAGGTCGGGGACTTCATCGCCGCGCATATTTAGGCACGCCCCGCTCCGGGGGCTCCTATCCGCAAAAAAGGGGTTGCAACCGCAAAGGTTGCAACCCCTTTTTCCGTGCAGGCCACGAGGCGCACCCCGCCCGGACAGCAACGCCACGGCCCGGCAGCCGGTTTATATCCCGGCCACGAATTGCTCGAGTGCCCCCAGGTCGGCCGCCATAGGCTCCGAAACCCGGGGCAGGCAGGCGAGCCGGGCCAGCCGCGGAGGCAGCGGAACCGCAGCCCCCGTGACGGGGGAGATGACCTCCCCGAATTTGGCGGGATGCGCCGTAGAGAGGTAAAATCCCGGTTTCCCGCACGCTACGGAAGCGGCATATCCGATGGCGCTGTGCGGGTCGGAAAGGTATCCGTAATTGCGGTGCAGCCCGTCGATCGTACGGCGGATCATGGCATCGTCGCAGCGGAATCCCTCCAGTTCATCACGCAGGGCATCCGGCTCACCGCCGCAGAGCCACAGCATACGTTCGAAATTGCTCGGCGCTCCGACGTCCATCGCATTGGCCGGCGTCCGCACCGACGGCCTCGGACGGTACTCGCCGCTGCGCAGGAACTCGGGCACCACGTCGTTCCGGTTCGAAGCCGCGACGAATCCGCCGAGGGGGAGCCCCATGCGGCGGGCGAGCATCCCGGCCGAGAGGTTTCCGTAGTTACCGCTCGGCACCACGACCACAGGCCGTCCGCCGCCCGTCTGCTGCCGCCACAGGCAATAGCCGTAGAAATAATAGAATGCCTGCGGTATCCAGCGCAGCAGGTTGATCGAATTGGCCGACGACACGCGGTGCCCCGCACGGAATTTTGCGTCGGCAAACAGCCCCTTGACCAGCCGCTGGCAGTCGTCGAACGTCCCGGCCACACGCAGCGGGTGGATATTGCCGCCGAGCGTGGTCATCTGGCACTCCTGCAGCCGGCTGATCTTCCCTTCGGGATAGAGCAGCACCACCTCGACGCCCGGCACGCCGTAAAACCCGTGCGCCACGGCGCTGCCCGTGTCGCCCGACGTAGCCGTCAGAATCACCAGTTTTTCGCCGGCACCGCCCATCAGACCGATCATCCGCCCCATGAAGCCCGCACCGTAATCCTTGAATGCGAACGTCGGGCCGTGGAAGAGCTCCAGCGTATAGCGGCTGCCGACACGGCGAAGCGGCAGCGGAAAGTCGTAGATCCGCTCCATCTCCCGCCGCAGGAGACCGGGGTCGATGTCGTCACCGAAAAAAAGTTCCGCCAGGTATCCGGCCAGCGCGGCATAGGACTCCCCGGCCAGCCGCTCCGCGACGGCCATATCGGCCTGCGGGATACGTTCCGGGACGAACAACCCGCCGTCGGGTGCCAGCCCCGCCTGCACGGCCTCGCGAAGCGAAAAGGCGCGTGCGCATGCTTTGTCTTTCGTGCTATAATATTTCATCTGTTTGTCGTTTTATACTATTCCACAATCCTTGCCCCGCAGTTCGACACGCGGCCCGCATATATCTTGCAGCCGATACCGGGGCGGGCGAAATGCGCCCGCATCCGCTGCGCGACCCGCTGCGCGACGGCCTCATCGGCGGCCAGGGCGAAGATCGAAGGCCCCGACCCGGCAATGTTCATCGCCAGGGCGCCTTCGGCGAGCACCCCTTCCTTCAGCACATCGTAACCCGGAATGAACCCCTTGCGGTAAGGCTCCGCCACCACGTCGTGCATCGACCGACCGATCAGCGCCACGTCGCCCAGGGCGAACCCGGCCACCAGCCCGCCGACATTGCCCCACTGCGTCACGGCATCGTGCAGGGGTACCTCGCGGGGAAGCACTTCGCGCGCCTGCTTGGTACTGACCACGATGTCGGGATGCACCACGGCATAGAAAAAGCCCTCGGGGACAGGCAGGCGCACGATGTCCAGCGGTTCGTACCCCCGGATCAGCACCACGCCGCCCAGCACGGCAGGGCCCACGTTGTCGGCATGGGACGTACCGCCGATGAGCGCCTCGCCCATCATCGCAAATTCCACGAGCCGCTCCCCTGAAAAGGGACGTCCCAACAGTTCGTTCACGCCCCAAACCGCTGCGGCCGACGAAGCCGCACTCGACCCGATGCCGCTGCCGGGAGCGATCTTTTCGAGGATCGTAACCTCGACCCGCACGGGTTTTTCGTATGCCCCGAGCAGTGCCATCACCGCCGGGGTAATCACGTTGTCCTCGTTTTTGGCGGGAAGTTCCTTCCCGCTGCGGTTGCGGATAACGAGCCCCCCGGCACCTTCTTCGATGCCGACCTCCAGCAGGTCGCCCACGCCGTCGAGCGTCAGCCCCATCACATCGAAGCCGCAACCCAGGTTCGCCACCGTTCCCGGGGCGAAAACTTTGATATATCGCATGATAAAATCTCCTTTTGAATGAAACCACCTTTGATCGAACCGGGCTTTCCGTTCCGGCAGCCTTGGCCGGAAAATGCATAACGGGTATGCTCGTGACGGAAAAATAACAACTACACCCCCACAGGGGTTGTCGTTGTCGTCGTCATTGTAGTGGCGGTAGCGGAGATAAGGACGGTGAAAGAAACGGTGCACGCCACCGGGCTGCAGGCTACCCCGCATCCCCCGGTCATCGTATGGTTCCGTTTCATATCCATCGGGGACAAATATAAAACAAAAAAATTTAATATCCAAATTCGGGTAACAAATCGTAAGACGCCCTAAAAAGCACTGGCAGCCGCTTTATATATAATAGGAGTAGTCCGGAAAGGCTGAAAATACCGAACTTGACGACAAACCGTAAGATATTAGGGGTTCCTGGAAGGCCTGCTTTCCTCCGAATCGGGCTAAAAGCGGTTAAAAGGCCAAAAAATACGGTTTCAAACTGTAAGATAAAAAACCTCTATCCGGGTCGTCATAAAGCGCAAGAGGGGATATAGGTTCCGGATTATCACATTATTAAATTTTTTGCAAAATTATTTTGACGAAACGATTTTATATCCCTATCTTTGAAACGGAACAAACACGCAAATTCCGGACATGAACGCCCAGAACCATTCGAATAATAACGTCATTAATCTGCTGCTCGTCGTCTTTGGCAAGATAACGGGAGAAAGGTGATGTGTATATCCGAAAGATGATAAAAAGGCCTTTCTCCCGATGGAGAAAGGTTTTTTATTATCCGGGCAGATGGCAAAGGCACAATATGCAGAAAACAAGAAGAAGATGAAACACCCACTCAGAAGTGCCGTCACGACGACGGGCCGGCGCATGGCCGGAGCCAGGAGCCTGTGGCGTGCCAACGGCATGCGCGAAGAGCAGTTCGGCCGTCCGGTCATCGGCATCGCCAACTCGTTCACCCAGCTGGTTCCGGGACACGTGCACCTGCACGAGATCGGACAATACGTCAAGCAGCGGATCGAAGCGCTCGGCTGTTTCGCCGCGGAATTCAACACCATCGCCATCGACGACGGCATCGCCATGGGGCACGACGGCATGCTTTATTCGCTGCCCTCGCGCGAGATCATTGCCGACAGCGTCGAATATATGGCCAATGCCCACAAGGTCGACGCACTGGTCTGCATCTCGAACTGCGACAAGATCACCCCGGGCATGCTGATGGCCGCCATGCGGCTCGACATCCCGACCGTCTTCGTATCGGGCGGGCCGATGGAGGCGGGGCATCTCGGCGAGCGGGCGCTCGACCTGATCGACGCCATGGTAATGGCTGCCGACGAAAATTGCAGCGACGAACAGGTGGCGCGCGTCGAACGCGCCGCATGCCCCGGCTGCGGTTCGTGCTCGGGGATGTTCACCGCCAACTCGATGAACTGCCTGACCGAAGCGCTCGGGCTCTCGCTCCCGGGCAACGGCACCGTCGTGGCCACGCATGTCAACCGCCGCCGCCTGTTCGAAGAGGCCGCAGCGCTGATCGTCCGCAATGCCGAACGCTATTACTTCGAGGGCGACGACTCGGTGCTCCCGCGCTCGGTGGCCACGAAGGCAGCCTTCGAGAATGCCATGTCGCTCGACATCGCCATGGGCGGCTCGACCAATACGGTGCTGCACCTGCTGGCCGTGGCCCACGAGGCCGGGGTGGATTTCACGATGCAGGATATCGACCGCCTTTCGCGCCGGGTGCCCGTACTGTGCAAGGTCGCCCCCAACTCGCATTACCATATCCAGGATGTCAACCGTGCGGGCGGCATCCTCTCGATCCTGGGCGAACTCGCCCGCGGCGGATTGCTCGACACCTCGGCCGGGAGGGTCGACGGGCGCACGCTCGGCCAGGCCATCGCGGCCTTCGACCTGCGGAGCGAAACAGCGAGCAGCGAAGCCAAACAGCGCTACCTGAGCGCCCCGGCCGGCCTTTACAGCCGGGAACTGGGCACACAACGGACTTATTACGACACACCGGACACCGACCGCACGGCAGGCTGCATCCGCGATCTGGAACACGCCTATTTCCGCGACGGCGGGCTGGCCGTACTGACGGGCAACATCGCCCGCCGGGGCTGCATCGTCAAGACGGCCGGCGTCGACGCGTCGCTGTTTGTCTTCCGCGGGCGCGCCCGCGTCTACGAATCGCAGGAGCAGGCCATCGGCGGCATCCTCGGCGGCGAGGTGCAGGCCGGCGACGTGGTCGTCATCCGTTATGAAGGCCCCAAGGGCGGCCCCGGCATGCAGGAGATGCTCTACCCCACGTCGTACCTCAAATCCAGACACCTCGACAAAGCCTGCGCGCTGATTACCGACGGCCGCTTCTCGGGCGGAACGTCGGGGTTGTCGATCGGTCACGTTTCGCCCGAAGCGGCTTCGGGCGGGGAGATCGCCGTCATCCGCACGGGCGACGAGATCGAGATCGACATCCCGCGGCGCTCGATCCGCCTCATGGCCGGCGACGAGGAAATCGCCGCGCGCATGGCCGCACAGCAGCATTTCCGCCCCGCGGCACGCGACCGCCGCATACCCGCGTCGCTAAGGGCCTATGCCAAGCTGGTCAGCTCGGCCGACAAAGGGGCCGTACGCATCGTCGAAGAAGAATAAAACCGGACAACACCATGAATACGAACACGACAACCAGAACCGAAGGACAACAGCCCGGCCCTTGTATCACAGGGTCGCAGGCCCTGCTCGAATCGTTCCTGCGCGAGGGCGTGGACACGCTTTTCGGGTATCCCGGAGGAGCCATCATCCCCGTTTACGATGCGCTTTTCGACTACCGCGACCGGCTGCGCCACATCCTTGTCCGCCATGAACAGGGCGCCGTACATGCCGCACAGGGCTACGCCCGCGTCAGCGGCCGCGTAGGGGTTTGCCTCGTCACCTCGGGCCCAGGGGCCACGAACACCGTGACCGGACTGGCCGACGCACTGATGGACTCCACGCCGCTGGTACTGGTGACCGGACAGGTGGGTTCGTCGTTGCTGGGCACCGACGCCTTCCAGGAAACCAACTTCGTGGGTATCACGCAGGCCGTAACCAAATGGAACTGCCAGGTCAAGCGTACCGAAGACATTCCCGGGGCGATTGCCAAGGCGTTCTATATCGCCCGTTCGGGGCGTCCGGGCCCTGTGGTGGTGGACATCACCAAGGACGCCCAGTGCGGGACGGCCCCGTTCCGCTACGAAAGGCTGACGTCCATCCGCAGCTACGTCCCCGCACCCGCGCCCGCCGCGGAGTGCATCGCCGAGGCGGTACGGCTGATCGACGCCGCACAACGGCCGCTGCTGATGGCGGGACAGGGCGTGATGCTCGGAAACGCCGAGCAAGAATTGCAGGCCTTCCTCGCAAAGAGCGACATACCGGTCGCCTCGACCCTGCTGGGGCTGTCGGCCGTGCCGACCTCCTCGCCGCAGTATGTCGGTATGCTGGGCATGCACGGCAACTACGGCCCCAACATCCGCAACCAGGAGTGCGACCTGCTCATCGCCGTGGGGATGCGTTTCGACGACCGCGTGACGGGCAACCCCAAATGTTTCGGGGCGAACGCCAAGGTCATCCACCTGGAGATCGACCCCGCCGAAATCGACAAGATCGTACACGCCGACGTGGCCGTCATCGGCGATGTGAAACAAACGCTCCCGCTGCTCACCCAAAGGATCCGCTCCGCCGGGCACAAGGCCTGGATCGAAGGGTTCCGCGCCTGCGACAAAGTCGAATACGAGGCGGTCGTCCGCAAGGCGATCCGCCCGGAAGGCGGCCGCATCCGCATGGGCGAGGTCGTAGATACCGTAGCGCATGCCTACGACAACGACGCGGTGCTGGTGACCGACGTCGGGCAGCAGCAGATGTTCGCGGCGCGCTATTTCGGGTTCCGCCGCAGCCGCAGCCTGGTAACTTCGGGCGGTCTAGGCACGATGGGCTTCGGGCTTCCGGCCGCCATCGGCGCCAAACTGGGCGCCCCCGACCGCGAGGTATGCCTCTTCGCGGGCGACGGCGGGCTGCAGATGACCATCCAGGAGCTGGGGACGATCTTCCAGTCGCAGGTCGCCGTAAAGATCGTATTGCTCAACAACTCCTATCTGGGCATGGTACGGCAGTGGCAGGAACTCTTCTACGACCGCCGCTACTCGTTCACCGAACTGGCGAACCCCGACTTCGGGCTGATCGCCCGCGGCAACGGCATCGCCTACCGCTGCGTGGAGCGGCGCGAGGAGCTGGCCGGGGCGGTGGCCGAGATGAAAGCCTGCAAAGGCGCCTACCTGTTGGAGGTGCGCGTCGAAAGCGAAGAAAACGTATTCCCGATGGTGCCGGCCGGCGCCCCCGTGTCGGCGATCCGGCTCGAATAAACCGAACGAGGTATGGAACAAGAGTATATCATCACCGTATTTTCGGAGAACAAGGTCGGGCTGCTGAGCCAGATCACGACGGTCTTCACGTGCCGCAATGTCAACATCGAAAGCCTGACGACTTCCGAGTCGGCGCTCGCGGGCATCCATAAATTCACGATCGTCGTCCGCACCGGCCCCGACCGGGTCGAGAAGCTCGCGCGGCAGGTCGAGAAGAAGATCGACGTGCTCAAGGTCTTCGTCTACACCTCGGACGAAGTCGTGCAGCAGGAGATCGCCCTTTATAAAGTCACGCGCAGCCGCAACGTCGAGAAACTCGTACGCGAGCACAATGTCCGCATCCTGGAGATCGACGACGACTACATCGTCGTCGAAAAAACCGGCCATAAGGCCGAGACGCAGGCACTGTTCCGCCTGCTGCAACCCTTCGGCGTGCAACAGTTCGTGCGCAGCGGCACGGTGGCCATCATCAAATCGCGGCGCGAGCTGCTCAACGAATACCTCGAAGAACTCGAGAGGAACAGACAAAGAACGGATTCATTTTAACTTTTAAAATTCATACAACTATGGCACAGATCAATTTCGGCGGAGTAGAAGAGAAGGTCGTTACCCGCGAAGAGTTTCCCCTGGAAAAAGCACGCGAAGTCCTCAGGGACGAAACCATCGCCGTAATCGGCTACGGCGTACAGGGGCCGGGGCAGTCGCTCAACCTCAAGGACAACGGGTTCAACGTCATCGTCGGACAGCGCGAAGGCTCGAAAAGCTGGGACAAGGCCGTCGCCGACGGCTGGGTACCGGGCAAGACGCTCTTCGGGATCGAAGAGGCCGCCCGGCGCGCAACGATCATCCAGTACCTGCTCTCCGACGCCGGGCAGATCGCCGTATGGCCGACGATCGAGAAACACCTCGCGCCGGGCAAGGCGCTCTACTTCTCGCACGGCTTCGGCATCACCTACAAGGAGCGCACGGGCATCGTGCCGCCGGCCGATGTAGACGTGATCCTGGTCGCCCCGAAAGGCTCGGGGACTTCGCTGCGCCGCATGTTCATCGAGGGCCGCGGCCTGAATTCGAGCTACGCCGTATTCCAGGACGCCACGGGGCGCGCATTCGAACGCGTGGTGGCGCTGGGCATCGGCGTAGGTTCGGGCTACCTGTTCGAAACCGACTTCAAGCGGGAGGTTTACTCCGACCTGACGGGCGAGCGCGGCACACTGATGGGTGCCATCCAGGGTATTTTCGCGGCCCAGTACGACACGCTGCGCGCCCACGGGCACACCCCTTCGGAGGCTTTCAACGAAACGGTCGAGGAGCTGACCCAGTCGCTCATGCCGTTGGTGGCCGAGAACGGCATGGACTGGATGTACGCCAACTGCTCGACCACGGCACAACGCGGTGCGTTGGACTGGTGGAAACGTTTCCGCGATGCCACCAAACCCGTCTTCGAAGAGCTTTACGGCGAAGTGGCCGCCGGCAACGAGGCGCAGCGCTCGATCGACCTGAACAGCAAACCCGACTACCGCGAGAAACTCAACGAAGAGCTGCGCGAGATGCGCGAAAGCGAGATGTGGCAGACAGGCGCCGTGGTGCGCAAACTCCGCCCGGAGAACAACTGATTCCCCGGGAGGCCTTGCAATTTTTCAGATTGTTTCGCGCTCCGGCGGGTCGTATCCGCCGCCTCCGGCACCCTTGTAAATCCGGCCTTCCTCGAGCCCCCGCCCCGGCGGGGACTTGAGAGGCGGCGACGCGGCGGGATTCCCGCAGCGGGACACAGGCGGCCGGCAATTAACAGTTTTGTAACGTAATACAACAACAATCAATCTATGTGTGGTTTCGTAGGACTATTTGACATCCGCCGGAAATCGGATGCGCTGCGTGGGCAGGTACTGAAAATGTCGAAGCAGATACGGCACCGGGGCCCCGACTGGTCGGGTGTCTACTGCGGCGAGCGGGCGATCCTTTCGCACGAGCGGCTTTCGATCGTCGACCCTCAGTCGGGCGGTCAACCCCTGTTCAGCTGCGACGGGAAACAGGTGCTGGCCGTGAACGGCGAGATATACAACCATCAGGAGATCCGCGCCGAGCTGGCCGGAGAATACGATTTTCGGACAGGCTCGGACTGCGAGGTGATCCTGCCGCTCTACCGCAAGCTGGGCGTCGGGCTGCTGGAAAAGATCAGCGGCATCTTCGCCTTCGCGCTGTACGACATCGAAAAGGACGAATACCTGATCGCCCGCGACCCGGTCGGCGTCATCCCGCTCTACATCGGCTGGGACAGCGACGAGCAATTTTACGTCGCATCGGAACAGAAAGCCCTCGAAGGGGTGTGCAGCACCATCCGGCCGTTCCTGCCCGGGCACTACTGGTCGAGCCGCGAGGGGAAAATGGTGCGCTGGTACAAGCGCGACTGGTTCGAGTACGACGCCGTGAAGGACAACGGTGCCGACATACCGACGCTGCGCAAGGCGCTGGAATCGGCCGTCAAGCGGCAGCTCATGTCAGACGTACCCTACGGCGTACTGCTGTCGGGCGGCCTCGACTCGTCGATCATCTCGGCCGTCGCCAAGAAATACGCCGACCGGCGCGTCGAATCGAACGACCGCGACCGGGCCTGGTGGCCGCAGCTCCACTCGTTCGCCATCGGGCTGAAAGGAGCGCCCGACCTGGCGGCGGCACGCATGGTCGCCGACCATATCGGCACCGTACACCACGAAATCAACTACACCGTCCAGGAGGGGCTGGATGCCGTGCGCGACGTGATCTACTATATCGAGACCTACGACGTGACGACCGTACGCGCCTCGACGCCGATGTACCTGCTGGCGCGCGTCATCAAGTCGATGGGCATCAAGATGGTGCTCTCGGGCGAGGGTGCCGACGAGGTTTTCGGCGGCTACCTCTATTTCCACAAGGCGCCCGACGCCCGTGCCTTCCACGAGGAGACCGTGCGCAAGATCAGTAAGCTGCACCTCTACGACTGCCTGCGCGCCAACAAGTCGCTCTCGGCATGGGGTGTCGAGGGGCGCGTACCGTTCCTCGACAAGGAGTTCCTCGACGTGGCGATGCGCATCAACCCGGCGGCGAAAATGGCCAAGGACGGGCATATCGAAAAATGGATCCTGCGCAAAGCGTTCGAGGACATGCTCCCCTCCGAGATCGTATGGCGTCAGAAAGAACAGTTCTCCGACGGCGTAGGCTACAACTGGATCGACACGCTCAAGCAGCTGACCGCAGAGGCGGTCTCCGACCGCGAGATGGAACACGCTGCGGAGCGTTTCCCGATCAACCCGCCCCGCAACAAGGAGGAGTACTATTACCGTACGATCTTCGAGGAACACTTCCCGTCGCATACGGCAGCGCAGTGCGTACCGTCGGTACCGTCGGTAGCGTGCAGCACCGCCGAAGCGCTGGCCTGGGACAAGGCGTTCCGCGACATGAACGAACCGTCGGGGCGCGCCGTGCTGGGCATACACAACACCGACCTGACACACGACACCCACCGACCCGAAACCGACTGAACCCGGTAAGGCCCCTGCTTCGGCAGGGGCCTTCCTTTATCGGATCGGAATTCATAAACGGCATCGCCCCGGCCACAGACACCTGTGACCGGAGCGATTTCTTGTGCCCCGAGTCGCCGGACAGCCCCGCGCCCGGCATCAGCGCCGCGGCTTCTTCGCGTCGGGTTTGCGGCGGGAACGGCGGGCGGCAGGTGCTACGGGTTTTCGCGCAGGGACACGTTTTGCGGCGGGCTTCCCGTCCCCGGGGTCTGCCCCGGGTGCTTCGGAAACTTCCGCAGCCGGGATATTCCCCGCAGCAGATGCGGGGCCTGCGGGGGCGGCGCCC